>VFQN01003736.1_pt1 | contig 16662 bp, 12 predicted proteins | sample 3512371 | NCBI WGS metagenome assembly VFQN01 (sample SAMN10412370, study PRJNA504923) | tailings metagenome | isolation source: Replicate 2 from Balatoc abandoned mine | place: Philippines: Itogon, Benguet | collected 2017-08-28 | reverse complement strand
AAAAAATCCGATCCAATCAGAGTTATGTTCATCTTCTTCTAAAGTTTCAATCCCTTCAATGGGTTTGATATTACTGTTAGTCGATGGAGCGACTTCATCTGAGAAAGAGGTTAAGAGATTCATAATCAGAGTATTCGCCCCCTATGATATAACAGATATCAGATGATTAGTGTCATATTAGTCAAGAGGGAAAGACAGTTTCTTACCGGGAAGATGACAGCCTTAGCAATAACACCCATCTTAATCTCATTTAAACAAATCACTAAATCCTTCTCCACACTATTATGATGATACGAGCCCGATGATGATTGACCATTATTCATATTACCATTACTATTATTACCATTACTATTATTGTTGTTATTATTATTATTCATTAGTGTTTCTAATCGTAATTTTTCATGTAATGAATTTCTTTCTAATGATACTAGATGTCTCTTATTCTCTGGTCTGATTAACTGAATACAGAAATAAGGTTGATGGAAAGAATGATTTGAATATAAACGAATAAACTTCTGTATGGAGAATTGTTGTAAGATTGTCTTTGCATCTTCTTCATCGGGGTTTGATGAGAATTTATTCGTCATAATAAAGATTGCTCGTGCTGTATGAGCGAATGCCCTTTGAAGATCTTTATCTGACAGAGGTGATCCTTCTAGATAGGTTAATGATAATTGGAAGTTAGGGTTGTGTAATATCTGTAACATTTCATAGTTTGGTGTGAATGGTTGGAGGATGACGCAGTGTAGTCCACGTATCTCATGGTCTTCGTGGAATAACTCCTCGAAGAACTCTTGTAGTGCGGAGGAGGATAGATGACCGCAGATTAAGACATGCTGGCTGTTAGACTTGGGAACGTAGTGTATGCGAGCATAGATGGATTGCATGTTCATCATTTCGATGAGTTCGTTGGTCATGCGTGGCACATAGATGATGGCAGTGATGATGAAGGCCATGGCAGCCACACGACCAATATCTGTCTTCGGGGTAACGTCACCATATCCTACAGTAGCGATGGTCACAGTGGTGTAGTAGATCCAAGTATGGAAGGCATAGTTCTGAGAGTATTCGAGGAAGTTCATGATAGCAGAGTCTGACCGAGGATAGAGAATTAGAGGGAATGAATGAGAAGGATTGGAGGGATATACTTACTGAAAAGAATTAAAGTTATCACAGTTGATATTATATTAGCTAAAAATCGTTGTACTTCGTCGTCAATGACTTCAAATCTCTCTCTAACTCGCAATGCTCGTAATATCCTCACAGTCTGCAGAGCACAGAGAATGAAGTTAACAATCTGATGTGACGAATAATCCAATGTATTCTCTGCATAATCCGAACAAACAACATTATATGTTGTAAAGATCGGTACAACAGTAAGAATATCAATGATGGAGTTCATGCTAATCAAATATAAACGACGATGATCAGCAAGAAACAAATGAAAGAACCAATCAAAAGAAAAGATAATACCACCATAAAATTCAATCATTTCAAGGATATTTAATATCACCTTTTGTCGTGGTTTACTATAATGAAGGTATGTACTATAGATATATTCAAAACATGTTAATATATTTAATAATAACATAAAATTACGATAAATCATACCAATATAAGAATGAATTAATAATGATTTAATAAATAAACGCAAATTTTCTATAATATTTTTATCATGATCATCATCATTAAATCGTTCGATACTATCAGCTAATTTCTTTAGACGTGGATTATCCATATTCGAACTAGCACGAGAGATATTTCCATTAGAGGCCATTCTTTTCTCTGCCATTAATGAAGTGAGATTTCTTTGCATCATGGTTGAAACGCCTTTTTCTCTTGGTTCTCGGGTCAGTAGTGCGAAGAGATAGAGAAAGACAAGGAAAGGGGTTTAAAGTTGTCGTCGCTTTGTTTTCTCAAATCACTATCGCTCGATAAAGGCGACGGCAGTTATACATCCTTCGATATAGAAGTAAAAGAAGTGAAGTTACGGTAGAGAAAAGACGGAAATCGGTTCTAGTGAAGAGATATGGTGAACTTAAATAACGTCACGAATCTTGTCGGAATCTTGACTCTGCTCTGTGATGATGATCCAAGCACTGTACAAAAGGCAGAGAAAACTCTGAAACCTTTCCTCAAGACTAGTGCGAGTGCAGTTCCTCTAATGCAAGTATTGGTGGGAGGGAGCGATGATGCGGTAAGAGAAAAGGCTGCGACTCTTTTGAAGAAAAAAATCGGCGCATTTTATCCAAGTTATACTCAAGAACAACAAAACCAGCTCAAAGCACAATTGCTTTCGCGGCTACTATCAGAACAAAGCAAGGCAGTGGCTAATGCGGTTTGTGGCGTTGTTGGTTCAGTTGCCGGAGCGATTTATTCCATTCGCCAACAGTGGTATGAGTTATTTGAATTCATCTTTCAGCTTATAGCCCAAGATCCTGATGAAAAGCACCGAGTTCTTGGTTTTTCTCTCCTTGCTGTGGTAAGTGCTCGTCATCATTATTATTCTCTTACTCACTCGACTGTTAGCTGCTTGTATCCATTCCAGAGGAAGGATTTCTTCGAGATATTTATATCTTTGGGAGAATGTTCAATGCAGGATTGAAGGATATCGCTGCTTCTGTTAGAAAAGCAAGTCTGAACACTCTTCTCGTTGCGATCTCTACACTCGGAGAAGCGCCAGATATCATGTCTTTCAGTGATCTATTCTTTCCAATATTTAATATCCTAGATACTGCCATGAAAGAGGAAGATGAAGATATTCTTTTGTCTGGTTTTTTGTTATTTCGTACTTGCTGTGAACTCGAACAGCCTCTCATCAACGATCACCTCGAACCTGCAGCAAATTTCACTTTAGTTATTTTATTACAGACAGATATCGAAGGTGTTAAAGATGCTGCTGGAGCAGCTTTCCTTGATATCGTTCGATTTCGACCAAAGGTATTCGCGAAGAAGAAGCTCGTTGGTCCGGTGATCTCAATGTTTATGGATCGCATTGAGAAGGAAGAAAGCAGTGTTAATGCTCATTACTTTAAGGTCAAAGTAACCGATACGAATGGCGATGAGGGAGAGGAAGAAGATCAAGATAATAATGATTGCGATGATGAAGCGAATGAAGTCTCTGAAGTTCAAAAATTAACACAAAACACTATCGATTTAATGTCAACTTACATTCCATCAAAGCATTTCCTTCCAGCTGTTTCAGCGTTGATTATTAACACTATCAACTCATCAGATCCTTTAAAGCGCAAAGCAAGTTGTGTGGTCTTAGGGAATGTTGTAGAAGGATGCAATGAACAGCTCAGACAGCAGTTAGATACCTTACTAGTGAAGTTATATCCTTTACTCGATGATGAAAGCATTTTCGTTCGCGATGCTGCAGTATTTGCATTAGGGAGATTTATTCGCCATTGTCAACCAGAAATCTTTCTGCATTCTGATGAGATTTTACCAATCTTATTAAAAGGCTTAGAAGATCCTCATCTTGTCATTCTTGGTGGAATTCTCTTTGATCTTGAACTATACTGTGAATCAGTTCCTTTTCAACATCTAATTCCTTATTTAGAACCACTGATAGAGCGATTTGATGTTTTATTTTCAAAAGGATTTAAGAACCTTCGAATTAAAGAAGTAGCTATTGGAGCGCTCTCTGAACTTGTCGGTACTGTTGAATTTGCATTTGAGCCATATGTCGAAAAAACGATGAGTTTAATGATTCCTCTATTATCTACGAGTAATTCTGAAGAGTATGGCATCCGTGGAAGTGCTTTAAATTGTATCGGAACAATCTTCTTAGCCTTTGGAGAAGAGAAAATCTCAGAATCTCACTACGAGGCAGCGGTGAAGTCAGCGATGGAGAACTTCGAATTGGACAATGTTCAACTGAAAGGTCATAGCTTCATCTTTGTAGCAAATGCGCTGAAAACTGTCAGAAAGAAGTTCGCACCTTGGATCCCACAGCTTATTCACTACATTACTGCGACTATCAAGGAGGATGAATTCTCAAGAGTAGAAGGTCATAATGGAGCAGAACCAGAAGCTGAAAGCGATGACGACTTTGATGAAGAAGATGGGGAAGATCAAGAAGGTGGTGAGGGGAAGACTCGTTTTCGTAGTGATCTAGGAGATCAAAAGATTGCAGCGATTACTGCATTAGGATCAATCGCTGAGGAGACACAATCTTTCTTCCTCCCTTATCTTTATCCTTGTTTCAACCTATTAGCCGATCGTGAACATGGTGCATTATACTCTAATCATGCAGATATCCGTGCTGAGGCGATTAAAACATTAGGTTTATTTATAAATGCTGTTACTGAGGGGATCGAAACACCTTCAGAACAAGGTGGAAAGCTTCATCTCTCACCTGATGTCACTCAGTTAACTGAAGCGATATTCAGAGAATGCTTTTCATTGATATCAGAAGATGAGTTTAAAGAACCTGTTTCCAATGCCTTCGAAGCAATTGATTCAATCTTAGAGACCTTAGGAGTCGCTGCTCTAGAGATCCCTATCGCTGGAACAGTAAATCTAATCACAATAAAAGACGTGATTTTATCACATATATCAATTTATCTCTCGGAGCAAGCACCGTGTCAATTGAAAGCAGCAGCTGATAATGCCGAAGAAGAAGGAGAAGATGAAGAAGATGGCGATGATCACACTGATCTAATGGATTCCGTTGCCTCATTGATCGGTTCTTTAGCTCGTCTCTTAGGGAAAGACTTTGTTACTTCATTTGATCAATTTCATTCAAAGTTAATGAAGTTTACTAAACCTTCCCGACCTTATCTCGATCGTAATATGGCATTATCTTGTTATATTGATGTCTTTGAACAGATTGGTCCATTATCGGTAAAATATGCTGAACCATTATTACCTGTCATCAAATTATCTTTAACACATTCTGCACCTTATCTACGTCACAATGCAGCTTATTGTGTAGGATTATTAATTGAGAATAGTGGTGATGTCCTTGTTCCTCATTACATAGATATATTACAGTGGTTATATCCTGTCTGTGTTCGTGGTAAGAATGAGGTAGAAGAAAGTATTGGTGCGTCAGATGTTGATAATGCTCTGTCAGCTGTTGCGAAGATGATTCTTGTTGCGCCAGAGAAGGTTCCTATCCCTCAAGTCCTCCCAGTGTTATTTAGTGCCTTGCCTCTGAATGATTCTCATGAAAGCCTGCCAGTCTTCAAAGCGATCTTGAAGCTTATTGAGATGAATGACGTCACGATACTGAGCATGATATCAGAGGTAGTGAAGGCGTTAGGAGATAACTTTCATCCACAGAGTGAAGTCCCTGATGAGACGAAAACGATAGCAGCAGAAGCTTTGAAATTATTAAGAGGGAATGAGCAACACTCTGGCATTGTAAACTCGTACATTGCATCTATAAGTGACGAAGAGCAGCTAGAGGCATTGGAGGAAAGCTTGAAATGATTGGAGATATGATGAGAGATGATTTCTTCTTCTTTTCTTTTCTTTTTTTTTGTGGTATTGTGAATAATAATAAGATAAAGCAGTTTAAGTAGAGTGATAAGAATTAAGGTAGGATTAGTGATAAAAATATAATCAAATTGACTGACAATGAACGGTCTGTCTTACCATCATCGAATTTTAAGAAAGATTTATTTCGAAAAGAAAAGATACCCTTGTCTTCTTGGAAAAGAACTGAAAAAAGGAGTGAGGAAGTCTTAATATTTATTTCATTTATTGTTCTTTCTTTATTAATATGATTATTATTATTCGAATGAGAATTGCTTATTAACTTTTAACAAGGAAAACAAACAAACAAAAAGAAAAAGAAAGAAAAGAAAGTTTGCTATCTTCGTCGAAAAAAGTTGTGTTAAATATCATAGATAATAATAATACATCTGTTGTCACAGTCAACTTCTTCCATGTTCTTCTATTTCCCTCTTAATTCTGTGAGTTAATTTGATTTGTTAATGTTAAAGTTTGTAAAGAAGTTGCAATATGTTCATTTAAATGTTGACTATATTTAGCTAATTGTGCAACCATTAATAAATGATCATTTCTAGCAGGTGGTTCGGGCAATGGTTTTAATTCATCTAATCGTGTTGATTGTTCAAATTCACCATTATCACGTGCTTCACGATTCTCTTGTAAACGTTTTGCTAACCAACGTAATTGTTCTTGTCTAGCCTTCGATGTATTACGTACATACTGTTGAAATTTTGTTTGTTCATTAATTAAATCATTTGTCCATGTATTCATTAATTCTGTATGTTTTTCCATAATCATTTCTTGATTTGTCATCATTAAAGGTGTAAAATCATTATCTAATTCATTTGCATGACTATCTTGTAATGTATGTAAAAAAGCTGAAATATGTCCTGTATTACGTATTTTTAATGGTAATTCTTCTAAAATATCATTAGGATTAATATATTTATTTAATTTATTTAATTTTAATTTCATAAAATTTTCTGATAAACGGAATGCACGTAATATAATTTCACCTTTATTGGATAAGAAAGGATCATACATAATGACGATGGAATTCTCGGAGAGTTCTTCGGATGATTGATAGGAGTGTTGATAGTTGACGACATCATTGGTACACACTGTACCCATATACATACTTTGATACCAACCAACACAATTATTATCAATATTTACATCACGTAACATTTTCATCATTTCAATTTGATATTCACCACCATCTAAATCATCGATGTCACCACTATTATTGTTATTATCGTTATTACCACTCTCGTTATTGGATGATTTTGGTTGTGGGAAGGCAAAAGAATAGGTAACTTCAAGGGTTTTACCAATATCTAAACCTAGTAAGGATCCTGCAACCATGGTTGGTGCATTTTCATTACAGTGTTTAATGATACGTAAAGCAGCCAAACCATCAATTACAACTTCCTGAATCAAAGGAGTAGGTTCCAAGGCAGTCTCTGCTGAGTAAGGATCGGAGGAATATCTCGCCATTGTTGATGCTTTTTGCTTGATTTCAAGTGCGAAAGTAATGGGGCTTGGCTGCGCTTTGTGTGGTGCAAGTAAACATTTCGAATTTTCGGAAAATCGAAAGATCAAGAGTTTCTTTATTTTACATCATATCTCGGGATGAGCAAGGTTAAGTTTTGATAATAAATTATAAACATTACTTGAGTCAGAAGCAGTATTATTTTACTTCTCCTCTTTGAACTTTGGAAATAAAACAGAAGGAGTACCAATAGGTGTACCAGCAGGTACTTCACGATCAATAGATTCAAGTGTTGTGAACTCCCTTGATACACCTAACTGATCTAAGAGTTTTCTTGATGAATCAGGGATAACTGGTTCAAAATAAATTCCAGTAATTCTTAATACTTCATATAATACAGCTAATACTGTAGCCATTCTTTCTTTATCAGTCTTTGCGAGTTTCCATGGTTCTTGTATATTAATATAACGATTCGCCTCTCTCGCGATCTCAATCGCAATATCACATATCCCTTTCACATTTAAATTTTCTAAATTTTTGGCAATTAAAGCTTTTGCACTTCTTGCATCTTGCAATATCTTTTCATCTTCTGGTGTTAATATGCCTTTGATTGGTACTTGTCCATTAAAACTCTTTTTAATCAATGTTAAAACTCTTTGTAAAAGATTTCCTAAATCATTTGCTAATTCATTTACTTTTTTATTAAAACTAAAATCAGAGAAATCTCCATCATTACCAAGATTTATCTCGGAAGCAAGGAAATATCTCACATTATCTGCACCATATTTATCCACTAAAGCAAATGGTTCAACGACATTTCCAACTGATTTTGACATTTTCTCTCCATCTCGAGTCCACCATCCGTGAGCAAAGATTTTCTACAAATCCATAGTTCAATCATCACCGAAACTGAAAAAGAAATTGAGGGATTTTTACCTTAGGAGGTTCTAAGCCAGCTGCCATTAAGAAAGCTGGCCAAAAGACAGCATGAAATCTTAGAATATCTTTCCCAACAACATGGACATTAGCAGGCCAAAACTTTTTAAACTCTGCTGAGTCAGTATTCGGATATCCTAATGCGGTTATATAATTTGTTAAAGCATCTAACCAAACATAGATAACATGTGTATCATTGTTCGGAACAGGAATTCCCCAATGAAACGATGTTCTTGAGATAGAAAGATCCTTTAATCCTCCTTCTTGCCGAACAAAGTTAATCACTTCATTTCTTCGTGTGTTAGGTCCGATGAAGTCAGGATTTGCCTCATAGAATGCTAATAGTTTATCAGTCCATTGTGAGAGACGGAAAAAATAACTTTCTTCTTTCACCCATTCTACATCAGCTCCTGTTGGTGCTTTACCATCGATTAATTCACTTTCTGAATAGAAAGTTTCATCACGGACAGAATACCAACCTTCATAGGATCCTAGATAAATCTCACCATTTTCCTCTAAACGCTTCCATAACGCTGTGACAGATTCATAATGTCTTTTTTCTGTTGTACGAAAGAAAACATCATTTTGACAATTTAAACGTTGAACTAAATTCTTAAATCTTTCAGATACTTCATCAGCGAAAGCTAGAGGAGTTTTGTTAGCTTTAAATGCACTTTGCTCGACCTTTTGACCATGTTCATCAGTGCCAGTAAGAAAGAGAACATCTTTTCCGAATTTCTTCTCGTATCTACTGATGATATCGGAGACAACTGAGGTATAGGCGTGGCCTAGATGAGGATCCCCGTTAACGTAATAGATTGGCGTTGTGATATAAAACCCTGATTTTGATGATGACATTCGTAACACTTGACCCTGAAACTTCTTATAACCATTTTTCTCTCTGCTAAAAGCATGTTTTAATCTAGGAATACTTCCTCCGAGCTGTCTTATTTGGAACTGCATGGAATAGCTGATACAAACAACTAAAACTAATGCTGTGAGAGAAACCATCAGCAAAAGAAATCAATCTACCAATTAGCCACTGACGAAACACAAATAGAAAATTGATAACTTGCCTTCCAACAAACTAATTCGACCCAAGCTTAAGCTTTCTCTTTGACTGCAACTCACTGATGTAAGAGACAGGATTTACTCAATTGCTTTAATTAGAGACTCTTGATAGTAAAGATATGTTTTATTGGAGTGTTTTTAGTTGTAAATTACAACAATTATCTCATTCCGTGATTAGTACAAAATTATCGGAACATTTAAGATGAGTAGTACAAAGGGATATTAAATACTACGATATTTGGGGTTGGATTGACTATTAAACAAGTGTTTTCTAACATTTAAAGGTTCAAGGTCTTTGGAACTTCCCAGGTGAAGTCAGGATCAGTGCGACCGAAGTGACCGTAAGCAGCGGTCTTCTTTAAGATTGGGCGACGTAAGTTCAAGTCACGGATGATGGCTCCTGGTCTTAAGTCGAAGTTGTTCTTGACGATCTCAGTGATCTGAGCATCAGTCTTCTGGGATCTGGTTAAACCGGTACCATAGGTATCGACGAAGATAGATAATGGATGTCTAACACCAATGGCGTAAGATAATTGGACAAGAGCTCTGTGAGCCAAACCAGCAGCGACGATGGACTTGGCGACCCATCTGGCAGCATAGGCAGCAGAGCGGTCGACCTTGGTGGTATCCTTTCCAGAGAAAGCTCCACCACCGTGGGCACCCCAACCACCATAGGTATCAATGATGATCTTTCTGCCGGTTAAACCAGCATCACCGTGAGGACCACCGATGACGAAACGACCAGAAGGATTTAAGTGGTAGATGGTCTTCTCGTCAAGGTATTCAGCAGGGACAACTGGCTTGATGACGTGCTCAAGTAATTGAGCGCGGATATCCTCGTTGGTGATGTCCTCAGAGTGTTGGGTGGAGATGACGATGGTGTGAACACGGACTGGGATTGGGCGACCGTTCTCCAATCGGTACTCGCAGGTGACCTGGGTCTTACCGTCAGGTCTGACCCATGGGCAGACACCGTTCTTGCGGACCTCAGTCAACTTAGCACCCAAGGAGGTAGCAAGTTGGTGAGTTAATGGCATAAGGGATTCAGTCTCGTCAGAGGCATATCCAAACATAATACCCTGGTCACCAGCTCCAATATCCTCAAGCTTGGTGGCATCGACGGATTGAGCGATATCAGGGGATTGTTCCTCAATGGCAACAATGACGTTGCAAGTGCGGTAGTCCAAACCCTTGTTGACATCATCGTAACCGATGTCCTTAAGAGCCTCACGGATGACTTGCTCGTAGTTGACACTGGCGGAGGTGGTGATCTCACCGAAGATCATGACCATACCAGTCTTGGTGCAGGTCTCGCAAGCAACACGGGAAGCAGGATCTTCACGGACGCATGCATCTAAAACAGCATCGGAGACTTGATCACAGATCTTGTCTGTTAGGAACAACAAAAGATATCATAAGATTTCACACACTCATGCAAAAATTCATAATTTTTTCCTTACCAGGGTGTCCTTCGTTGACAGACTCAGAGGTAAACAAGAAAGTTTCAGACATTGTATATTATTTAGGAGGAAGTTAAGGGTGTACTAATCACGTGCAAAGTAATTAATTGTGCTTGTTTGTTTGCTAGCTGTTTGGATAAGGAGCGATGACTGTCGAGTGGATGGTGGATACGTGTTGTCAAGAAAGATTCGCAGAAAATTTCGATTTTCGGATTTTCGAGACGAGGAGTTGCTGAAAAGATCAGTTTTACTAAAATCGAGTTTTGGAGGAAGAGAGGAGGGGTCTTTATGTTTTGATTTTTGTTTCTTCCAGTCGGTGACAGATGTTACCTTCCTTGCTTGTTATTGTAGGTTTATGGCTTCTTCTGCAAAACGAAGCTTCTTATAGAGGTGCTATAGTGCTGGTTGATGCTGCTCCGAGTCAGCGACTTCCAGGTTTGGTCACACCTTCATTATTTTCGTTTCTTTCATTTGGGCGAAGGAAGCGTGATCAAGAAGAAAAGCAAGTTTTGCAAGGCATTTTAGCAGATTATGAACTACAAGTTAGGGAACTACAGATTTTGATATTTGGTTTGAAAACTGAGAATGGTCGCTTGCTGAACCAATTGGAAGGATCGAAGCAAACAATCCAAACACTGAGAAAAGAGAAAACAGCAATTCAACAGTCACTTAAACATGATATCAATTCTATCAAAGCTGGATACGAAAAAGAAATATCTGAAATAAAATCTGAGCATCAACGGCGGACGCAAGAGTTAGTAGAGAAGGAGAAAAGATTAATAAAAGAATCTTTAGAAAAAGAGAAACAAGCTGCAATAGATGAACTAAAGATCACTCATAAAATTGAGATAGATTCAAAAATTGAAGAAATTAATGTCTTAAAATCAAAATACCAACAATCTACAGCAACAATTGAAGATTTGAAGAAAGAATGCCTCGAGAAATCCAATCAGTTAAATAATCTTCACTCCGAGAGTGAAAAACGTGAATCTGACTATGTGAAGGTGAGAGATTTTATTTGACCCGATTTCATCTTACATGTTAATTTTCTTTGTTCTTTTTTCTGTTCTTTTTCCTCTGTCTCTCCATAGTCGGTTGAAGAGTTAAGACAACAACTTAGAGCTCGCTCATTGGAAAGTAAGCAACCAATACCTACCTCCAAGATCTCCCAAAGTAATTCTCCCTCATCTCCCTCTTCAACTATACTCCCTTCTTCTTCTTCTAAAATAACAAAGGAGAAACCAACACACCCAGCTACTAAGACACAGATAGTACCTCCTCCTCATTCAAAGAAAGAGAAGGAAAGTATTGTCACGAGGCGCTCTAAGAAAAAGACAACAAGTACGGTATCCAGCAAGAATGATAGTGATAATGCATCGAGTATGAAATCATTTGTCACAAACACTCCTTCTAAATCTGGAAGAAGAAGATAGTGGTAGTATCGTAGAGATTAGAGGATCATTGTTCTATGTTGTAAATATTTATAAAAAGAGGACTTTTCACTTTCATTTGCTAAAATACAAGTGATATATTCCCAACACTTCCAACAAAAATATGTCTGCCAAAGGGATTGTTTCGTCCAATATTGAAAACTCAATAAAGTATTAGTTCATGTTGGTGCGTGGGTCAAAATTTTCTTATTTGAATGTAGTCGATTGACGATGTGAGAGATATTTCATTTCTTTTGGTTTCTCTTTCATTAAACTTTTAATCAATTAAATAGTCACAGCCAACTAAACAACGAGAATATTATTAATATTATCGTCGTTTAGAAGGTGAGAATGAATAGGTAACAGGTGATTTATTTTTGGATAATTTTTCTTGATGAATAGAATATCGTATTCGTGGAGATTTGGCACGATCTTTGGATGGGGAAGAGGATCTGCCATAACTGCTAACGGAAGCACTCATTGTGGCTGTATTATTATTCACATTGTACAGGGATTGAAATGAGTTCGTGAGAGGATTTGGTTCATCATTATCAAAGAAATTTCTTCCCGTGTTCGTATTCAGTCCCCCACCGGCAGTTCTTCTTCCACTATTAGTCACACTTCCGCTTAAGGTTGAGGCTGGTGACACTGGTCTTCTGCCATTGTTTTGATAGAGAAGAGAATCTGAAGGAGCGAATGTAGAGGAAAGAGTATTTACCCTTGCATTAGCCTTTTGAATCGCTTTGGGAGATAACTTTCGACTTGCTGAGTAAGTTGGAGACATGTGTCGGGGTAGAGTTGTCGGTGAGACGGATCTTACACCACCGGTTCCTCTCCCACCACTGCTAGCTACAGTTCCTGACCCCAAGGCACCAGTATTGTTACTAATTCCAATCTGATTAATACCTTGATCCATTTGATGAACTAAATTTTTCGCTTTACTTGAAGTATCTTGACATTTTTCAATAACTTTTAGAAATGAGGTTAAAGCCGTAGTCAGGTGTTCTTTCTTACTTCCACCTTCAGTAGAATTGATTGGTCGATTTAAGGCACCAGTGAAGGTATGTTGGTGTAAATAACTGGTGTTAGAGTTTAACAACTCTTCTGCCAGAGCAGGATCACGATTCGTTAGAGTTTCGTCGTACGGATCATGAGCTCGCGTCAGATACATGGCATCAAGTTGCTTCACTCGATTGATGAACTCTGTCGCCTTTTCGATTGGATTTTTTCTTGCAGCTAGTGGATGAGAGGGAGAATCTGGGGAAGGCGAAGGAGGACCTTGATTACCACCAATCTGGCGGCCATAAATAAAATGAATAGGCCCTGATGGAGCATTGCTCGGAGGTTTGGAAGTCACAGCTGCCGAAGGGGTAGTTGATGAAGAGAAAGGTATTATATTGTTGGATTTGTCATAATTGTAATCATCAAGCTCTTCTTGCTGGAAAGTTCCACCAAAGATCTTCCCCATTGGAGAACTATTGCTGTAGAACCCTGAATTTGATGGCAGGGACATATCACCACTCGCTGATTCAAGAATCATTTGCTGATCTCCTTCACTAGGTTTGTTTCCAAGATATAAACTTGCCTTTCTTTGTTTCATTTGAGCTGCAGTGTTATTGTCCAAAGGAATAAGACTATTCTTTCGTCCAACAACTAAACCAGAAATTTTACTATTCCCTGATGAAGCACCATTTGCTGGATGAGACGGTACCGGTGGAGGTGCGACAGTGGTTTGTAACGGTTTAGTAGTATTATTTCCAGGCTCGGTTGCCGCTATATTATCGGTCTTCCCTCGATTAAATTGAGTTAGCGCCTCGTAAGATGAGGTTCTCCGCACATGCCCTCCAGAAGTTTTCTGAGCCGTTTTAGATTTTTCTGGAACCGAAGAAGTCACAGTTAAAGGAGGAGACAGAGGTGGAGCTGGGGTTGATGTTACAGGATCTGCAGCAGTGGAAGTAAGATCTTCTGTCGTCATCGGTTCGTCTAACTGATTGAACAAACGTGCCGAAAGAGAGACAGCAGGTTTCAACGAAGGAGCTTTTGGTTTGCTTTCAATAACTTCTATTTCTGTCTTTTGAATTTCTGGAACTGGTAGAGTAAAAGATTCTTTTGGTGTAAGTGAAATCGCCGGGACATTCGGTGGCTCTTCTGACGAGACACTTCTCTTTCTTATCTCAGCCAGAAAATCGCCTTTCACTGCAGTTAGTGGTTTCTTATCTACCTTTGGAGCGACTGATTTTCTGACTTCCTCATCTTTGTTTACTTCTAACACAGTTCCTTCAGCGCGATCAGATCCACTGGACATCGATCGATCAGGTTTTGATCCTCTCGTGACTGAGGCATTACTGGGAGGAAGGGAAGGCGAAGAGAGTGGCACAGAAGAATTCCTTTGGGAATTGGAAGTGCTATTTGCCTTTGAAGGAGGCGGAGTTACTTCAGAGGAAGTGTTCGTCGCGCTAGACGTTGTTTCTTGTCGGAGCAGTGATAGCCGTCTCTTCATTTCCTTCGGCGGGAGAGAATGACTGTTACGGCGATAAAATTCATAAATGTCTTCGGTTGATGGTGGCAAAGGCTGTTGCGGTGTAGTAGTAGAGGTTGGGTTATCATTTAGAATCTCTTGCAAAAGTTGGAGAAGTTTCGACTGACTTTGTCTCCTTGATGCTTCAATTTGTTCAAAAGAAAGAAAAGGATTCTCGGAGGTAGCAGGATTATCATTGGTTTTCTTAATCGATGATCTTAGCTCTTTCTCTGGTTCTTCCTCGAGATCGCAGTAAAGATAAAGGAAGACAAGTTGCTTTTTAATATTCTCGACTTGATGAAAGAAACTTTCGATGTTTTGACGAAAGCTTTTCACTTCTTCTTTCTTCTTTATTTTCTCTTCCACATTAATTCCTCGCGGAGAAGCTTCTACAATATAAAGGTTCTCTACCAATTCTAAATTCTCGTGTAAGTCTGATTCGATAATGTGAAATTGTCTTCCTAATGTATGAATAACATGTTGTAAAATATCCTCTCGTCGATCAAAGTAAACCGAGGGTGCATGGGTATTTGATGAATGGGAATGATGACTGTTAGGTACCGATGGAGGTAGATGAAGAGTAGTTGGAGATAATAATGGGCTAGTGTCGTTGCTACTAAATGGATTATTGCTGTGATGCGGATTAACGTGAGTTGAAGGTCGACGATGCTGATAAGGATGAGAGTGTTGCTGAGCATGAGAATGACGAGGTGGAAGATGCGAAAAATGAGAGAACATGTGATCCATGGCATCTTGACTCGGAACAGTAGGTCTAACCACAAAAATAGAGGTTATTAGCAAATTAAAAGAAATACTAGGAGTGTATATACCTTCTAGGTACTACTGAAGGTCTATGTGACATCATTCCATCTTGGTAGTAGCGATCTCTGTCAACCCTATTGTGGAAATCTTCTAAGTCATCGAAAGGGTTGAATCCAGAATGTGAGTCACTTGAAGTCGATCTCATCGTCATCAATTTTGAAGTGGATGCTGATGTAAGAGACAATCTCTTCAATAATTGATTCGAGGGATTTTCTGGAGGGAATGTCATGTTCCAGATGTTATCCAGCTCCTTCCAGATTGTTTGTATGGTCAGCGTCTCGGTCGCTAATGAACGAGCTTGCTGATATTCCAGACATTTGAGCATGAGAGAACGAAGACCTTCCGGGCATCCATCACTAATAGGAGCGGCTTCGATTGACGGAGACGCGATCGACGAAGAAGGAGATGAAGAACAATAGTCGTGGAAGGTTATTCCAGTGAGCAGATAGAAGATGATCTTTCCGATGTTGAAAACTACGTGAGGAGGTGTAGTTCCACTGGGTCTTCTGCTGTTCTTTTCTTCTTCCGACTCAACTACAGGGTGCTTGCTGTTGATGATCTCATACTCTGGCTTCATCTTTATCTTGAGTTGGTTGCTGAAAAAGATATTATTGGACGTCAGATCCCTAAATCAAGGAGTAGTGATCAGAGAAAGGAGTAAAATAATATAATAATATCTCATACTTGATTGAAATCGAGTACTTCTCTAATAATAAAAGTCCAGAGAGAATCTCTTTCATCCATGTGAGTTTCTCTTTCCATGATGAAGTATATCCTTCTTCTCTCTCGAGTCGAATGATATCATCAAGGTTCTTCTCATGGAATTCACTTAAGACAAGAATCTATCAAAGAGAATAACAAAAATTAGAAAAAAATAAGTAGAATAACTGATCTTACTTGAACAGGTTGATCGACATGATACTGGAAGTATCCTACACCTAGTAAACCAACGAAATACTCATGTGAAAGAGCCTTTCTGATACTTAGTTGTACCATTAGAGAGATCTTCCCATCATCAGCAGCAAGGATTTGTGATGCTCCATTTATTTGACCCACTTTTGCTGAATATTTTGGATGGGGATAGATCAGATTATAAACCTCAGCGAGAACGATCTTCTGCTGATAAAAAGCTTTATAAGCTGTTTTATATGGAGTGCTATGAAGTTGATTAATTATGCTTAAATCTTCATAATCGACTAGCAATGATTGATAGTCTAATAATGGGATATTCAATGAGCTTAAAATTTCCTTCGTCTTGTTACTAACAGTTGGATTTAAGAAGAAAGGATCGATCTCTTCCAACATCTTCTTTGAAACAAATTCCACTAAGCTAAAAACTCAAACAAGAAGACAAATGCTTGAGAATGAAGTCTCAAAGCTCGGTTGTTTGACCCGCAGAATGATCTCGAGCAAATAACTGTCAAGCCTTCGTATCGAGAGAGAGACTACTATCGATACAAGAGAAAT
>VFQN01005048.1_pt1 | contig 16669 bp, 23 predicted proteins | sample 3512371 | NCBI WGS metagenome assembly VFQN01 (sample SAMN10412370, study PRJNA504923) | tailings metagenome | isolation source: Replicate 2 from Balatoc abandoned mine | place: Philippines: Itogon, Benguet | collected 2017-08-28 | reverse complement strand
GGACCAGTAAGGATCGTGTGGCCACACCACCTGGATTGTAACATAAAATGCCAAAAAAAAGAACACAGGGATGAACGCACACACCCCAACCCCAACCCCAGCCCCAGACACGCAAAAAACACAACCAGGGACCCTGGCCCTAACTGACCCCGCCAAAAACAGGCCCACGCCAACAATCAACAAGGGCGCCGACTGCCCACGACCACCGAACAGAACCACCTGCCCCCGAAAAAACCAGCGAAGGGGGCACAGGGCAAGCCTGAGGGCACACCCTACGCCAGAGGGCGACAGGCAGCCCCACGACGCCACCCGCACGCTACGGCTACCCCAAACCGCGCATGATGACAGAAGCAGAAACCGCTGAATGTCGTAACGACACAACGCTGCACACGCCGCGCATACAGGACGGGCTCATTGGGCCACAACCGGTATGGCCACACTTAACGCAAAGGCTGACACACTGTCTCGACCGCAACAATGAACACAGCGTAAGTCCTTGCCCTGCACGTCTACCGGTACACAGCCACTGCCCGTACATTCTGGCCCACTGGAGCTTCCTTGTCCTGGCCTGTGATTCTCGCCCCACCGTAAGTCCGTGGCAATTCAGACCCCCAACAACCGCCTGCTGCGCCGCAACCCTCTGCCCGCCTTCGCGGCGGAATTGGCCCCAGCTGGCCCCAGGCCCGTGTCTGGGTCCCATGCCATGTTGCCATTAGGTACACGTCATGTGCCGGCGCCCCTTGGCTCGCGTGCTTGGCACCTGCTCTCCACAGCGTTAAAAGGTTGCCGCTCAAGACACTCCGCAGCGCTGTCCAAGACATGTTCGCTTTGTCAACCCCCTAGCAAAGGTAGAGCAGCAGGTGACTCGCTCGAGGGTTGGGGCAGGTAATTCGTGTCCCTGATGAGGATGAAGCAAGGGTTCTGGCGTGGAGGCTCGTGCACTGACCGGGCACGTTGGACTTCCCGAAACAAGATGGACATGAGCCCCAGCACATGTGCTCTGCGTCCCCGGCGAGTGACAGAGCGGCAGTGCTTGAGCGTCACAAGGGAACTCCAGGCTGCTCCAGGTGCCCTCCCCAAGGGAGCGCCCGCTTTGCTGACCCGTCCCGCCCAGGTGCCACGTTGTGGTGCGCCAAAGTGCACTCGCTCTAGTGTTGCTGGCGCCATGCCAGGGCTATGCCGTGCTTTGCAGCATAGGTGGTATCAAGCCACCAGCCAGTTTGGGCCATGCTTTGGTCCCATGGACCCTTGCCACAGCGGAGGCAGTACCCTACATACATACCAGGTGCAATATGGCCTTAACATGAGTCTTGTCTAACCTCAATGTCATGTAAGTAGCATCATAGGAAGCGGCCGTGTCCCGTGGCCTCTCCCGCAGGGTGCGGACGCTACCTTTATCCGCGAAGGGTGACGGCAGGGCGACATGCAATGAGCTACATGCAATGTGTGCTATTAAATCATGCATATAACTATTGGCTTCTGTCGCAACCTTTCTTTCGCAACCTGCCGTACCGGATCAGGATGAGGGCTCCCAAACAGCAGTGAGCTCAGGGTTGGGAATGTTGCACTTCCAACGAGCTAGACCGGGACCTCAGCCAATTATCTCCATCTAGTTTCCAAGATGGCTCTCCGCTGCAAGGCCCCTTCTGCCGTTGGCGCTGCCCGCTCCCGCTCCAGCGTGCGCGTCGTTTGCCACAAGGGTGAGCCTTCTCAGCCGGAGCAACAAACTACAGCACCTACGGGCAGCGGCTACGCAGCCAGCACTGCCACCTTCTCGTGCAAGTTTGCGGCGAGCTCGGAGGGCTGACGCTGCCGATCGGGTGGACTCGAGGGGGAGCCAGCATCATTTTATATAGATATTCTCGGCTCACAGCAAAGATCCACGGTCTTGGTGGATGCAGGTGCTCTGGAGAAGGTGCAGGTCGCGGCCGCGAGCGTTGTGGCCGCTGCCCTGGTTGCGTCGCCCGCCAACGCTGGTGTGGTTCTCCAACAGCCTGAGCTGAAGAAGGTAGAGCTTTGCTTCGTTAATGGACACTCGTGCTTCGCTAGCCCGCTGCAGCCAAATGCGAGTCGCTGCGCGTTATGCTTGCCGCGAAGCAGCAATGCGGTTCCTTACGGAGGCCCTTTGCCGGGTTTTTGCACAATTGCCAACTTGCAGCTCTTCCAGGAGGATGCGCCTGCTCCCGCCCCGGTGAAGCGCGAGTACAAGCCCTTCAGCGTGGGCCTGCCCTCCGCCCCGGCCCCCAAGGCCGAGGGCGAGAAGGTCGCTGAGGCCCCCAAGCCCAAGAAGGCTGAGGCCGCTGAGTCCAGCTCTGGCCCTGACCTGGACCCCCGCTCCATTGCCCTGCCCGGTGGGTAATGGTTGTGCGTGTTCAACGGAAACTGTCTTCGTTTCTGTAGCTGGTGATGCCAGCTGCCAAGACCTGGTTCGGCCCCAAGCGCAGGCCCCGGAACTCGGTGCTTGGGGACATGGGTTGCCAGCATTTGCCTCTCATTTGCCACTGCTACATTACTCTGGGCTTTGTTGAGCGCTGAGAGAGCCACACGGCTGGCCCCCTCCCGTCCTTCAGGCGCCCTGGCCCTGACCATTGGTGGCTTCATTGCTGCCAGCAAGATCGACAACGGCTTCTCGGAGTGGATCATCACCGCCACCGTCAAGGTGTGTAAGCCATTGTGCTGCACAGCATTGCTCGATCTTGAACGGCCCTGGGTCCCGTCATCCAAGGTTTGGACTGACTCACCCGCTGTGAGGGTCAACTTTCAATGTATAACGTACTGCAAGCATTGAGCTCCGCCGACCCACCGTTGCGCAGGACTCGAACGACATTGGTGCCGGGTACGAGCCCGCCATCAAGACTGACGGCGGCGCTGTCCTGAAGGCTGCCGCCGGCACCAAGAAGGTCAGTGAGAGTTACATGACATAATCGCCCAGGTCACCTATGCAGCACTGCATTCCCTCTGCTTGTTCTGCCGTGGCGGCCTTTCGGTTCGCTTGGCCCTCAGGACGCGCCCTATTGGGCTACAGTAACTGCCATGACGGGGACCTTGTTCCAGGGCTAACGAACTGCTTTTTGTGCTTTGCTTCGAACGTTCAGGTGAAGGCCGCCACCAAGAAGGGCGGCAACATCTTCGGCAAGAAGTAAGCAGCTTGGGCCCCAACACCCATGCACACGGCTTACCTTGTCTCGGAGCTCTCGGTTACCACCCTCGGGCGTTGCTGTGGAGCTACGCCACAGTAGTTTTTAGCCATCCACTCTTCCTACCACCCCGCGTGTGTGTACAAAATGCGTGTACGTCGCCTTGGCTGAGCGGTCGGGCCTAATCGGACCCCATCCGTGCCGGCTGGTGGGGTTGATACCGTACGGTTGGCTGCGGCCTTGTGCGAGCGACTGGTTGGGTCCCAATGAGAAGAAGATTAGTGCTGTTGGTGTCGAAGCTGACTGCACGTCCGCATCGCGAGTCTCCTCAGGTTTTGGAGCACAATTTTTGTGATGCGCCTTGTGTGTACTCGGCGCTCAGCGAGCAGTAGGCAGGACAGCAGGAGGGCATGCGACGCAGGAGGGCACATCGCGAACCCCTGTTCGTGAAAGTGTAACAAACACGAAATGTGTGAAGGGGTTCCTCAGCGGCTGCGATGGGCTGTGCACTGAATGAAGTGAACGTACGGTGCGGCGCTGGGCCGCCCGCATGAACAGCCAGAAGGAATGCGCACTGTGGGCCTTGATTGACATGGCAGGCATGAACATGTCGTCGTTCGTCCTTGTTAAGCGGGGATGTGCCTGACCCCATCCACATTAGCCACCACACGTGTCATGTTAAAGACCTGACCAGCTTTTGCCAACATCCGGCCACGCATGAACCAACATAAGCAGTAGGTGCAGTGAACCGCCTCGTCCGCTCAATGAAACTGCATACAACAGGACGACCATGAACGTTTCAGGAGCGCCAGCCCGTATCACAAAACCATAAAGGGCGGCAGCCGCTCTCCACAGGCTTCACGGACATGCCGCCCAATGCGAAAAAAGCCCCCAACGCAAAACCAGGCCCATCAGGTGAAGCATAGGATTCGCATAGCCCCGCGTCACGCCATGGCATGCCTCTCACCAAACATGTGTCAGGGTGTCACGCCTCCCCTCCAATGCCCGCCAATACCAAGCCTGCCATGCACACACATGTGCCTTTCCTCCCACGCCGCAGCGCCCAGCCACTACCTCTGACTACACACTGCCCCTGACCGTCAGTGCCCTGCTGTCCCCAACCCCTGCTCGTGCCCTGTGGCTGCGACGGCGGGCAGCACCCCAGGCTGCGGCTCCTCCTCCTCCCACGGCAACCGGTTGACGGTGCCTGTGCCCACGCAGTTGATGCAGGCGTGGTCGCCCGCGCCCTCGCACATGCCGCACACGCTCCAGGAGTGGGACTGCACCGGCAGCGGCTCCTTGGTGGGCCAGTACCGCAGTATCCGCTCCCCTGCACGGGACGAGTGGGGACAGTGCCGGTCAAGCCATGCTCGCGCATGTTGTAGCCCTAGGGCCTGCCGCACGGGTCCAAGTGGTACTTGGCCGCTAAAAGCTGCAGTGCGATCGTCAGAAACCTGTGCTTGGGCTGGGTCAGCACCGTCAACGGACCGCACTGTTGGCTGGCCAGTCAGCGGTTGCATGAGAGCACACGACTGCGGTGCACGCAGGCGACCCCAACTGTCGAATGCAACTTGTCACGTTAGCAGGGCGTGATCATTCCACACTGGCTTGTACCATCGTCTGTGCAGCCCTTCACGTCCATCCACACTGGGGTCCCCCGGTGCGCCTTATTTTTCCAGCATCCCGCCCAGTTGTGACCCTTTGCCAAGACTCTTGGCCGCTTACCCCTGCAGACCTCACACGCCACTCTCCGGCGGGTGTGGCACACTCTGCATGCCACCTGCACGTTGCTCTGTGGGGGCAGGGACCGTCAGGGAGGCAGGGGTCGTACAGTGCCCAGGCGTCTGCCTGCTACCGTACTGCAAGGCATCTTTTCGCAGCGCAAGAGGGTGTGCCACGGCCTAGTGGTGGTATCTCTGTGTCGTCTATCATCGGTGGGAATCTACTGTTTGCATCACGTGCTGCCTGCATGCCAGTTGGGTACTGCTGCTGGAATAGGAGTAATGGCGGTGTGCTGCCCCATGCCAGACACACATATCACGTGTTCGCGCACCTTGGTTGCTTCCATTGCGACCTTTGCCACTGCCATGGTAACCCCACCCAGGACCACGGTGGCGCCGCTCAGGACCACCACCGTGCCACCAGCAGCCAGCATGGCTCGACCCAAGGCGCGCGTGGCCGCCATCTGACACTGATTGTGGTACTACACGATGAATTGATGGCGGGTCAGTGCACGTCAGTGCAACGTCAGAGGCAGAACGAAAAAGCAGTGGGGCACGCCAGGTTATTTGGGCGTATTAAGCCGAACTCGCTTAGTGCGCCGTGTGTAAATTTATAGAATAACTCCTTGATAATGGGTGAGGGCCCTCTGTTAATCGGACATGCACTGGGCTGTGTCGCCGATCTACTGCGGTGCGGTGCCGTGCGGAAAGCGCGCTGGCACCTAATTGGCAAGACACCATCGACGTCTAGCTGTGTGGTAGCGAATACTCTTTTACTATAACACCTTGCAGGGCGTACACAGCTCTACCTTTGCCTGGGACCTTTCCTCTCAATACAGCCCTGCGACACTACTAGACTTGCGTCACACAATTTGTGCTACATTGTCGATTCGTAAACGCATTCCGCAGGTGTAGTCAGCGTGCCACCTGTAAGGTGACGAACGCGCGCTGGCTGCAACCGTGCACTCACAAGGGCAGGAGTCTCAACATGAACTATTAAGAATTTATGCCTAGATGATCTAGTTTTGAACGACATTGAGAACGCTGTGTACAGCGCCGAAGGCAGGGAGTCGCGGAAAGGAGGTGAACGCCTTTCAACAGGCGCTATGATCCACCACCGGCATCCCTTAACCCTGTGATCAAGGCAGTTGCAGTTCAATACTGGTTTCAGCAAGCTGACCCATGGCAGCCATGGTTGGGCAGAGCGAGGACCCTTACGATGTTCCCGTCCAGCTGCACCCACACACGCCTGCGCTGGAGTCTCTCCTGTTATCAGGTATTCCTATTATTGCAGCCACAAGCCACATCTACATTAGTGTCAAGGGAATGGTAGCCATGCGCGCTCCTGCTCCCGCTCGCGCTGCGGGCCCGCTACCTCCTTGGCGGAACTCCCCTGCCAAATAGACCAGGGCAAGCTGAACACCACAGTGTACTCCGGCACTTGCACAGATGGAACTCTCGTATTCCTGCTCTCTACTTCACTCTGCACCCCTACACGCCTCTGCTCCTCCCCTTGTTCCCTCACCAGCCGGCGAAGGGCCGGGCCAGCAGCCGCAGCTGCTGTGGGTGTGCCCCCCGAGCTTGGCCTCTATCCGCGACCAGGCCTGCCAGCTGCAGCGTCAGAAGCGTGGCAAGCAAAAGCAGCGGCTCACGGTGGATCCCAGCCCCTCCGCCTTCGTGGTGCCGCCCCAGCTGCTGCCCCCGCCCAACCCGGCCGCCCCAAACACCCTTCCTAGCACCATGAGGTGAGCGTCGTGCACCTGTACTTCGGTGCCTGAAACATCACTTGTTTGCTATGTAGGGCACACACATGCACACAACTGGTGCGCCGTGCGCCGTCCTTCCGTGGGACGGGGCAGACACATGTGTAGCTCCTCACGCCCCGTTCCATTGCGCGTGTTTGCTGCCTGCCGAGCCCACCCTTCCCCCGCCACTCCTACCCTGTCACCCGCCGCAGGCTGGAGCTTGTGGGCAGCGGCACACTGCAGGGCTCGGGCTCGCCGGCACCCCAGCCGGAGGTGCAGCAGCAGCAGCAGCAGCAGCAGCAGCAGCAGCAGCACGAGCAGCACCCCCTGCCCGCCACGCCCGCCCGGTGCGATCGTGAGGGCGGCGCGGCAGTGCCCTTGCGGCTGCTCGCGTCCCTAGCCATTGTGGACACGAGGGGCCAGCACTGGAGGTGGGCCGGCGGCGAGGGCGGGAGCGAGCGGCTTGCGGGTCAGGTGGATGGCGGGGCAGGAGCGGGAGCTGCGGCTGCCGAAGCTTTGAGCGGCGGCGGGCATGACGCGCCTGACGCAGCGGGTGCAGACGCAGTGCGGCGCAGCAGCCAGTTCCACATGTCAGTGGAGCAGCTCCTGCAGTGTGCGCACGCGGGGTCGCCCGTGGCTCGGCGTGCTGCTGAAGGCGCACTGCACCCACGGCACGGAGTTCCCGGCCCACACCACCAGAAGGAGCAGCAGCAGCGCCAGCAGCGGCAGGAGCAGGAGGACGCTGTGGAGATGCTGATCGACACGGGGGACGGCGGCCGGCAGACGGAGGGCTCCCTGCTGCCCTCGCCACGGGCACAGCAGCAGCCAGCACACGGGCAGCAGCCGGGCCCCGGTCCCAGCCCCGGTGTGGGAGTGCGAGTGGGTGACGTGCCCTCTCGGCAAGGCCCGCCGGACTACAGCCATGCTTGGGACACGGGGGCCCTCCTGGCCTTGCAGCTGCTAGGCAGTGAGCATGGGGAGGTGGGCGGCGGAGCCAGGGCCGGGGCTGCAGGGGCTGATGAGGGGCAAGGCCCCTTGGGCTTGGGGGCCCAGGGGATGGACGTTGGAGGGGAGCTGGGCCTGGAGCAGGAGGGGCGCTTGCGGCAGCAAGGAGGCGTACGGCAGGGGTTTCGGAGCCGCAGCGGGGGTGGCACATGGGCTGCTACGCTGGAGGCCAGCCTGGGACTACTGGGGCGAGGCGCAGCAGGGGAGCAGCAGCAGGGCGGGTGGGCCTCGGCCGCGCAGCAGTGCTGGGGCCGTGAGGCGCATGGGGCAGGCGGCCCGGTGGGTGGCGGCACGGGTCAGCAGCACGTGCACCAGCACCGGCACCAGCAGTGGGCGGGGGACGAGGAGCAGGACGGTGGCGTTGAGGCAGACGATGAGGGGGAGGTTGAGGGGGCGACTGGGAGAGGGCGGGAGGCGGTGGCGGCGCGGAGAGAGGCGCGGTTAAGGCTAGGTATGTCACAGCCGGCCGGTCGTGGTGTGTCCTGTTGGGCTTCAAAGAGTGTGGCCTGACATGTCCTGGTTGCCAAGGGTTTGCACTTTTCTTAAGTATGTGTTCGCAAGAGAGTAAGGTGCCAGGTGAAACCCATGCCGACAACTGCCTGAACGGTGCCTTCATGTTGCTGCCGTGGTCCGTTCTCCGAGGCGCCGTGCTGCTGTACCGGCAGCTAAATTTCTCAAAGCCCAGCTGATGACACGATTGAGGACGCACCCCTGTGACCCCTGTCCCAGGCCGATCCGCTCGCACCATCACGCCGTGGCCGCCCCTCCCGGGGCTGTCCCCCACTCCACTGTGGCTTACGGCCGGGCCCAGCAAGCCGCCACCGCCGCACCCAGCCGCCGCTGGGGAGCCAGCCTGGGCCGGCGGCGGCGGTGGCGGCGGTGGGCCGTACGCGCTGCCCGGGCGGCGGCTGTTTCCGGGCCCTGACCCCGACCCCTCGTTGGCTGAGGTGCTCAAGCTCAAGTGCTCCCTGCGTCGCATGGTGCAGGGGCACAACGTGCAGGTGGGGTGCAGGTTGGGGCCCTGTCCACTTGTTCCTGTATGCGGTGGCTGGGCAGGTAGGTCATGCCCCTGCCCTTTGCTAGCCAGGGCACAATCCCAAAACACCAAAGTCTGCATCAGACAGCTCCTTTGACAGCGTCTTGCAGACGTGCTGAGACTTGCTTGAAGCCTCAACCCGAGCCTTAGCCTCCCTGCTTGTCTTGTGCCCCCTGTCTGCGCCCCCCTTGCTCCCCCAGGCCATCCAGCTGCTGCTGTCGCTGCTGGCCGCGCTGCCGGTCACCGCCCAGCTGCTGGCGGACAGCCAGGTGGCGGGCCTGGTGGCGCCGCTGCAGCATCACAGCAGCGCAGTGGTGGTGGCGGCCGCAAGGTGGGTGGATGCTGGGTGGATGTCCGTGGGCGTGGAGACGGCGGCAGCGGGGATGCGAGTGGCGCAGAGGTGCCGGACAGGGCAGGTGTGCGCATAAGGGTGTTTTACGGAATGGCGGGTAAGCCGAACGTGTCCTACACTAGTCAAGGCTGGAAGGGCGTGTGGACTGGCACGCGAGGGAAGACGTGCTCACGCCTAGCAGAGCTGGTCTGGCTTGTTAACGGTCCTCTTGTCCCCCCCCCCCAGGCACGTGCTGGGCGTGTGGAAGGCCATGCTGCGCGGCGGCACCCGTCGCCACGCCGCGGTTACTGCCGCGGCAGCCCCGAAGCTGCCACAGCGGGCAGCAGGACACACGGTGGCCGGCATGCCCCGCCAGGCGCGGACCGCGGGCGGCGCCTGCGGGACCGCCGCTGTTGCAGCCGGTGTTGCTGCCGGGGATCGGGGCGCCCTGACGCCCAGCAGCGAGGGGCTTGCTGGTCTTGGCTTGGAGTCTGTGGGCCTGGGGGGCGCTGAGGACCAAGACCTGGAGCAGGACACGGGTGTCGGCGTTGACGTGGATGTGGATGCGGAGATGGAGATGGAGATGGACATGGGCTTGGGCTTGGACGGGGGCGGGGGCATCACCGCGAACGCACGCGGAGCGAAGACCTCCGGCGCGAGCGCGGCTCAGCTGCACCGCGTACACGAACGAGGCCACGAGCAGCAGCAGCAGCCTTCGGAGCTGCTACCCACACCCACGCCCAGTGACGGCTTCGGTCTTGTTGACCTGGTCCACCACCGCGCGACCCACGGGTCGGCCCAGCAGCCGTTCGCCGCCCTGTCGGCCCTGTCGCTGTCCCTGGCCCGCAGCCAGTCTGACGCGCTGGTGGACGGGCTGGGGGCGGGCCCGGGCATGGGCGCCAGCAGCATGGGGCTGGGCGGGGAGGTCGGGGTGCTGCTGGGCGGATCGTGGAGCCCCTCCCCGCCCCCCACTGTGCCCTTGGTAAATACCTACAACGCAAAACACCAGCATCACCCCTACCAGCAGCAGGAGCAGCAACTGGGGCCGTTCCTTGCAGCGGGGGAGGAGGCGCGGGAGGCGCAGCGGCAGGGGCCCGGCCGCAGCCGGGCCCGGAGGCCGTCCGCGCGGTCGGACAGCTCCCTATCCACCTCGCGCACCGACACGCACACGCACACGGACACGGGCAGCCTAAGCCACAGTAGTGAGGAGGAGCGGCGGCAACGAGCGTCCAGGCGCAGTGCAGCTGCCGGACCCCAGAGAGGGCAGCAGGGGCAGGGGCCGGCGCTGGCAACTGAGGACGCCGGAGTGCATGACCTTGATTTGATTATCAAGCAGCAACAGCAGAACGGCGCTGCAGGCAGCTGTCGAGCTGGCACTCGACAGGCGGAGGGCAGCAGCGCTGAGGGGCCGGGACCCGGCGCGCCCGCAGCGGGCAGCTCCCCCGCTCGCTCTGTCCCCACACCAGCGCACCCTCTAGGCCATCTCGCCGCAAATGGCGTCGCTGCCTGCCCCGCGACCCTGCCGCCTGCCCGCGCTGGCCCCCGGGCTAACCCACCCGGCGCATCCGGCCTTGCTGCGACCTCCGCTGTCCCGGACATACCCATCCTGGGGCGGAGCCTGGATGGACTGGGCGTGGCGCTGTGCCTGGCTCCTGCGCCCGGCCCGGCCCTGGGCGTTCCTTCTCCCCACGGCCGGAAGCGCAAGGGCGGGGGCGAGAGGGAGCGGCTGCCAGCGCGACGGCGGAGCAGCGGGCCGGGCGGCAGGCGTGCTGCGGGCCCTGCTGTACCCACGGGAGGTGAGCACGCTTGGGATCCCGGCTGACATCCACGCTCTACCTGCATGCTCTCTGATGGTAACCCATAGCCAGTTGCATACGGTCCTCGCTTTAGTCTTTGTCTTTTAACTTCCAGACTACGGCCGTAATGGACTTATCTTTTTCCCCATGCGCAACTCACCTCCCGTGCAACAGGCACCGCCGACGGCGACCCTCTGGCGCCCGGGCTGCCGGGGCACCTCCCGCCGCTCCCCTTGCAGCCCAGCTGCCTTACCCTCGTGGGGATAGGACCCCTAAGCGGGCCCCCCGGCAGCCCGGGCGGACATCCCCTGCACCCCTTGCCCCCGCTGCCGCCAGGCGCGAAGCTGGGGCCCGCTGGCCCCCGAGGGGTGCTGGGGGCAGGCAGCGGCGGGGGTCCGGCGGCCAAGCGCGCAAGGCACCATGCGGCGGGAAGCTCCGGGCCGCATGCGGCGCCAACTGCCACACAGGTGCGGCGCATGTCGCTGCGTCTGGGCAATTTGGATATTGGGAGTGGTGAGGAAGGGGAGGATGAAGGGAAGCAGGAGGGGAGCGGGCTGCTTGGCGGTGCAGAGGTGGGGCAGCGGCAGCAGCAACGGGGTGCAGAGGGGTCGGGAGGCAGTGTTAATGGAGGCGGTGGTGGATTGGCAAGTGGGGCGGATGGGGCGCGGGTCCAGCGTGCGTCGTTGATGGGTATCGACATGGATGTGGAGGCGGAGGATGCGGAGGCGGACGTGGGCAGCTCGGACGAGGAGGAGGGGGAGGGGGAGGAGGAGGGTCACAGCGGGGGTTGGGCGGGCGGTGGTGCGGCGGTGGATGACCCCATGGGGGTGCAGCCGGGGGCCGGGGGGCCGGGCGCAGTGGGTCCCCGAGCGGGTCATGCGGTGCTCGGGAAGGGCGATGGCTGAGCGTGGGCGTGTTCACAGGGCTTTGCACGCTTTGACACAGGGGCACGAGCAACAGGAACACAGACTTGATAGCAACGCCCCTCACAGGGTAGCTGCCAGCTTATCCCGGTATAATATTACTTGCTTGCCAGGATAATTACTTGGACAGGGCAACTCATGGTTGCGTTGTTGCTGAAATGCAACGTTGTGGGCGTGGCGAGGTTGGGTGTGGGTGGGTTGTTTGGGTTAGCGCCATGCGCAGGGGTGCGGTTTGGCCTTTGAAGCAGGATGGTGGATCGTCTCGCAGAAGATGGCCTCGCAGAAGATGGCCTCAGGCGAGCATATGCCGATGCTTCATGGTTGCCTGGGAGACGATTATAGTAGCCGCACTGAGCGTTTGTGGGCGTTGACCTGCTTGGCTGGATGTTGACTTTCGGTGTCACAGACGTCAGAACCCAACCGGTGGTGCCATGCACCTGGCAGGACACAGTCAAAGCTGTACAAATTAGTTCTGGCCAATGCGAGAATGTTTACGGGTATGGTATGCTTTGCCGCATGGCTGCCACAGGGGTTGCGTTATGCCTAGCTTAACAAGTTGGGTGCTGTGGGTTGGGTTGGGTTGGCTTGCGGCTACAACACCGGCGCATCAGCTGTTGGAGATGTCTCCCGACTTGTACAATAACGCGCCTGCCACGTGCTGAAGCGGATACTCAGATGGCAGGGGCCCAGCCACAGGGCCTGTGATGGTGCTGGGCGTGCATCTTAAGCTTGTGACCTTGGCAGCGGGACACTGATAAACGGGTTCGCTTGCAGGACCATTGGTGGGCCTGCATGCCCTGTACATATGCACGTGCGGTGTTCTGGAGTATGTGGCTGTGTGTGGATAAGTTGTGCTGCACTGGTGCCCTATTGTGTGTCTCGCGGCTGGCCCGTGGCTGTCGCTCTTTGATTACGCACGAGGGCGCACGAGGGCTCTAGCCTTAGAGCCTTGTAAGGCTTTCGGCCTTCCAGCGCGTCAGGCGCTCCAGTCGTACACACCTCTCCTATGGCAAGCAGGGAGGCAGGCACCCTGGAGGGCAGCTGGGGGCCTGGGACGGCTGATGCTGCGACTTTCAGGGTTGGCGGGACGATGACGGTTCGCGCGCGTTCTGAGGAACGTCGTGGTGAGCTTTGGATATACATAGCTTGTCAACCCCTCCTCCAAGACCAGGTTCCGTCCTACATACGTCACGGCTCAGGTCTTAGACTGGTACATATACATAGCTTGTGCAGGCTAGCGGGCCCTTTTGCCACAGTCGGGCACAGTCGGCACAGCGATGGCGGCCTAGGGAGTACCCAATGGCGATCCACAAGGCGTTGGGATACTGTAAGTGCAGCGACCCAGGAGCAGGCAGACCCGGGGGAGACAGCGGGGCGGCAGCGCCGCTCCCTGTGCGCGTCCATGCCGAGCGTCAATGGGCCTCGATCCGACGTGTGCGTGCGTCTGCGTACACTCAAGCATGTTACGGGGAACATTGGAACTGTATCCTGTTGCGAGCGGCTCACGTGCTTAAGATGAGGTAACTCGGGGTGTCACTTCGGAGGACCAGCGGCGTAACCTCCGTGACCATGCGGCGTAAGGCCAATAGGCAGCGTCCTTACCACCAATCCTAGGGTGGTGATACAGGCGTCAAGGGATACAATGCGCAACGTGCCCAGGTTATAGGCCAACGTCGTCTGCGACCCACGGGTCTTTCTCTCAGCATCGATCCTATCAGTTTGCCCTGCAGCAATTACGATCCTAGCCTGTTAGAAACCTACATTTGACACCTCAGCGCCAGCCGAATTACTAGTCGCCTCTGTGAACATCATGATGCCAGCTAGGACGCCCCAGGCTCTAAAGCCCGAGCGTATCGCCGCGTCGCCGGCCGGGCCCGAGGGCCGCAACGACCTCACGCAGGAGCCGACCGGGCCTCCTACCGCATCTGCTGAAGATGCAAAGCAGCGCCATAGCAAACAGGAGTCGCCGCAGGCAGCTGAAGACCTGCAGACTGTGCGGGACCAGGGGCAACAGGGGCAGCAGCTGAACCAGCAGCTGGCGGAGGGGGAGGCGCCCGCTGGCCGCCCGGCGGCTCAGCTGCGGGTCATTGGCGCGGGGTTCGGCAGGACGGGCACGCTGTCGCTGTGGACGGCGCTCAACAGGCTGGGCTACAAGACACACCACATGATAGAGGTGGGTATGGGGGCTGGCTGGTGTGTGCAGCGCGTGCAAGTTTTGTGGGCAGGGCTGTAGGCCACGGCTGTAGGCTTGGGGTCGTGGGTGATGCTCACTGCTGCGCAACCGGCTGCCTGCACGAGGCTGCTAGAGGGCACAGGGTCTGCCTTTGTGTTTTGTGCACAGTGCTGCCACACCCCTGGCTTGCGGCGCGTCAGGGTGCCCGTGTGGGTGCTGCGCGCAACAATACGTAGCTCAGCACAGTCACCTTGCCATGTGACGGCAGGCCGGGGCCACGCCCTCGCTAGAGCACGTCAGGGTGCCTACGTCGGCGGCCGACCTGTTGCCGGCCCACGCTTCTGCCTGTGCGCCAACCTGTGCGCAACACCAACTGTCCCCCGGCTTGCTGCTGCCCACCTCCACTGCATACTACTCGTACGGCACCGCCAGACACAGCCGCACATGAGCCCAACCTTCAAGACTACTCAAGCGCTACCCACCTTGCTTCACTTGCTGCCCCACCCCCTTGACCAGGTGCTGTCCGACCAGCCCCGCCAGCCGCACCTGTGGCTGCGGGCGGCGGTGGACCGAGACGCCGGCCGACCAATTGACTGGGACGCCATCTTCGGCCCCGGAGGGTACGACGCGGCGGTTGACTGGCCGGCGGTGACCTTCTGGAAGGTGGGTCCGGTGGTGGTGTCCGGTAGTGCCGGCCAGCCTGGAGGTACTACTGGGAATGTGTGTTAGTTGTGCGGTATACCTGCGCGGCGGCACCCCAACGCGCCAAGCTGCGTCTAGCCCGCGCACCAGGTGGATGTTTTATTGTGTACCAACCTCAGTATTGCGTATGCAGCGCGCTGCACGTCGTCCACCCGGCGCACGTCACAGTTGGGCATGACCACCACAAGCCAAGCTGCCCAGCCGCAGCCTCCACACCACCCTTCCGCCTACAGTTGCGGGCGTCCGTGAAACTTACACGCTCGCACGCATGATTTGATGGTGTTGCCTTTGACCAGCCTGCTGTTGGTACACTCTGCCTTTGCCTGCTCGCCACTCTGCTCCCTTCCCCTCACCCAGCCGTGCCCACCCCTTCCAACCGTCCACCTCCCCAGGAGCTGGTCGAGGCCTACCCAGACGCCAAGGTCATCCTGACGGTCCGCGACTTTGACCGATGGTACGACAGCGCCGCCGCCACCATCTACCGCATCTCCGAGGCCACGGCCCCCCTGGTGCGGCCCCCCGTGTGGCTGGTGGCCCGCCTGCCGCGCTGGCTGCTGCCGCTGGTGGGCTCGGCGCAGCGGGCCATGGCGGACGCCCTCGTGTGGCGGGGCACCTTCCAGGGGAGGTTCAAGGACCGGGAGTTCACGCGGCAGGTGGGCCGGGGTGGGGCGCGGGAGGACGACACAGTGCGACAGGGGTTCACGCGCCCTATAGCATACCGACTGGGAGAAGCACAATACCGGAGACGTACTTAGTCGCGCTCGTGAAAACTGAATCGTGAGTTTACATCTAACACACTGCCTCATACGCCTGTCCGCTTGAGCTACCCTAAGCTCCCATGCCCTCACGTCACCTCATCCCCCAGGTGTACGAGTCGCACGTGGCCGAGGTTCGGCGCGTGGTGCCTCCCTCTCGGCTGCTGGAGTTCAGTCCGCGGGACGGCTGGGCCCCGCTGTGCGCCTTCCTGGGGGTGCCGCCGCCGCCGGAGGGGGAGCCCTTCCCGCACGTCAACGACACGGCGGCATTCCAGGCCCATGTAGCCACGTGGCGGTCGGCCCTACGGCGGGAGAGGGCGGTGGCGGCGGGGGTGGCGGCGGGCGTGGTGGGTGCGGCGGGGGTGGGCGTGGGGGCGGCTGTGCGGGCGCTGGGCAACAGGCGGGGCTAGTACGACCGACAGAAGGCTGGGTCCGGACTGTTGGGCTGGGCTGGCGGTTGTACGGTAGTCCTGGATGATGACTAACCATTCCAGTTCCTGTGGCTTGTGCTGGAGGAAATGGTGGTGGTGTATGTATGGATTTAAAGTTTTGGTCCCCTTCCAGAGCCCAGCCCAGTCAGGCCCAGTCCCGCTCGGGAAACAGAGCTGATCCCGGCAATTAAAGACACGGGGTTTCCCACCCCTCTCGCTGTACGGAAAGGAGCAACCAGGTGTAATGGTGAAGTGAGACCGTGATGTTGCCAGCTGGACGCTTTATTTGTACTTGTTTGTACTGTACGTTGTTGGCGTTGCGGGTATCAAGGGTGGACGTGACGCGACACTGGGCGGATGGTGTGTGAAGGGACGACAGACAGCAGCGGCCAGCACCTTCGCGGGTGCGTGTCATATGCCGAACAACCATCAGGTACAGCAGCGTCAGGCTGGCCGATGTAGCGCTGTACGTTCCGCTGCTCCGCTGGCTGTGGGACAGGTGTTGTGGCGGTTGTGATATGCGTGCGGTCCATGCCCCTCGTAAACGACGCCTAGCATGGTACCAAATACTTCAAGCTGCAACCTATGATGCACCTGGTTCCGAATGGCTAGTAATTTTTTTTTTTGCTAAGGCGACAGACAGTTGAGTTCAAAGCTGGTCGACCTGGGCTGCTCCTCGCTGTTGTACTCACCGAGGAAAGATTGCCCGGCCATTGGGGGCCCTTGTCAATACTGCATGCCACGTCACAGGTTGGTGCGCACAACACCCAGCACCTGGGGAACTGAAGCTCTGGCGGCACCACTGGATCCCAAGTCCGTACCAGTAACAGCCATGCCACTCTCACTCCTCGTAAAAATGTATGTAGTACTTATCACACGGTAGTGGGCTGATATGGAAGTTATCGCACGGCCGG
>VFQN01005046.1_pt1 | contig 16671 bp, 14 predicted proteins | sample 3512371 | NCBI WGS metagenome assembly VFQN01 (sample SAMN10412370, study PRJNA504923) | tailings metagenome | isolation source: Replicate 2 from Balatoc abandoned mine | place: Philippines: Itogon, Benguet | collected 2017-08-28 | reverse complement strand
GGCCCGACGCGCATCCGCGACATCCAGGACAACCTGCCCAAGGTGCAGCCGCTGTACCAGCGCGCGCCGCGCCCGGCGCAGCGCTTCGAGCCGCCGAAGAAGGCCTGAGGCCTGCGGCGGCGGCTGAGCCTCAGTCGGGCACCAGCGCCACCACCTCGCCGTTGCTCGCCCGCTTGACGTAGACGACGCCGGCCTTCAGCCGCGCCGGGCTGCAGCCGCCGGGCGCGCGCTCCCACGTCGAGCACAGCCGGTCCTGCTCCACCGACCAGCGGCCGGTGTCGCGAAAGCCCGCCGTGGTGTCGAGGAAGGCGTAGCCGTTGGCCTTGTATTCCAGCCGCCAGGCCGGCCCGCTGGCCGGCTGCGCGCGGAAGACCTTGCCGGCCAGGTGGTCGCGCAAGGCCGCGGCTTCGACAGCCGCGGCGTCGGCAGGGAACTCGGTCGGCAAGGCCGGCTGGGCCGCTGCGCCGGCGGCCAGCCAGGGGGTGATGAACAGGCAGAGCGTCCTCATCACTGCACCCCCAGCGCGCCGGTCAGCGCATCGAACGCCGTGCCGTTCAGGCGGATGTGGAACTGCGGCTGCGCAGGCACCGAGTCCTTGAACGCATACCAGACCGCGCCGTCGCGCTGGGCGAACAGGCGCTGGAAGAAGAACTGCTCCTCGAAGCCTGCCGGCATGGCGGCGAATCGCATCAGCGTCACGCCACCCAGCGTCTCGAACTCGTAGGTGGTGTCCAGCAGCTTCTCGTACGCGGCCGTGGCGTTGGTCGAGGCCAGGCGGTAGTTGCGCCAGATGCGGGCCTTGCGGCCGTTGGCATCGAAGGCGACGCGGTATTCCACCGTGGTGGTGTACTCGGGCGCCGGCGGCGCGCTCAGCGTGAAGCCGTGCAGCCAGAAGGTCGTCGCGCCGTTGAGCGGGCCGCCCTGCAGGTCGCCCGGGTACTTGGCGACGAATTCGTCCATCGAGCTGGCAAAGGGCCAGCTGTTGAACGGCTGCGTGGTGTCCGCCGGGGGCACGCGCACCTGGCTGGTGGGGCCGGTCGCAATCGCCAGCGGCGTGGCCTTGCGGAGCTGGCCGCGGTACTCCATCGTCGAGCCGCTCGGGAAGAAGCGGTTCTCCAGCACGGTGTGCACGGCGGGGTCGGGTCCCCACTGGGCAGGGTCGAAGGTGAAGTCCTTGCTCGCGTACCAGCGGATGTCGCGCACCACGTCGGCCATGCGGCGCCCCGCGAGGGTGACCGTGGCGCTGGAGTGGCGCTCGTCGGCGTAGCTGCGGCAGAACAGGCTGTCGAACGGCGCGACGGCGTTCGAGCGGATGATGCCGGTGCCGTCGCTCGGGCAGTCGTACCACTCGCTGCCCGTCCAGTACAGGTGGTTGCGGGCGAAGGGCTGCTCGATGCCGCCGCTGGCGATGGTGCGGCGGTCATTGGCAAGGAAGTAGCCCTGCGCGTCGCGCGCGCTGGTGTCGCCCTCGAAGACCCGCGCCGTGAAGTTGGCGGCGTCGGTGAAGGTGAAGCTGCGCAGCGCCCGGAACGGGCCGGCCTCCACGGGCGCCTGCGGCTCGGCCGGCGCGGCCAGGCCCAGCGTCTCGCGCAGCGCGTTCCAGGCCACCGTGTTGGGGCGGCGCTGGTAGGCGGTGCGCTCGAAGTCGCGCCAGCCGCCGAACACGGTGCCGCTGCGCTCGACGAACAGGCGCTGGCGCTTGAACGCCGCCGCCAGCGCGGCCGGGTAGCCGCTGGCGAAGCGCAGCACGCGGCCGTCTCCCTGTGCGGCGATGGTGGCGCTGCCGTCTCCAACGGCGGCGCAGTTCAGCGAGGTGTTGTCGGAGGCAAGCACGTCGCAGGCGAAGAAGCGCACCGCATCACTGCTCGGATGGAAGGCGGCGCGGTAGCGCTTGACGGCCTGGTACGCGGTGTTCGGCTGCTCGCTCGGCAGGTCTTCGAGGAACACCGAGTTCAGGTTCGTCACGACCGCTGCGGTGTCGACCAGATTGCCGCTCATGCGCCGCAGATCCTCGAACGTTGCAGCATGGCGGTACGGCCCGCTGCCCGAGACCGGCACGACGCGCGGCTTGTCGGTCAGGCTGTAGCGCTCCGTGCCGCCGGCGTCGTTGACCTGCTCGCGCAGCGCGAAGGTCGATCCCGGCGGAAAGACGGCGTCGCCGAGCACCGCCGGGTCCGGGCCCCAGCGGGTGGGCAGGCCAGTCGGATCGGTGTCGAAGCCCGGCACGTCGCGCAGCGAGGAAGCGCGCAGCTCGCGAATGACGTCGGCCATGCGCCGGCCGCTGACGTCGGTCTCGACGCTGCGCGCCAGTGTCTTCGACGCGCCGCAGAAGATCGATTCCTGCGGCGTGCTGGCGGTGGCCGGCTTCACGCTGAGCAGCGACCACTGCAGCGGGCACACCACCCAGGCGCCCTGGGCTGCCACCCAGTAGGCAGTGTTGCGGTTGAACGGCTGCTCCGTGCCGCCGACGCGGTGCGCGCGCACCTCGCTCGCGGCGTAGCGGCCTTCGGACAGGGCGCTGCTGTCGCCGACGAAGGCCTGCAGCTGGTGGTTGTCGGCGTCGGTCCAGGTGAAGCGGCGCACGCTGACGAACGGGCCGCCGGCTCCGGCGGCCGCGCCTGCCGAACTCAGCGCGGCGGCGGCCTCGGCCTGCTCGCGCACCGTGTCCGGCGTCAGGTTGCGCGCGGCGATCACGGCGGCGGCGACCTCGGCGGCCACCTCGGCCGGCGTGGCAGCGCCGGAGGCCTGCACCAGCGCGGCCAGCGTGGCCAGGTCGCCCGTCGTCACCTGGGCGACGAGGGCGCGTGCCGCGTCGCCGCTGGCGCCGGCATCGCCAGCCAGCCGGCTGACCTCGACGATCACGCGGTTGATGGCAGCGGCCAGGCGCGCGGCCTGGGCGTCGCCGGCGCTGACGAAGTTGGCCAGGGGCGAGTTGGCCATGCCGAGCTGGCTGCGCACGGCTGCCTCGGCAGCGGCGCTGTCCAGGCCCTGCGCGGTGGCCACGTCGACGACCAGCGTGGTCAGCGGGCTGACGAACACGCTGCCGGCCGCGGCGCTCGTCGGTGCGGGCGTCTTCAGCGTGAAGGCTGCGCCGACTGCGGCACCGGTGTCACGGTCGACCGCGGTGGCGGGCACCTCGGCGATGACGGCATGGCGGCCGGCATCGGCCGAGGTCACCTCGAAGCGGAAGCGCCCGTCGGCATCGGTGGCGGCGCTGGGCTCGCCGCTGTCGCAGGCGGCGTTGTCGTTCAGGTCGTAGCAGGCAGTGGCGCCTTGCAGCGGCCCGTCGGCGACGATGCCTGCGTAGGTGACCACGCCCGGCGAGGCCGGCGACTTGTCGGATCGCCCGCCGCAGGCGGCGAGCACGAGGCAGGCCGCGCCCAGGGCGGCGGCCAGCGGGGTGGGGTGGGGAAGGTGGGGCATGCGCGTCTCCAGCACGAGCCGACATCGGCACGCGGTGGATGCTGGAAGCGCGGGCGTGGCGGCGCATCGGCTGGAGTGATGAAGGAGCCGGGTGCGCGATGCCCCTGCTTGCCAGTGCCGCGACGCATCCACCAGAATGAGGATGCGATCGACGAAGAAGAAGGACAGCATGGACTCGACCGCGATGCCAGGGGAGGACTGGCCCGAGTTGCACCGGGCCCGCCGCGCCATCGTCGTGGTGGATGTCGTCGAGTCGGTGCGGCTGATGCAGGAGCACGAAGCCGATTTCATCGATCGCTGGCGGCGCTTCGTCAACCTGGCGGCCCAGCACGTGGTGCCGCGCCTTGGAGGCCGACTCGTGAAGAGTCTGGGCGACGGCATGCTGCTCGAGTTCGGGTCGGCCGCATCGGCGCTGGTGGCGGCGAACGAACTGCTGGAAGCGGTGGCGACGCTGAACGCGGGCCGCGACGCCCCGGCGCTCATCCAGCTCCGGGTCGGGCTGCACGTGGCCGACGTCGTGGTCGACCAGCTCGACATCTACGGCAGCGGCGTCAACCTCGCGGCGCGGCTCGCCGCCGTGGCGATGCCCGGGCAGGTCGTGGCGTCGCAGGAGGTGCGCGACGAGATCGCTCCCGGTGTGCACGCCCACGTCGTCGATCTGGGCGAGGTATACCTGAAGCACATCGAGCATCCGGTGCGCGCCTACCGGCTCGATGCCAGTCCGGCCCCGGCGGGCATCGCTCCGGTGCCGCCGGGGACGCCGATGAAGCCGCTGGTGGCGGTGGTGCCGTTCGACGGCCACGACGCGGAGCCCTCGCTGCGTGCACTCGGGCACGCCTTTACCGACGAGATCAACGCGGCCTTCTCGCGCAGCCGCGACGTGCGGGTCGTGTCGCGCCTGTCCACGGCGGGCTTGGCGACCACGGGCTGGCGGCCCGCCGCGGTGGCCGAGCGGCTTGGCGTGTCGTACGTGGTCTCCGGCGCCTATGCGGTGCTCGGCGGCCGCGCGCGGCTGCACATCGAGCTGTGCGATGCCCGCGACGACACGGTGTGCTGGGCCCGCAGTGCCACGCTGTCGATCGAGGACTTCTTCCGCGGCCAGGATCCCGTGCTGCCGGAGGTGATTGCCGCACTGGGCCGCGAGATCGTCGCCGCCGAACTGCGCCGCGTCGGCAGCCTGCCCATGCCCTCGCTGGCCTCCTACACGCTCTACCTGGGCGGCGTGGGTCTGCTGCACCGGCTCTCGCGGCGCGATTTCGAACGCTCGCGCGAGTTGCTGCAGTTCCTCGCCGAGCGCCAGCCGCGCGCCGCCGCGCCGCACGCGATGCTCAGCAAGTGGCACATGCTGCGCATCGTGCAGGGCTGGGCCGAGTCGGCCGACGACGAGGCGCGGCAGGCCCGGGCGGCGGCGCGACGCGCCCTCGATCTCGACGACCAGGAGGCCTTCGCGCTCACCGCCGAGGGCATGGTTTCGGTGCTGATCGACAAGGATCTGGACAGCGGCGCCGGCTGGTATGCCAGGGCGCTGGAGGCCAACCCGCACGAGCCCTACGCGTGGGCGCTGCAATCGGGCTTGCAGAGCTACCGCGACGACCACGAGGCCGCATGCCGCTCGGCGGCCACGGCGCTGTCGCTCTCGCCGCTCGACCCGGCACGATTCCTCTTCGAGGCCTACGCGGCCATGGCCCACCTCGGCGGCGGCGACGCCGACACGGCGGCCACCCTGGCGCAGCGCTCGCTCGAGCACAACGCGCTGCACACGCCGTCGCTGCGCATCCTGGTGATCGCCCAGATGCTGCGCGGCCAAGCCGACGAGGCGCGCCGCGCGGCCGCGCGGCTGATGGCCCTCGAGCCCGGGCTGCGCGTCGCCGACTACGTCCGCCGCTTTCCTGGCCGTGAATCACCCAACCTGAGGCGCTACGCGGAGGCACTGGCCGCTGCAGGCGTGCCGCAGTAGCCCGCCAACACTCGCGCACAAGACACCGGGGAGTACCAACCATGTCGTCCATCAAGCCGCTCAACAGGCCCGGCCGCGGAGCCGGGATCCACCCCATGAAGGGCGGCGGGAGCCGTCGGGGTGCGGGGCTGCATCCCATGAAGTCGTACGCCGCCCTGGAAGACCAGGATCCCTACCTGCTCGCCGAGGCGGTCTCGAAGATGCGCGACAAGCTTCAGCGCCAGGGCGACCAGGTCGATCGGGTGCCCAAGCGCGGCTCAAAGCCAAACGGGGCCCTGGACGCCTGGTCGTGGGATCCGGAAGTCCGGCTCGGTCTCGCCGTCGACGAGGCCTTGCGCCCGCTCTGGCTGGAGGGCGGCAGCGTGTGGCTGTCGCAGCCGCAGCTCGACGACAAGGCCACACCGCCGAAACTGAGCGGCCAGGCCAGCCGGCTGATTGAGTTGGTGGCCCCGCGCAACAGCGAACTGTTCGGGCATCAGGTCCACACCGTGATCGGCATGGCCGCTGCGCGTGACGACGTGATGCCCGAGATCGTCACGCAGCACGAGGAATTCTGGCCCTTCTTTGCCGCGATCACCCACATCGAGGCCGATACGGCGCCGCGCACCATGGAGCTGCTGGCGGTGGCCCACCACATGGCCACGTCGGTGACCATGCGGCTGAAGGACACGCTGGCCTGTCCGCGGCCGATCGATCTTTCCGCGCACGTCGGCCCCTGTCTGCGGACGCCCGGGCATGCGTCGCTGCCGGCCGGCCATGCCACCATCGCCTTCATGTTCGTTCCGCTCCTGTCGGCACTGCTCGATCCACCGGGTTCGCCAGAGTGGTCGCAGGGACGACGCTGGATGTTCCGCCTCGCGCATCGCATCAGCCACAACCGGGTCGTGGCCGGGCTGCACTTCCCGGTCGATGCGGTCGCGGGGCGCCTGCTGGGCGAGGTGCTGGCGGACTTCTTTCTGGCGATCTGCGGCAAGCAGAAGCACTGCGCGGGCGCGGCGAAGATGGTCGTTCCAGCGTACGTCGACCGCGAAGTGGCGAAGAAGGCGGCGCTTCCGCGCGAGGGCGAGGTCGGCGACGGTGACTGGAGCTCAGTTCCGAGTGAGTTGCATCTGGCCCCGCCGTCCGGAAACAACGCGGTCACCGCAAGCCGCTTGCTCGAGGCAATGTGGTCTGCCGCCGAGCTTGAACTGCAGCAACTCAACCTGCGCTGAGCGCGACCGGCGATGAAGTGGAGTTCCGCCGATCTCGATCGCGACGCCCGCCTGGCTCCGCCGAGCGGTGCGGCGGCGAATCCGCTCGACCCGTACTTCGCCTGGGCCGTGCTGTCGGACTGGCGCGGGTATGCCAACCTGCCGGAGTTCGACGCCTCGTCCTGCGTGGCCTTCGTGGCCGAACTGGACCTCGGGAAGTCTCCCCAACCGGCGCAGCTGGAAGCGCTCGGGGTGGCGAGCCTCTATCGCGACGCCAGCGCACCGTTCGTGTTCGTCACCGGCCGCACGCGGCGAGACCAGCTGAACGCGCTGCGTGCCCACGACTTCCTGAAGCGCTGGGAGCTGGCGGTACCCGTGGCGGTCGCGACTCCCCTGCCCAGCGTGCAGGTTCTGAACCTGCGCGGCTTTCCGCTCGTCGGCGTGATCGACGACGGCCTGGCGGTGCTCAACGCGGCGTTCGAGTGGCGCGAAGGCGATTCAATCGGGACGCGGATCGGCTCGCTGTGGGACCAGAACGAGCCATATGGCCCGGACCAGCCCGGCGTCTGGAAGAAGCCGCCGCAGTTCGCCTACGGGCGTGCCCTGGACATGACGGTGGTGGATCAAGTGATCCAGACGCGCGCTTGCGCACAAATCCGCGGCAGCTTGGTGGCCGACGAGGCCGAGGTCTACCGCCAATGGGGCTACCTGGTAGCCAGCGCATCCCAGGATCCGGCGCAGCGGGTCTGGCGGGCCACGCATGGAACGCATGTCACGAGCGTCGTCGCGGGCTGCACCGATCCCGTCGAGGGCGGGGTCGCCACCGGCGACGATGCGTCGAAGTCGACCATCGCGTTCGTCGGTCTGCCTGCCCTGACGGCAGCCGATCCGTCCGGCGGTTCGCTCGCGGCCCACGTGATGGACGGACTGCAGCACATCGTCTCGCTGGCGCAGGTGCACGAACCGGTGGTCGTGGTGCTGAGCTATGGCCAGCACGCCGGGCCGCACGACGGCAGCTCGATCCTCGAGTGCGCGATGGATGAACTGCTCGCCCGCCGCGAGGGCCGGCTGGCCATCGTGCTGGGGGCGGGCAACAGCCGCCGTTCGGGCGGGACGGTGGCCGCGACGGTGAAGAAGGGGAAGCCACTGCAGCTTCGCTGGACCGTGCCTGAGCGTGACCGGACCGACAGCTTCTGCGAGTTCTGGTACCGCGGCGTGGGCGGCGTGACACCGACGGGCGTGACGTTCCGGGTCACCGACCCGAACGGCGGCGTGGCCGACGCCGGCATCGACGGTGCGGCAGTGCTGACGAGCGGCCCAGGCGTGGTGGCCAGCCTGATCCATCGCGCCAAGGTGCCGAACGGGAAGGATTCGATGGTGCTTCTGGCCATGAGCCCGAGCCAGGCCGCACCTGGCGTATCGGCGCCCGCGGGGGTCTGGACGATCGAGGTCAGCGTACAGGACGAAGGTCCGGGCATCGAGCTGCACGGCTGGGTGGAGCGCGAGGATCCGGTCGAGGAGCCCGCCGGCCCCGACAGCGCCTTCACCGGTGCCGCGACGACCGAAGTCGGCACGCTCAACGGCATCGCGACGGGCCTGCGCACCCTGGTGGCCGGCGGACTGCGAGGCGGCGATCTCCGGGCGGCGCCGTACTCCTCGCTGGGGCCGGCGCGCAATGCTGCCCAGGGGCCCCACGCCTGGGCCTTGTGCGAAGAAAGCGTCACGTCGCGCGGCGTCCGGGCGGCCGCGGTGCGCAGCGGTGAGAGTTTCCGCATGGGCGGCACGAGCGTGGCCGCCCCGGCGCTGGCGCGACTGATCGTCGAGGCGCTCCAGGCCGGACAGGGCCCGGATGCCTCGGGCAGCTGGAGCACCGTGCTGGCGAGTCTGGCCAGTTCGCACCCGCACCGACTGACCGTGCATCGACCGCCGGATTCCGAGGAGTGACCCATGAACAGCCCACGCGGGTGGTTTTCCGCTTTCGTTCTCGTCGCATCGGCGGCTCTCGGCGGCGCGGCCCATGCGCAGCTGTACCAGCAAAGCAGCCTGCTCAGCCGCAGCGCGCGGCTCGAGCCACCGGCCGCGCCGGTGTCCTTCCTGAAGCAGAGCGTGCCGCCGGTCGAGCCGGCCTGGACCTTCGGGGCCCAGGCCGATGCGGTGGTCGACATCGGCAGCGACGACGATCGCGCGCTGGTGCTCCCCTTTGCACTCGGCTGGACCAAGGAGCAGGCCGACGTGACCTGGTCGGTCGGGCTGGACAGCGACGGCTTCGTCCATGCATGGTCGCCCGATTCGAGGTCCGGCTTGTCGGACTTGAGACTGTCGGCCGGCGGCACCTGGAAGCTGGGGTCGGACGCCAAGCTCACGCCCGTGCTCACGCTGGTGATCCCGACGCGCTCGAACTTCGGCTCCGACGATGCGGCGCTGGCGCTCGGCCTGGGTTACGCGAGAAGCCTGGGCAAGAAGGTCGGCCTGGGTGCCACCTATTCGTACACGCGCGTCGATGTGTCGAAGGACGAGCCGGGAAGCCGAAGGCACGACGCCTCGCTCAGCCTCGATGTGGAGTTGGTTCCCGAAGCGCCGTTCACCCTGATCCTGGGCCGCGAACTGGCGCGATCGCTGCCTGGTGCGACACGCGCCTACGTGCAGCAGACCCTGCCCTGGAAGCCGCTGCCCGGGACCACGAGCTACGTCTTCTACCGCTGGTCGCGTGCCGCCGGAGAGCGTGCGCACGGCATCGGCGGAGGGCTCTCGTACGCCTTCTGAGCGGCCCTCACCAGCGCGGCGGCAGCCCGCCCGACAGCACGATGCCCCGCTCCTGCTCGGCCAGGTAGCCGCCACCCACCAGATCCTTCATCAACCGGCTCACCATCTCCCGCGAGCAACCCAGCCGCGCCGCGATCTCGCGGTGCGTCATGCGGCCAGGCACGAGCCGCGTGCCGTCGGGCTGCGGTTCTGCGGCCGATTCGAGTAGCGCCTTCAGGCGGCCGTAGGCATCCTCCAGCGCCATCTGCCGCGCCGACAGCGTCGCCGCGCGGGCGCGGCGGATCACCTTGGCCAGCAGCTCGAAGGCGAAGGCCGGCTCGCGGGCGATGTGCGCCACCAGCGTCTGCCGCGTCACCACCGCGCACAGGCTCGGCTCCAGCGCCTCGACGCTGGCCGAGCGCGGCCCGCCGTCCAGGCTCATCTCGCCGATGTACTCGCCCGGTCCGTACTGGCCGTAGGTGATCTCGCGGCCGCGCAGGTCGGCCGAAAAGGCGCGGATGCGGCCCGCGAGCAGGATGTACAGCGTGTCGCCGGCGCCACCTTCCTCCACCAGCAGCGCGCCCTTGCGGTAGTGGTGCAGCGACCCCTGCCGCGCCAGCGCCTGCAGCGTGGCGGGCAGGGCGCCGATCAGCGCTTCGGTGTCGATCGTCGGGGCGGCACGCGGCATGCGCGCTCACGCTAGCACGGCGGGAACGCGCGGCGCAAGCCGCGCCGCGGCACGCCTCAGAAGAAACCCACCGAGGTCGGGAACTGCGTCCAGTCGGCAATGCAGTAGTTGTCGTCCGAAGTGCAGTTGCGGGAGTCGTACTCCTCCAGCGTCACCACCAGACAGTAGCTGCCGGCCGGCGGCGTGGTGGCCCCGAGCAGCCGCTCGCTGAGGTTGGACGACTCGCCGTTGCGCAGCTGGTTGCCGCCGTTGGTGAAGCGGATGTCGTAGGTGGCCACCACCCAGCCGCCGATGTCGCCGCCCGCATAGCTCGAACTCACCGCCCACAGCCGCGCGCGCAAGGAGCCGGTGGTGGCGTCGGCGGCGAGCGCCGGATTCGCATAACCGATCTCGCCAGGGTCGAGCCTGATCGTCGTCGCCTTCTGCGCCGCAGCGGTCAGCGGGCCATGCGTGGCGGTGCCGTACAGCTGCAGCCCGTCGACCCCGCTGCCGGATCGGCTGTCGCAGGCGATCGCTACCGGAGGCGGCGGCGCCGGCGGCACGCCACCGGCCGCGCCGGGCACCACCACGCGGTTGTACTCGTCGACACTGAGCAGGATGTCGACCACCGCGAAGCGCTCGCGGCAGCTGCGCCCTTCGCCGGCGTAGGAGCGGTAGCCGCCGACGATGCCGTAGTAGCTCGCCAGGTTGGCGGCGATCGTGCGCCCCGCCGTTCCGGCCGGATCGGTGTAGGCGGCGCCATCGATGCAGATGGTCATCGGCACGCCACTGGCGGTCAGGGCGCCTTCGATGGCGAAGTAGCTGCCGCGCGGCGCGTCGTCGCCGCCACCGCCTCCGCAGGCGGCCAGCGCGCCCGCCAGCAGCGCGGCCGCGCCGCGCATCGTTGTCGGTCTGGTCATGGCGGGCCTCCAGTTCACTCGAGCACCGTGTAGCCGACCTTGACCGACTGGCTGCGCAGGCAGGTCAGCAGGGCCGCGCGGGTGGCGTCGCTGGTCTCGGTGGCGCCGGAGGCGAACGAGCCGGCCAGGCTGCCGAGCAGCCCGATCGCGCCGCCCTGCACGAAGCCCTTGGTGGTGGAGCTGTCCAGCCCGGCCGACTTGAACATGCTGTTGATCTGGAAGCCGGCCGCGGCGCCGTCGGCGGCGCCGGCGATGGCGCCGGTCATCGTGCCCTGCTGCGCCTGGTGCGCCGCCGTGACCTGGCGGTTGAACGCGGCCTGGCGGCAGGCCTGCAGGATGCTCTCGTAGGCGGCCTGCTTTTCCGGCGGCACCAGCACCGCAGGCCGGTACTCGGCCGCGCCGAGGTTGTTGGCCGAGGTGAGGTTGCCGTAGGTGCTGGCGCAGCCGGTGGTCAGGGCGGCGGCCGAGGCCGCGGCGGCGATGCAGATGACTCTCTTCATGGTGTCCTCCTGGTCTGTGGGTGCGAACGGAAGTCGGACGGCCCGGCGCGCGGCCGGCGTCCCGCGGAACGGCGTGTCGGCCGGGCGCTAGCCGGCGGGGTCGATGGCCGCGGCCATCGGCGGCAGCGTGGCGATGCAGCGCATCAGCGCGCGCAGGCTGTCGCAGTGCGCCTTGGCGCGGATGCTGGCGAGCTGGGTGCGCACGGTGCACAGCGCCACGCCGTGGTGGCGAGCGATCTGCTGCGGTGTCATGCCGCGGCACAGCGCCTGCAGCACCTGGTCTTCGGCGCTGGTCAACCCGTGCGTGCGGGCGAAGCAGTGCAGAGCCATCGGCACCCGGTCTGCGCGCGGGCCGCTCAGCAGCAGGCAGCGGCCTGGGTCGGCGCCGTCGGTGGGCAGCGGCAGCACCGCCACGTGCAGCGCCGCGGCGTCGCGGTCGAGCGTCAGCAGGCGGCGCAGGCCACGGCAGCAGGCGTCGTGCACCGCGGCGCGCAAGGCGGCGACGTCGGCGCTGCGCCGCGCCCGCAGCGCGCCGCCGAGCTGCTGCAGCGGATGTTCGGGCCGTGCCAGCTCGGCGCGCGCGGCCCGGTTGGCGTGCAGCACCTGGCCGTCGCCGTCGACCAGCAGCAGTGCGAGCTCGAGCTGATCGAGCGCCTGCTCGAGCCAGCTCAGGCGCGGGCGTGCCGGGAACGGCTCGAAGCCCGGCGTGCCGGCGCGCTGCGGCGCGGTGGCGGAGGGGTGGAACAGCACGTCGAACATGGCGATCTCCCGTCTGGCTGCGGCCCGCCTCGTGGAGCGGGACCGTGCCTGAACGGTAGGTCTGCGACGTGTGCGCAGGCGGTGACTATTGCCGCGCAGGACGGTGAAGATTCACCGGCGCGGCCAGCGACGCCTTCAAGTCCCGCCGACGAACGGGTTGCTGCGCCGCTCCTGCCCGAACGTGCTCTGCGGCCCGTGGCCCGGGGTGAAGCGCACATCGTCGCCCAGCGGCCAGAGCCGAGAGGTGATCGAGTGCACCAGGGTGTCGAAGTCGCCCTGCGGAAAATCGGTGCGGCCGATGCTGCCGGCGAACAGCACGTCGCCCACGAAGGCGTGCTTCGTGGTCGGCTCGAAGAACACCACGTGCCCCGGCGTGTGGCCCGGGCAGTGGCGCACCTGCAACGCGCAGTGGCCGATGTTCACCGTGTCACCGTCGTGCAGCCAGCGCGTCGGCGTGAACGGCTCGGCGGCCGGGAAGCCGAACATGCGGCTTTGCTGCGGCAGCGCGTCGATCCAGAACTGATCACCCTCGTGCGGGCCGATGATCGGCAGGCCCAGCGTGCGCGCCAGCGTGCCGGTGGCGCCGGCATGGTCGATGTGGGCGTGCGTGAGCCAGATCTGCTCCAGCGTGAGGCCCAGCGCCTTCACGGCGCCGAGCAGCATGTCGATGTCGCCGCCGGGGTCGATCAGCGCGGCCTGCTTGGTGGCGTCGTCCCACACCAGCGAGCAGTTCTGCTGGAAGGCGGTGACGGGAAGGGTGCGGTGCTGGAAGGGCATTTCTCTGTGGATTCTGGCAACCAAGTGTCGATTCGGCGTTGGGGCGGCCAAGAGGCTCGACGTCACCAGCCGCCACTGCACTGTATCGAAGGGCGATCTCCGGAACGGGGTGGAAGCGAGCCGCCATGGCGGGGAGATCATGGGTACCCCGAGCCAACGCGAGTACTCGCAATGCCCATTCAAGACTGGTTGCCGATGGGCTACCGGCGACTGACAGAATCGGCCCATGCAGCTCCGCTGGCGACACACCGTCCCGTGGATCCTTGGCTGGGCCGTGCTGGCGCTGGCCGGCGGAGTCGCGCTCGTGCGCTGGGACATCGCGCAGCGTCGCGACGCCTTCGCCACCGACGCGCGCATCGTGCACCGCCTGCTGAGCCAGCGCGCCGTCGAGATCGACGCGACGCTGGCGACGCTGTCGCTGCTCGACACGACGGCCGGCGACGCCGACGCGGCACAGCGCCTGCCCGCGCTGCACCCGACGGTGCTGCGGGTGCTGCGGCGCGCCGGCGACGCCGCCTGGTCCGAGGCCAGCCTCGACGCTGCGCTTCGCGACGCCGAGCCGGCGTCGCGCCGGGACCGCCGCGCCGTGCTCGCCACCATCGACGCGGCCCGCGGGCATTACGTGCTCGTGCTCGCCGGCGCTGCCGGCCTGTCGCACGCGCTGGTCGTCGACGCCGCGCGGCTGGTCGATGCCGACACCTGGCCGCTGGCGCGCGACGGCCCGGTGCGGGTCGAGCTGCGCCACGGCGGGGCGGTGCTCGTGCTGCAGCCCGGCGCCGACCGCGCCGCGCGGCCGCTGGGGCTGACGCCCGGCTTCGTCGCTGCCAAGACGCTCGACGCGCCGAGCCAGCCGTTCGAGGTGCACCTGCAGCGCGCGACCGGCCCGGCGCAGTGGCCGTGGGCCGCGCTGGTCGCCTGGCTGCTGGTCAGCGCCACGCTGGTCGGCGCGGCCGCGGCAGTGCAGCGCCAGCGCACGGCCCGCCGGCGCGCGGAGGACCTGCTGCGCCTGGGCCAGGTGGCGCGGCTGAACACGCTCGGCGAGATGGCCGCCGGCCTGGCGCACGAACTCAACCAGCCGCTGGCCGCCGTGCTGGCCAACGCGCAGGCGGCGCGGCGGCGGCTCGACGGCGCGTCGGTGGCGTCCCCGCGCGACACCGCAGACCCCGGCGACGACGACGACCTCACGCACGCGCGCGAGGCGATCGTGCAGGTCGTCGCACAGGCCCGGCGTGCCAGCGACGTCGTGCAGCGCCTGCGCCGCAGCGTCGAAGCGCGCAGCACGCCGGCGCCGCTGCAGCCGGTGGCGCTCGACGTCACGGTGCGCGACGCGCTGCACCTGCTCGACCCGCGGCTGCGTCGCGACCGCATCGACGTTGCCCAGGCCCTGGACGCCGTGACGGTGACGGCCGACCCGGTGGCGCTCGAGCAGATCGTGCACAACCTGCTGCTCAACGCGCTGCAGGCGCTCGAGGACACGCCCGAGGCGCGGCGCCGGCTCGAGGTGCGCACCGCGATGGTGGGCGACGGCGGCGTGCTGACCGTCGCCGACGGCGGCCCAGGCATCCCACCCGAGCTGCTGCCGCGGCTGTTCCAGCCCTTCGCGACGGCGCGCCAGGGCGGGCTGGGGCTGGGCTTGAGCCTGAGCGAGACGCTGGCCGCGGGCATGGGCGGCAGCCTCGCCGGCGGCAACCGCGACGGCGGCGGCGCCGAGTTCCGCCTCGTGCTGCCGCTCGCCGCGGCGAGGGGCACGGCATGAACGCCGCGCAGCAGTCGCCGCTGGTGCACCTGGTGGACGACGACGCCGGCGTACGCGATGCACTGGCGCGGCTGATCGCCAGCGTGGGCCTGCGCGTGCAGCCCTGGGACGACCCGCAGGCCTTCCTCGACCGCTTCGACCGTGCCGCGATCGGTGCCGTCGTGCTCGACGTGCGCATGCCGGGGTTGAGCGGTCTGACGGTCCTCGATCGCCTGCGTGCCGAGGGCGCCGACCATCCGGTGGTGATGCTCACCGGCCACGGCACGGTCGAGCTGTGCCGGCGCGCGTTCAAGGGCGGGGCGGCCGAGTTCCTCGAGAAGCCGGTCGACGATGACCTGCTGCTCGACACGCTGCAGCAGGCGATCGGCAGCCATGTGCGCTCGCGCGAGCGCCGCCAGGCCGACGCCGGCGCGCGCGAGCGTTATGCGCAGCTGTCGCCGCGCGAGCGCGAGGTGCTGTCGCTGATCGTCGCCGGGCTGACGAACAAGGAGATCGGCCGTGCGCTGTCGCTCTCGCCGCGCACCGTCGAGGCGCATCGCGCCAACCTGTTCGCCAAGCTGCAGGCCGAGTCGCTGGCGGCGCTGATCCGCAGGTACGCGGCGCTCGTCGAGGCCGACGCCGAAGGCACGGGCTAGCGCCACCGCGTAGTTCTACGCAGTGGCGCGCGTAGCCGGCCGGATGGGCGCGCGACGGCGCGCTGCCTACAGTGCCGGCACGGTCGCGCCGCGGCCGCCTGCCCCCAGAGACGAAGCCGGAGACCCCCGATGAAGACCCCCGCCCGCCTGATCACCGCGACGCTGCTCCTGACGGCCGCCGTCGCCACCGGCGCCGTGCACGCCCAGGCCGTGCGCACCGAGAAGAACATGTCGCTCGAACTGGCCACGCGGCTGGCCGCCGCCACCGTCGCCGCGTGCCAGGCCAACGGCCACGCCGTGACCGCCACCGTGGTCGACCGCGCCGGCAACGTGCGTGTCGTGCACCGCGCCGACAACGCCGGCCCGCACACGCTGGGCGCCAGCGCGCAGAAGGCGTTCACGTCGGCCTCGGCGCGCAACACGACCCTGGCCATGATGGAGGCCTCGCAGAAGAACCCCGCCGCGGCCAACCTCGTGCACATCCCCGGCTACCTGCTGCTCGGCGGCGGCGTGCCGGTGCGCTCGGGCAACGAGGTGATCGGCGCGATCGGCGTGGGCGGCGCACCGGGCGGCCACCTCGACGAGCAGTGCGCCGTCGCTGCGCTCGAGCAGGCGAAGGACCTGCTGCAATGACCGCGACCGCTGCGGCGCGGCCTTCGTACGCCGGGCGCCGGCGCGCGCTCGTGGCGATCGGCCTCGCCCTCGGCGCCGGCCTGTTCACCGCGGCCCCGGCATCGGCGCAGGTGCCGCCCGGCGCGGCCGAGGTGCAGGCCTACCGCGGACTGCACGCCGCGGCCTGGCGCGGCGACGCCGCCGCGGTACGCACGCTGCTGGCCGGCGGTGCCGACCCGAACGGGCGCGACGGGCGCGGCCGCACGCCGCTGCACGTGGCGGCACACGCGCGCCGGCTCGACGCCATCCGTGCGCTGGTGCGCGGCGGGGCCGACCTCGGCGCGTTCGACGCAGATCGCTACGACGCCGTGACGATCGCCGCGGTGGCCGACGACGAGATGACGCTGGCGCTGCTGCTCGAGCTCGGCGCGAGTGCTAGGCTGGTGACCAGCCGCTACGACGGCACCGCGCTGATCGCCGCGGCGCACCTGGGCCACGACGGCGTCGTGCGCCAGCTCATCGCCGCCGGCGCGCCGCTGGACCACGTCAACAACCTGCACTGGACCGCGGTGATCGAGGCCGTCGTGCTCGGCGACGGCGGCCCGCGCCACCAGGCCACGCTCAAGGCGCTGCTCGACGCCGGCGCCGATCCGAAGCTCGCCGACCGCAGCGGCAGCACGCCGCTGCAACTCGCGCGGTCGCGCGGCTACACGGCGATGGCGCGCCTGCTCGA
>VFQN01005045.1_pt1 | contig 16674 bp, 23 predicted proteins | sample 3512371 | NCBI WGS metagenome assembly VFQN01 (sample SAMN10412370, study PRJNA504923) | tailings metagenome | isolation source: Replicate 2 from Balatoc abandoned mine | place: Philippines: Itogon, Benguet | collected 2017-08-28 | reverse complement strand
CTTCCGATCTTGTGGGATAACGATGAGCGTGAGCTAATCGAGACGATCTCGCGCACGCCTGAATTTATGATCTCAATGGCGGCTTGGCATGTTGCGCTTCGGCTGCGGCCCGGCCGGCTGCTGCTTCAGCGTAATGGGACGCACACGACGACGCGGATGGTAGTGCCGGGCAAGGTGCCATCGGACGGCGAGGAGGGGCGCGAGCTGCGGCTAGGCGACCTGCAAAGATGGCACCGGCTACGCGCATGGTGCCACGGGTGCCGGCGTCATCTCTATCTTGGTGCGGATGATCTAAAGCGGCGGGTCGGTCCTGAAGCGCCCATAGCGGCGATCGAGGCGAAGCTACGATGCGTGAGGTGCGGCAAGGGACCGGTGCAGCTCCAGATTTTCAGTCAGGAAAGAGGGTGAAGGGCGCGGAGTTGCCGCGCCGTTCAGGATGATCAGCCGGGAAGCCCGTGGCCGAAGTCATGGGCGAGCTTTTCGAGCCGGCGCATGCGAGTGCGCGCCAGCTTCAGGTAGTGCGACCGGGGCCGGCGCTCTGTGCGGATGGTCCCGGATTTCAGGCCCCAAATCTCGGCTTCGATTTGAGCCCAATGATATTCGAGCACGCCGGATTGATCGATGACGCTCAATTTTGCGAACTGATCGGATGAAGGGAGCCGGCTCATCACGCTTCAGCCTCAGCTGCCCGTTCCTTGATCGGCATTTCGCGGCCGATATAACGGCGAAGCACCACGTCCACGATCTGCTGCATTTCGGTGAAATACTCACCGAACGCGCCGGCCTCTACACCGGTGCATTCACCGAGCGTCTTGCCGTTGGGCATGACAAGTTCGAAAAGATTGCCGTCAGCTGCCGCCTTTTCGGAACGGTCGAAATGCTCGAACCCGGCGGAAATCTCTGCTGCCGTGAACGCGCGCATTATACCACCTCCCGCTCGTTGGCATCCCTGTTCTGCAAGCTCGTGCGGATGCGCTGGAGGCCGATCGCGTCATGCACCTGATACGCCTTCTCGATCGCCTCAAAGATGAGAGCAGCCTGATAAACGTGTGCCGTGAGGGTGACGAAGCCGAGCCGCTTATCGCCATTACCTCCCGACTTCAGTGCAGCGATAAACTGCTTGACGTTCCCGGGACCGTGAAACCCAAAATCGGCGAGAACTCCGATTAGATGTTCAATGGAAGGCGAATGAGCAGCCAGAAATTCGGCGTAGGTGGGATTTGCCGGCGTGCCGGCGGTCGTGGTATTCTCATCAGACATTGAATGCTCCTGTGTTTGCTGATGCGGGTGTTTCAGTGCCGGCACGATCGAGGTTGCGCCCTTGGTCGTGCCGCTCGTTTTCAGGCTGTCCGGGTAATCAGTCTCCTTTCACCTTCCATTCCGGCAGTGACCAGCGCACTTGCTTGTCGAGCCGGTCGCGCAGTTTGGTCAGGCGCACGATCTCAGCGAGCGCCTTGGTTCGAACGGCCGGGTCCGATAGGTCCGACTGTTCAAGCTTCGTGATGGCGCGGGTGATCTCTTCCCGCTTGTATTCGTTGATGATCCTCGCCAACGCGCCGGCAGAGTCCAGGAAGGCACCTACCATCCGCTCGGCCCGACCGATCGAACCGCGATAGGTGTCACCGAACGCTGCCCATTCCTCCTGCCAGTCGAGGTCACTGTCGTCATCGAACGTCGGGGCGACGACGCCGACCGAAGCGAGCGATTCGTCGGCCTCGCTCCAAATGTTCTGACGAGACTGCCAGAATTCGAAAAAGGGTGTGGAGGCGATGTCTGCTACATCATCTGCCGCTACCTTCCGCTCCTTCTTCTTCCTGTTACGGAAATCACGCACTCGATCGGTGTTTGATAAGGCCATTGGCTTGCTCCGCATTCGTTCCCGTTTCCATACAAGAAACGGAAACGAAAATCAAGTGCCGCGTGCACTATCCTCTCGGATGCTGTCCGGCCAAATGTTCGCGATCTCGCCAAGCGCGAGGTGGGTTCGCGTCTCGCGATCGCCGGTGAAGCAGCACGGCTTCATATTGACGAGTTCCCATACGAGCCGGCGGTAGGTCTCGGCATCGATGTAGATTTCAGGCGTTTCAGGCATTGGGTATCCCTTGTGGTTTGGGGTTGCCCGCCTTTGATGAGTCAGTCGGAATCACGTGTCAATAGCAATAGATAAACAAAATGCAGGCTTAAAGTCAGTAATGACTGAACATATATTTAGGAGACGTAGATTTTCATTAGAGATATCGCCTGACGTCGTCTGGAGCTGTAAATGTCAGCACTGACTGATCTGATCTTGTTCGTAGCGAATATCCAGTCTCCATTGATCGGCCGGGGAAGCGTGGCAAGTCGGCCCGCCAAGGGACGGGTCCAAAATGCATCCTTGGCGGCGTAGCCAGTCCAGACGGCTGAAGGGTCCGGCCGGGTGTGGGCTTGGTGCTGGCGAGCTTCCGCCCATTCGCCGCACGCGAGCCGGATGGCCTTCCGGGCAATAGGAAGATCGCCCTCCCCTAGCCCGATCTCGCCATGTAGGTGCAAGCCGTCGCGGTCGGAGAGTTCAAAGGTAAACCAGAACTCGACCGGTTTCCCGAACGCAGCCTTCAGCCGGCGAGCGATGCGCTTGGACAGCCACCCGGCGGAATTGGGGGCCGCCCGGCACTGGGCTTCAACGGAAGGGTCCAAGCGAACGGTGAACGCCGACACGGGGCCAAGGGACCAAAGGCCGTTGTGGAACCATTCGAGGCGGGCTTCGTCGCTAAGCTCACGCCACGTTGCCGGAAGACGGTGTCGCCGTGCCGTCTCGGAATAGAAGGTGCGCCAGAACCGGGCGGCCTTCAGCTCTTCCTCATCCGTGAGGGGTCTGGAGGCGGAAGGGGAAGCGGAAAGGGTATGCGTCGAGGCGTCTAAGTGAAGGACGGGTGTTAGGGGGTGGGAGGGGGTGACGTAAGTAACTGAAGTCTCACCGGCCGCGTGCAATGCGTCGAGAGCGTCAAGGGCCTGAAACCACGGGCGGAACTGCGCGTCGCGGTAGGCCGATTTGACCCTATCCCGATTTACCTTTTTGGCAGTTCGCCCATTCGAGGGGCTAGGAAAAAATTCTTCTGAAGTTGATGCATGCTCGCACCATTCGGTGCTATAAGTGTCAGCCATCGAACAGACTCCTGCGACCGGGCCACCCGTCGGACAAACGAGGCCCGGTCGTCTCTTTTTCTCAATCTCCTGTTATAGCGGTCGAGTGACGAGCTTTCGGGCTAGCGGCCGAAAAAGTTGCCGGGTCGCGTCTGCCTGCGCATCTCATCCGCCACGACATGGCGCATGGTCGCCTCCATTTCCCGCGCCATCTGCTTAGCAAGGTCGGTGTTTTGCTCGGGCGTGCCGGCACTGCCGTTGACGGTGATCGGCGCATTGACGGTGATCGACGGCGGCGCGTTATCGTTCGCGCTCGCGGGGCGCATGGCGCTGCCAACAGCGCCACCGGTGGCGAAGGACTGAAGGCGATTATCGTTCACGGCCTCTAGGAGCGCCCGGTGCTTGGCCGTCGCGCGCGCGTTGATGACGAATTCGCCATCCGACAACCGCGCCGGAATGCTGTCGCTCATGCTCGTGCCGGGACCGGAGACGTAGCCGCCCGTTGCGAGCTTCAGCACCTTACCAGCGCCGGGCACGATGCCGCCTGCGGAGAAACCGAACATCGCGAGCAAAGGACGCAAGATCATCGCTTGCACGGCGAGGTCGATCAATTGGGACGCCAGCCGCTGAATCATGCTCCCGAATGCCTGCCCGGCCGATACGCCGTTCAACAGGTCTTGCGCGAAGCCACTCACCGCGCCGGCCGCAATGTTGGCGAATTCCTGCTTCGCTTCGGTTCCCCGCTGTTGCGCTGCCGTCTCGGCTTCGATGGCGCTGATCAGCGCCACGATGCGCGCCTTCTGGTTATCGGTCGCCGCCGCGCCTGCATTGCGCAGCTCGTTCGAAATCCTCTGTTCCAATTCCGTCGCGCCGATGAGCGACAGCTCGCGCTCTAGCTCTGCGATGAGTTCGCGGACGGCCTTCGCCTCGCGTTCTGCCGCCGCTGCGGATGCATCGCGCTTCGGTGCGCCGCTGTTGCCGCCTCCCGTGGCCGGTGGCGGGGTGTAGGGCGCTGGCGTGAAGGTGGAGCCGGTCGAGCCGCTAGGAGTCTCACGAAGCTTCCTACGGGCCTCCAGCACGTCGACAATCATTTTCTCTTCAGCGCCGAGCGCTTCCATGCGCCGCTGAAGATCGTATTCGGCCTCGCCGAAGGTGCTTTCGCCGATCGACGTGCCGAGGATGCCATCGCCGACGCTCTCGCCGCGAGCCTGTTTTGCGCGAAGGTCGGCGATCTGCTTTTCAATATCGAGACGTTCGCGCCCCAGACGCATCGCGTCTTCCTGAAGCGTCGCATCGCGCCGGGCCTCGAAACTGTTGAACCGGTCGATGAACTCCTGCAACGCGGCGAGAGCGTCGATGATTGCCGACTTCAGGGCAGTTCCGACCGTCTGCGACACGATCTTGAATTGCCGGTCCACTTCGGCCGCGCGGGTGATCACGTCGCTATCGAGGATGTTGCCGAGCCGGTGCGCCTCATCGATCGTGTTGCGGATGCTATCGGCACCACGGTCTAGCAGCTCGACAAAGCGCTCGCCGGCCGTGCCGCCGAAAAGCTCATCCGAGATGCGGATTTGCGCCGCCTTATCGAATTTGCCGAGCCGATCGATGATTTCGAGCAAGAGCGCGGACGGGTCGGCGAGCTTGCGTTTCAGCTCTTCGGCACCGTAGCCAAGACGGCCGAAGGCTTCAGCGGCCGAACCCTTGCCGGTCGTGGCGAACTCGTCACCGCGTAGGGAAAGCTCCTTCAGGCCGTCCGTGAGCGCGTCGACAGGGATGCGCGCCTGTTCGGCGACGATCGACCATTCCTGAAACACTTCGGTCGTGACGCCAGCCCGCTTCGCCTGATCTCCGATTTCGGCGATGCCGGCCGCGACTTTTCCAAGATTCCCGACAATGCCGGTGACGCCACCGGCCACGAAGCCGCCGACGAAGCCAGCCGCGAAGTTTTTCATCAAGCCGCCGACGCGGGAAGCGGCCTTACCAAGCGTCGATTCCAGCTTGTCGCCGGCCTGCTTCGCGCGGCGCTCCATACCGCCCATTTCGTTCCCAAAGATGCGGCTGGCGCGTTTCATCTCGCGTTCAAGCTGCGCCATCCGCGCCTCGACGGCTACGATCAAACGCTCTTCGTCATTCGCCATCGGCGAAACTCCTACGCTGCATCACTCATCAATTCATCGAAATCGTCGCGATCGTAGATCGACCGGGTGTTGTCGTTCACGGCCGCGAAGCGCACGCCCATGAGGCTCGCCACGGCACCGTCGATCTTGTCGCGGGACTTGGACTTGTCGAATTTCCGATTGCCGGCGGCATCACGCACGACGGCCACATTGTCGAAATTCCACCGCAAGATGGGATTGTTCGCGTGGTAAAATTTGCCGGTGATGATGGCGCGCTCGACTTCGTCGCAGGCCGGCGACATGGAAATGAAGCCCTGCCGAAAATCGATCACCGGCAAGCCGTCATCCATCAAGTTGCGTTGGGTCTGTTGCGCGCGCCACGGATCGAATGCGATCTGGCGCACGTCGTATTCGGCGCAAAGCCGCCTGATCTCAGCCTCGACAAAGGCGTAGTCGACGGCCGCGCCGGGCGTGGTCGTGATGTAGCCAGCCTTTTCCCACTCCCTATAGTTCACGCCTTCGGTGCGGGACTTCCGGTCGATCACGTCGGCAGGGCAGAAATAGAACGGCCGGACGATGTAACCGCCGTCATCGGTGGGCCAGACGGCCACGATAACGGTGAGGTCGGAAACCTCAGAAAGATCGACACCCAAATAGCAGGGCCGGTCCTTAAGAGCCTCGAAATCCACCGGCACAGAGCCGCACCGGTCATACGCAACCATCGAAACGAAGGGCGATGACGATTGGTTCTGCCAAACCCCTAGATAGAGCTGAAGCAGGATCTCCCGTTCGATAATCGAGTATTCCGCCTTGATCCGACGTTCCCGCAACGCCTGAAGCGACGGATATCCATCGGCGAGGCCGGGCAAGACCTTGTGCCAGATATCTTCGTCACGGAAATCGACATCGGCCGGGCATTCGAAGATGACGGGCAACACATGCGGGTCGGTGATCTCGCCAAGCTGAATGCGCTTCGCGGCGGCGACTTCCTTATGACCGAGCGTTTCTTGTCCCTTGCCGGCCGTCGTCAGAACGACGGTGAGGCAGTTGTCAGTCTTGTCGGCGGCGGACGACAGGACGCGCCACAGTTCGCGGTGCTTCTCAGTCGTCCAGGCATGCAGCTCATCCGCAATAATGACGTTCGGTGTCGAGCCGTGAGCGCCAAGCCCTTCCGACGAAATCGCCTCATACCGCGTGCGCGTCTTCCGGTTACTGATCATGCTCTTGTAGTCGAGCACGCGCGCCGTGCCCTTGTAGCGGGTGTCCTGCGAGACGATGAGCGCGACTTCCTCGAACAGCTCACGCGCCTGCTTACGGGCGAATGCCGCCGACTGGATAAGCCCGCCCGGCACCTTCTCGGGACCGAAGGCGCACAGAAGGACGATCGCCGCGGCCAAGGCCGTCTTGCGCGAGCCGCGGCCTAGCTGGATCACGACCTTCTTAATCTTGCGGGTGCCATCGGGATTTCGCGGGCCGAAGATCGCGCGGATGATGCGTTCCTGCCACCGTGCGAGCTGGAAAGGGTGGCCGGGTGCGGGATTCTTCGGATGCCGGTTGCGGCGAAGCCATTGCACCGCGCGCTCGCCGTCGCCGAAGGTGTCTTCGATCGGGCTGTTATCGAAGAGCCATTCCGGGCGGATGTAGTGCGCGCTCACAGGAAGTCGTCTTCCTCGCCGGCACCGGGCGCCAGCGTCGAGCGCGAGCGCGAGGCCGGCGTCAATCCAAGTTCGGCCGCCGCGCGAAGCTGCATCTGCATCGCCTGAATGAGCGCCGTGCTTGCCGGGTTGCGCTTGCCGTTTGGCAAGACGTGGCCTGTCGCCTGAAGCTCACGATCAAGCTGCACAACCATGCCGGCCGCTATGCAGTAGCTCGACAGCGCGGCGAGGTCCGCGACCGTCACAACCTTCCGTTCCAAGATCAAAACCGGCGCGACCTTGCGCCATTCCGCCTTGGCTTCACGGGAGAGACCGGAAGGCGGATTCGGGACGGTCGTCACTGGCGAGGTGCCGGCGACGATGGTGGTAGGCTTCAGGCCGCGCGTCATGTCGTGGCGACAGCTTTGATTTCGAGGAAGCGCCGGAAGCCGATCTCAGCGATGGCCTTCACATTGTAAGCCTTGCCGGTGTGAACGATCCGGTCGGCGGTATCGATGCCGGGTCGCCACCACATGCGGAACACGACGTTACCGGCCTCAGCCTCGCCGAAGCCTGTCAGGAACTCATCGGCGCTTGCCGTGACGATCTCGGCGCGCACCGTGGCGATGGTCGACCATACCGGGACAGCGCTTCCCGAATCCGAAACCGTTTCGGTTTTGCGCTGCACTTCGATCACATGGCGAAGGTTGCCAGCCCGGATCACAGTCGCCACCGGATGGTTGCCTCGATGAACGCCACGCCGTGGCCGTATTGCGGATCGGGATCGCGCGGATAGACGGTGCGTTGGTGCTTGAATTCGTCCAGTTCGAAGCCGAACGCTTCCGTCGCCGGCCACGTCATAAAGCGATGCGCGACGGCCGCGCCGATCGTCTGAACGGTATCGAGGCCGTCTTCCAGCGCCCAAAGATGCAGGTCGAGGAACACCGTCGCGACGAATTGCCCACCGGCCGCGCGGCCGTGCATCATCGTAGTGGCGTTGGCGATCATGATGGCCGGGAGGCTATCGGGGCGGGTCGAGCCGGCGCGCACATGGTCGGCCGGCACGATGTCCGTAGTGGCGCTGTCGCTAATCAGGTGCGCGCGCACGGCCTTCTGTAGGGCAAGGGCGGGGTCGATCATGCGCCGTTCCCCCAATTGTCGCGGACGGCCTTGCGGATGGCGCGCTTCGTCCTGTTCTTGATGCGCTTCTGAAGTAGGCGGACGGACGGCCAAAAGAACGGCTGCGCTTCGTGGTGCGCGGTGCCGTATTCCTGAAGGTGCGGATACCTCACGGCGTCATTCCCGACCGTGACAAGGGCCTCTAGCTCGCCGGCCACCTTCGATCCGCCCGGCTGCGAATAGGGCGGCGTCGATTGGCCGGGCGGGGTGACGGCGATGGAACTCTTCAGGTCGGGCGCATCTGTCGCCGGATCATCGGGCGCGAACTTGCGCATCGTGTCGGCAAGCTCTTCCGCCGATTGCACAAGGGACGGCTGCACCGCTTCGCGAACACGTTCGGGAATCGCCTCAAGGCGGCGCTGAAGCCGCGCGACTTGATCGGACACGGCCATGATCAGAACTCCCAAACGCGCCAAGGGCGAATGAGGTCGACCACGCCGAATGGGACAGGCTGTGCGGATACGCCGACAAGCACGGCTTCACGGTTCACAAACAGGTGCGCGGCGAGCTGAAGGATGGCTTCGCGGATGGCACCGGGCAGCGGGTCCATGTCGGCGAGCGGTTCGCCGATGAACGCTTCGATCCAGCTTTCGGCCGCGCCGATCTTGCCGGCGAGGAAGGCGTCATCCTCGATACCTGGGTCGAGGTTGAGCTGTTGCCGGAGCTGTTCAACGGTGACGATCATGGTGCGTCCTGCGGAAAATCTATTTGGGCTGACTCTTGCGCGGTGCTCCCCCCGCCGGTCCCTATGGAAGGCTCGAAATTGACGACTACCCCCCTGCCGTTCGTCGCGATCTCGATACGGTAGCCGGCGAGGGTGATAACGACGGGTGCGAGTTCGCCCTTCAACGTCGAAAGTCTATGTTTGCAGGACGAAGGCTTCGCATGCTTCTGCATTGCGATAGCGTCGCCGATCGACATTCCGAGCTTCCTAAGGCGATAGTGCAGCGTCTCGTAGTTGATGCCGGTATGATCCGCCCATTCGCGCACGGTTCGCGTCTCGCCGTTATGGGTGTGCGTGACGTTCTTCCGATTGAGGTCCGGGTTGATGGCTTCGCCGATCGACATGCCGCGTCTAAGCCGTTGCGTCAGCGTGGCACGAGGGACGCCGGATCGGGCGGCCCATTCGCGAATGGTGAGTGCCACGCCGTCATGGGTGTAGCTGTGCGCTCGGCCGTCACGCTGCGGCGTCGCGAATGGCATCATCGTGGTGATAGCGGCTTCGACGGACTGGCCTTGCTGCAAGCGTTCGATGATGAGCTCGGCCGGGATACCGTAATCCAACGCCCATTCGCTTACCGGCTGTGTGATACCGTCGAAGGTGAGAAGATCGGCCACCGTCATAGTGCTTGCCTTTTGGGGAGACGCGAGACACGACTAAGAAAACAGCCGACTTGGGAGGGGCTATGTTTTCGCATCCAGTTTCGTTTGTTGGATACGCCATCACCATCGGGGGTTGGGTCTGGCTGGCATTCGGCGTCTCGTCTGGCACTGAAGTTTTGGGACGCCAGATCGTAAATGTTCATTCGATCGCAATTGCGCAGAGCATTGTCGCCTTGGGCTATGCGATTTCCATCGCAGGCATTGTTGCTGCAGGCGCAGAGCGGCTCCTCGAAAGCAAGGGGCGCCGAGAGACTGTAGGCGATGATGAGCCTAGTGCGACCGGTGTCTTGGATCCTGAAGCAAGGCGGCGCCTTGCCGAGCGCATGGGGTATAAGATCAGGGATTGATACGACTCGAAATCTCACGACTTGCGCTCCCGTGCGGCGTCGATCGCATTGCAGCGCTGGCAACCGGGTCGCCAGTTCGATTGCATCATGCGAAGGTCCGGCCGCTTCCGTATGGAGATGACGTGCATGACGACCGTGGCGGGTGCGCCGCATGCGCAGAAGCGGTTTTCGGGGCGTGCAAGGAAGGCGCGCGCTGCGTCCTGCCATTGGCGATCGTAGCCACGTTCACGGGCGGATGGCCGGCGACGGTCGTGCCGAGCCTTACGGGCACGATCACCGGCGATCTGGCAAGCGCAACGCTCGCCGGCCGGGACGATCTTGCCACAGGTGCAAAGACGGGGCGGACGGGTCGCCATCAGCGGCCACCCTGTGCGAGTTGTTTCAACCTGGCCTTCGCTTCGGCGATTTCTTCGTCGGACGGCAGGTTGCGGGGATCGAATTGGCCGGCTTCTTCTGCCTCTTCCGGCGCGCCGTTCAAGGCGCGGTGCTTGGCGACGAAGCCCTTGTGCGCCTCTGTGATCTGATCAGCGGTCGCAGAAAGAGCTTGATCCGGCGTCCAGCCTAGCCAGCCGGTTGCGAACTGGTAGAGGGTCGCCAGCGCTTCGATCATGCTGACACGCTTGCCCGCCTGTTCTTGGCGCTGCGCCTGATACCCTTCCCGCGCATCCTCGCCGATGCCGTAGCACGCGGCCACAAGTTCGATGAGCGGGTGCGATAGGTGCTGAAGCTGGCGAACGCCGTGCTGATCAACCTTGGCGATGAGAAGCCGGCGAGCGGCGATCGGATCAACCGCCGTGGCGTCAAGAATGGCTTCGATGATTTCGACGCTGCATTGCTCGATACCGTGAGCGACGGGCATCAAACTAAAGCGGTTTTCGAGGATGATTGCGGCTCGCAGCGAAGGACGCAAACGAATGATGTCACCACCGTGCCGGATGAGGATGTCTTGTTCTGCGAGCCGCATTGTCGTTACGCCGATGCCAGCGTGAGCTTGGTGAGCGCTTCACCAAGCACCACGCGGCCACCGACACGGCGGCGGGCGTGAAGCTTGACGATACCGTTCGCCGCGCCGGTGTAATCGTCGCGAAGGATTTCGAAGCCGACACGATCGGCGATCGTGTAGCCGGACGCGAAGTCACCGAAGACGATCGGCGTTGCGCCGGCCGCCGGATTCGGTGCGTCAACGGCCTCATAGACCGGCCGGCCGAGCAACGTGGGCGGAACGCCTGCGGCAATCGACGGCTGCCACAGATACGAGCCGTCGGTATCCTTCAGCTTGCGGACGACGGCCATCGAAAAGCGGTTCATCATCCAGACGCCATTCGCTGAATAGGCCGTCTTGATGCTGTAGAACGTGTCGATGAGGTCATCGGCGGTGATCGCCGTGCCGGCCGCTTCGAACTCACCGACTTCGGTCGAGACGAGAACACCTTCAGCCTGAGACGTGCCGTTGCCGTTCACGAACCACGCGGCTTCCTTCTGACCGAAGCGGCGGGCGACGTGATTGCCGAGATAGGATGAAAGGTCGATTTGCGAATCTTCCAAGAGGATGCGCGTCACCGGGACGATCACGGCCATCTCGAAAGGCTTCACATCGATCTGTTCAAACGTCGGCTCGCTTTCGGAACGCGTGCCGGTTTCGGTGACTTCGCCGACGGTGACTTCGTCCACAAGGCGCGGGAGCTGAAGCAGCGGGCCGGACATCGTGATTGACGACGCGACGGCACGGACCGGCGAGAATTCGGCGATCTTTTCGATGATTGATGCCGAGACGGTTTCGGGTGCGAGAATGCCACCGGTGGAAGGCGCGGCGTAGCCGAGCGACTTCACTTCCGACGCATCGCCGGAACGGACGAAGTGCGTGAACGCCGTCACCTCGTTATCATTGTCGGCGACGGGTGCGGCCTGCGGCCGGTTAGCCTTCGCTTCGATCTTGTCGAGCCGGGACTTGATCGCCTTCAGCTCTTCAGGGGTGACAACCGGGTCGCTCTTCAGCTCCGGCTCATTTCTTAGTTCGGGATCCATTTCGGTCCTTTCATGGGGAGGGGTTGCCGCGCCACCGGCGGACTTGACAGACAGGATGCGTGCGGCCGGGTGGCACGGGTCGCGAACGATGGAAATTTCGGCGAGGTCGAGTGCGAGGATGGTGCGATTGCCATCAGCTCGCGTCTTGGATTCGGTCGCCCTGAAGCCGATCGAAAGGCCGGTAGCCTTGGCGCGCTTCACAAGGGAATGGACTTCGCGCGCCAGCGGCACGCTATCGAGGAAGAGCCGGCCCTTCACGGCGAGGCCGGCGTCTGTCTCTGCGATTTCTTCCCAAACGCCGATGACGCGGCCGGCGTCATGCTCGTAGAGAATGGGCATCGCGGCGGCCGGGTGGAACGCACCACGTTCGATGAGGTCGCCAACGCTGTCAGGTTCCCCGAATGGCCATGCAATGCCGGCGATGGTGCCGGCGTCGTCAACGCTGAAGCTCGCCTTGACTTCAAGGGTGTTCATTCGGCGGCCTTATCCGTTGCGGCGTCGGCTTCCTCGCCAAACCAGACGGTCGAAAGGATCTCCAAAACGAGCGGATAGCTTTCCTTGATCGGCCGGCCGGCGACATAGGTGCGCGTCAGCTCGAATGCGTCTTTCGGGGAAGCGCCGCCGCCGATAAGCGCGAGCCGGACGGTTTCGGTGAGGTCGGAAATGGCGAACTGCATGCGGCGCACGCGATCGAAGAGAACACCGAATGCAGCGCCGGTCTTTCGCTCCAGCTCCAGCACGGAATCGAAGGGCAGTGCGAAGGCGTGATCGCCGTCGCCAAGGAAGCGGGTGATCGTCATGCGGCGGCGTCTTTGCTGGCGTTGCTATTGTCGTTTTCGCCGGTGCGGGTGCCGGGCGTGATGTTGGGATTGTCGAGCGTATTGCCGCCGTCCATCGGCTTCAGGTTCAAACCGCTGCGCACCTCGTTCGCCGTCATCGCTCCCATGCTGCGGTATTGAGCGTAGGTCGTCGCACGGGTCGCGGCGTTGGCCGTGAGAAGGTCATCAATGACGAACTCGACATACAGGCCGGCCGCACGCTCTTCCGGCGTGAGCAAGACACGGGCGTAAGCCGCCTCCCACTCGTCCAGCCATGACCGGAGAGTGAGCGTGAGGAAGGATTGAAACATCTCTTCCGCGTTGGACCATGTGGCGCGGGAGAGTTCGAACAAGAGATGCGGCGGGACACGAAACAGCCGGGCTATCTCTTCGATGGCGAAGCGGCGATTTTCGAGGAATTGCGCATCGGTGCTCGTCATCGTGACCGGCGTGTAGGTCCAGCCGTCGTCAAGAAAGAGCGGATCACCGGTGGCTTCAGCCTGCCACGCGCGCCATGCGGCCTTGATCCGGCCGATGACGGTTGCGCCGCCTTCATTGCCGGCCTTGCCTTCTTTAGAAAGGACGGCAGACGGACGCGCGCCACGGGCGAAGAGCTGCGAACCGTGTCGCTCTAGGACCGACGCGAGGCCGATCGCTTCCTTGCCGGCCTTGATCGGCGAAATGCCGAGCGGTGCCGAAATGCGAAGGATGTCTTGATATCGGAAGATACGCTCGCGACCGTTGTGCTGGCGCTGCGAATAGAACGGCTCGCCGGTGGCTTCGTCCTGCTTCGCGGTGATCGAGAGCGGGTCCAGTCGAATGAACTCGACAACCTGGCCTTCGCCGTTCCGGTTCGCGTAGGCATAGCCGACGTCATGCAAGAGGGCATCGGCAGTCAGGGCGGCACGAAGCTCGCCGGCCGACGTCCAGTCATTCGCCCAATCATGCACGAGCGCGTAGGCGGAGTGATCATTAGCGGCTCGCTTCCCGCCATCGTCAACGGCGAAGACTTTGGCAGGAAGCGAACCGATCGCGCCTGTTACGAGCGCAATGGCAGAATAGACGGCCGGCACTCGTATAGCCGTCGCGGGGCCAATAGTCGGGCCGGCAATCGACGGTATAGCGCCGAAGATGTCGGCGGAGAGCGGGTCGGTGAGGGTGACGGCTTTCTTTTCGGCACCCTTGCCGAACAACGCTTTTACTGACTCAGAAATATGCAAACGCGAGACGCCTACAAACTGGATTGTAGGAATATTGTCTCAAAGAAACGAATAGGAGTAAAGTCCTATCCTTTACGAATTGATATCTAGTTGTCCAGTTGTTCCCGGGAAGGCAGCTCCGTCTTTCTCCCGCCACGCGAACCTAACAGAAACAGGTCGTCCTAATGATAGTGCGATGCTAAGAACCCCGCGCCAAGCACCGTTCGCATCCTGTCCTTGGATCGAAATAGGTGTTCCCTGTAGTGGTCGATATCCCTCGTCTGTCTTCTTTTCCGCTACATAGTTGACCGCCATCATTCGCTTGAATTCATCAGCAGACTTCTTGCTTTTCCAAGCGTCTATAACAGCGTTGCTCAACAGCCCGTTCCAATTGTCCTCTCCCCGACCGAGCTTCCGGCCGTTGTAGGTGACTCCGAGGATTCGCGAATGCGTCAGGTCTGGCGGTGACTCGGGGTTAAACTTGCGAACACCCCCAATGGCTTCGTCTGAGGTTCCCGAGGCCTTCGACTCATAGTTGTCTAGAAGTCGAGCAATAACTGTTTCGATAGTGTCTACCAGCGGAACTGCGTGGCTCTGCAAACGCTTGAAAGTTGGTGAGGAGAGTTCAACGGTCGGCGACATGAATGGCTCCATATGGCTATCACGGCTTGTAGCCGTATACGCCGTATAGCGCTTATACCACGTATATGCAATACGTTTCCCGCCGGGGCTTCGCTAACCTGTTGTGAATGACGGAAGCCTACTTATCGCCACCTTGCGCGCCTTGATCGTCACGTCGCCATAGCTGTCGCCGGCCGTGCGCCCTGCATGGCCTTGGATTGCGTCCGCGACACGATCCGAGATGCCGAGTTCGTTCGCAAGGGTCTTGAACCGATGTCGCCATCCGTGGTTCGGGCTGACGCCTTCCGGCACCACGCCTATATCCTGAAGCCAGTTGCTGACGCGGCCTGACGCCGTGCGTGCGCCGATGATAGCCTTCTCACCCTTGGACTTATGGAAGAGCGGGCCGGGCGAAGCCGCTTTGACGAAATCGATGAAGCCTAGCTCGACAAGTTGTGGATGAAGCGGCACGTCACGGTATTGGCCGGTCTTGACCGAACCGGCGTCGGGCGTGATGCGCATCACCGGCACGCCATCTTCGTCGCGAATGTCTTCTTTCCGCAGTTGGGTGATTTCGGTGATGCGCGCGCCGGTGAAGGCGCACAGGATCGGTGCCCATTTCTTTGCGGCGGCGATCTCTGCGCTTTCCTTTTCGGGCTTCACGTAGGCTAGCGTCGCCTTGATGATCGCCAGCGCCTCATCATCGCGGAAGCCTTTCTCACGGGATTGGACAGCTTTCGAGACCTTCACCTTGACGCCATTAGCGGGATTGGCCGGGATGCGCTCATTGTCTGCCGCCCAATTCAGGACGGCACGAACGCTGGCGAGATGCACGTCGCGCACGGTAGTCGGTGCCAGCGTCTCTAGGAGCTTGTCGCGCCACGCGAGCAAGTCCTTCTTCGTGATCCGGGTGGCGTCGTTGTGCTTCAGGAACTTGCGCAGGTGGTCGAACACCGGCACCCACCGCTTTTCAGCGACAGCGCCCTTCCCTCCCCGTTTCAGCTCGCGAATGTAGTCATTGAACAGACCCGTGAGCGAAACAGGGTCCGGCGTGTCTTCCTGTGCCACGGCATCGGCCACAACGGGGTGCGACGGCTTGCCGGTGAAGTTGCCTTCGTTCCGTTCGGCCTCGCGCGCCATCGCCTCATATGCCGATGCGCAAAGCCCTTGCGCCAAGGTGCGCCATTCCGGCGAGCCGATGACGGCATCGAAGCTGCCACGAAGGCGAAGCCGTTCGATCCGATCGCCGACAAGCACGCCTAGCTCGTCATCGGAGAGCTTGCCGGCGAACCCGTCGCGGTAGCGGCGGGCTTGATCGGCATCGATCTCCATTTCGGCGTAGCGGTGATCCTGTGCCCGGATTTCAGCGTCCAGCCGGGTCCGCTCTAGATAGTCCTGCCAGACCATCGCCGGCATGGCCATCGGGTAGTGGCCGACGCGGACTTCGCGCTTTTGAGCCTTGCTTGCCCGCTCGCGCGCAATCCCGATTTGCACCTGCATGGTCGCAATCGCGGCCGGCAAATTCGCTTTCGCGACGCGGCGATCGGCTCCTAACGGGGTCCGAAGTTCCGTCTTGCCGTCCAGATACGATCGCAGTGCTTTTGGAATCACGATCCGGGCGTAATAGCGACCGTCTCGATTTAGCAGGTGCTCGACCTTCGTTCCCATCTGTTTCCGCCGTCGTTTTGTAACGAACTTTGTAACAGAAAGATGGGCGCAACGCCGAGAAAGTCAACAGGTCCAAGAGGTGCTTGGGGTTGAACTGGTGCTGCCAGAGAGGATTGAACTCTCGACCTCTCCCTTACCAAGGGAGTGCTCTACCACTGAGCTACGGCAGCGTCTCCAGGAACGCGGCGGCTTTTGCCACACGAAGGCCTGATGCGCAAGCGGGGTTGAGATGGTATTGCAAAGACATGTCCCGTGGTTTCGTGACGGGTCAACGGTCGGGTGATCGCACGGGTTCGCTGATGTCGACGAAGAAGGAGACCGCAAAGGTCAAGCAGGAGCGCGCTGCGCGGTTGTCGGAGCAGTTGCGTGCCAACCTGATGCGGCGCAAGAGCCAGGCCCGCGCGCGCCGTGAGGGTGCTGCCGATGAGCGCGCTGAGGGCATCGAGCTGGCGCAGGCACCTGTTCGCACCACCGAGGACGACGAAGCATAAGCGGCAAACCGGAATTTCGCCGCATTGAGCTGGCGAATGAAACCATCCGCGAAGGGGACGCGCGGAGCGCCC
>VFQN01005043.1_pt1 | contig 16675 bp, 20 predicted proteins | sample 3512371 | NCBI WGS metagenome assembly VFQN01 (sample SAMN10412370, study PRJNA504923) | tailings metagenome | isolation source: Replicate 2 from Balatoc abandoned mine | place: Philippines: Itogon, Benguet | collected 2017-08-28 | reverse complement strand
GGGCAAGCTTGACGAAACCTGTCTCCTCAGAGCCTCCTGCGTCGTCAGCTTCAAGTCAAGTGAAGAGACGACCTTGAGGACCTACCCGCTAAAAATAGGTCTCCGATAATCCCATAACCCTTCTCCTGAAAAAAAAAAAAAAAACTGCTCTTGGTCTCCCCTGAGGCGTGGGGCGTCATAGAGGAAGAGGTCCCTGTACGACGCGGCCCAGCGACAGTGAAAAATCCGGACTGAGCAGCCAACAAACAGGGGAGTAGGCCAAAGCCTTCCGTGATACGGGTAAGTAGGGGAAACCCTGAGTGGTAAAAGCTGTTGCGGGGCCCAAGCACCGTTTCTGGGCTAGTGGGCTTATGCACCTGTGAGCACACATGAAATTCATGTTGTTGATCACCATAGGGGCTTCTATGGAGTTAGACACGATACGCAAACACACGCGCTTCATCACAACCGCAGCTGACCAGAGGTGCTTCCGGCGCTCGTGTAGACAGGGGTGTCCCACGTGGGGGTGTCCCCATGAGCCGCCAAGCGACGACCTACGGTATTCATGGAATGTGCTTTCATGGAATGCACTGTGAAAGACGAAAATTGCAGGCATTGTCAACTGTTGGTTCCAGCCAAATAAGGGCGTGCAGGTTGTGACTGCAGGCACGCTCCATATTTGCAGACTCAAGCAGAGCGGCAAGCCTGCCTGGGCCTGCCGCTGTGCAACTTGGCGAGTGTGCACGCGTGAGATGACTAAATGGCCAACCTATGATAATGCAATAATGCCAAAATATGTATCGTATGTGTACCTCCTGCACCAACTTGCGACTGCACTGCCACATTACTGCACCGACACCTGCTTAATAGCCTACATATACAATTACAGAATGTAAAAATGTATTCTGCATGATTGCCTTGTTTCTTACACCTAGAGTTCATGTGTCGTATCTTCCGACCCCGCCACGCGCGCCGGGCTGTCGGTCCTCCTGCCACAGGCACTTATTGCAGTACTTATGGGCAGTCTTTCCTGCAGGCTTCAACTGCACTTGCAACTGTACCGTTTTGCATGGCTCGCAAGATGGCCGAGGCAAGGACACCCGCGCTGGTGCTGCACGCGAGCGCTCGTTAACAGACTGCGGTGCTGTGTGACATTGCCAAGCTGCAATAGCCGTACATAGAATGGAGGGTGATGAGCATGGCTATGGTGGAGCACGCAAAGCTGGAAAAAGTGCCGCGAACAAAGCCAAGTCCGGGTTGTTGTCTGTGCTCCGTAACAGCACCAAATTGCAGCCAGGTCAGCGCAAATCATCGGCAAGCTACACCAGGGCTGGGAACGAAGAGACAGGAACATGGCTATCGGAAGACCACGCTGAAGAAGTTGACCTGGAGGCCACGACCTTCTTTGACGACCCGTCATCTGCGAACAGCGGAGGAAATGGTGGCGGGGAGACGCCTCCGCTCAGCAAGCGGAGAGCGGGCAGCGTGACCTCGCGCGACAGTCCTCGCCACCGCACTGCGAACCGCACAGGTTCTATCCTCCAGAAGTCTTCTCCTAATACGTTATCGAGCGCCGCTGCCTCGGAGGCTGCTCGGCGACAAGCGGGCAGGGGAGAGTGGTAAGGCAAACGGCCTGTTACTGGAACATGCAGCGGTCAGGGGGTTACGTGGCGCCAGGCGCTAAACTATACTTATTCTCTATGGACCCAGGACTCCTGCGGAAGAGGCAATCCTGGCGATTAAGCACTGCGAGCTTGGCAACAAGTGGACAGCCATCGCCTCGTTCCTTGTGGGGCGAACAGGTAAGCTGCGTTCTGTAACCGGGGACTTGAACCCGCTACTGTACATGGACTCTGTGACCTCAAGACAGTGAAGTGTGGCCTTTTGGCATGCAGCTTGCTGTCGTCAGCCACGCTCAGCACAGCAGGACCTGCTTGCTTTGTACCCCCCGCCCTACGTGTGTCCCGGGATATACACCCTCTCCAGCATCATGCACCATGCCACAGTGTATGCAGTAACACCTGCGCCTGGACCCTGGGGTATAGCACTTCTTACGTCGCCGTCCGTGTGTTATCCTGGCCTCCAACCGTAGACAACGATGTCAAGAACATATGGCACAGCACGTTGCGCTCCAAGAACATGGAGCGCCGCTCCTTCCTGCGCACCTATGCACGCGCGGTGAAGGACTGCGCCGGTGACTCGGAGGCGCGGCGGGCTGCCTACGAGATGGCGCAGCAGCTGTGCGGCCAGCCGGCCGGGGCAGCGGACGTCGAGGCTCTGCTCACGCAGGCGGGGCAAATGAACGCAGAGGGTGGGCGGCAGCCGCAGTCGCAGCAGCAGCAGCAGCACGGCGGCAGCAGGTGGTCGGGGCTGGTGGGCGAGGCTTTGGGACACAGCGGCGAGGTTGGCTTCGTGGGTGAGGAGGGGCAGCACATGCTGGGCGGCACCACCGTGCGCAGCCGGCCAACGGGGTCGACTGAGGAGACGGCTCTTGACAGCGCAGGGGGGCCGGGCTCGCGCGGCTGCAGTGCCAACAGCAGCGTAGTGCTGACGGGGGAGCAGGTTGCATTGGGCGGCGGCATGGGGGGCGGTACGGGCATGATGTCAAGCGGCGCCCCACGGCTGGCCGGCTTCCTGCGACAGCCGCAGCAGCAACAGGCGCCGCAGCAGCAGCAACATCGCCTCATGCAGGGGACTGTGCACCATCCTATCGACATGCTTGACGGCGCTGCAGGAGGGAGCCCGGGCCTGCCGACCTCTGGGCATAACCCCCACCCGTTCAACGCGCCTTCTTCCAGTCAGCACCCCTACAACACGAGCTTGCCGCTCAGCGGCTACAGCAGCCCTGTACAGGCTGCACAGCCGGGCCTGCAGGGGCGCGGTCTGCCGGCAGAAGGCGCTGAGGGCGGGCTGTTTGGCTACCCGGGCCGTGTCCCCATCAGCAACAGCAGCACGCTCTCGTCTCTACCCCAGTCGCGCACCAGCGAGTTTGTCGACAGTGGCTGCCTTCAGCGTTTTTCCGCGCTGCAGCTGGCTGACCAACAGCGCCAGCAGCAGCAGCAGCAGCATCAGTTCCAGCAGCAGCAGCAGGAGATGCACCGGCAGCTGGGTGACCACGTGTTGATGCAGCAGCGGTCCCCCAGCCCGCTGCAAGGCGTGCAGCTGCAGCCCACGGCGGCGCCGGTGCCCGGCAGTGGGCCTAACTCCTCAGCGGGTGTGCACCCGCTTCACCCGCAGCACAGCGGTGGCAGCGGATTTGTGCTGCAAGTGGAGGCTGCCGTTGCCCCAGCGCCTGCCCCGGACATGCGGCAGCAGGCGTCACACGTGCAGTCGCACGTTCCTACCATGCCGTCCGTTAACGGCTTGGGCAGCTTGGCTGTCGAAGGGGCGGGGCAGCACATTCTCAGCCTCAGCATGGCCATGGGCTCCACGGGCGGCTCGAGGAGGGAGGAGCAGAGCATGCTCCTGGCCCTCTTGGCGGGCCCCATGCGCACGTCAGGGCCCGGCAACGAGCGGGACGGCGACGATCGGCCCATCCTGAGCGAGCACATGAGCAGCATGGAGGTCACCATGCGCGGCCTGCTGCCCGACAGCGTGGGCGCGGACGAACTGCTGGGGCTGGAGCTGGGCGCGGTGGACGGCGACCCGGACGCAGACCATTTCGGAACGCTGGACCTGCCGCTGCTCCTGCAGGGCGGCCCCGCGCCCGGGACGGCACCACCAGGGCCGTCCGTGCCTGGGCAGCGGTTGGGGGCCACTCAGGGGCCGAGTGAGCCGGCAGCGCCGCCCAACAGCGGCGCACTGGGAGACGGAGGGGTTGCTGGCGTCAAGCCGCCGGCTCAGGCGCCGGATGTCCTAGATATAGCACGCGGCGTGCAGGAGAAGCAGCACCGGGTAAGCTGTGCGTATTTTGTGGCAACATCGGTAGAAACGGTGTCGATGGTATGGCGAAGGCAGTTACATCTTGCAATGTTGACGCGGTGGGTATGCAGCCTTTCTGTGAAACTGTCTCCGCGTTGCATCTATGACCGGATGTGTTCAATGCCGGTTGCCTTGAATCCCTTGCAGTTCGTGGTGTCTGCGGTATCGGATAGGCAGGCTGCTTTTCCTCACGTCTCAGAAGACCAAAGCCGGCAGGGCACGGGGTCTATGCAGCTGTCCGCCGGCGGGGACGCGCCCCTTCCTCCATACAACGCCACGCAGCATAGCTTGCCGCCCAACGGGCGCCAGGACCTGCGGCCCTCCCACGGCTCCGCGCCGGGCGGTCCCGAGGGCGACATGCTGGACCAGCTGCTGGCCGACCTGGACCGGGAGCCTGCGCCTGGGCCGCGCCTGGGCCTGGGCCTGGGCCTGGGCCTGGGCGCCGGGAGCGGCGTGGGTCCCCTGATGGCAGGGAAGGACGGCAACAGCAGCGGGTTGGTCTTGGGCGTGGGGATGGGCATGGGCATGGGCAGCAGCTTCCGCCAGCAGCGGCAGCAGCAGCAGCAGCAACAGCAGGTATTGCCGCCGCAACCGGACTTTTCAATGAGCCTGGGCTTGAGAAAGAACGCTTCAGGTGCGTTGAACCAGTTTGCGGGGTTGGGGCATGCGCAGAGAGAGGGTGGTGTACCTTGTGACTGTGCTTGCCACTGTTGTTTCCATCTGTTAAAATGGGTGGAAGCGGCAACTGAACGGTACCAGCTGAACAGTGCCAACCCTACTTGCCCTCTTATCCTAAAAACAGCCACAGGCATGCTGCATGCCAGCCAGCAACACCTTCTGGGGCAGGAGCTCAGCTTGCCGCAGAAGCTGGGCTTTCGTAGCAGCAACATGCCTTACGTGGCGTCCGCGGCGGGAAGCCTCTCGACAGCGGGCCCCGGCATCGGCAACTACCATACAGGCAACGGAGGCTTGGGCGGGGCTGGAGAGGGGTCCGTGCTGTCCGGCGGGAATGCACGCACCCTGCTGCCACATGGCGGAACGCAGCTTCACCATCAGGCGGGTATGCTTCATACGCAACAGCACTTCGCGACCGCGAGCATGCCGCTCCAGCAACAGCAGCTGCTAATGCAGCAGCGGCAGCAGCAGCAACAAAGCTGGGGTGGTGGTGCCGGCCCTGGGCTTGCCGGCGGTGGGATGACGCGCATGTCAGGATTACTCGACAGCTCCCAGGGTTACAACGGCCTCAACCGACCCCAGAGCACGCCTAGTGACTTCTTGGCGGCATCCGCACTGGCGGCCGGGACCGGACGACCGCTGCAACACCGACACATGCAGGCGCAGGCGGGCTTGGGGGTGCTGCACTCCCCGGTGGGGCTCAACTCTCCAGGGGGGTTGCAGGGCCAGGGCGCAGGCGCATTCGGTCTAGGCGGTTACGGAATGCGCAGCGGACTCGTTGGCGGCCCGTTGGGCCAGATGCAGGCTAGCCAGCCGCCTCCTCTGGCGGTGGACGTTGTGACCATGGGCCTGGACGACGCCGACCTCAGTGCATTCCTCATGGGCGAGGATAGGCGGCGCAGCAGCGCACTGGGCAGTGCGGCTGCAGCAGCACCCGCGGCGGCTGGCTCACTCAGCAGCGGCGATGGCGGGGGCCTCAGCGGTCGCAGCGGCGGGCCCCTTGGGGCCGTGTCGCCGGGCGGTGCAGGCACCGCAGCCGCTGGCCGTGTGGTGCAGACCCGGGCGAACAACTATTGAGGCTTATGGTTCGGCAGGCCGGTAGCAGGAGGCAGCACCCAATTTGTGATCTTACATACGGGCATGGAACTCTTGTAGCAGCGGGGGGCATAAGGCACGTGGGGCTGCCTTGGCTGGTCCCCGGCTAGCGGCAAGCGCTGATTGCATTGGCAGCTGGCACCGAAACGCAGGTGTGCCAACCCCCGGTGTAGGGGACGGATAGGCTGGGTTGGGTGTTGCTCTGGTGCGGGCTTGAAGGACTGATTGGGACGGCGCATTCATTGTATTAGGTTTGGGGGTAAGCACCAGCACCGGTATGTAGGTATGCATGCATGTGACAGGACGGTTGCCTCAAACAGGTCCTCCTTGATGGTGCACTGAAGCTCAGGGTTGCCGTCACTCCGGTCGCTTATGGACCTAACCCTGCATGTTGGCGGCAAACATTGTGCATATAGCTGTTCATGTGTCAGCTGTCTGGATTCTTGATGTGCATGCGGCACTCCATGGCTGCTCTACACCGTTGGACGCTTGTTAGGTGCAGAGCGATATGGCATGTCGCGTATTGGTCTGTGAAGGGGGAACCTTGTCATCTTGTGCCAGTTCCGGCAGTGAACTGCATGAGGGCATTCACTGTACGGTAGAACTGAACCGCATCCTTCACCAAGGTGTGGTCTGGGCGATGGTTTTGCCATGGCGAGGTGCGTTACCTGCGTTGGCGGCCTGCGGCCTGCATGCGCTGCAGCCTCTCGGCAGCTCATTGCGAATGGATGCTTCGCTGTCAGAATACGTGCTGGACAATTGTGGTATTGCTACGACGATAGCGTCGACGTACCTTTATGCGTATAGCCGTTCTTACACTGGTACCCGCTATTTAACTGGCTGAATGGATCCCACGGTTTACTAGTTGGCGTGAGGCTTGCCATGTGGGCAGGCCTAACACTGAGTGAGGTGCACATGGGCAGCGCTGGCCACTGATTCGCTCGCATGCACCTGCGCTGTGGTGCTGGTTGTGTGCACTTTTCCTATGGCGCAACATGATTGTACATGCCCGGATAGTACTGCTGTTCGGGGGCCCGTGCGTTTTGCCTGCATTACCGGTCGCTAGGCATGCGCTGCCATTGCTAGGCCTGGCGCCCCCGTCCGGCGCTGCTGGGGCCCCCACTGTTGGCTGCCTGCCGTGCGGACCTAAGTGGACGCATGTCATTGAGGGCCGCTGCTGACGCGTCCCTTACGTTACGTTGTGTTAATCAGCGGCTCGACGAGGTGCAGCGGGTATGCCCATGGCGCACCGCATGTATTTCCATGTTAGCGCTGTTCTTGGACTGTGGTATTCATGTGGGACCGGGAACGCAACAGGTGCACTGCGGAGTATGCTGGGCGCATTTTCCTCACTAATATGCGTGGGTACGTGGCCAAGAAGCAGCAGTGTGGCCGTGGTTCAGAAGTGTGCTGATGCTGTGAGCGGCGATGTACGAAGTGGACTAGGCGCAGCGCTGTTGGGGTGCAGCATCCGTCTGTGCACCGAAAATGCACCGAAAACGCTGTTTCCTGTAGGAGTTGTTACAGTTTCTGGCCATGCGTCCCCTTCAAGGATAGGAAAGCTTCCATCCCGTTCCATCTCGCCCTTGCAATGCGCACGCGTCCTCCTAGGTTGCTGCATTCTCCTACGCACATTAACCGGTCACAAACAGCGTTGTGCCATGCAGCAGTCCACTGGTGCTGCTAACGCCATACGTGAGTCAGTCAGCCAGCCAAGGTCAGCTGTACACCTCGCTCGCATCCTAGCAGCCTAGAATGGCAGCTCCGGGCACCCGGTGGGGTCGATCTTGCCGAGGCCCATGATCTGGTTTCGGAGGTCGCGCACGTAGTCCTGCAGGGAGGCGACAAGGCAAGTGGCTTAACACGAGATATTGTGCTGTAGGGTGCGCCTTGTTGCCCGTCCTGGTTTACAGGTGGGTGGCCTTGCGCCCACGTGTGTCGTGAAGAGCTTGCAAACAGGAACCAGGGAGCAGCGGCACAAGGTTTGCAACCGCTCGTGGTGCCCACCAGCGAGAACAGCTTGCCCAGGCCGTGGTGGAACTGGTGGTACCGCTCCGCGCGGTAAAAGGGCAGCCTGTCGGAGTCCACCACCCACACCACGTTGAGCAGGTCTCCCTGTTGAGAGCGGGGGGACGCCGAGGCACACCTGTGAGTATGTGGGCTAGAACTGGCTGTCACCAGAGAGTTTCACTCTGACAGCGCCGTATTGTTCAACCCCTACCTGCCCCTACAATACCAGGCCTCACAAAACGGCCTGTGGTGGCCGCCTGGTGGCCACCTGACGCCACTAGCACGTTGCTCCAGGTACAAGACACTTGGCCAGCTAACCACGCACCTCTGTAGGCCTGCCGCGCTGCATGTCGTTTCCGCGCCCTTCCCGCAGATCCATGCCGTACTTGTTGGCCTCCTGCGCCACAGCGAGCGCACGAGGACGAGGCAGCCAGCCGTGTGGGGACAGCGCAGGGTGTCAGGTGTGCCTTGCAAAGCGTGCGCCGCGACCAGGCAACGGTTAGCGTTTTCTGAGGCACCAACACGCCTTCCTTTAAGCCCGGTAGCATGAAGTGATAGGTACGCTAGAAATCAGGCCTCCGCGTGCATACCAACACCCCACCTGGATGATTGGGAACAGGGGGGAGTTGACGCCGCCCGGGATGCCGATGACGTTGCGGTACGCGGGGCCCTGATCCTGGGGGTCCTGCGCACAAGTTCCAAGGGCACATGCGGGGGATCCACCCCGAACAGGTGCAGTAGGTGACAACGCGGGGCGCACCCTGCGGTCTAGCCCTTGACCCCCGAGTACGCCCGAGTCGCGCAGCCCGGCGCTCGCTATCATGCCTGGCCCTCCCTTGTTCAGACCCTTGCCGGCTATCCCCCCCTGGCCCTTCCCGTTGGCCGGCTGCCCACCAGCCTGTCCATAGTGCCGTCGATCAGTGGCGTGAACTGCTCGAAGTAGCGTGCCGCGAAGGCGCGCATCTCACGCTCCGCCGCCGCCTGGTCCCCCGCCGTGATGCCCAGCCGCACCACCTCCGCGTGCCCCAGCGCCTCGTACTGCGTCTGCGCCGGCGCAGGAGCGGGTGTGGGTTGGTCAGCAGCGATACGGCTTGCCTAAACGTGCTCGGCGGAAGGACTCGTATGCGATGGGCACATGCAGACATGCGGCACACGCTCTCAGCGGCGTCAACCGACGTGTTCTCGCTGTGGTGCGAACACTAGATGGCGGGTTATACGCATGCAAGGTGCCGGGCGCCATACTTGTGGACGAGCCGCATGTGGCTTGATCGAGCATGGGGCCCGTTGATGTTTGTGAGTGCCGGGCGCCGTTGCAGAATTGCTGCACCACCCAGCACCTACCCGCGGGTCGGCGTAGTAGTAGCACACCTTTCCGTCCGGCCCCACGCGGGTGCCCGCCGCGTACCCCACCAGTGCCGTGAGCTGCTCGGGGCTGCGGCCCAGCTGCCCGCGCTCCACCTCCACGAAGTCCTTCTGGCGGCCCCAGAAGCAGCCATTGCTGCGCAGGGCGGTGGTGCAGACCAGCACTCTATCACCGCATGCAAGCAAACGCAGCTCTAATGCACAAGCTTAAGGGCTGCGTACGCAAGCCACCAGTGTCATGTAGCGTACCAAGGACATGCAGGGTAGTGCTGCAAACAGTGCCCGCCTACGACCGGACCCATCTGAGGGGGCCGCCCGCGCTGCCAAGGCGTTGCCGTGGTAGCAAGCTCCCGACCGCCAGCGACCAGCAAACAGCTGAGCCATGCCTTACCCGAAGTATATCCTGCGAGGAAGAGGGCATCAGATAGCAGTTCACCATTGGAGGAACACGCTTGGGTCTCTCGTGCCTCGTAAGGTCCGGCATGTGGCATGTGCGTGTGCGTTCTGGTAGCAGTGTGCACAGGGCGGCCCGATTGCCAACGGTTCTGATGCCGCAATTCTGCAAGGCAATGCATGCTGCATCCAGAAGCACGTATTGTAGCCCAAAGTCCAGCACCTACGTTTGCATTAACGCTGCGTCGTTGGCCGCTCCGCTGCTGCCGCTCGCTGCCCCAACCCCCGGGGCCGTCACCGCCTCAGGGCCAGCAGCCCCCTGCACGGCTTGCCGCATGACTGCTCCGTCCGCTGCCAGCGCTGGCCCCGACAGCGCGGGAACAGGGGCCAGCTGCAGCAGTAAGACCGCTGTGGGCCACGGAAACAGCAGTTTCGTGTGCCGGTAGTCAGACGGGTTTAAGGCTTCATGACATGTAGCAGGCAAATTGTTCGCAGGAACAAGTCAGGCACCGTATGCAGGTTCTACCTGCCAGGGACGTCCCAGCAGCTGCTGCCCTTGCTACTCCATGCGCATGGCCTTGTCTCAGTTCCCATCGCTTTTGTGTGTGCGTTGTCGCTTCCCTGCAGCACATCCGGGGCAGCCAAGGGACTATGCAACACTGCATGTGGGAACGCTGAATGAGCTTGACATGCAAGCGGCGTGATCAGGAACTACACGGACGGCTTCCATGGCACAGACGCAGTACGCAGATGTCCCAGGCCACTCTGCCAACCACACACAGTAAGCCAAGGCTACGCTCCTTGCCCTGACCCCTCAACAACCGAGCCGCACCTGGTGCTAGATGCCTTTATCTCTGGCCTTGGGCATAGGTGCGGCCTTCTACGCGACCTGGCGTGCAGGGGTGTTGCCGAACACCCGATGGGTGCGCGGAGACAGCGATATGTTTCGACGTGCCGGTGCAAAAGAGAGCTGCTAGGCCTCATTGTAACCAAGCAAGTGCACGTGTCAGCTGTGGACTTGCCTCGCAGACTAGTGTCTGCGCCCGAGCGCCCCAGTGCAATGCCATGTGCCGGGCCAATGCGCAGTCGTACTGCGGAACTCCGACAAGTGTCTCCACACTGCAACCGCTGCCCAGTATTCTCAACTAGTACCAGTCTAAAAGGGGCGACGGCCTTTCAGGCCGAGCGCTTCGCGCGCGAGCCCCGGTCCACGCAAATGACGGTGTCCAGTGTGCAGGCATAGCTTGCGAAGGCGCTGGCGTTAACAAGCAGCATCTTAGCAGCATCGGATGGCTAGCAAGTTTAGCTTAGGCCAGGGTTTACCAGCATCTAGCGAGAGCGAGAGTGAGGACGCCAATTGTTTCTTCATAGACTTGGAGGACGGCGCAAATCGGCCGCAACACGTACCAACCAGCCGTGCACAGGTGGGTTGCGACTAAGTGCTCTGGGTTCAGAGCATGCCGCTACTGCGTACTGGTACAGGCGTGCAAACGTTTGTGTGTGTTGCTAGCGTGCAAAGTTTGTCACGGCCTGCCCACGCCGCTCCTCGCATTACAGGTCAAGATCGATTCTATAGCTGTAAAAGCTTCGAATGCGTGGAACGCCTCGCGCTCCGTGGCCGCATTCGGGGCTGCGAGCCTTGCCACACAACTGAAGGCAAGCTCACCAATCATGCTTTCTTCCGGTGACTATGAATGCGCCATCATTAATGGGCGTACCTTAGGGCATCGCTCACGCCGATCTTTCGTGCTTATTGCTACCCCCTATCTACTGCTTGGATATGCTGCTCGAGTTGACTGCGCGCCCACAAGACCGCGTAATTACTGCTGCCTATGCAACGGATGCAGTATACGCCATGCCGTGTATTGAGCCTAGTGCCATTTGCCTTCGTCACTCGCAGGTAATGCGGGCGCTGTCCACCTGCCCGCCCCGTCAGTCCGCCGCACAACTAGCAGCAGCCCTTTGGCACAGCGGATTGGATGCCAGGTTGGTCGCCCCCAACGCGCGGTCAGGAACAGAGCGTCATGCAGTTGCAACATTAGGAGCAGGCAGGGGTGACAACGCAGCCAAGCAGGTAGCTGGCCGCAGCGTGGGTGCAGCTGTATGGTGCAACGGCCAGCCTTACGTCGTGGTGCTGGGGCAGCTGGCGGGCTGCGCACACGGCGGAGGGCAGCGCCTAAAGCAGCAGGGCGAGGGCACCGGTGTTTTCGACGATAACGCGCTGGTGGTGGAGCCGGCATTACAGGAGATTTTTGCCACACCGCTTGCGACGGCTGCTTACGCGTCAGCTGTATCACGCCTGCCCCAGGTGAGCAGTGTCCATGTCGGTGCAATAAGACGGAACACTGTTTGCACCAGTCGTTGCAGCTTGCCGTATCTGTTTTGCGGTACCCCCGTGAATGATACGCCACGTGGGCAGGAGGGCGGTCAGCTGATAATGTTCCCCTTGCTCGTTTACGTGACACTTGCACGTGCTACTCTGCTCGCTGCTGCAGGTTTGGATTGGCCCCCGCGTGGCGCTGCAGCAGCTTGCGTGGGACGTGTGCGAGCAGCTGCTGGACAGCTGCCGGGCGCTGGGCCTGGACCTGCCGCCGTGGCGCTCGCACGCCGCCATGATGGCCCGATGGGACGCGCGGCACGCCTGCCAGGTTGGCCAGCAGGAGGAACAGCAGGAGGAGCCTGAGGCCCTGCCGTGTGGTCCCACGGCTCAGGAGCAGGTCGCCACCCCGGCGGCTGTGGGTTCCGCAGCAGCCGTTGGGGGGCCGGCGGCCGGTGCCGACCTGCTGCAGCGGGGGCAGCTTGGCGGCGGCAGCGATGGCGGCTGCCGTGTGTCAGAGTGCGGCAGCGAGGCGTGGAGCGACCTGGTGCGCGTCAGCAGCGTCAGCACGATGTCTGAATGCGGCAGCGCGCTGAGCAGGAGCAGCAGCCGTACCATCTGCACCGCACAGGCGGGTGACGCGTGTCACATACCCGCAGCATCCAGCCCAGAGCGCGCTGGCGGTGTGCTGTTGGAGCACGTGGAACCCTCCCGGGGCTGCGCGCCGGAAAGCGGCGGGCTGGCGCCAAGCAGTGGCGCAGTCTTGGCTGGGCCGTGTGCCCATGGCGCAGGCGCAATGCGGAACGAGGAGCGTGCCTTGGTGGTGCCCGGGGCAGGCGGCCCCACCTGCCTGCCCGCGGACCTCCCTCCGAGACAGCGGGGACTACGCATTGCCTGCGGGACAGCGGCCCTGCGTGGGACGTGCCACGATCAACAGCGTGCGCACCCTGTCGTGTACGACTTCGACGTGCGGCAGTAGCTCTACAAGCGCCCGGTGTCGAGGCGTGGCGCACTAGCTAACCTGACGAGCTAACCTGACGAGCGGTTTGGTAGTAGACAGATACTGGGCTGCCCCGCGGGAACAATGATGAGCGCGAGAGAACAAGGTGGCTGCACACGGCAATGCGTGTGCACTCGGGAGAGGCAAGGAGTGGTGTCGCGGAAGGCGACGCTGCCATGAGGGCGGCCTGCTGTTTGCGTTCGAGTGCTGCAGGTGGGCATCCTTACCCTCCAGCATAGTGATTATATCCAGGGAGCAGGGACAGGACAGGCTGTGCCTTGTAGGATTCCTCGAGGCAAGGAGCAGCAAAAATAAAGCTGAGCACTGGAGTGTCACGCGCTGTGCGTGGCGCCAATTTAGCCTGGTTGCCGCGCTGTGTGAGCACTGCCGAACGCCTGGTATGGGTCATGCAGGCATGATGCCGGCCAGGGGCCACATGCTGTGCTAATGTTGCTTTTCCCCCAACCGTCACTCGCCTATGATGACACATGGTTCATGCCTAAACCAACAGGCAATTTCGTAGCACTGAGCTGATTGCCGCTTGCTGCTAATTCTCTGCTCTTCCTTTTGGAATATGTACTGGTCTATGATCTGTCGGTACAGCGCGTGCGCCTTATGCTCGAATCCATCCGAACTTTCCGTGTTCGCAACTTATGGTGCTGTTGGGCTTCTGTGTTTAGGATGCCGGCGCTCTAGCAAGGATACGCCCCATCACCCAGGGCATGCTGACTCGGTCCCATGTGTTTTTGACTACCCTCGCCGTGTATATGACTGGATGGCTTGACGTCGTCATTGGTGTTGGTTTACATCTTGTTGTGCGCTTCCGCGCGCGGTGAACGCTGGGCGTGGACGATGGCACAGATGGTGGCAAGGCGTTGGTTTTGTGTGTCTGTTGTCAAGGTATCTCGGGCAGCATTTAAGCAACTGAGCTGTCAGGTTGGCTCTCGTGCTGAAGGCACACTAATCGAGCTTGTAAGCCTCATGAATAGGGGCTTTAGCGCTACGGACGGGGCCTGGCATGCTGCTGGGGAAAGGTCTCAGGTGCCGGACGGTGTGTTGTAGCTTCGGCATCCTGCTAGTCCTGCTGCTAGTCAAGCGCTGGTACCGATGTCAGTCAGCAGGCTTCCAGCAGGCTGCCAGAACGGAAGGTACCTCGGATGCGCGTACGATTGCCTATATCGCGGCAAAGCACATTTCAGCAAGCGCCTCAAGGGTTGGCGCACAACTGCAAGCGCCATGTTGGCTGTAAGGCTCGATGTAGCAGCTTGTCCTGTGGTCCTGCAGGCTGGAGGCACGTGTTACGAGGGACCTGAGAGGTTGGCACTGAAACTTGCGCCTGCACCTAGTACGGTGAGCGCGTGAGCCGCAACGCTGAAGTGGGCTATCCTCCTTGCATGGAATGGCGGCAGCTGTCATATCCCGGCAGTCCTGACTGCGCTTTCGTCCTATGTGGCGTTCCGCTTCAGCCTCCGTCGCTAGTGTCCTTCGTACCTAACAGGGGAATTGCGAAAAAGCGGAGCCTGCCACCAACATGCAATCAACTGTAGCTGGCTTTGTAGGTTAGAGCGGGGAGTGGCCATCCCAGCCCATAGGCAAAGCTCAAAGCGAAGCGAAGTTACGGTAGGGTGACGGCGAAAGGCACACGCTAACCCGCGCGCTTGGAAACTGCAGCAAGTGTTGTTTGCTAAGCGGTACTGCACTGCTTATGCGGCTTCCAGCATTGGGAAGGTCTCCACAGGTATTCCTAGTTGCACACATGGACCTGCACATGATCATGCCGAGCAATCAGGTGGCGGCGTAACAACCTGGGATTGGGAAAAGGTCCTTGGAAGGATGGGACCGCCTTGGGAGACAAATAACATAAGACATAAGAATTGAGGGAGGCAGTCTGCCTAAATGGAGTCCCTCCTTGCGCATCAGTAGTTGAAAAGTCCAAGTCGCCTTCCAGGCAGGCCTGGAGGACAGGCCAACCGCCCACACGAGTTTCCAGCCCGGTAAGCGCGCTCTGTGCATCCTGGCGTCATGAAAGACGTCAACGCCTGTGGTCAGCTTTCGCCGAGACGCAGCGAGACGGATGGCCTTAACTGGCACAACATGTTGGCGCAGGTTGGTCGCTGCCTAACACGACGGCCTCTGATGGCAACATACGATGAACCCGGCTCCGTCTTCCTGTTGGACTTGGACTTTGACACTGCATGCTTGGTAAGCGTTGTTTTGGTTCCGGCAGCAAGCGAGGACCTGGCCGCGAGAGCGATCCGCTCGGGCAGCTCATGCACGCAATGAACGAGTTGCCATCATTCACATAACGTGGTTTCTTCCCCACGGCGAGGCCTCGACCTCTTGGCCTGCTGGCCCGGGAGGCCTACGGTACCGTGCTGTTGGCCTAAATGCGTAGCCAGGGGAGATCCCCTCACTGTTGTGGGCAGCAGCAGAGCTTGCTACTGAGCTGAGGATGTTGCATTGCAACACCTACAGCTGCAAGTCGGGCAGCTGTCAACGCAGGCCTGTGTCCTGGGCTCCTGGCCCTGTGCGCACAAATGTTCCCACTGACTGCAACATGCAGCACCAACACAAGCAGCAAACGCTTATTATTTGTTTCCACGTAGTGCTGTTCACATCGGTTATGCAGACCGCCTGCTGCCACTGTGGGAAAGAACTCGGTCATACTTATGTCATAACGACGTCATATGCAAGTTATATCAGGGTGCGGATATAACCGGCCCAAAGCGGTCATACTCGTGGACGGCTAACCTTTTTGGTATGACCATGGTCATATCAGCTATGACCTGTGTCAATACAACAGAAAATATGACCTGCCCCGTGCGTAGGTCATACCAGGTATGACCTGCGCCATTACGACAGGAAATATGACCTGCTCCGTGGGTCATACCAGCTATGACCTGCACCAATACGACAGGAAATATGACCTGCTCCGTGGGTCATACGGCACGTGCGGAAAGATAACCTGCCCCATTTGTTTACAAAATGACCGTTCCCGGTTTGCCCTCCGTGCTGAATATGACCACAGCAGCCCTTATGACAGTTCCTGGTCTGCGCTCCATACCAATTGCACCCAGCAACAAAGCCTTCACCAGTCTGCACACAGTTTTACGCTTCCCCATGTGCATGCTGCCAATCAGGCACCGACTTTGCACTCAATGTGCTCAGTACCATTTCTACCATGCTCCCCTGCCAACTTGACCCGCCATGGATGCAAGGCACCTGCTTGCCGACCACCACCTACTCCCCCCACACCTGCTACCGTAATGTACTCCCCCAGCACCGTCCCGTGGGTTCTCCAGTTAGTGCCTCCGTCACACAGAGCTGCTGCTTGCCTCCTTGACTGGCACCTATCTGGCAAGGCTGCCATGCCGTTCCACGCGAGGTTTTTTCACACCGCAACCTGCATGAGAGGAAGTGTAGACACGGTCAGCTCTGTTACAGCACCGAGCATTCTGGGGCACCGCTGGTTGCAGGCTGGAGCTTTCCCCAGTCCTTGCTCTGAGGGCCCAGCAATACTCACATTGCTTGTGGCTTGTGGCATAGATATATTCCTGCTGTGTGGTCGCTGTCCTTGCGTAGACCTAGAAAGCTGTAGCCATCCGTTTTCAGAATGCGCGGGCAGCGCCCAGCGGCAGAGCTCCGCGGACATTAATAAAGCGCCATAGCATGCCATGTATCGATTGCATAAAAGCCGCTGCTCCCTTGGCAGGAGTCTGCACGCGAAAGTGAGGTCAACGTTCCGGTCAAAGCTTGTCGAGAGGCCAAAACTTTTCCGTCTGTCGCAGTCAGCGCACGACTTACAGCGAAATACGCAAGTAGATAGCTCACATTGGTCGTCCGCAGCCCCATGGGCTCCACGGTCGACGGGAGCGGAGCGACAAGTCAGGGTCAGCCTTCCGGAGCCTGTCGTCGGCAGATAC
>VFQN01005042.1_pt1 | contig 16678 bp, 24 predicted proteins | sample 3512371 | NCBI WGS metagenome assembly VFQN01 (sample SAMN10412370, study PRJNA504923) | tailings metagenome | isolation source: Replicate 2 from Balatoc abandoned mine | place: Philippines: Itogon, Benguet | collected 2017-08-28 | reverse complement strand
GCCCCCCTGGCTCTCCGGACGTACCCCATTGGGGTCTGTAACTGTAACTGTAACCTTGGTCTTCCGTCCAGCACGGGCCTTGAACCGCTAGGCAGGTGTGGCAAGGGTAGTCGGACCAAGCTTGCAAGTCTTAAGAGGAAGAGAGCATGGGTGGTGCCAAGGGGCGAGCAACTACGCATAGGACATGGCCAGTGATGGAAGGTCACGTGTGCTCAGGGGCGTGTGCTGCACCCATAACGCCATGAGCCCTGCTGCCACGGCACGGGAGCCCAGCATCGGCAGACGAGCACATTTGTGACGCGTGTCGCATAAGCAGCGCACACTGTTCGCCTTTGCCCTTATATATGTACAAATGATTATCAACGCCTCGTTGGGCTCGAAGACAGTCGATGGCATGATAGAACCGGAGACCAAACGTATTGGGCCATGTAGCTGACTGACTCATCAGTAAGGGCAGCTAAAAAGCTGTAATATTACAAGCTCACAAATGGAGTCCCTTAAAATAGGCAACCTAGATGGCTCGGTCGTGGAGGAGCGGCTTATGGAGGCCCGGCGAACATATCGCCTTAACTTGGGGTAGGCAGGAATCAGGTCATAGATACATCGCGACACTTTGAATTTGGTGGTTACAAGGGAGTTCCATGCCGCGGTTCCGTGTCGTGGCCGCAGATACGCCGGGCTGAAGCAGCTGCCTCAGGGATTTGTTGACTTAGTAAAGAAGTATAACCCGCACATCACTGAGCTGGAGCTGTCAAGGTACGCAAGCGTGGTGTGAAGGCACACGCTGGGGACGTGGGGAGGGGGCGCGTAGGCCAGGAGCCCTTGGCAAGGAAACGTCTGTGAACGCTGAGGGCTTGGCAAAGCTAGGTTCATACCAGCGCTGGCCGACATGTGCTTGCGCGTACCAACGTCGCCACGAAGACGCACGCCATGCACGACAGGCAGGGACGGGAGGGATCGGGTGGGGTTGCCGTTTGCTGTAAGAGCTTGGGGAACATGTCAACACAGCCATCTGGGTAGGTGCTAAGTAGTACGGATGACCTGGTAGGGCGCTTGGAGTGCTCAAAAGTCGCCCCTCAAGGGCTAACCCCCGGCCTCCCCATGCACAGTTGTAACTGTATGTTGAGGAACCCTGTCCATGCCCTACCACAACCTTGGTGGCCACGCAGCAATGACCTGACCGACCTCCCAGACGAGCTGGAGGAGTTCCGCTACCTGCGGATTCTACGGCTCAAGTACAACCAGCTGAAGCGAATTCCAGCTGTGGTTTACCGGTGAGGGGCTTTGCGACGCTGCCGTGGGCAAGTGAGGTGGGGTAAGGGTCAAGCCACCGCTTACAGCTGAAGCGGATTCCCGCTGTGGTTTACCGGTGAGGGGGCTTGCGATAGAGCAACGGCGCTGCCGTGGGCAAGTGAGGTGGGGTGAGGGTCAAGCCATCGCTTACAGCTGTCTTCCTGGGCCGTACCAGAGGCTTGAGTGCGGGTGCGGTAACTGTGACAGTGGCATCTGCATGCTTGCCTGTCATGAGGCTATGAGTATCCGCCTGGCGGTGATAAGTACGGACGGATGTCACGTGTGGGCACATAACCCCCGGCCGCTGTCTGCCAGAGCTGACAGTCATTGGGCTCAAGCGAAACAGCAGTCTTGAGCAGGTAAAGTGTGACGATACTCGCAGGCTCCCACAGCTGATGGTCTTTGACGCCAGCGGCAACAAGATTGCGAAGGTGGACGAGACCGTTGGCCACCTCTCGCTGCTCAAGGTGGGTAGTGCACTTGCAGTGATGGTTTAGAAGGGGGCAGGGAGCACTACTGGTGCTGCCAAACCCGAAAGTGTCCTGTGTGAGGCGGCCTGGAGGGGGGATTGAGGCAGCAAATTGATATTCTATCGTAGGGTGAGCGCCCAAGCTGACGTGTGTCGTTCAGGGTTGGGACGGAGGCTCATGCGGAGGCCTACGGAACCAGGGCACCATGCGCGTTACTTTAGGGAAGAGCTACCATGAATGCAGGGACATGCCTTTTGCATGGCAGCCAACTTGCTGTTTCCGGTACCCTTACCCTCTGCAGGAGCTGGATGTGTCTGGCAACGAGATCACCGCACTGCCAGACTCGCTGGCACTGCTGCCTAAGCTGGAGGTAAGGCACTGGGTCGCTTGCAGATGATAGCACATGCCGGCACCTGCAAGCCTCCGCTAGCAGGCTCTTGCAAGGGCGGCAGCTGGCCTAGGTGGTCGGCGTTGGACCTTGCGCCGAACCAGTGGCTGCCCAGGCGACAGCGCCCTACTGGTACTTCACAAACACTGTAACACGTGGTACCCTTCGGCTTCGTTTTTTGACTGGTGTAAACTGTAACACGTGCTGCGCGTTGGATCCCAGGTGCTGCAACTGGAGAACAACCGGCTGGAGATGCTCCCCGACAACCTGGGCGAGCTGCCCTCGGTCATCAAGATGGACCTGTCCACCAACAACCTGCGGTACCTGCCCGCCAGCCTCGGCCAGCTCAAAAAGATCCAGCGCATCGACGTGGGCAACAACCTCCTAACCAAGGTGAGGCGCTCGCTGACTTCTATTCATGTACACACGTGGCTATGTGGCACCGCGGCTGCTGTTAAGTGAAGCTGGGGCCGCAGCCAAAGGCCGCTACTGCGGCGGCTGCAACCGTAGGCATTACAAGCAGGAAGGGGCCCAAGGCGCCTGTGCGACGTTTGCCTGCCCTCCCTTCGCTTGCCCCCAGGTGCCCCCCAGCATGGGCCACCTCAAGACGCTCAAGGAGTTCAACTTGCGGTACAACAACCTGGACGACCGGTACAAGGCCAAGGTGGAGGAGGGCCTGTCCAAGTGAGTCTCTCACGTTTCCGGGTGATGAATGGCACAACTTGGGCCCTGTGCCACAGCGGACACCGTGCACCTTATGCTTAACCAGCACTTGCCACAAGCGATACCTCTAGTAGCTGTAGGCTGCTGAAGCAAGTCTGGGATTGCTTGCCGTAGGTTCTTGGCCTTCCTGCGTGAGGAGGAGGAGCGCGAGCGGCTGGAGGAGATCGAGCGCCTCAAGCCCATCGGCACGCCTGTGGGCAGCTACCTGGAGTACAGGTGCAAAGCTGAGGTGAGCTGAATCCTCGTGTGCAAGGGTCTTTGCCAGGCCTGACCTTTGCCTCATAAGTGGTCACCGTATATGGCACTGCTGACGGGTGTGGTGGTGCCACACGTCCAGGTTGGCCAAGTGGTCAAGACAGACTTCGGGGAGGTGACGGTGGACAACCGGTGCTGGATCCGCACGGGGCACACGCTGACCCAGGTGAGCAATGGCCCTTGTTAGTGGCTAGGCTTGCCGAACCCCCTGCTGTCTCAGTTGCCTGCAAGTGTAGTCCTGGGATGTCTGCGTGAGAACGGGGCGTAGGCATGGCCGTCCACATGCCAAGCGGGGAGGGACTCTGCATGTTGCGTGGAATACGGCATCAACACTGCCTCGTCCCCATGGCAGGTTGGCAACATGCTCATCATCTTCGGCGGGCAGCTGCAAAAGGACGGCTCAACCACCAACGACCTGTTCTGGATGACCATGGACCGCATGGAGTGGCACAACCAGCCGTGCAAGGGGGACAAGCCGCAGCCACGGTGCGCCAAGCGGGTAGCGTGCATTTCTATGCGGGTTTAGCGCATATTTGGGAGCGGGTGGAGAGGGGGCGGCGATTGGGTCTACTCCTGAAGCCAGATCCAATCAGTGCTCGCATTTCCCCGCAGCGTTTTTTCCATGATGATGCGCAGCTGCTGGTGCGGCAAAGCGCCCTCCTCGAATGCCCCTTGCCCTTGGATGCCTCAAGCTGCACCCACGCAGCGTGCCCCCAAACCTGCATACCGGTAGCTCCTACGCCGCTTAACCTCACCACGCTTGCCAAGCTCCACTGACCGCGCATACGCCCTGCCCTCGCCCCTGTTCCCCCACACAGCTACAACCACGCCGCCTGCTACGACGAGGAGAACAACCGGCTGATCATCTTTGGCGGCCGCACCGCGGAGCGCAAGCGGCTCAACGACGTGCTGTTCCTGGACCTGGACACGTGGACGTGGTACAAGCCCAGCACGGAGGGCACCGCGCCGTCGCCGCGCGAGCAGGCGGAGGCCACCTTCTGGGCGGGCAACATGGTGCTGTTCGGTAAGCCGCACCGCAGACTCCTTTGTACGCAAGTCGGTATACCCGCGCTAGCTGCTCAACTGGAGTGTGAAAGTGACAGGGGAGCGCACCATTGTGGGTTGCCTTGCACAACTGGTCGTGCATGCGTTTCGTGCCACACACGACTGTGTCCTTCCGATGCTCCCAGGGGGGCATGCCATCGGCGGCCGCACCAACGACCTGTTCCTGCTGGACCTGGGCGGCTGGCAGTGGAGCCAGCCAGCCTTCTCCGGCACCGCGCCCTCGCCGCGCCAGGCGTGCGCGCTATGCATCGGGCACGGCAACCTGCTGTTCGTGCACGGAGGCAGGAACAACTTTGTGCTGGAGGACCTGCACGTCATGGACTTCGTGGTGGGTGGGAATAGGACGATGTAGGTTTGTGGGCAACGGGGCGGACTTCTGGGGACATGTGGTATTGCCGTGGAGTGCGGGCGGCTGAGGCAAGGGGCCTGCGCCGGTGGTGACTGACCTCGTGCCCTGCTGCCCACACGCGCCCGCAGACCAAGACCTGGTCGGAAATCCCCTGCGAGGGCCGCGTGCCGCCACCGCGCCACAGCCACAGGATCACCGTCCACAAGGAGCACCTCCACCTGGTGAGTCAGGGGCCACCTTCGCCTGTTGACAATGGTTATTGCTTGTCACGTCGTAAGGTGACTGATGCTCCCCTTCCTCCTCCCCACGCTGCTGGCACTGCCATGCCGTCTCCATACGCCGGTTGACACTGCGACACCACACCAGCGCTCTTGCCGTCTTGCTCATTTCATAGTGCGCTGCCAATCAGTACTCTCGGTTTGCCTAACCTCCTGATGGCCTGTGCCCCACCTGTCCCCCGCCAGTTCGGCGGCCTGGACGAGCTGGGCGCCCAGTCCATGGCCATGTACCGCCTGCTGCTGCCGCCGGGGCAGCAGGACACGTACGCCACGTCCAAGCCCAAGTGGGAGGAGTGGGACAGCGAGCTGCCGTACAACAAGAACCGCACCGCCACGCTGTGGAACGGGACCATCTCCATCTACCAGCTGGGCAGCAACACGCTGGGGCGCGTCAACGACGACGACGCGGAGAAGGGGCTGGTGTTCTGGGACGTGTTCAAGACCGCCAAGCTGGAGACGCTCAAGCCCAGGCAGCTGGCGGAGGTGCGTGGGCGTTGTTGCGGAGGTCGCTCAGCACCGCGAAAGCATCACCCGCAGCTTACTTTGGCGTTTGTGTTGTGCACTTAGTACTGGTCTGCCTGCCTTGTGGTGACCGCTTGACGTGTGCCTCCCTACCGACAGGACGAGCTCAGACCAAAGAACGCAAAGCGGATGCGCGTGCAGCACACCATCAACACCGCCGGCAAGATGCCGCGCAGCTTCACGCAGCACTCTGCCCACGAAGGGCGCGTGCTGCAATACGTGCAGGTGAGGGGCTGCAACCGCCTCGTTTTTATACGGCAACCCCTGCGAACCCTGCGCCTCTGCTATACCGTTTATCACTACCACCCAGGCACCCACCAATGTCCATGTAATAGTGACGTTTTGCTCCCTCTTTTTGCTGACGTGTGTGGCGGCAGGACTTCCAACGCATCTTCGAGGAGCTGTACCCGCACCGCCGCCCGCTGTACCTTACGCCCCGCAACGAGTGCGGTGTGGCCAAGTTCGTGTGCACCACGCTGCGCCCCAGCCAGATGGTGTACACCGAGCTGTACGACCTGGACGGCGCCGCGCAGTTCGTAGCGGACTTCCTGTCGTACGAGCCTCTGGAGGACCCCCTGGTACGGCACGTCGTACGCCATGATCCCCTTGCCGCCACGCCTCATGCACCAATGTGTTTTTAAAGGAAAATTGCTCAGAGGCTGCTGACGCCAATACTTCATGGCGCCAAACGCCCCGTACCGGCACCTCATTATCAACCAAATCACCGCTTGTCTGTTGCGCTGTGCAGCACCCGCCCGACACGCTGCCCTCGCCCATGTCCGCGCTGGAGTGGCGCGCGGGCGACTCGTTCGACCTGGCCTCGGTGCTGGCCTCGATGCTCATCGGCGTCGGCTTCAACGCCTTTGTGGTCATGGGCTACGCGCCCGCCGCGGTGGTGCAGAACGACCAGCGCAACACCGTGTGCACGGTGCTGGAGCGGGAGGCGGCGGGCGCAACGGGGAGCGCCGCAAGGGGCGGCAGGCGTTCGGCGTCAGGGGCCAAGGTGCGTTGGCGGCTACCTGCTTCCCTCACTCCTGCTTCCCGCGCATCGCATTCGGGACACGCCAAGGTGACTCGCTGGGAACCTTCCTGTACCAACACCTTGGCCCGACTGGATTTCGCAGGAGCAAGCGGGCAAGGGCGCAGTCGGTGCACGTAAGCCCAGCGACGGTGTGCCTAACCATGCTGGGGCGTCAGCAAACGCGATGGCCAATGGGGAGGCCCGCCCCCAGCGGTACATCATCAAGCCCCTGGCGACGCTGCAGAGCAAGGTGGTACAGGTACGAGACGTTCCCAAGGAGTAGAACCAGCTGCTAATGCCCTTGCCTCCACACGCGCACGCACTCACCCTACGCGGAACTGCAGCGACAAGCAAGTCCTTACGTAGGCACACGCCATGCATGCCTAACCGCGCAGCTTATACACCCTCACTTGCACGGACCGCAGGCCAAGGGAGTGCCGCACAGCCCTGCAGCAGCGGAGGACAGCGTGGCAGACCCTGGCTCCGGGGACGGCGGCGAGGGCGCGGAGGACCACGACGGCATGATCGGCGACCCTGGCGCAGCCCACCACGGCGAGCCGCAGCAGCAGCCAGAGGCCGCCAACGACGGCGACGCCGAGGAGGACACAGGGGTGTGCAAGTTTGTGCACGCCTGGGTGATGGTGCTGCCCGGCAAGCGCGACATCACGGAGGCCATGTTCATTGAGCCGTCCACGGGCCGCAAGTACCCGCTCAACGACAGCCCCTACAAGGGCGTGGAGATGCTGTGGAACCACCGCAACTTCTGGGTGTGCATGCAGCAGCCGCAGCCGCACAGCGACTCGCGCGCGGACCCCAAGTGAGTGGCCATGGGGCATGGGGCATGGCTTGGGCCAGCGCCTGCCTGCTGCGCAGAGTCGGTTGCAACGCTGGCGCTCAACGCCTCATTGAACAGCTGAACCCGTGACATCAGTACCGGTACTTGACATCAATACCGGTACTTGGCGCTGTTGCTGACCACATAACACAATAGCTAATTGCATATTCCTACAATCTTCCCATTTTTGCCCCACGCCTGCCGCGCTTCCGGCCGCAGCACCATCTCCTACGAGCTCAACGACCCCTCCAAGTGGGAGCCAGTCTTCGAGGAGCGGGGAGCAAGGGTACGTGGCACGCATACCGGTAGCTGTACTTGCCTCCGTGACTTGCCTCCTGGGTCCAGCAGTTGCCCTAAACGCCACGCAGCTTCTCATGCTTTGACATCTCCCACCACCAAGCGTGACTCATAACCGGACAGATGGACCAGTGCTGTAGTAAGAGTTGGTATGGCATCCTTGCAGACCCGCAACGAGGGCAACACGGAGGAGTCGGAGGTGCTGCGTGCGGAGGGGGCCGCCGGGCCGTCGGGCCGACCCGTGGGTCGTGACAACTCCTTCGCTGGCATGGGCGGCACCACCATGACCGCCAAGACGCCCAAGGCCGGGGCCGGCCCGCGCGGCGGCGTGGGCGGCATGAGCATCGCGCAGCGCATGGCTCAGCGCGCCAAGCTGACTACGCCCGCGGGCGGGGGCGCGGGGGGCAGCGACACGCCGCCGCGCACGGCTGAGAGCCACGTGGATGGCGGCATGGAGGAGGGCGAAGGCCCCGACGTGGACGTGGTGCCCGACATGCCGCCCAGCTGGGTGCCCAAGCTCAGCATCCCTCGCGACGCATTCGACATGCGGTGCCCTAGGGTGGGTACAGCCGGGCAGCCGGGCGTTCAGGGGGCACATGCGGGCTTGGGACTTAACCACGATCACCTGTGGCGACTGTGGCCAAACGTGGTCGCAGCGTCATGTATATGTGGGCTAACAGGCGTAGGCGGTAAAAACGGCTTTCAATACGCAGTGCTTGCCCTGGTGCCATGTGGGTCGGTGTAGGTCATGCCATGTCGAGAATCACAGCGTAGTTGCTTCGGTTCCGCGCGCAAATAGGCATGCCGTGTGGTGCAACGCAGGGCGCGAAGCTGACGCTGTACCGGCACTGCCAGCACGAGATCTTCGCGCGCTTCGGGGACTGCTCGCGCTGGGATGGCATGGTGGAGCGGCTGGTGCTGTACGCGGACGACGAGCGCACCGCGGTGGTTGAGATTCGGGAGACCTTCACGCGGCGCAGGGACAAGCTGCGGGAGCGGCGCGTGTACCCGCACAAGGTGGGGGCGTGTGCCAGGCGGGGGGAGAGAAACAGCAGAGTTTGTTAGGCGGTACCGGTACGGAGGGCCTCAAGACAGCAATGTTCTGTGGCTTGCGTCAAGGTAAAAGCTCCCAGTTTGCATTGAGAAAGCACCAACAGGAGGTACCACCAGGACCTGCACAGATCGCGTGGTGGATGCCGCCTGTCAGCTGCAGCCACGTAGAGGTAACAGGTGGTGCTGCAGGCTGTTCACTTTCCGTGCTTCCGTACTAATGTTGACCCTATCTCAGGACACGACGTTCGAGGTCTTTGACCGCGGGAGTGCGTTTGCGCTGAAGGACATCCTAACGGTCAAGAACGACCGCCGTGTGTTTAACTTCTACGCATCAGCCCGCCTGGACGGGTTGGAAAAGCGGGAGGAGCTCGAGGTATGGGCCCTTGCGAGTGCCTGTCTCTCGGACCTTGCCGTTTATGCCTGCAAGCATCCGCTGCCCATGGCTTCCGTGGTGCCGAAACGGTTTGTGTCTTGGGCCCTTTCTAGGTCCTCACCTTCCCCCTGCCTTTCCCGATGGACATCCCGCCGGGCCCCAGCATCACCTGATGTGCCGGTACCTTGTTCGCTCTTCCTATTGCAGAACCGCAAAATCATCGAGCACTTCACAGGCCGGGATGACCGGCTGCTGTACCGGAGTGCGACATACGCCGAGGACCCACTGGGGGCGGCAGCGGGGGCCAACCCTGAGGGGCCTGACGTCGACATGCCAGGCGACGAGTGAGTGGTTGCTCTGCGCCGGCTTGGAGAACATGTACCACAGAAAGAGCACGTATTTATTCCATAACAGAAATACGCTTTTCACCTAATGACACGGTTCCCGGGCTGCTTGCGGTTGGTTAGTGCGTGTCTGATCGCTATGCCGCCACGTCGCTCGCGCTCCCCTTCCCAGTGAGGCTTCACGACGAGCGCGCAAGTCCAAATCGCGAACTGGAGACAAGCGCATGCTGCCCATTCGGAAGATGACGGAGAAGTTCGGGCGTAACGCGGCTGTGGACGCGGACGCGGATGTGGCAAAGCGCGTCTACTACCTGGCGGAGGGCCGGCTGCGGGTGGACTACCACTTCGGGCTGAACCGGATAACGAACAGCAGTCGACTGTTCACAAAGGATGGGCAGAGCCAAATCGTCCAGGTGGGGTGATCTGTGGTGGATCCATGTCTTCGCGTAGTTCGCAGCCGTCATGCGAAGGGCTCAAGAAACGCGAGAAACTTCAAAGCGGTTACCTTTGACAAAGGTTACGGTTATCGCCATGAACAGTGGCATAGTATATAGTAATCTTTAGGTTTTCACGGTTGCGACTTTCGCGTTCTCTTGCCGCAAGCGTGGCACAGAGTCTTACACAGTAGTTGCGGCCTCCTGAACCAACGCAACGGCACGTGTGCAGCTCTGCCGGACAGCCGGAGCGCATACTCCCCCGGGTGTCTGTGACTGAAAACATGAACGCGTCGTTACGGCTTCTCCTCACTGGCAAAGCCCCCCACCGTCGCACTGCGGTTACCCGTCCACCCCTTGCCCCGCAGGTGGATCCCCTTGCTCCTCGGCCACAGCCCGCCGCTCTCCTGGAGGAGTACAGTGCGCTCTTAGTTGCGGAGAAAGACTGCCTGCAGGTTAGACCCGTTGCCGTGCCCTGTGCGACCGCAGAGAGGGGCTGTCAGTGGGAAAGTGCAGGGGATAGTGGTGTCTAGCAAGTGCCAAGGCGCACCTGTGTCCTTGCATGTGCTCGTGCGTGCAGCAGCAGGCCATTCCTGACCGAGGGGCACATGCAGAGGTTAACTGGTGCCATTTCTGCTGCTGCTCCCTTGATACTGCTATTGTTTTGCTGGGCTGCAGTCTGTGCGCGACAGCGAGTGGGAGATCAGCGAGATCATCCGCACGCGCACCAACCAAGAGCAGAACATAACCCTGGAGACGCCCTACTACGACATCGTGCGCATCAAGGCAGAAGAGAGCGAGGAGGTGTGTCGCACGTGACTGGCAGCCCCATACCGCAGCCCTTGTGTGCATGCAAGGTTGCGCAGGCCCTCTGCCCTCCGTTAACCAAGTGGCGACGCAAAATGCATGGAGCGCCTCTAAAGATAGGCTGCCACATGTCGATAAAGCACAGTGCCCCTGCGGGCACGCCTAGCCGACCAGGGCTCCGGCCACAGCGCCGGTGCACCGGTAATTATGCTCCTTCATCCCCCTCATGCAGCTCCTGGGGCTTGCGTGCTTCTGGCTAGGGCTCCGCCTGATGCCAGCTCCCTTGCGCACAGCTTTCCTTCCCACTGGCCTCCAACTTCGCACCTGGCCCTGTATTGTACCCGTCAGGAGGAGGAGGAGGCCCAGGAGGCGGCGTACGACTACCTGTCGCCCTTCCTGCCCACGCTGCTGGGCACGCAGCAGCTCACGCGCGGCCAGGCGCTGGAGGTCCGCGAGAGGGCGCTGAAAGCGCTCAAGGACCGCCTCATCGAACGCGCAAACATCATCCAGGTGGGGGCTGGTCAACCAGGGCGTGTACGCACACGTGTCCTACTGTACGTTGACGGCATCAGCCTAAGCGTGGCAGGGCATGGCCACCGGTACGGCGCGCTGGGGTGCGTGCACGGACAAGCGACCGCAGTGTTGCGCTGTGCTGTGCGGTGCAGAGCAGTGCCTGGCGTGAGCATGCTGCACGTGTCACTGCCTTGCTTCGCAGGCCCGGCTGGACGAGGAGACTGCGGCGCTGGCCAAGCGGCAGCAGAACTTCCACCGCGACCGGGACCAGATGTCGGCAGCGGAGGAGGAGGAGTACGAGCGGCAGACGGAGGAGAGCATGTTCCGCATCCACATCCTGGAGAAGCGCCTGCGGCGGCACGAGGAGCAGGCGCTGCACAAGTACTACGAGCTGGACGCCAAGCTGAGGTCGGACAGCAGGCTGTCTGCGCTGCTCAACGTGCACTGATTCGGGAGGCCCCGTGTCATAGCGGTGCCAGGGCGGGAGCCGGTGCACGTAGCCCGGGGCCCGCTGCGTTCCTTTGGGGGCGTTTGGGGCGGTTTGCGAGGGGGCAGTAAAAGGGGCCCTACCTTGGCTGTACGCACTTGCGTCGCGCTGCATGCCGGTAGGCTTGTGTACGGCCAAAGGGTGAAAGCCTCCCGTCGGATACTGAGGTGGTTGCGCAGGGCGGCTTGGAACGGGAGCAGGCATGTAGCTTCGTCAGAGGCGCGCGCACGTAGCACGTGATGGTTGGTGTGCGTAGGTTGGAGCGCTGGTTGGTGCGTTGGTCGCCGTACTGCGGCATCACGAACGGGCCGGGCCATGCCTCAGCCCAATCAACCTAACGCGCGGCACTGGAATATTGACAACCTGTAAAAGCTGTACCGGTAATGCGCTCAGCATGGTCAGTCAGTCAGTGTTACACGGTGAGGGTTCTCCCCTCCACAAGCGTAACGACCCATTACGAGCCGGGGGCTCAAGGGCCTGCAAGGTCTTCCAAGCTCATCAGCATGGGTTCCAAGCTCAGCATGGGTTATCCCCGTGCCACTTGTCAAGAGCCAGCAGCGCTCCACACGTCTACTTCTGGTGCGAAACATAGCTGAAGCTGCGGACTTACCTGTACGTGCCGGGTTGCTGCATTGCACAGGGTGCTGGATCACGCACCAGGTTTGCGAGTTGACACGCAGACTTGTAAGTGTCAGTTTCCTTCAAGAACCCCGGCCACGTCCTCGGGAGACCGGGCTGATTCAGGTCATGGGGACTCTTTATATCACTCAACTTTGGACGCCTGAACATGTTTTCGGACAACTGAACTTCCATGCTTCACCCGCTCAGGGGACCAAGGCAGGGGGGCCTGGATGCCCCTGCTCCTGTGTTTACAGATATGCGCCGCCTGCAATCTAGATGCCGTCGTCGTAGTGTGCCTATTACAGTCTGCCCCGCTTTGCAGGAACTGTCGTCCTGTGAGACTCCCCTGCGCGCCGTACCGCAGCCCACGCACCCCTTGGGGCATAGCAGGGAGGTGCTCCGACGACCAGGTCCGTATTCATGGGGTAGGGTGCCAGTAATTGTCAGGATTCATTCACTGCTCAGCCACGTCCAGCAAATGAAAGCTTTGTTGCTATCCAAACTCGATCTGAATGCTAAGCACAGCCAAGCACTAGTCCTGGCAACATAGCACCAAAGGAAATAGTGTGTAGCGTATGCAGGAAATAGTGTGTGCACATGCGCGGCCTGCAGGCTAGGTGCGCAAGGCGCAATGTGCCTATTACATTGGCCGCCCACCGTTGTCTTGTGCTACCTTGTGATACCAATCTGGGAAAATGAATACCTGTCCCAGGAGCGTGGCCTGGCCAACCCCGTTCCAAACTAGTTGCCAGGTGCTGGTGGTGGCCGGGGAAGAACCCCATGCAGCCAAAGTACTGTGGTAAGCTATGGAGTGGGGGGAGGGGGCGGATCCGAGTACCCCATGCAGGGAGGTTTGCAAGCCCTTGTGGGGGAGCGGAGTGCCCCACCAGAGGGATGCCGTAAGATGGGCCACATATGGCCACTGGGGTTGCTGGCTGGGGAAACGTTGTCCCGACCGGAAAGGGTCCTCCTCAGCAAGATCATACCGTACTCAACAAAGCACGAACATCGTTCACGTATCTGTGTGACTCGGACACCCCTATACGTTATGGGCGTAGCTCTCGCAATTGCCGCTAGCTCGGCGACACAGGGAGGAGGCAGGGGAGCCTGAGACGTGAGAGGGGGGTGCTCACCCCTTCAGGCGCGATACCCTGAGCGCATGGAGCGGGCCCCCCTGCGTGGGCCCTCTGCCACCCTGGGGTGCTGGCGTCTTGGCTGGCGTGCATCCTGGCGTGCGTCAGGTACTGTAACTGCCCTTGGCTACGGCTACAGTGGGGAGGCACAGCAGGCTAGGTCTTGAGCGCGCGCCCAGGGCGTGGCCGACGGCAAGTGCCGTACGGCATACCGGGTTTGCATATCCCCCTCCCCTAGACGTCAGCTCCTCTGGTGGTGTCTGCGCCTCACGGCGATTAGCCGCAGGTGCTCATCTGGTGGCTTTGCATGTAGTCCAACGGTGCAGTGCCCAATGGTCGAAGCTGCAGAGTACCGGTACCGGTATGCCTGTAATATCGTGGTTGCACCCGCCAGCCCTGTGGCCAAGCATATAGCCTGACGTTCAGCTCTCATATAAGACCTGTGCGCTGTATGCTGTCTGTGTTTGCCTCAGGGCCCACCACCGCCAGTCCGCCACCACCGCCCGTGTCATACCTCCTGTCAGTCAGCCCGTAAGGAGACGCTTGCTTGAGAACATCATAATTTTATTATGATATGCTGTATCATCGTTGCTCTTATGCGTATGGTTGTCGTTCTTGCCGGTTACCGCTGGCTGGCGGACACTTACAGCACGTCCCTAAACATGTGTCTCGAGCTCCTGCAAAAACTAATCATGCATATTCTGTAGTTTGAGGACCAGCAGAAACCAAAGTGTGGCATGCTTGCGGTACACCACATGAGGTGGATGTCGTATATGGCAGGTGGATACATGGAACATGAACGGCAAAACGTTAACCTCTGTCTGGCATACTTGATACTGTTCTGTTGCAGATAGGTTTAGAGTAAGAGATCCCAGTATATCTTCTCTTACAACGAGCCCAAGCCCAGTTTTACCCACCCGACTGTCAAGTGCCGGCAGGCAGCTTTAGTCCACTAGGAAAGCAACTTTAAATGGCGGGGGCCGCCATGAGGCGGCAACCCGCCGCCCCTTACAAGCTCTTAATGCTGTGCCTCATCTACGTCTGGGCTCCTAGGTCACAGGCCACCTTCAGATCAATGTCGGAGCTTTCTTTTTCTCAAAGGTGTCAAGACAAATTCTCTGGCTGCCAGCATACCGGTAAGCAGGGGACGGCGTGTCGGGGTTGGCCGGGTGTTGGGACTGGGCGCAGGCAGGCATCTGCCTAGCATGGCAAGCTCACGTAAACAACAATAGCAGTGCTATTTATTGAAATATCAGCAAGCACTTCCGCACGTTAACGTGCTGGAACCAATTGGAGAAAGGGAGCACCGCGATTCTTTGCGCGACGCTTCAGCAAGGGCTGGTATTAAAAGCTGTTCGCAGTTGGCGCTGATACGTCGTTGTGGCCAACGAAAGGGGGCCTTTGCGCAATCGATTGGTGTCGGCCAGCCAGGGAGAGCGCTGCAGACTAGCTGCAAAGATCTTGGACGTTCGATTTCCTGTCACTACTTCGGGGCTCCTTGGTTATCGGCAATTGCGCCAATCCTCGGAACATGCGGAGCATGCGAGCGGAGCAACCGCGAGCACGAGCAACACCGAGCCGGAAACCTGCTTACGATAATATAGCAGAAATGGTGCCATTGTATATGTCCACGATCGTTCGCGCTCACGTCGCGCTTTGTGTTGTAACCAACCAACCCAACATTCTGTGGTTCCCAAGCATAACCGCGAGCCATCTCGTCCGCGCCCTCTTTTCCCAACACGATCAGGTGCTTTTACCGACGTCAGCGGCACCAACAACCAGGCGCTGACGTGCGATGATCAGGCAGCGTGTATAGACGTGCAACTCTATGACGGAGAGTGCGTGGTATACAACGGTTTCAAGTACTGCAAGGTAGAGTGTGAATAGGGGCTAAACACACGTCAATCTGTTGCCCGCAACCTAGATGCAGTGCTTGGATGCAGCAGTGACTCTTGCTGAAGCAGGCATCTTGCGAAGGACCGTGAGTGTGTGCCACCTTGTAAGAGCTCTGCGTCTCCTCGTGGTCTGGCGGTCACACGAGACATTCACCGTAACTGCTCTTGCACAGGTGTGCATTACTTGGGGCTCATGGAGCCTTGATGGACAAGGCTCTTCAAGGTCCAAGTGCTCGAAGTCCACCAGTGGCACCATCAGCCACGTCTGCGCAGGTGCGTTGCTTGTGGCTACGGTATGTGGCGTGTGGTTACTGGGCTACAGGTGGCCTGCTGTAATTCGGGCAGTGCTGTAATTCGGGCAGTTGGCCCTGGTTAATCGGCTGAGCACTCAAATAAAGTTACAAGCAGATAACATGATATGTATATGTTTAATAAACTTGTTTTCATTGTACTAAAGCTTCGCCGCTCGTTTGGTTTCGGCCCTACACGCGCGGACCCGTGGGACGGCAAATCCTCTAGCATGGCTTGCCCCGACCATCACGCGCTGTCCTAAAGCATGCAAAATCTTCGACATACAATAAAAAATGTTTTGTTAAGCTATTGCGGGCCAGTTCGGCGATTGCACCGTTATACGGGCCAATCTTGGGCATCCGGCGCCAAAGTGGTTTGGGGCGAAATAGACAGCGCTTGCACGAGTTATACTCGAATTCGTGATCACTTTTATGTATTTAAGCATTTGCAAGTTCCCACGGTCGCGCACCAACGGTCAGGGGAGCGGACGATGGGAAGAGGAGGCGGAGGGAAGGCAGGCAACCAAGGGCATCGGGCCAAGCAGAGGCAGGGGCCCAGCAACAGCGATTAGCTGGTAGGAAGAGCAAAGTAGCTATATGTGCACAGAAGTATGGTGCAGGCTTGTGCTTAGGCAGTAGGGACTACCGTCGCTTGGGGTAAGTGGGTGCACGGCAGTGCAGGGTGTGTGTACGGATGGGGTATCAGTATGCACGGGGTTTCGGCACGCCCCTCCGTGTGCGAGGGGTCCCAGGGCATGGCCGTTGACGGATATCCTATGTACAGTATCAAATGCTCTAAACTTATCTCAGTTTGTTAGTTTGCCTCATGGTTTGAAGTCACCTTGCCGCGGCCGTCACATGCGCCATGTCGCTGGGACCGCCGGAAGTCGCCACTGAGCTATAGCGTGTAAGGTGTAACAACTACAATATATAACATATATATTGGTTTGGGGAAGTTCTGGCGCGCAGCGGCATGCCAGGCGCGTGCGGAGGGCAAGGAATCGTTACTGCCCGAATTACAGCAGGTCTACGGACAGGCGGCGAATCGACCCGTTCCAGGAGAACGGCTTGTAACATATGTATAAGTTGAGCGTACGTCCCGCGGTTTCGGCATGAGCTATAAGACCCATGGACCTGTCAGCTGGCCTAAAAAGATTACAAATCCGCCCAGTAGCTGATTTTTGGCGTGAAGTTTAGTGCCAAACTGCCCGAATTACAGCAGGCCACCTGTA
>VFQN01005040.1_pt1 | contig 16681 bp, 19 predicted proteins | sample 3512371 | NCBI WGS metagenome assembly VFQN01 (sample SAMN10412370, study PRJNA504923) | tailings metagenome | isolation source: Replicate 2 from Balatoc abandoned mine | place: Philippines: Itogon, Benguet | collected 2017-08-28 | reverse complement strand
GTAGATCAGAATCGGGTTCCAACAGTTCCACCATTCTGGTAAATAAACATGTCTTTAATTATAAGATAATTCTTAACGAAAGGGAAAATATGAAAATATGAATCCCCTTACTCCGTTCCACCTAATGGCATATCCTTTTGCATATAATAACTTTATTTTTTAGAATTGAGATGACAAAGGCAACAAGAAAAAATATCTTAGAAGAAAAGATTTGTGTTCCATTTGGTGCATAACGAACACCCTGTTTTGCATGAATTTCATCAAAAATTAAGAAACAGATCCTATAACAATATCTCCAATAAGATGATAGTATCTTGTCCTCCTCCACTATTAGAAAGATGTAAACATCTCATAAACATTTATAAATCATCAAATCTCATTGAAGGAAAACTTATTGTTCTTCAAGAATTATGGGATTTAAGTGATTCCTTTGAAAATAAACTACCATTCTGTTCTGATCCAGACTTAAACTTACTCCAATTTATCAAGGATACTTTAATAGAAACTGTCACAACCCCTTTATTATTAAATAAATTAACTGGTATCTTATGGTATCTCTCACGTGATGATGATTGTTGTAAGATACTAGCATCCTCCTCCCTTCACCTCTTACCAATAGTCATGATACTCGTACGACCACGTAATAACTTTGCTTATCGTCAACATATTATCAACTTTTTATCCAATATTTGTATGGAAGAAAGCTGTCATTCCTATCTCTTATATCATCATGATATACGATTATTTGAATTCTTCTTTAACGAGATACTCGTACAACCTTCCTATGCACAACTATACAAAGCAATCTCTAACTTCACACAATATGCAAATAATAGTACCATAGAAATATTAATGAATAATGGGAGTAATATACCAGTTTTCTTCTTCAATAAATTAATATTAATATATGGTAGTAATCCTAATACATGGCATCCATTCCGTTATAATGGTGTTCCTTATTTCTTATTAAATTTCTTTATTAGATTAGTCTATTTCCCAATAGGTTGTAAAATAATCAAAGAACATGGCAGTAATGATAACAACAATCAATGCTCTGTGAGGAATGAGAGGTGGTTAGATAGAGTTAACACTTACTTTATTAATATCATTGAAAGTGGATGTAAGATAGAAGGATTAAAATCATTATTTATATTATTACAATTAAATCAAGACGATGATATTATGATGGGAAAGATCTCTTACCTCTGTTCTAAATATAATTATTTAATTGTTCTATTATTACAACTATTTAATATATCTATGAATTATGAAGAGAATATTATCTTAGCAGAGGATCTCTATGAGGAAGGATTAGTCTATGGTATTATCTTATTAAGACAGACTACAAGAGTATTAAAGATATTATTATCTGATCACAGGAATTATTCGAATATATTATCACATCTTTCTATTATTATGAAATATTCTTTACAAGCATTAAATGCATTTATAGACAATCAAACTGAGTTCCATTGTTATTTATTAATTGGGAAAGAATTAGCTGGTGGTGGTAGGAATGATTATGATACATTAGAAAATGTTGTTGAGATATTATTACTTCTTTATTATTTATTTTCTGATAACAGTAATAGCAATAGCAATAGCTATAGCAGTATGAATAGTCACAATAATAGTCTTCCTAACGGTAATAGCAGTTATTTGTGGCATAGTCATAATGGTAATGGTTTTTATAGTCCAAGCAAAAGTGAGAAGGCAAGGAGGAGTGTTAAGACTGTTTTCGTTGAAAATGAAATGAAAATTAAAACTTCATTCACTGCATTAATCAATCTTCCTAAAGAACGATGTGTTCCAACAAGAGTGATAATGATAGCAAAGTTATTATTAGATATTCTAGGATAACAAGAAAGATAAACATTTTAATATGGTATTATTCATATAGATCATAAGTGACGTTTAGCTCTTACTCGGCATGTTAACATGAATTGTCTCATTTACTATCCTTTTTGTTGATATAAAATAATTATCATATTCTGAAATACAGCCAACGAACTGATTGATTGATCGATTGATTGATAGCCTCGATTAAGATTACCGATGCAATTGCACCATAGTAAAGCAATCACAGAGAATGACCGAAAGGAAACAAAACTGTTCAATGAAAAAACAAAAAAAAAAAAAAAAACAAACACATAGATTATTAGTAAAATTTCAAAACTTTCTTTTTTTTCTTCTCGATACAATGCAATTAATTAGTATTCTTATCTTCGTCTCTAGACTCTGAGATAAATCTTTTTAAACATTATTACTGCGATCTTTTTCATGTTTCATACATGCTGATGGGTTCCCTTTAAACGAAGATCCTAATGTTTCATGATCACAAGTCTCAGAATAACAGAATCTTGGATCTGCACTATTATGTACTTGAATCGTCGTATGATGTATTCCTAATTTACGACAAATATCATTTGCTGCCTTCAGAGCACGTTGAGGATTAGAAGCCTATCAAAGCCATATAAATTAGTTAACAAGGATAATTTTACCATATCGAAATAACTTACTCTCATATGACATGTTAAAGAGATAGAAGTGGAAGAGATATTCCAAATATGCAAATCATGAACATTATCAACACCAGGGATATTAGTAAACTTTTCCATCACTGTTTCCCAATCAATCTACCAAAAAGTTCATAAATTAAAAGAAAATAGAAATGAGATACAGAGATGATATTTACCTGAGTTGGTGTTCCTTCAAATAAGATGAGGAAGACACGAGATAAGAGAGGTAAAGTGGAATATAAAGCAATAATAGAAAAGATTAATGTACAAACTGGATCAATAATCTCATAATTAGGATATCTCCACATAATTACACCAGCAATAGCAACACCAACACTTTGAATTAAGTCGGTAATAACATGGAGGTAAGCAGCTTCAATATTAACATCTGATTCGTGCAGATGACCGCCACCATGATGATCGTGTCCGTCATGATGTCCGTGGTGATCGTGATTGTCATGGTCGTGATGATCATGATCGTGACCATCATGAGAATGTTCATCTGTGTAGCTCTTAGAGTGATCGTGGCCTAGAAGGAGAGGAGATTTCTCTGTTGCATGATGAGTATGATCATGACCGGAACAACTTCCTCCTTTTCCTTTCTCTTTACCATGTTGATCGTGTGCGTGGTCGTGGTCATGGTCGTCATGAATATGCTCGTAGTCTTCTGTATTTCCCTTTTTGTCAGAGTGATCATGGCCAGTGCAGTCGTGGCCGTGGTCGTGCTCGTGTCCATCATGGTCGTGTTCAGCGTCAGGTGACTCCAGATCTGAGTGACTAATTTTCTGATAGCCATCGGATTCAGAGAGAACTTCACCTTCGTGATGATGATGGTGCTCATGAGAGTGACCAGGATGGAGTGCTCCACCGTGTTCTTGGTGGAAAACTTGACCGAGACAAAGATTCACAAGAACTCCAAAACACGCGACAATGAACATTAAAAAGCCATTTACTTTCTCTGCATTACCATAATACCATTTCTCTGCACGATCATAGGCAGCATATAAAAGGAAGAAAGTAATAACCCAAAGAGAAAGAACGCTTGCCAAAGCACCAAAGACCTCCGCACGAGCAAAGCCAAAAGTCAGTCGCTTTGTGGCAGGGGCCTTCGAGGCAAGAGTAGCAACTAATGCAATTCCAAATCCAGCAATATCAGTCAATAAATGTGCGGCATCGGAGAAAATCGCAATACTATTCGCAAGGTAACCACCAACTACTTCAATCAACATAAAGATCAACGATAGGGCAATTGCCGTTTTTAGTCTAGTTTCTTTATCCATGATGCTATCTTTCTGAATGCCAACAGCGAAGAAACCAGAGGAAAGGACAGAAGGTCTGGACCTGGAGTCTCAAAGTGTTAAAGATTCAAAAGGAAAGTGAATGACAGTGCTTTATGAACCCGTGCCCCAATCTGCCCAACCACTGGGCTTTTGAACTTTTGGAGAATTGAGTTTTCGGAAGGAGTTGCCGTTTCTCTTTTACAGAAGTTTCGTTACACATAATCATATTTGTTGTTTTTGGAGAGTTAATTTAGGTAGGATCAAGTGATTCCGGACTAGACCAGACTCAAATTCTATTGAAATCGTTGTAAAAGGAAACAAACGATATTTTATTGAGCGAAAGTTTCAACGGATTGGTTATTTGTAAAGAGTGAATACAATGGATACGTTACGAGTCGCAACTAAGCATAGAACTCTTCCGACCACAAAGTCGGCCTTAGATACCACTGATATTACTGCTATTAAAGTAAGGATAAACTACTACTTTCGTTTTTCTCGCCAATTATGACGATTTTCCCTTTTTTAGACAAGAGCAGGAGGTCATGACAATATTCCGATGAAGCCGATTGAAATATCTGCTTTTTCTCACAGTAAGCGAATAGATCGACCAGATCCTCATCAGTTTACTCGAAAAGGAGATGGAAATGGTGGAACTATGGTAAGATTTTCACCTCCTACTGTTTCCTCCTCTTACAGTGCTTGGTTTAGGTTCCTAGGCCAAAACCTGTTTTAACTGCCGCTGAACAGGCGCAAGAAAATATTCGTAACCGCGAATCAAAACTATTGAAATATCCAGCTTATTGCAAGCGTCCAAATCCTCCAAACACTGAATTACGAAGGTAAGTTTCACTCATTACACCAGATTCACACCCTCAATAAATGTAAAATAGATTTTATGAACGTGGTGATCTACCCATTCAAATTGATCACGGAGGAGTTGCCAATAGATTAGCATGGAAAGTAGAAATTCAGAAACTAGATTTCCATCATTATCTTCCAATCTTCTTTGATGGATTACGTGAAACTGAACCACCATTCTCCTTTGTCGCTGAACAAGGTGTGATGGATATGTTAGAAGCTGGTGCACATAAAGTACTTCCTGTGATTCCACAATTAATTATTCCAATTAAAACTGCTTTAAATACACGTGATGCACATGTCATTGTGAAAGTGTTAAAAGTATTACAAGCATTAGTCAATTGTGATGTTGCAGTATCTGGTGGTGCAGGATTAATTGGACAAGCATTAGTCCCTTACTATCGTCAAATTTTACCAGTATTAAATATTTTTATTAATAAAAATGATAATTTAGGTGATGGTATTGATTATTCTCAAAGAAAACGACTGAATATGGGTGAATTAATTAATCAAACATTAGAACAATTGGAATTACATGGTGGTGAAGATGCATTTATTAATATTAAATATTTAATTCCTACTTATCAATCAGTTGTTATCTATTAATATTAATAAATCAAATGAGAAGTTCTCATCTCATCTCACCCTACCGAAAGGAGTAAAGAGAGTCGAAAGAACAGTGTTATATTAATATTGACAACGACATTTTGTTGATTTGAGTGTAAGTAGTAGTTATTTCTCCTCTCTTCTTTCATTCGCTCTCTAAATATATAATAAAGTAAGTTAAATACGATCTCGTCTCATAAGAGTAAGTCTGTTTTCCTTTTCTATATGACATTCTCTGTGTTGCTTGTTTTTTTGTTTTTCTTTCTATAAATAAATGGAAATTTCAATCAATCCCGTCACTCGATAGAGACGAGCATCTTCCCCTCGACTTGATATTGATATTACCTCTTGAAGTAAGGCGGTTTCACATTCCTACTACCTTATTCAGAAAGATCATTCAAAGAAAATATACAACAAGAGAAGAAGAGAACAATCTATTTATCGAGAAGATATGAATAACTCCTAATAACGAATAAAAAAAAAATCAAAAATCACATCTACTATACATCATAAGTTTGTGTGTCATGGTCAGTCACTTCTTTCTCTGAATTTCCTTTGCATTCAGTTTCTACCATCTCTACGGTACCTAATACAGCGACCCTTTGTAATTGTTGGTTTGCTTCCAATGATTCCCGCCAAGCAAGAACTCTAAAAAGAGAAATTAGACATGAGAAACAATAACAATAGTGGAATCGCGGAGCACTTACGAATGAATAAATAAAGCAAAGATTAAAATTCCTCCTCCAATAACAGTTGCTATTGGCGGTGCTTCAAATCCTCCTAACCAAACCCATATAGGACCAACGACTGCCTCCAATAACATGATGAGAGAAACCTCAGGTGCTGAGATCAGAGAAGGTCCAATTGTTAGTAACACAAAGGATATTGGTAATACTAAAACACCATTAACAGTTAAAATTATTGCTTCAAAGGTTTTTAATGGAATAAAGTCAGCAGCAAAAGGTACAGTTACTACAAGTAAGAATAGAAGAGTAAGAGAAGATGTCTCGGGATGATGAAATCTGACTTACTTATACAAACAACTAAAGAAGCTATCATATTACATGTCATTGAATCTGGCTCCTTTCTATCGTAATAAGTTATTGACCATATAAAGAATATAGAGGAGAGAGATATTCACTTACCCATTAACTTTCTCAACATAACGAAGTAATGCAAAATAAGAACCTAATGTAATACTAGCAACTAACGCACTAAATAACCCTATTAATCCTGGTCCTTCACCTCCGCCAGTTAACTCAGATACAAATATATACACTAAAGCACCTAAACAAACAATAATCGTGAAAACTGTTCTAAACCTTACAATCTCATTTAATAAAAGATAACTACCAATCGCCGCAAAGATAGGATTTGATGAATTAATCACTAATACTGATGCAATATTCGTATTTAAGAATGCATAGTTTATCGCAAAGTTGGATATCCCCCATAGGATCGCACTAAACCATCCTATATAACCTAATGATAATAGTGGTTGAAAGAACTTTTCACGATCTTTCAATAAAATTCCTATCGTTAGTATACTAAACATAAATAAATATTTGAAAAAGATGATTTCCATTCCAGGTAAATCAGATGATGCTAATCGAACGAGTAGTGAATCTGGTGTAAGGACTAAGACTCCGATCACACATAACAAAGATCCTTTAGCATGATCCGTGAGAGGTAAGGTTGACAACATCCTTTAGCGTTGATAGAAATGATTGTAACTGAACACATTATTGGAGGTAAGGTGGGTGATGTTGAAACGAATCAGCACAATAGAAGTCAGCGATCTTTTTATTTTACACATCTCATGCAAATACAAATACACCGAAAAGTGCATTTATGCACCAGAATAACCCCAAACGTAATCTTTCGTTCGTGGTATTAGTCGTAGGGGGATAAGAATATTAATTACAACAAAGCAAATCAAACAAAAGTTGAGAGGAAAAGTGAATTTTATTCTTTCTTTCATACATGAAGAGCAAGGAGAATTTTTCATGTTTTATTTTATTATCTTATTCATTAATTATTTGTCAAGGAAAGATTAAGAAATAGGAAAAACTATCTCCCATAAAATTTCATCCACCATGCCACATCATATCATATCATACCGCACCCTCCCTAACAACACTATTTGCTTGCTTTACTAACAAAACAGACATATTAATTTCTGTCTCTAATGATTTAATCAACTTTAATGGCACCATAGATCTTTCGAACAAACCACAGGCAAGCGAAGAAGCCAATCGATCCTGTGAGCAAGAAGAAAGTAATGGAAACCATTGCCATATAAGCAAAATAGATCGTGGTTGGTAAAAATCCTGTAATTGATAATTTCGTTAAATAGTACCATACAGAGTAAAGGAATAAATATCCACCCGACGATCCTGAAGAAAGAAATGATCTCCACCACCAACGATAATCTTCATTGCACAATTGGAAATAACACATAACAATTGTAATTTCAGCACAGGTTGCAACTAAGATCGCCAAGACAATGAATAAGAAACCAAAGACAACGTAGAGCTATATAAACAAGAAAGATGAGATATGCTCATTTTGTCATTCTGGAGAAGTTTCTTACCTGATGTAACCACATAGCTGACATAATAAAGAATAATTCAATGCATACTGCACCAAAAGGTAAGATACCACCTAATGCAATACTAAATGCAGGATGTGTGTACCATACTTGATCAGGAATATGTCGTGCAATTTGATTTGTTCTCACTGGTACAGTAATAGTTTCTGCTTTAAATCCAAAATAACTACCAATAAATACTAATGGTGTTGAAACACCAAACCATAATAACATTAATCCTAATACAGAAGTTACTGGTGCAGTAGAAGATGAACCATATGTAGCAACTAATGCATTTACAGAAAGGAAAATAACGAAAATTAATCCAGGATAAAGTGTTGCAGTATATAATGTATTTAATTTCCATTCTTTACCATTGCATAATTTATAAATTCTTGCGGCGGAATAACCAGCAAATGAACCCATAAAAACAAATAATAGTAATAACGTTGTGACTAAATTACCACGATTACCAGGGGAAGTTAAACCAAATAATGCACAAAACATTGAACTTAATGTCATCGCAAGAATTTGGACACCAGAACCTACAAATAACAACAAAAGAGGAAAGAATTATTACATGCGACTGCATATTAAAAGTAATTCTCCTTACCAGCAAAGACAGATAATAACATTGGTGAAGAAGATGGTGGTCTAAAGACATCCCCATGAACTAATTTCCATCCAGATTCTTCTTGTGCTTCTTCTAAAGTTTGCATTTCATTATATGAGCTAATATCCTTATGTAAAGTACGAAGCATAATCATAGCAACAACACCAGTTAAGAATAAAACAATCATCAAAGAATTGACGATGGAGAAGTAATGAATTTCATCATCTGGATTACCCTTCAAGTAAACCTCCCATCGACGACTCCATGGTAAATCAGATTTCTCCCACTTGATATCATAGGTGTAAATGATCTCTTCATCACTTGACTCAACAGCTTGGAATTTATCAGGATTGAATTGAGCTGGAGTAAACTGATTGCAGGTTGTTAAGACAGTTTCTTTCGCAAATCCCTTGCCGTCATTCTCATACTCATGCTAAAAATGGGACGGAGGGTCAGAAAGAAGAGAAAGAATGAAACAACTCTTACCTTAATAGAGAAAGGAATGACCTCAAATCCAACGATTGTAGTTAATGATTCAGGAGTATCTGCAGATTCATGATATCGGACGATGATACGGACATGGTTAAACAGGTAATGTTGAGGCTTCTTCTTCTTAGGAGTGGTTGCTAAGAAACCAACTGGATACCCACGAGAAACATATCCTAACTCATCATTACGTACAGCAACAGGTAAATTATCTAATAACCAATGTACACGATATTCACTATCAATCATATTTTTGAACATTTCAATTTCAGCCTTCTTGTGAACTTTACGACATAAAGTCTGACAAGCTTCATCTTTCTTCATATGTAATTCATAAGGTGATACTGTTACTGAGTCACCAGCAATTCTCTCGCCAATATTTTCAGCTTTCGATTTGGCTCTTCCCTTCTTACAGAACGGTAAATCATAGTAATCGTACTGTACTGGAGTCTTCGTTGATGTAACTTTATTGGCCTTGAGGATGACCTAGAAGAAGAGGGGATCAGAAAATAAGCAAAAAACTGTAAATTGGAAAAGGAAGACTGAGTTCAGCCTTACCTTATCGCCCTCCTCGTAGATGTTAGGAGTGACACCGGGCAAGTAATATGCTGCGAAAGCAGACTGGCAAATAATTAATACAAAAGCTAAACTTGAAAAAACCTTCATCTTTGTTGAGATGTTTTCAAAATATCAAAAGAACTATCTAAAGTGAGAGATTGAAAACGGAATTTCAAAATCCTTTTGTTCGACTTGTTTCTGATTTACTTTGTTGCTCTTCGAAAAAAAATTTCCGTGATGGAAAGATTCTTCGTTACCACACTGTAGCCTCAATGATAAAAGATCCTCTAACAGGGAAATCCTCTTGAGGTCTTAATGATGCAAGTGGATAGGATGAATGATGAGAATGGTGATGTTTTTGATTCGTTGACACAAAGAGAACAATTGAGCAAAAAAGATGCACCCACATAAAAAACACCCACAAAACCTCAAAATATCAAAACTTCAAAAACCCCGAAAAACGCCTTTCGAATTTCCGAAATTTTCTTTTTCGTATTTTCGTTTTTTTGTGTTCAAAGACTTTTTTGCAATTGCACACATTTTCATTTTTTGTTTCACTTTCCGCCATTTAATCTCCCTTCAGTTGTAGTTGAGAGATTCAATCTATAACATCTAGCTTTGGGAATTGTATTGGATTTATTTTCCTTTCTTTGAGACCTTTCTTGATTTTCCTTGCTGTCTTCGTTTTCAACCTGATTAGAAATGACTGAATTTATTAATGACTTCCTAGGAGGTAATGGTTACTCTTCTCAAGAGTTATTTGGTGAAAGAAAGAAATCTTGCACTGCATATACATATGATGATATTATTATCTTACCTGGTCATATTAAGGCATCCACGAAGGATGTTTCTTTAGAATATAACATTACTAAGAAGATTAGAGTGAAAGTGCCTTTCCTCTCCTCTCCTATGGATACTGTCACTGAACATGAAATGGCGATCGGTATGGCACTTCAAGGTGCAATCGGCGTCATTCACTACAACATGACGGTAGAAGAACAAGCCAATGAAGTGAGATTAGTGAAGAAGTATAAGAATGGTTTTATCAATAACCCTGCCTGTCTCTCTCCTGAACACACTATTGCTGATGTCGACGAATTAAAGAATAAACATGGATATTCCGGTATCCCTATTACCGTTGATGGTAAATTAGGCTCTAAATTAGTTGGTATTGTGACTGGACGTGACGTAGATTACATTGAAGATCGCTCTACTAAACTCAATGATGTCATGACTAGAGATCTTATTACTGCAACTGAAGGTATTTCTTTAAGTGAAGCTAATGAAATCTTAAGGCAATCAAAGAAGGGTAAATTACCTGTCGTGAACACTGCCGGTGAATTAGTTGCCTTAATCTCTAGAACAGGTAATATTACAATAAATTCCTTTTAACTCCACTTTACACTCTCTCCCAGACTTAAAGAAAGCTAGAGATTTCCCTCTTGCCTCTAAGGATGCTAACAAGCAATTATTAGTTGCTGCTGCCATTGGAACTCGTCCTAATGATAAAGATCGTTGTGCTGCTTTAGTTGCTGCCGGTGCTGATGTTATCGTGATTGATTCTTCTCAAGGCGACTCTATCTACCAGCATGATATTATTCGTTGGATTAAATCTAACTTCCCTCATGTTCAAGTGATTGGAGGGAATGTTGTCACCTCTCTTCAAGCTTATCATCTCATTCAATCAGGCGTTGATGGTATTCGTGTTGGTATGGGATCAGGTTCAATCTGTACAACACAAGAAGTCTGTGCTGTTGGTCGTGCTCAAGCTACAGCAATCTACAATGTCTCTAAAGTTGCTAAAAAGTTTGGTGTCCCATGTATTGCTGATGGTGGTATCTCATCATCTGGCCATATCGTGAAGGCTTACTGCTGTGGTGCCTCTGCTGTGGTAAGAAAGTTGTCCGGCACATTCTCTCTGCTATTTCTAATGATCAATGATTTTCTAGATGTGTGGATCATTATTAGCTGGTACTGAAGAGGCCCCAGGAGAATATTTCTATCAAGATGGTGTTCGATTAAAGAAGTATCGTGGTATGGGATCCATCGAAGCAATGTCCAAAGGATCAGAGAAACGTTATTTTGCATCAGGTGCAACAGTAAAAGTTGCTCAAGGTGTATCAGGTGCTGTAGCTGATAAAGGTTCTTTAAAACAATATCTTCCATATATTATTAATGGTGTGAAACAAGGTATATTAGATATTGGATTTTCTTCATTAGATGAATTAAATGTTGCTAATAATGAAGGATTATTAAGATTTGAATTAAGATCTGGTGCAGCACAACGTGAAGGACAAGTTCATTCATTACATACTTATGAGAAGAATTAGAAAAAGAATGAGAATAACGAAGAAGAAGAATAATAATAAATAACGAACTAACTATATAAATTATCACGAAGATATATAGAAATGCAAGTAAATACAAACGAATAAGAACGTCAATGATCCTAACAATACTATACTAAATCTATCTTTGCTTCTTTTTCCCCTCTCTAACCCTTTGTCTCTCTCTCTCTCTCTCTTTTTTTTTTTATTTTTTGCTTCTTCTTCTCTCTTCCTATTTCATCATCAAATAAATTTCACCATTCTGCTTTTCATGTACGATATAAAAGCGAGATTGATCTCCCGGCCAATGAGATGATGTTTTATCATCAAATACTCTTTCCACCTTTATTCGTTATCTCGAAGAATAAATCGGCTGCCCAGCTCAGCTTTCACTACCTGGTAGTTGTTTCATATAATCATTAAATGCTATTAGTAAAGCATTCATCGCTCTCTTCTTCAGGGACTGTGTCTCTTGTATCTGATCTTTACATAATAATAACTCTTGATGCACTGTACGGTATTGTTTCTTTGATGCATCTAACTTCTCTTTTTTCTCTAATATCATATTCTCTAACTCTTCTTTCGCTCCATTATCATCACTTCTCTCATCCTTCTTCCCATCCCCGTCATCTCTATTCTCTCCCTCATCTTCTTGCTCCTGAAGGATAGTAAGGTATTGATTGATCTCAATGGTTAGTTCATCGATGATAAACTTTTGATCATTTAATAAGGTTATAATTTGTTTTTGTCGTTTTTTATTCTCTTTTAATGTTTCTTTTAGTTCTTCATATGCCGAATAAAGATCTTTTCCTGCGATTGTCTTTTGAGTGAAATCTTGGAAGTATTCACTGTTTACTTGTTGGAAGTCACCACCACCTCCGCCTCCTCCCACTACCCCTCCTTCTTCGGCAGTCACTTGTGTGGTTGTATCAGTGTTCGTAGTGATCGTAGTGATCGTAGGTTGAGTCGTTGTTGGTAAATTTGTCGGAACTAAAGGAGGTTTCGTTGGAGAGAAAGCGCCATTAGAGTTTTTATTCATAGGGTCCTCTGTTGGTTTTCTTATACTATTCATACCGTCATTGATCATCGTCATCTGACTCCCATCACCACCACTTAAAACCTGGAGAATCTTCTTCCCTAACTTAGAATACTTATCATGATAATGAATAGACGATGCATTCATATATCTCTTTGTAATAACAGTGTGTATAGCTTGTTGTATTCTTATTGGATCACTATCCGCTAATTCATGAATAATATCTTTATAAAACGATGAAATTAAATGAACTTGACTTAATGAATGAACTTCTATTGGTTCGATATTACTAACAAATGACGGATTCATCGCAGTAGTGTCAGTAGCAGAGTTGCCAGCAGTAGTGGCGGTGTTTGTAGTAGAGGAAGGCGGTGACAGGATATAATCGTTTGATTGTTTATAGGTAAGAAGGATCTGCTGTTTTGTTAATTCTGGTAACCATTGATCATATTGATGTATAAAATCTCTTAATGCTAATTCTTTTTTCAATAAATCAACTTGTTGTTGTAATTGTTTTGTTTGTCCTGTCACTGCACTAGGATCTTTACTTACAAGACGATTACGAACTGGATGAGTTTCAATACTCTTCATTCTTGCAGCAAATCGTAATGTCGACAATGTTTCCCATGAATGATCCTTCCTAGGCCAAATACAAGCAATGAGGTAGGTGTTACTATTGCCTCCAAGAGAGTCTTTGAGTAAGTAGGTTAGTTTGGATTGGCGGTAAGGTATATGATCACGGTTCGATTGAGATAACGCAATTACCACTTGTTCAAGAAAAGACAGAGAACGATTTATGTAATTTGCTTCCTTCTGAACGTTTCCAACAGATCCAGTCTTATTAACTCGTTCTGATCCAGCGAGATCAACAATATGCAGTTTACTCTGATGCACGATGGGATCCTCCATCACGCCGTTATTACTCCCAACTTCACTATCTCCATCCGCATCTTTGTCTTTATCTTTACCGCTTTTTGAACTTCGCCTTATCGAAGCGGAGGAGGCAGTAGCGGTGGCAGTAGAAGACGATGAAGAAGTACGAGTAATATAATAAGTATAAATAATATGAGATCTACTTGATGCATGATTTAATTGATGTTCTGCAACAGCACGATTTGCTTGAGCTTCCATTAATAATGTTAAACAATCATCAATATTATCAATAGGCATAATATGAAGTCCAGGAACTAGAACGCCTTGATCTGTTTCGATAATATTTAATTTATTTTTAGAACTAATAATACCATTTTGTGATGGTAAATCAACTAATAAATCAACTAAAGTTTCATTATATATCTCTAATATTGATAATCTTAATGAGATATTATCAAAAGTTTGTTTTGATTTTAGGAATAAATGAACTGCTGTTTGAGCACATATCCCGTATTGACTACTATCACCATCTAATGCGCCACTGATGGTATGAGTTTTCCTTTTATAGAGGAATATAAATAAGAATTTGGAGAGAAAAGGAGGAGAGAGATAGCTTACCCTGCACCGGTCTGTCCATAGGCAAAGATACATCCGTTATAACCTTCTAATGCATTTTCAACCAATCGATTGGTACTATTCTTAAAAATATCAATTTGTTTTGAAGAATCTGGGTAGATTTGATCGAAATTGAAGGAATGAAGTGTATTTGAAACTGATAGTTCAATTGTGCCTCGATCTTTATTTACATTTAACTGATCCAATCTTGGATGATTCGAAGGATCTGGTCTAATCCTCACCCCAACCGAAATTTTTGGCATCCTCTCGTTACCTTAATCTGTTCTGTGAATGACCTAGAATATCTATTACGTCGTAAGAAAAGGAGACAATAATTTGAAAGCAACTGAGTAACTGCCTTATTTTTCCTCCAGAAATCCAGCAAAACGTAAGCCTTTTTTCTTTATTTTGCGTCGAAGAGTGACTGCCGGCAAGCATGTACATAGTGAATAGATAGATAGATAGATGGATCTAGTTAATTACCAAAGTGATGTAAAATTTCTTTGAAGGTAATGTGATAAGAGATCATTATACTCTTGAAAAAATGACAGTAAATATTCTTCTACATCTATTGGAATTGGATCATAATCACTTTTTATCTTCCAAGCTGTTGTCTTCTCAAAGCCTAGATAATACAATTACAATTCCGTTCAAAGTGAAGCTTTGCGAGCACAGTTAAGATATAAACTTACTGGGAAATTTGGAATTAATTAAAGTTTCGACTTGCTCATTTCTTAACATCGCTTCAATCGGTTTATAAGGAATCTCTAAAAACTTGCTAACCATCTTCATCGTCTTTATAGGATCATCTTTTAATTCCTTGTTCCCAATTATTAAGAACTGCGAAGAATCAATGTACTAAGTACAATCAAAGGAATCAAAGGAAATTAATTTGTGGAAATGCATCATTTTTACCTTGAAACAATGATAGAACTGCACGACATATAAACTACGGTAGAAATACTGTTTTGATATACCACCTTGCACACGAATACATTCTGAGACCGCTCGATCAATTTGCTTTACACGGTTCACAACTTCATTTCCTACTCAGCTAATATAAGCGGAAAATCGAAAAGAGAGCGAAATAAAACGTAACGAACCTTTTTTACTACGAGGAATATCATTGAGGCAGCTCGTAAATTCTTTAATTTCACCATGAAAGGCAGCAAATAATGTTTTCACTGACTCATGACCTTCTTTATAATACTGCCAACAACTCTTTGGAGAAAAAACATATTTAGAATTTTCCATTTCCTCCCAAAAAGTGCCATTCCTATGACATAACCCTTGACCTTCATATTGAATAAATGCAGAGGAAGAACTATCAATATTATAATTTTCCTGTGTGTTATCGTTGAGGGGACACACCATCTTATCTAACTTATCAGCAAAACAATTTCGGATCACTTTATTCCAATCAGATAAACTTTCATACGTTTTTCGTAGAGCTCTTGTAAATTTAGGATATCGTCCATGTTCCGTAAGTTCATCGGGAAGACATGCCTCAATCTTCTTATATTCACCAGGATATCTCTTCACACAAGAAATAACTCGAAAAAGATATTTATTAATTAAAGAATAAAAGATTGTTTGTTCTTTCACTCGTCTAACTTTCATTTGATATTCACTATAAGCTCTAGCAACAGGTTCTCGAAGTATGACAATCATTTTCACTGACGGGAAATGTTCTGCGATTCGCTGACATACTTTGCGAGAGGCGATGTAATAGGGAGTAGCTTCCCCCATAATCAACGTGTTACTATTAATCTTGAATTCAGATCGATAGTGTGAAATGCCTTTATCATAGTTGGATTGTTTATCAAAGAAATGAAGTTCCTTTCTTGATGCAAAGGATACATTTGGATGATGAGCAAGATACCCAGCAAGCACTGTGGAGCCAGATTTCTGAGTTCCAGCAATAATGAATAAAGGGATTTCATGCTTAAAAGTTGGCGGTTTGATGATATTGGACTGACGTGGAAAGGCTTTTCGCGGTTCATCTATCTTCTCAATCAAATCTTCTTCAAACTGCTGAGGCGAGGAGGAAGCCAACCGAATTGGAAATACTATCCTCATTCGATAAAGCAGAAAGAAACCAATAATTAGGTGAAAGAGCAGCATGTCATTCGATTTTGAAAAATAACAATTGAAGGGAGAGACTGTGTCCTCATTTTACAGAACAACTTTCTCGCTTGATTTCAAGTCTTTTGATATCTTTCATATCTTTTCTTTGCAAAAATGAAAAGACAAACCACTGAGTTCACTCTCCCTCCCACTTCTATTGGCACCAGATCCACTGTACTCTTCCACGACTATC
>VFQN01005039.1_pt1 | contig 16686 bp, 13 predicted proteins | sample 3512371 | NCBI WGS metagenome assembly VFQN01 (sample SAMN10412370, study PRJNA504923) | tailings metagenome | isolation source: Replicate 2 from Balatoc abandoned mine | place: Philippines: Itogon, Benguet | collected 2017-08-28 | reverse complement strand
TGGTGTTTCAAGTTGAGTTATTGGCGATTGAATAAGGCTGAAACTCTATTCAGCACTACCAGTAAAAACCCGCTTTAGCGGGTTTCTTTTATGTGAACTATGCTAACTATTATCGTGCAGAAATTGCACGAGTAGAGGTATTTCTTAATTATTTCAAGTTAACAATAAATTTTTTAATAAAATTACGTGCAAATGTTGCACGTTTTGATATTAACGTGTTATTATGTGCAAAATATGAACGTTATGCGCATAAATAGCACGAACAAAAGTTCACCTCAGGTAAAACCCTCTAGGTCTAAACCTGACTACGCCTATTCATATCTGAGTGAATCAGAAGGCGCATATACAATTAAATTGATTGATAATTGGACTCAGTACTTGAGAACAATTACTGGTCTAACTGAAAATACGATAAATCTTCATTTATCATCAATTGAGAGGCTCCTGCGCTCTTCAAATGTGCCTCCGTGGAAATTAAAGCAAAAACACATCATTGCTTTTTTAGATATTAAGACTAATCCAGAAAAAACCAGCGAACCAATTAGTCCAGCGACACAATCTAGTTATTTTTCTGGATGGCGATCTATCCAGACTTATATGCTTTCATTGGATGTTACAAATGAAATTGTAGCTAAATTTGGAATTAAGCCTGAAAAATTTGTTGGCGACGAAAATTCACTGCTTGTTAAAAAGTACAAGGCAAATCAACAGCCCAAAGGCTGGGCGCTAACTGACGGTCAGATAGATGCCGTTGATAAAGAGTTTAAGACTCAAATACTATCAGCGCACAAGGCAAATAATCAGAAAAAATATCTTGCACTTTGTCGTGATCGCATCATGTTTCATGTGTGCATACATTACGCACTTCGCGTGTCTGAACTGATTAATATTCTACTATCAGACTTTAGCAAATCAAACGATAACAGACTTGCGGATTTTGGTAATTATGCCTTACTCACAGTGACAGGAAAAAACAACGTTACTGGTACTGTACCTACTAGAAGTAAAGAGGTTTACGACCTAATTCAATGGTATATCAATAACATTCGACCTAAAATTATCAGAGGTAAAGTCGATGCAAAAGAAGAGTTAACAAATGAAAATAGCCTCAGGCTCAAATTGCTATTCCCAAGCGAGAGAAAATCGGGTGCAATGTGTGCAAACAATTTCAGAAAGCGTCTATCAGAAATCGGCTTAAAAGCTGGAATTGTCGATAAATCTCTACACCCACATATTCTGAGGCACACTGGCTGTACGCAAATGGTTCCTGTGTATAGCCCTGAATCTGCTCAAAAATATATGCGCCATAAAAATCTGGCAACCACGTTACATTATTATCATCCCTCCGTACTAGAAGCTGGAAACTCAGAAAATATAGAATTAGATATATTTGATGATGAGGACTAAGTTTTAAAGGAATTTAAATGAAAATATCACTTAAAAATAGAATCGAATTTTTAATGAAGGATGCTGGTATCAGCACCTTTGAAGAGATGGCACAGCGACTTACTAATAACCAAAACTGGAAGATAGGCCGCTCAGCTCTGAGTAGAAAGCTCCGTGATGAAGACATCACGCTAACCCTCACGATGATTGAAGCTATATGTAATGAACTTCAATGCTTACCCGGAGATATTTTTGAGACCAATATTTCAGATATATCGGAGGAAGAAATTGCTGGTATTACCAATAAATTTTTACCATTTAAATATGGGAACATCACAAAAGCAGCAGTCAATCAAGATGAACCATACAAGTTGACGAGTGATACTAGCAACGCAAAAAATCATGAGCCTGCGGTTGATGAAGAGTCTATATTCGGTCCAAATGTGACGCATTTAACCATTGATCAAGTCAAAAAGAAGTAAATGTACTCAATTTTTAAATGCCAATTTTGTTCAGGTTCGTTTAGCACGCATAAAGGCAACGAACGACGCACCTGTGCGAGCAAACGTATATACGATCATTGCAAAGAGTGTTGGCTTAATGAAAACAATACATACAAATCAGAAATATTGGCTTATTTATCGAATACAAAATTAAAAAACAATACCTTTGATGCAATCACGAAAATAATCCAAAACATAACACTTACTGATGAGCGTTCAATATCAACATCTCTGATTGATGTTGATACAAGTAAATTGCGCCAGCTAAAAGCAGCTTTTCCATTTGAGTCAAAATTTGGCAAGCTACTTATTGATGAGGAGTTTAGAAGGGGCGATGCTGACAAAATAATATACAGGGAATATGAGTTTCCCGAGGACTTGCCCCCAGAGCTTTTAAAAGTTGCAAAGAATTACTATGAATATTTGAAGTCTAGACTAGAAACTTTAACTGCAAATGGTCGGCCGAGAAAAGAAGGATATTTGTGCAGAGAGATGTCTAATTGCATGCCATTGCTAAGATATTTAACGAGTAAAGGGGTCGCCTCTTGGGAGTCATATACCGACAATCATTTGACTGGATTTTTAGCCGAGAAGCAACAGGTTCTCACCTCTAACATCAAACGCTTTATTAAATATCAAAACACCAAGAATCCTTTTTTTAATAACCGTGGCTATCACAAGAAGAGGAGTGGTAGTGTCTTAGTTGAAAAGCCCTTATGTAAAGTAATGGATAAACCAGAGCTTGATAAGTTCATGGAAAACGTGAAATCAAATTATTCTCAGGAATATTATCTGATAGCTTGGCTTGTTACACATTTTGGAATTAGCTATAAAGATGCTGTGAACACAACATTAGATCAGTTTAAGATAAACGATAAAGGGGAAATTTTATATATCGCCAATAAAGTTTGGGTTCGACTACCGAACAGCATACAAAAAGTCTTGTTATCAATTGCAAAAAACTTTTCAGGCAGTATCCAATTAGACAGAGACTATTTAAAGCAAGTCCACATTTTCGATTTGAGTGTAAGGACTTCAGACAATACCACACTGGAAATTTTTAGGGGTAAAGTAACCATATTGCGCCACACTGCAATTTTTAACATGTTGTTTTATCAAAAGCTTGATCGTAAAACGATTTCATACATTTCAGGCGTTTCAATGAAAACCATCGAAAATGTTGAGGCGCTTTTATCAGTTACACATCACAGCTCATTGCCAGCAGACATCGTTAAAAAGCGAAATAAGTTAATTTTGGGTGAAGCATAATGCATGAAACTTGGTACGTGTATTTGCTACAGACTGAGAATAACAAAATTTACACAGGAATTTCGCCAGATGTTAACGCTAGATTTGATAAGCATGCAGTTGGTAAAGGTGCGCTGTTTACTAGGTTAAATAAACCATTAAAGGTTTTAGCATTTAAAGCATTTTCATCTAAAAGAGAAGCTGCTATGGTGGAAATTCAAATCAAGAAAATCCCCAAAGCTTCTAAATTGAAAATGGCTACTTTGTGGAATTCTGAAAAGCAAAGTCATAGCTAGTTCATATAAATTTAGTTGTGTGAAAAATGTTTTTCGATCTCCAAGCCTAGTCCAGTACCAGCTTCACCAAACATTTTCACATATTTTCTGATTTCAGATTTACCACTACTGCCAAATATTAGCTTATTAATGGTTGCTCTTACTCCGAACTGATTTTTAATACTTTCAATAGGATTATGGTTAGATGCAATTTTGAAAATGCCCATTCCAGCCTCCATTGTCACTGGACTATTTCTAGCGCCAATTCCGATTTTTTGATTTACATATGCTTCAATGGAATCAAGTTGCTTTCTAAATTTAATTTGCTCATTAGTATCATCCGCTGCCATGGCATTTTGAAACGCTTTCAACCATGCTCTTAAATCCATAAAATCATCTCTCATTTGCAAAGCAACCTTGATTAGCTCCTCAGGCGATTGTGAGTCTTGGATGATTCTAATTGGAATTGCTGGTAAATTGATGTAGCTTGAGTATAGAGATTGATTGCCGTAAATTCTTTTTGATACCTTCACTTTTTGATCGTTAATAAAAGTTGCAACTTGATGAAGTGCGTCATCTCCACGAAGCATAAAACCTGAGTTTAGAAAAAACCGCTTCCTAAGTGGATGTGGCGTGTAACTTTTTTCATAAACGAAGCTTCTTGCACACATACCTGCACCACCCCATAAAGTCTGCGATAGTAATCGGTCTGGTGTTTCCTTGTACAAATTCCAACCTTCAACATTTTCCTGATGCGCTAATTTTAAGCTATCAGTGGCACATAACTTCTCCACGATAACCTCTCTTGGACCTACAATTTTCTTAATATCTACCAAAAAATCATAAGGCCTAATTATTCCAAGGTCTTTAGCAATTAATAATGGGCTACTACTATCATCCCAAGCATTAGAATATTGATTCTCAACTAAAATCTCATCCCGTAATAATAGGTCTGTCAAAAAATCAAAAAGAGCCTCAGTTTGAACGATGGCACTAGGAATACCCTGATAAGAGTGAATGTTATCTTTAATAAGAATTTCGCCTGCAAGATCATTTTCTAAACCCTCTGTCATAAGAGTAGCAATTTCTTGAAGCGACCAATTATCAGCAATAATTCCCTGAGCCATGCTTACACCTTTAGCCTATCAATTTGTGCTTGTAAAAAGCTCTTTCTAGTTATAAGTGCTTCATAAAGTGCATATTGATCAGCCACAGTAACAGAACCCACGACATCATTGATAACGACTGCATTTTCTAATGCCCAATCGGGGATTTGCGTAATTTTCTCAATCATTATGTTTGCATAATGCTTATTTATGTAGCAGTCAAAAAAGTGAAAACTTGGAAAGTTGCTATTAGCAAGACTATTAATTGAGTTAGTGATTGAACCATTACATGAAAGCAAGGAGTTTCCATGATCAACTACAAATATAATTCCTCTGTCAGTTTTTGATAGTTCAGCTTTAAAATTTAGTTCTCTGTCTTGGTTGCCTATCCAATAATCGAAAACAGCAATTTCAGATATTTTTTCTGGGTAATGAGCGGTTAGCTTTTTAAGTTCAACTTTGTGATTAGCATCCTTTGCAGTGTCAAACTCAGTAAAGTCATAAAAGGTTTGGTCACTTTCAGAAGCGCGAAGAGAGGCGAATCTGATTTGATTTTCCTCATGATCTAATTTAGCAGGTACGCCAATTGCCACTGGAATACCTAAAAATAACGCAAGCCTATTTGCCACAATTTCAGAGTAAACTTGGGCTACAGCCTCTTCATGATCTGTCTTAAGTATCGCTGAAATATGACCATCTAAAGCTCCCGTGGTACTGACGTTATTGGGGCCTGTAATTGATGATATTTGATAACTTAGTAATGGCATATGTTGTTTTTATTTTGTTCACTTACTCAAAAGCCCAGCTATCTGCAAGCAGCTCGGCCTGGCTAATAATTTTTTCTGTTGCATCGGCTTCACCATCAGGGGGATAGCGATGTTTTTTCAGTAACACCTTCACCATAGCCATCATTCTTGCTCTTGATGATTGCCTGTTTTGCCAATTAATAGTAGCTGACTTTCTGAGTTTATCCGTCAACTCTAGTGCGAGAGCGCGTAAAACTGGATGCCCTAAGTCCCTAACTGCCGATTCATTTGCACTTAGCGCCTGATAGAACGCAAATTCATCTTCCGTCATACCATCCAATGGCTTGTCAGCGTTAATTTCTTTAGCTAGGCTAATTAATGCTTCTATCACCTGTACCGTGGTAATTGCTCGGTTTTGATATTTCAGTATTGCCTCTTCTAGCTTAGCAGTGAATTCTTTACCCTTCATTGCATTTTTTGCGCTTCTCGACTTGATTTGATCCGCAATAAGTCTTTCTAGTAGCTCGGCAGCTAGATTCTTGGTTGGCATTGAACGCACTTGCTCTAAGAACTTTTCATCCAACAATGAAATATCTGGCTTTTTGAGACCTAGCGTGCCAAAAATATCATTCACACCTTCAACTAACACACCACGGGCAACCAATTGGCGAAGAGCAGCCTCCTTTTCAACTCTTGATTTACCGCCTTCGTTACCACGAGTGAGTTTAATTAATGAAACTCTAACCGCTTGGAAAAACGCGATTTCTTCACGATACTTCATGGCCATTTTATTTGTGCCAGCCAACGCCTGTGCAGTCGTGAGTTTTGCGACTTGATCGAGATATGCCTTCAGACCTTTGTTTTTAATTTTGCCATCTGGTTTTGGGTCTAGTTGCAGAATATGCTCCATGGCTGGACCAAGCAGTGACAATGCTTTTTTTGCATTTTCAAAGCCACTGTAATCAAAAGAATGAAAAAATTCCTTCCTGATTACGTCTAGGGTATCCATCATGACAGTGAGTGCTTGTCCTGACGTATCAATTGGTTCACGTTCTGAGCCAGCGTCTTTTGTATATTGTTTAATGGCCTTTTTAAGCTCTTCGCCAATGCCAATATAGTCAACCACTAAGCCGCCTGGTTTGTCGGCCCACACGCGATTTGTACGCGCTATAGCCTGCATTAAATTGTGGCCTTGCATCGGTTTGTCTATGTAGAGCGTGTGAACGGGCGGAGCATCAAAACCAGTAAGCCACATGTCGCGCACAATTACTATTTCTAATGGGTCGTTTTCATCTTTAAAGCGCTTCTCAAGACGCTTTCTATCTTCTTTTGATGTTCTATGCGGATGAAATATCTCTGGGTCTGAGGCGGAGCTTGTCATGACAATTTTAATTTTTCCGCCTTCGATAGATTTATCATGCCAATCTGGGCGAAGGGCAATAATTTCATCATACAAAGCGATAGCCGCAGGCCTCGAAACAGCAACCACCATGGCCTTGCCTCGCATGGATTCTTTTCGAGCTTCCCAGTGCTCAACAAGGTCTTCAGCAAGCGTTTTTAACCGCTCGTCAGCCATAGCCAATTCTTCAAGTCTTGTGTAACGGCTTGCTGTTTTTGTTTGCTCTAATTCAGATTCTGACTCAGTGTTTTCTATAAACTCATCAAGCAAGGCTTGCCGTTCAGCTTCATTAAATTTAAGTTCAATAATTCTTGATTCGTATGAAACTGGCACTACAGCCCCATCTTCTTGAGCCGCTTGCATGTCGTAGACATCTACATACGAACCAAACACCGCTTCTGTGTCTTTATCATCTAAGCTAATTGGTGTGCCAGTCATGCCTAGATAAATGGCTTTAGGCAGGGCATCACGCATGTATTTAGCTAGGCCATATTTAGTTTTGCCTGTTGCCGTGTCAATCTCGGCCTTAAAACCATATTGTGTTCTGTGCGCTTCATCCGTAATGACAATCACATTGCCTCGTTCACACAAAACGTCAACGCTAGATTGTTTATTCTCTGGTGCAAACTTTTGAATGGTGGTAAAGAAAACGCCTCCAGCTTCAACGCTAGATAGCATTTCCTTCAATTCATCTCTTGTTTCCGCTTGTTTTGGAGTTGCCCTCAAAGACCAACTGCTATCGGCAAAGGTATTAAATAACTGACTATCTAAATCATTTCTATCAGTTACTACAATAATCGTTGGATTCTTAAACGCATCTTCGTCTCTAAGCGCCATGACATAAAATAGCGCCAGAAGCGATTTACCAGAGCCCTGTGTGAACCAAACCACACCGCCTTTACCATCTTTCTTAACTAAGGCCTCTTTTGCGCGTATGACGGCTTGATTCACTCCATGATACTGATGCCATTGCGCGATAACTTTAAATGGTGCGCCACCATCGCTGCCACCAAACGCTACAAAGCTATTCAAAAATTGTGTGATTGTGTCTGGTGCCAATAAGCCATTGACTAAAACTTCTAGTTCAAGAGCACTGTTATTAGCCTTTTTTCCATTTAGCAATCTCCAACGTGAATGCCTGCTAAAATCAGCTGTTAAAGAGCCGTAACGTGCAACTGTTCCGTCGCTGATGATATTGCAAAGGTTGTAGTAGAACAGTTGCGGGATATTTGATTTGTAATCCTGAATTTGGTTATATGCAGCTTCAATATCAGCATTTATGTCGGCAGGGTTTTTTAGCTCAATTACTACCAATGGCAAGCCGTTAATAAAGCAGACAATATCAGGCCTTCTAACTTGGTTGCCATGAACCGTAAACTGCCTGACAGCTAGAAAATTATTCTGATGAGGATTTTTAAAATCGATTACATTAAGGCGAATGACTGAAGGAGTGCCATCAGAAAGGATAACGTCAACAGGAACCCCATTTCTAACCCAGTCGTAAATTTCTTTGTTGCCATCAACTATTGATTGGCTTCTGTAGTTTGCGAGCTTTTCGACAGCTTTTAATATACTTTCAGAGGCTATGTTTGGATTTAAATCGGTAATAGATTTTATTAATCTTGGCTTGAGCACAACTTCAGAGAACTTTGTTCTTTCTTGATTAGCACCATCATAGGAAATTTCATCACTATGAATATACTCATAGCTATTATCTTTTAGCCAATCGATGCAAATTTCCTCTAAGTCGTTTTCAATGATAGCCATAATTTATTTGAAATTCGTTTAGTTAGATGTTTTAATTTCAGTTATTAGGTAATACTCTTAACTGTTATTCTCATTTTTAAACATTTAAATGTCTGAAATAGAGGAGTATTCAAAATCATTCAAGAAGCGAGAAATCCTTCTTGATTTGCTATCACCCCAAGGCATAGTCCTGTTTTTTGGCCAAGTAACAAAAAGCCATCTTTTAGACCGAGTAAATGCAACATATAGGTTGTTTTTTTCTTGCTTTAGATCTACACCACCGGTTTTGACGGCACGGTAATCTGGGAACGTCTCATCGTCCATTCCAATAATAAAAACAATATCGAACTCTTGCCCTTTGACGGTATGAATTGTACTTAGGGTTACTCCATTATGTTGAGATATTGAGTGAGTTTGTCCCAACGCCATTGCATTTTTGAATTGATGTAAAGATTTATTATCTGTTTTTTTAGCGTAGTTCATCCAATGAACTAATAGCTCATCAATATCATTGCAAAGCATATTTCTTTCGTTAACATCTTCTACAACTAAGTTTTGCTTATACTTGGTCAACTCGGATTTAAGATTGCCACCATCTTCTTTTATTGATATAACCATATCAACTACTCTTTGATGGTCTTGATTGCTTGCAATTTTTCCTAGTTCAGTTAATGTTTTCGAATCAACCTCTTTAATTTCCATAATTTTTTTCAGATGTTGAAGGTGCAAATCATCTTTTGGATTTAATTTAACTCTCATTGCTAAATCAAAAAGTTGCATTAATTTTGACTCAAACTTAACTGCTCCTGGAGTCATTTTGTAGTAGTAAGGGATACTTTTATTCTTCAATTTCTCCTCAACACTTTTGAACAAATATCTATTCCTTGCTAGAACAGCTATTTTTTCAAATGTTATCTCACCTTCAATATCATCGTGTTTTTTCAGTGTAACAACACTAGAAATTTTGTTTACAACCCAATCAGCTTCAATGTTTTCATCAGCAGCGCATAGTAGTTCAAAAATCCCTTTTTTAACTGTGCCTTCGATATACTCTGCATCGGGAAATATCCTTTTTGCAGAATTTAAAACAGATATGGACGACCTGTAGTTTTCAGTCAGAGAAATAATTACTGGGGAAAAGTCTTTCACAAAATCTTTATCCATGTAATCTGGTGAAGAACCATTGAAATGGAAAATTGATTGATTGGGGTCACCAACCATCATAATATTATTAAACTCATCGCCTGCTAAAGTCTTTAAAAACTGATATTGAGCATTATTCAAATCTTGTGCTTCATCAACACATATCGCCGCAAAACTTCTTCGATATAGGGCTGCAATAGATGGCGCGTCGAGAAAGAGATTGTAGGCTCGCAATAGAAGATCATCAAAATCTATCGCATTTTGGGAACGTAAAATGTCTTGGTAAGTTGCAAATAATAAAATGATGTTTTCATCATCAGTATGCTCTGAAATATCATTTTCATTAATAAGCTTTCTCTTCACTTCAGAAATAAAGTTTAACGCTCGCCAACAATAATCTTTTTGTTCCTTTTTATCTTTTTGCTTGTAGTTTGCTAAATATGTAGGTACTTGCTCAATTGCTTGTTCAATTAGCTCAAGTCGATCTGAATCATCTTCAAATATGTGTGGCATTTTTTCATAGCCAATCAAACTTCCATGGTTCTCAAGTATTGACTGACAGAACCCGTGAAAAGTACCAATAAACGTTCTTTTCTCAATTTCATCAATGTCGCTTAAACGCTCTAAAATCTCCTGGCCAGCCTTATTGGTGAAGGTTAACGCTAGTACTTTTTTATTACTCCTTGCAAGCAATTTACGAATTCGTTCTGTTAGAACACGAGTTTTGCCACTGCCTGCACTTGCTTTGACATAAATCGGCCCATCATCAGCTAAAACAATACTTCGCTGTTTATCTGACAGTTCAACATTTGGACTCATTATTTATTCCTTTACATAGAGAAAAGTACTTTGATTTTGTCAAACAATACAGCAACCTTAGGCGGCAAAGGCTTTCCACTTTTGACAATGCTATCTGCTATGGCAGGCCCAAATTTTGTTTTTATACCAGTAATGATTTCATATAACTGATCATCGCCATAAGCTTGTATCTCATTTTGTTTTGCTGACTTATGCCTTTCATTTGCATATTCACCCAATGATAATAATGCGTCTTTTATTTCGTCTTGGTAACCATCAACAATTAACTGTTTTTCAAAATCATTACCGTCATCCACAAACACTACAGCATCACTTTCCGCTCTTGGTGTTCCACAGTTCAGAAACTGTTCTTGTACTCTAGCTTTTATTGGCTTATCAGCTGTATTTTCAGCATCGCTAAAAATGAACCATGGAATATTAAATGCTTCAGCAAAACGTAAAAATGGCAAATAATTACCATAACCACCAACCCCAATAAAATCTAAACCTAATTCAATAGGTGATTTGCCATAGAATTTTTTTGCCAGTATAGGTAAAGCTTGTTCTTCTGTTTCACCTTCAAAAAATACAATAGCCCTTGAAAAAAATATCTCGCCTCTCGTATTTATTACTTGTCGATCAATCTTTCTTATGTCTTCAGGGGTCAAATTTGTACAATCAACTTTTCCACAAACTAGCTTATCTTTTTTATATAAATTTCTTAGATAACTTAATTCTGCTGTTGCAGCAATGTAAGGCGAGTGTGTCGAAATGATTTTTTGTCCAGGAATATTTGCTATTTGCCCATATAATTTCTTTTGCGCATTTGGGTGTAGATGCGCTTCTGGTTCTTCAATTGCAACAATTGGGAAAAAAACAGCTTCATTATTAGTTGCATTAGTTGCAAGTAATGAAATAAATGATTTAAGTGTCAATAAAGAAGACCAGCTTCTTGTACCCATTCCGTGATATTCCATAGAGAAACTATCCTTTGTATCTCCATAGTAAATTGTTAAACCCTTATTTAAATCACGTATTTTTTTTGTAAACGGTGTTATTTCCACACCACCTGTTTGGCTATCCATTGCTGTATCTAAATCTTTAAGATTTTGTTTAATATTGCTTAAAATCTCACTACTATTTACAGCGGTATCATTTAACGCCTTAATTTGCTCTTCTAGTGCCTCAATATCTTCTTGTGAATATTCAATTTTCGACAACATTTTTCCAAGATAAGAGTTTCTGAGTTTAATGTCCTCCAAAATATCTCTTTGCGCATCAATATAGAAAAATGGTAATTCATCAAAAAAGAAGTTTGTCTTTTTCCCATTATCTACATCGAACCAATTAACATCAGCAGTATAGCTAGGCCATGTATTTAGAATGTATTGCTGCGCCTTAAATGAACTATTAACAGGGTCATATGTAACGACTGTTCTAAGTGGAACAAAGCTATTAGAACCATCAGTTCTTATTCTGTCTGTTGTCAATAATATCTCCCAATCTGCTTCAAATTCGGCAGATTGATTGCCATCGTTATCTAAAGGAAGAATTAGCAGATCAATGATGATTTTATCCGCCGCTTCAACGTCTTTAATAAAAAAGTCTTCTTGCGAAATAAATTGCCTATTACCCAAAGCCAATTGAATTGCCTTTAGTAATGAGGTTTTACCCGAGTTATTCATTCCAGTTAGGACAGTGATTTTCTCAAGAGATACCTCTATGTTCTCAAGCCCCCTAAATCCTGATACGCGAACTGATTTGATTAAAATGCTCACATTAGCTCCATATTTTTAAATTTTCACTCGCACCTCACCGCTCATCAGCTTGGGAAGCAAGTTGTCGCGGAGCTTTTCTAGGATTTTAATTTGTTTTGCGTTGGCAATTTGTTTCTCAAGCAAAGGTGCCATCTGTTCAGACATTGCAGTTAGCTCTTCTGGTTTTGGTACTTTAACCATCGCATCGTCTAAATCACCACGCTTAATATGCCCCATTGTCGTTGCATGACTAGATGAGATAGAGATAAATTCATCAAGGTGATATTTGCACCAGTGCAAGTAAAACCATTTTGGAAATTCTTGTGATGTGACTTTGAATAAATGCTGGTTAAGCACGCATTTTTCGCCATCCCAAACCTTCACCATGAGTGAGGCTGACCAAGCAAATATTACATCGCCATTTTTAACGACATATTCAGGTTTTAAGTTTGAAGTTGCCCAGTCTGAGTTTTCAGAAATACCACTGCTTAGTTCTTTAATTTTTAGCACTGGCAGTTTATTGATTGCATCCGATGGCGGAAATTTTTGGCAAGCAAGACCATTTAGGAAATTTGCAACACTACTTAATGGTCTTTCCTCCCAATCATCATGCGCTTCTTCAATAAACCACTGCCTAAACAGCGTTTCGGACATGCGATCCAGGATGGTATGTTGGCGGTGAAGCAGGTCGATTTTATCATCCAAACTGCTGAGGACTGAGGCAATGTTTTTTTGTTCTTTTAATGGCGGAACTATTAAGTCAATCTGGTCGAGAATATCAAAAGTAATTTGCGGAAATGTACCAGATCTATCCTCTGCAATCATTTGTAAATAATCTAGCGTTTCTTTTGAAGTTAGGAATAATTTTAAATAGGTTGGGTCTATGTCGCCTTTGGAGCGTAAAACCATTAGTTTTGTTGATACGACATAATTATCAGCTTCAAAACCAACTAACGCATACCTTTTATTTGCAGGACGTATTTCACTAAACAGCAAGTCGCCTTTTTTAATTCTTTTTTTCGCTTGCCCAGGTAGTGTCTTTGGGTCGGACAAATCAGCATGCAAGAATTTATCCGCAAGAATATCTGAGGTATTTAAAAAGACGACAGGCTTTTCATTGAATTTGAATGTTTCAGATACGCTTTCAATAAGCGTGCCTAATTTAACTTCTTGCCACTCGCTCACAGTTTCACCCTCGCCAAGTTCTCTACAATGGCTTTATTGAGCTTTTCTTCCTCCACCAACTGCGCTTCAAATTCTGCTTTTAGGGCGCTAAAGCGCTCGGCAAAGTTAAAGTCATCTTCATCATCGGCCAGGCCTACATAACGGCCTGGGGTGAGCACATAATTTAGCTCAGCTATTCTTGTTACTGGTATGGAAGCAGATAAGCCAAGTTCGTCTTGGTAGCTGCCACCATCACTAAATTCAGTGCCTCGCCAACGGTGATAGATCTGGCTAATTTGGTGCAGGTTATCTTCGGTTAATTCAATTTGTTTACGGGAAATACGATTGAACTTTAGGTTTCTGGCATCAATAAATAGCACCTCACCTCTTCTATCATTTTTACCATTGACTCCAGCGCTTTTATCATGTGATAAAAACCACAAGCAACATGGAATGGTAACGTTACTGAATAGCTGTGCAGGTAAATTGACGATACATTCCACCACGCCTTCATCTACCATTTTTTGCCTAATAACACCTTCGTTATTTGTTTGGCTAGTCAATGAGCCTTTTGCCAACACTACACCAGCTCTACCATTTTTAGATAGCCTTGCCAACATGTGCTGTAGCCATGCGTAATTGGCATTACCGACTGGTGGTGTGCCATAAACCCAACGCGGGTCTTCTTTAAGCTTGTCACCATCCCAGTCTTTAATATTAAATGGTGGGTTTGCCAGAATGTAATCTGCTCTTAATGTTTTATGTTGATCGTTTGTAAAAGTAGAGCCGTAAGTTTCACCAATATTTCCATCTAAACCATGCACCGCAAGATTCATTAAACAAAGTCTGCGTGTCTCTGCCATTTTTTCTTGGCCATATATCGCCAAATCACCTTTTTTATTTAGTTTTGCTTGGTGTGCATCTTTAAACTTGGCGGACATAACAAACATGCCCCCAGAGCCACATGCGGGGTCATAAATCTTGCCTCTGAATGGAGCCAGGATTTCAACCAGTAAATTAACAATTGATTTTGGAGTGTAGAACTCGCCAGCTCTTTGGCCCTCGGCCATGGCAAACTCACCTAAAAAGTATTCGTACACCTCCCCAAATACATCTTTGTTGCCATGTTTCTCTTTATCAAACTTTAGTTTTGCAATCTCGCCAACCAGCTCACCCAATTTGCCAGGCTCAAGTGCCAAACGAGAAAACTCACGGTAAAGCACTCCATTTAAGCTTGAGTTTTCTGTCTCGATCAGCGTCATTGCGGAATCGAGCAGTTGAGGGATTTGTGGTGATGATGCTTGCTCTAGAAGCTTGTCAAAATGTGCATCGGGAGGAACCCAAAACACGTTGTCAGATGTGAAAAATGTCCTATCTTGAACAAATATTGCATAGCTTTCTTCTCTAATTTCATCGTCATCAATAAATAAATCAGAGGCAGGGTCACTTAATCGCTCTTTGATTACTTGAGCCTGTGCATCGTACATATCTGAAACGTATTTTAAGAAAACCAGCCCCAGAACAGGGTATTTATATTCTGCCGCTGATACAGAACCTCTGAGTTTATTCGCAGCATCCCAAAGTGTTTTTTTAAGTTCTTCGTAAGTCAATTGCTATCCTCTTTGTTTTCTTGTTCTCTGCTTAAAGCCTTATTTAAAGTGATTCTACTAACTTTAAAATGTTCGGCTACCTCAGTTTTTGTGATTTTCGGGTCAAGCAACATTGCTATTGCTTTTTTCACATCAGATTTTGACATGGATGGTTTTCTGCCACCTTTTCTTCCCCTAGCTCTTGCAGCATTTAAACCAGCAATGGTTCTTTCTTTAATAATAGAGTGTTCGAATTCAGCCAATGCGCCAAAGATATGAAATATCAACCTTCCACTGGGCGATGTTGTATCAATTGATTCAGTAATCGATTTAAACCCAACGCCTTGTTTTTCAAGGCTATGCACAATCTCCACTAAATCTTTTAATGATCTGGCTAAACGGTCTAATTTCCACACAACAAAAACATCACCAGACCGTAACGCACTTAAGCAAGAATTGAGCTCAACTCTCTCTCGTGATTTTCCAGTCACTTTTTCTTGATAAATTCGCTCACAACCAGCAGACTTAAGTGCATCAGTTTGTAAATCTAAATGTTGATCTTGCGTACTTACTCTAGCATAACCAATATGCATATATAACGTACCTAATGTATCCATAGATTTATTAACGTAATTTATTTACATAATATCAGAGTTTATATGGGATTTTCTCACTAAATTTTTTTGATAATAAAACGAACGTTTTATATACAAATATAATTCAAATAATTAAATAACACAGGTTATGATTACACTGTTTAGATTCCATAGGACTTACTATGAATTGGATAATACCTTTTAAAGGAAGACATTACTCTGGTGCATTCAATCAGAACTTTCTTTTTCAGAAAGATAACATTTATGTAATGGATAATCACAGGGCAGCCATGTGGTGCTGGCTCAACTTTTATAATAGCAACATTAAAGATGTTGGGATTTTTCACTTGGATAGGCACAGTGACGCACTTCAAAGCAATTTGAATAGTTGGGTTTTACAAGCATCTGGGTCAAATCATGTTAACACTATGAATATTCATTCCTACCTAAGTGCAACGGACCAGATTTTTCCAGAATCTAAGCTTTTCAGATGGGATAACTATCTATCGATTTTTCTAGATTTATATCAATCTGAAATTACATGCTGTAATTTCTCGATTTATGAAGGCGATCCGATAAATCATTCAAAATTAGTTGAGAGAAAGCCTTGGGATTTACCCGAAAACCTAAGTTTTTGGTTTTCTAAAGGGAAGTGGATTATCAATATTGACTTAGATTACTTTTTTCATGAGGTAAATGACTCTATTGAGCAGATGTACTCGTTAGAGTATTTGCGTGGTTTTTTTAATGAAGTGGCGAAAGTAGCTGATCGAAAATCTGAGGTTGTTGTTACAGTGTGCTTTAGCCCTGAATGTTGCGGTGGGTGGGCAAAATCTGAAAAAATATGGGAAGTGGCAGATTCATTCTTGAATACTGGCCTCATACTGCCGCTCTAAAAGATTTTTAAAGTATAGCGTTTGAGCCCATCTAAATTGTTCAACTTACAGTTTTGGTTTTGGTTGAAAAAACTCGCTAAAAGCCAACGAAACATATTCCGATCAAAAAATTAAAAGCAGGCCTCAAAAGAAATTTAGCCTGCTTTTAAAGTAAAAATATTAACTTTGCTATTTAGAATAAATGATTTATCGTTCTAAGGATAAACCATTTAAATAACAACCTTAATGATCAATAAGATAATAGTTAACAATTACATTACTAATAGTTCACATATCCTGTTGTTATTTAAACTGGTCGCTTGGACTGCGGCTTGAACACATAAAAGAGGTTAGG
>VFQN01005038.1_pt1 | contig 16690 bp, 14 predicted proteins | sample 3512371 | NCBI WGS metagenome assembly VFQN01 (sample SAMN10412370, study PRJNA504923) | tailings metagenome | isolation source: Replicate 2 from Balatoc abandoned mine | place: Philippines: Itogon, Benguet | collected 2017-08-28 | reverse complement strand
CGAACGGCCTAATTCGGCCAAGGCCCACCTTTGGCCGTCGGGGGCCGAAGGCAGAGAGAGAAAATTAAACAGCAGCGAGAGCAGTGATTTATGAGTGAGATTGTGAAGTAAAACGACTCAGATTACTGCTTATTACTTTCGCGTGATAATTATGAATTTTAAAAAGGAGATTGCAAGTAAAATTGATAAGAAATGGCCAAAGCATTATTTAGAGAAGGAATTTGAAAGAAAGCGAGCTTATGACATTGTTCTAACGATGGATGAAAAACAATATTCGAAAGAAGTTTGTGAATGGGGTGCGAAAGGATTTGCAAGCATTGCTTCGTTAGCAATGACTACCCAAAATGCAGAATCTTTAGCAGATTTTTTGGATGATGGGGGTTGTGAGTCGCTGTTAAATATAATGAATAAATTTGGGGAAGAGAGCTCTCTCATTGCTGCCTTTGGTTGCATGACAATCTCAATTTTAGCTTATTGTTTACGAGAGTTGAAGGAGTTTTTGGGTGAGATTGGTGGTTGCGAGGTTGTTGTTTACGTCATGTCCGTGCATGTGGGAGATCCCGAAGTCTCTGAGTATGGGAGCCACGCTATTGGCATACTTGCAAATAATAATATTTCCAACTCATATCGCTTATCCGAGAGCAATGCGTGTGATATCCTCGCCCAGGTTGGGAACTTCGGATTCAATCTCCGGCACGAGAAGTGTGTCCCAGTTGCCAAGAACGTATGTTATGCCTTTGCTCAACTCGCTGAAGCTGTAAATGCCAAACGGTTGATGGAATGTGGTGCATCTTGTTTGGTTTGCCATTTGACAAAGCTTCACTTTAAAAACGAAGAGTTCGCTATCGCTGCTGTTCACGCCATTTGTGCTCTTGCCTCCCTCAATCCGTTCCATCGAGAAGAATTAGGGAAAAATGGAATCTGCAAATTAATTGTTGACATCATTCAAGTTCATCATGATAATACTCCGCTAATCACGGAAGGGTGTGAGTCGATCATGCATCTATCGTTGTCTCCGAACAACGCCGACAAACTTAGCGACCACAATGCTTGTGAGCTGATTATCTCTTTATTTTCTAAAGTTATGATGGAAATTGAATTTGGCACTGAGATTTGCACTGGAGCACTATTGCACTTCGCGACATACGGCAATGGAGCAAAAAAGAATCGAATAAAGTTTGTTTTGAACCACACAATTGATTTATTGAAAACCGCACAATTCAGTGCGAAAGCATCTTTCAAAGCAAGAGAGAATATCAATACTCTCTTAGAGTTGTTGAATAACGAAGTCTCATTAAATTCTGAATTAGGAAACAGTATTGTTAACGGAGGACCTGGAACACAGAATAACGCTTCTTCAGCCTCTAGTCCCAATCCCTCCCTACCTTCCAGCAATTCAAGCGTTAGTATTCCTAACAGTACCTCTTCTCATTTAATTAGCGTGATTCACGGCAGTGAGATGAAAGGAAATACCATTCCATTGCATGTGGAGGTGAGGGAAGTTATTGAGTATGATTCACTTCATAATAAACTCAACAAACGCACTGAATCTCCTCCACATGATGTGATTGATCCCGCCTCAAGTCTCAATCCCTCATCATCTAGCCATATTAGTCCTAAAAATGGACTTGAATCTATTGGAGGCTTTGGTATGAAGCTTCTGGGGATGAATAAGAGTCGCAGTAACTCAAGCGCCGTTCCTATGTTGTCTGAGAACCAGACGAAGAATGGTACCACTCCGACTGCTGTTTCAGGAAATAAAGGAATTTATGAAATATAAGAGAATAATTCTGCATCGTTTTGTTTTTTGCTGTTTAGTTGAATTTTGTCGTAGTTTTGTTTCGTATATAAATTGCTTTAGTTGTGCTTTTAGTTTTGTTTCTTTGAGATCGATGAAATGTCCTGGTTTTCAGAATAGAATAATCGCTATCACTTATGATATCTTGATCTATGAGTAAGTAAAAATGAAATATGCTGTTAACCTCACTTTGGCTTGGATGTTAGTAATGTAAATTTATAATAATCCATCTGATTTAAGCAATTCTCTAATAAATAAGTTCAACTCATTCTTCGTCGAACGAACAAGTCATTAACATTAATTGCAATGATGTTTCCGTGCCTTATTGTAGTTTTCACGCTTTTGGGATTTGCTTCATCGTCTCTAATTATACCATCGGTTTGGCCACAGGTAAATACCTCAAAATTTCTCTTTTTCCTGCTTAGATCGATCTTTCTGATTAGCCTAACGTGTTCACAACTGGAGAAAATGATTTTTACTTCAATACTCTACAATTTGAAACAACATCAGGAAGTATTTCTACTTTATCAAATGCCTTTGAGCGTTACTCGCGCATCATGTTTCCCCATACTACTCATTCCAAATCAAGAGCCTTCCACGTTAAAGTCGCAGTCAGTGATGCCTCGGAGGCCTATCCGCAATTGGAGACTGATGAATCATATACGCTGGACATTAACCAACAATCTGATATCCAGCTCTCCGCGAAGACTGTGTATGGTGCTCTGAGAGGTTTGGAGACATTGTCGCAGCTTGTCATCTTCGACTTTGAGAAGAAGCAATATTTTATTCCTTCCGTGCCGATTCATGTGGATGACTCTCCTCGTTACGCGCACCGTGGAATCTTGCTTGACACGTCACGTCATTATCAGCCTGTTTCCTTCCTTAAGAAAACCATCGATGCTCTCTCATACGCTAAATACAACGTTCTCCACTGGCATGTAGTCGACACGCAGTCCTTTCCTTTCGAAAGTGTGACATATCCAAACTTATGGAAGGGGTCTTATACTTCTGCAGGTGAAGTACTCTTGATTCTGTCAGTTCGTTGTAACTCTTTTTTGGATTAGAGCGTTACACACACGATGATATCCAAGAATTAGTGGAATACGGTCGCGAAAGAGGTGTCAAGATTATGATCGAATTCGATGTGCCAGGTCATGCTGCAAGTTGGTGTAACGGATATCCTGAGATTTGTCCCTCCGCCACTTGTCTCCAACCTCTCAATCCTGCTTCAAACCTCACGTTCCCCCTTATCACCTCCTTAATAGGAGAATGTACTGGTGCTGGATCTTCTACCCAAGGTCTTTTCCCTTATAGTTTGCTTCATTTGGGAGGAGATGAGGTTTCGTACACATGTTGGACTGCCAGTAATGAAATCCAAGCCTGGGAGAAAGACAATAACTTGAATGGAGATGAAGAAACTTACAAATACTTTGTTGATAAGGTAGCCACCATTACCCGAGAACAAAACCGGCTTCCAGTGCAATGGGTGGAGGTTTTCGAACATTTTGGTGATCAATTAGATAAAAATACCATTGTTCATGTATGGAAGGAGAAGTCAACTTTGGACGGTGTTTTAAAGGCTGGCTATCGAGCATTATTATCGAACCAAGATGATTGGTATCTTGAGTAAGTGATTTGTATTATTTGCACACCGTGTTTTGACGATAATGACAAAAATAGTCATTTAAGCACTACTTGGCAGACTATGTATCTGAATGAGCCAACAGGAGCACTTACCGAAGGTTCTGACCCTACCCTGATTATTGGAGGTATGTTAATGCTCCTTAGTTATAAAATCTTTTTAAATTTGGTGTAGGTGAATCTTGTATGTGGGCGGAAACTGTTGACCCGTCTGTGGTCGAGAACACTATTTGGCCAAGAGCAGCAGCCGTATCTGAGGTTCTGTGGAGTGCAAAGGAAGTGATCTACAACAAAAATGGAACTGCGGATTTAACTGCGGTTGAGTCTCGTCTCGAGACCTTCCGATGTCTTTTAACGCAAAGAGGTATCGCTGCTGCACCAGTGTTGAACTCCCAAGCTCGTTCATCTCCTCCTAATCCTGGCTCTTGCTACGTGCAACGTCGTTAACAATGTATTATGTCTAGAAAAGACGCATCCTAAAGATGTTAACATTTCCTTTTTAACATCATCGATTCATCGATTATTCCTTAACATTGAATATTAATTAATTTCACGAACTGTTTCTGATTTCGAAAAGCGAAAGTCACTGGCCAAACTCAAAGGTGAATGTATGCTACGTGCTAGGAGCACAATTTAGGATATGATGAACTGCAAGCTAAAGCTTATCTTCCCAAATTCTTTGCCATTTGCAGAGGCAGAGGATGATTTGCTCTCAGGTGATACCAAGGGCAGCTCGACTGATTGTGACTCTTCAGTAACTGTGTAAGGAGCAAGGCGAAAAGAATTCCAACCTAACAAAATCTTCCTTCTTATCTTCTCTTTGTCGTACACTTCCACTGTGAGAGTTTGATTATCCACATCACTATTTGCTGGTAAAGAGATCTGCATTACGTCAGTAAAGTCCCCTTGGCTCGCATTACGTAGCAAAGACGTTTTCACTTTCACTTGCAAAGACGGTATAAGGAAATAAACATAAGGATTCGCTTTTGAAAAGATTGAGGAGGTGTGAATGCCGCTTAAACGAACCTGCGAGATTTTTAAAGTGAGCGATTTCAGTCCTCGATTCGAACTAAGAACAGTGGTTGCTGGTGTGTTTGTTTCATTGTCATCGAAGAAGTGAAGGGCTTGTTGCACTGAAGGAGTTGAAGGCGCATGATGAGGAGTATGGCGATTCGCAGCTGGGTCATAAATCGGTTCCTCTTTGTTTTCTGTCATTAAACTGATCCCTGGATTTTTGCTCTTCTGTGTGGTTAAAGCTTGATGGTTATGTTTTGAAGATGCACCACCAGTTCCAGTATTTCCCGTAAATAAATGAAAAAGAGACGTTTTACCAGAAGAATCTTGTCGAGTAGTTCGTACAGGAGTTTGTAGTGAAGATGAAGCGGGTTGGTTATTCTTCGATGACGTGGAATGAGCTGAAGTAGGATTTGAGTTGGATGCTTTATCATTAATATTGTCGTTTACTGGTGCCGATTTTCCTTTCGCCTCTTCCATGCTTACAATTGTTTCGTCGTGGAAGACCTCGAGACCAATCACGTCAAATAAAGTATTTTCATCGTATACAGCTTTCTCCCTACGTTCATTTTTGGAAGAGGCTGTAGAATCTCCTTTCTTTGGCATGAATGTCATCTTTTGGATCCATTCAGACGCAGTTTGCCTTACATTATCCACAGTCGCACTACCAATTAAGGCTGGAGAGGAAAATTTTCCACTATTCCTTCCATTTCGGTTTTCTCCTAATACAGTAGAATGGTTTGCAGCCGATAGCGGAACCTGCGCTTTTTTACTTGAAGGATTGGAAGTCGAAAACAGTCCCTTCAAAGGATTCTGCAAAGAATCTGGCAACGAGAGAAGGGTCTCAGGATTTCCACGCGAAGATGGTTGATTTATGACTGAAGATTTCGTTGAATTGCTTGAATTATGCATATTATGAGGTGAAAACATTCTCCAAAGCAAATCCCGTTTCAGGTTTGATGGAAACTCCTCCCCAAATGGGAAAGAAGGCTGCTGAATTGAATTACCAAAGTTAGCATGATGGTTGCGTGGTTGAATATTAATTGGGCAAAACTCATTGGTACGCCGATAAATAACCTCATAGTTTCCATCAAGAAAATTCATTAAATATTTGAATAGATTCTCCTTTTGAGAGCGAGATTCTTCTCCATCGTTACTTTCTGTATGTAATGGTAAGATAATGTGCAAAAGGAAATATTCCAAAAATGTTGATATTACATGATTGAAGCCTGAGGTGGAACTGGTCCCTGATTTCTCTTCCGTTAGAGACAACAAGAAACGTAGAGAAGAATTGAATTCAAAAGATTCAATCGAACGAACGAGAAGGTTGACTAAATACTCAAAGTACTGTAAAGGTGGAACTGTCCATTCCATTGACCAAGTAATGAACAGTTTCTGACCCACTTTTAAAGGAGGTAAATCAACAGAAATCATCTCAAAAACACTTTTCATGAAATCAAAATCCGACTGGAATTGTAAAACTTCCTCTCTCGTAAATTGATGTAATGGCGCTGAGGACCCATTTGATGTTTGCGCTACTGCGTCACGAATAAATAGAAGGTAACGATTGATTATTGTTTCCTCAGCAAGATAGATCAAAGCTAGGTAAAGAGACATATCACTAAACCAACCTCTGACTTTTGTCAAATAATTGAGTATTTGTTCGCAGGCTGTGGTTATAAAACGGGAAGGCGGTGGATTCGATGAGGTTAGAGTAGTCGCTGACACCTTAAAACAAAGTTCATCAAAGTGCAAGAACGATTGTACCACTGGCATAAAAATCAGACGAGTCGTGATGATTAGGAGCTGTTCTAAAATGATGTCATACGACTCCTCTTGTAATGACTTCATGATATCATTTTCCAAGTTAGCGCTCAAAGTCGAAGTTGGAGCTGCGACAAGAAGTTTATGGGTCATGTCTCTTAACACAGGGAAATAATCACTCATAATGCGTGAGCAGTCGTTTAAGTTCGCTATGAATAACGAAAGGTCTACCACATAGTCAGGCTTAATATTCTTTTTCATCGAGAGACTAATATTGAGATAGTGTGAATGTGTGGCCGAATAGTATTCATGACCAACAAACAACCAGGCATTGTAAATCATCAAAAGTAGCTTCTTGCACAGTTTCAAATAAGGAGAGGAAGACGTTACCGCAGGGGAAGGAACAAATGAATAGATAATTGGAGTCTGTTTGAGTGAATCGTAATAATCAACTAACATTTTGAGTATCTTCTGCGCGTTTTCAGGAATCAAAGATACTTGGAAGCCATCGCTGTTCAAACTCACTGTCCACCTGTAGTTTGATTGAACTCCCTTCCCTTGCCTGGAGGTGGCAACACTGGACCCCTCGCAAAATAAAGCTGCAATCAATGATTGCAGTCCTTTCAAATGATCTTGATACATCTGATGAATGAAATCCAGTATAGTCTGAGTTGGAAGAAGAAGGAAGGTTGGATCGATGGAATATATGGATGGATGAAAAAGTGTAAGGAGCGTCAGAAATCTTTCCTGGAGGTAGTCATTTTTCTCGACAAGGAACTTTATCCACCTTCTTTTCTTCAAGACAGCAAGATCGCTCGTGTAAGAATTGATTGGGAGCGAGAGAAACGAAGCTATGTCCTTCAAATTATCTTGAAACTTTAGATGCACGACAGTAAGGAAGGTTTCGAGGAATGGTTTAATCTGTTCTGGAAAAAAGTTTTCTTGAAAGGAACTACTGGGAGGATTCATAAACAATCGCGGAGTTAGAAAAATCAGAGATTGGTAAAAGTCTACTAAGGTCTTATCTTGGAAGATAGAGAGCCTTGCAATCAGGAATTCATTCTCATCCAAATACTTTCCATTAGATTGCAACGTTTTTACTTCTGCTGTAGCTTGATCCAGTAGACCGTGAATTCTCATTCGGATGGAGTCATTTGAATAATGCGCGGCAGTGATGTCACTTGAAACGTTAAGAAGATTCGGAATATAAAACAAACGAAGTAGGTGAAATAAAATGCGAACATAAACTCTTTCCATCGCTTTGTTTGTGTTGCTCTCATTAGCAGCGAGTTGTACATGCTGTGCTTCCAAGTTTTGTATGATCCTTTTTACTGATGTGACCCATTCTCCGCTCGTCAAATTGTCGGGAAAGAAAGTGAACCCTCCATCGGTTTGCTTTGAAGGAGATTGTGGTAAAGCGAATCCAGATTTTGTAAATCGTTTACTATCTGCACGAGAGGGTAAAGGCAATGGGTGTAGCGAAGGAGCTTTCGATTCGAGCGAAGTCAATTCGTGATAAACTTCTACACTTCTTCTTCTTATTGAAAAGAACAGAGATAGTTCTTGAGCCTTACAAGGACCACAAAGTATCTCCAACGTGAAACGAGATGCTGTTGTGTTATTGTTGGAATTATGCAGTTGAAGAGTAAGAAAGAGACACGACGAGGAAAGAACAGTTGCCGATTCCACCTGATACAAAGTTTCAAGAAATAAGCTCTGTGATCTATCAGCAACTTTCAAACTTACCTGTAAGTAAGGAAGTATAATATGGGGATCAAAGTATTCTTTAGATTTCCTTAATAAATCGGCAACCAAAGAGAGGGATTGCGTTTCAGCTGTGGCGACGACACTTTCAGAAGTGGGAAAATTCACTTTCAACACAACTCCGTGTGGGTTAAAGAGGACAAATCCATGATAATTAACACTAGAGGTACTTTGATATTTATTGATACAGGAAATTTGGAGAATCTTGATCGGCCACCAAGTGCTCGAAGGAGATGAACGATGAAGAGAGCACATCAGCTGTGCATTTACAAGTTCTACAGATTTTGTTCTCACAAAAAGCTGTCTCTGTTTTGTAGAAGCTGGAGCCCCACTCGTACTCGGTCGCCGTTTTTCATCGCGCTTGGTGGTACCTGCCATGTCTTCGGTCGCAGCGTTGTGATAGATATCATCCAAATTCATCGTTGAGTCGACTGATTCTACATTGACCAACTGTGTAGTCAAATTGATATTGCCAAGGAAACTCTGCTCCGCGAGCATTCCATCCATCCTTTTGTCTAGTGAGATCAAAGTACATTTCAAACAAACGTGGACTTACCTATAGGAAGGTTCCAAAGGAAGGCAAAAAGCAGCTTCATCCTGAGGAAGGAAGCAATCTATCGGTACCATGACTTGTCCAAGATGTTTGTGTTTCAGAAAGCCAGACGCAGCATCTCGAACCAATACCATTACTCCTTGTACTTCGTCAATCCCTAAATTTTGGTCTTGTAAAAGAATCTCCTTATTCCATTCAGGGTCAACGCTCTTGATTGTATCAGTTCGAACATCGGTGTGATTTGCCGTGAGTCGTTCTTGATTCTTCCCAACAAGATACACAGTACAATAAGCGGAAGGGGGAGTAGCTTTCTTTCCTCCTCCACCAGCAAGACCAGAAGCAGAGCGAATAAAAACTCTCAAGGCTTTATGAAATTGCTTTTGGACTATATCTAAATCGTATCGTTTGATGTCATTACATTTAAGAAACGACTTCACAACTCCGCTGTACGATGCGTTAGGATGAATTGTTGTTGCTGCATTCATACCCGAACTGAAGTTAATTGAGGTCGTACGCTTTGGACTTGGTTTAGGACTCTCACATTCGCTGTCTTTCTTGTTGAGAGGAGGAGGCGAAGATACCCTCAAAGACTTTCCTCGAGATCTTCCAAAAGATGAAAATTGACCGAAAGGAGAAGTTTCGGCATTATTATAGGAATCAGTACCAGAGGTAGATGAGGCGATCATTTGGGGATTCGCATTGTTCATATTCAACAACACCTTGCGCATATCAGCGTCAAACGTTTTCGGATTCACAGTCTCCAAAAATGGATTTTGCTGTACAGTTTTCTTTCCTAAAAGCTTTCCATTTATTCGATCACTGTACACTTCAAACTCCCATATACCTTTTACTTGGCTACTAGATCGAACTAAAGGAGAAATGTCTTTGTTCTGTTGGGATGGGGAAGCGAAAAATGCTGTTGACGGGGAAGAGAAATCAGTCTCCGCTTTCAGTCCTAATATGTCCTCAGTGAGTGGAATCAAAGTATTGTGAGTGTCGATGGTTTCAAAAGGGAGTGTTCCATTCCCAAATTGTTCTGCAGCATGGATCGTCCTCTTATCAGCAATGTTTGTTGTGGCGAACTGGAGTTCCAGTGACTTTAATTCTGACTGAACCACACGGAAATAACCGGCTGGTAGTCGAACACTAACATGCATCACGTAATCTAATGGAAGCCGATGATCAAGATTAAGGGCTAAAGCAATGATGTCTCGGAATAGTATCACAGTTTCGTCAGAACGTGTTGGGCTATTGGAACTACTCAATCTACAAAAGACACCATGCTCGCGAAGCTCGAAAGAGTCATTGAAAGAATTATTAATACTATTACTTCCAATACCAGTGAATGTGCTCATGGTAATTGAAAATTTCTTTTTTTCTTTTTCTTTGTCTTTCACAGCATCACGACTCCCAGATTTCCTTCCAGTAATATATTTACATCTTCCTTTATAGCTGACAAACTCTCCATCGATTCCTTGATGAATACAAGCTATAAACTTCCAATAATCTAGTTCTTTCTCAAACTCAAAGGAGTGGATCTCACTAATATCCTTTAAAATGATATTGCACCTCATCAACCCTTGCTGACTGGAATTCATGTCCAAGTCATTCGAATAGGCATTCTTTAATAATTGCATAAAGATTTGTTCGTCTTGATTGTGCGATGGAGAGGAGAGAGGTTCAATGCGATTGAACTGAGAATGATAATTTTTGGTCAAAATTAAGTTTGAATAGTTTGGAAACAGCGGAGGATAGACAGTCCTTATTTGATTGAGTGAATCGTTCTTACCAACTAAAACTTCATTGCATTCATCAATCAAACTCTCGAAATCATTCGATGAAATATCTGCTGGTAATTGAGAAAGAACAGAGGAGAACAGATTATAGTCTGTAGCCCTTGTTCTCAGCATAACTTCCCGATGCAGAACTTGATCAGGTGAAAGCTCTGCCATAGGTTTCGTTGCGATGCTAAAGAGAGTGGAAGGTTGATCCTTCCTTTTGGTCACATTGCGTGAGAACATATTTTCTGACTGTAGATCACTCTAATTCTCGACTTGCTTTCAATTACGCCAGAAAAATCTCTCTTTCAAAGTGATCAATTTCAAAGATTGTCTGAAAACACCTTGTTTCCAATCAGTTAGTTCACTAGGAAGGAATTCTCACTCAGAATAACTTACCGAGCGAACTGAAAGAAGCGGTGATTCAAAATCCGGTGATTTCTAGCCGGTAGAATGCGCTTTCTTTTGAAAAAGCTTTCGAAAGAGAAAAATGCTGTTAGGGTTACCACACCATTATCTATGGTTCTACTGGCTTCTTCTCCTCTCTGTGGTCAATTCAGATGAGAAAGTGAACTTATCGAAGATCCCATCTGATCAAATTGCTATCGTTCAGTTCGATTCGCGTCCCCTTAAGAACTACTGGCTAACCGCTGCTCAATGGAATGCACGATATTGTGAGCAACACAATCACAAATTTCTGTACTACACAACAAAAGATCAGTGTCATTACCAACATGAACCCTTGGCTGATGCTTGGTGTAAAGTTCGTGCAATGTTGAATGCTAACGAAGATTTTCAAGAAATCAAAGTATTCTTTTATCTAGATTCTGATGCAGTGATTGACAAGGACTTTGCTCATCTTTCCCTCAATGCTATGATAGAAACAATGCAAACTCGCCTAGCATGGAATCCTATGATAAAACCGATCATATTCAATCAAGATGGACCCTGTTGGTGGTGTAGTTTCATTATGAAGATTGGATATAAAATGTGCTTGAACGCTGGGACTGTGGTCTGGTATCGACACAGTATAAGTGAAAAGATCTTAACTGATTGGTGGGATGCCTCTATGGATTCCTACGAGACCAATCCTATTAAAAGGTTGATCTTTTGATTTTCTCTTCCAACCTTTAATTGTACGTTTTTGTTAGGAAGTTCAGATTGAAGTGGCCTTGGGAGCAAGATCGACAAATGGCAATATTTAATCGATCCTCCGAATATATTCAGATCGCAAGTGAACCAGATCGAATATTTATGCAGCTAAAAGCTGGAGTGAAGAATGGATGGTGTTTGTCTCACTTGCCTGAAGCGAAATGCTTTATTTCCCACTATTGTGCGAATGGTAAATCAAAGCAGAAGATGAGGCAGTTATATGATGAAGTCTCTTCGCCAGTCAAGTAAGTTAATGCGTTTCAGAGTTAAATGTAATTAACCTCCACACTTAGTTCTACGATTAATACCTTGACGCTTCACTTCGATTGAGAAGGAAGTATCAAAACCAAATGTTACAAAATTTTAAATGTTATGAGGGTAATGAACATTCTGAGTGAACAACGGGAATAGCGGTAAGGGTGAAACGTGTATTAATTGATTTTCACGGTTTTCCTTCTCCGCGTCGTTCCTCCATTATTATCAGCCGCTCGAGCCACCTGGACTGGTGCAGCCGTCGCCTTGGCAACTGCTATAAGAGGAGTACTCTTTTTGACTGGAGATGGAGTGACAGATGTTGCTGCGACTGAAACCTTCGGTTCTGGCAGGTTTTGAAAGTTCAAAGCGTTTAGCAAGCTTCCTGCAACAGTTAATGGTAGCCCCAACAGAATAGCTGTAATTCCTAATAATCCATTATCTCCAAGTAATTCATATGCGCCGATAGCCAAAAGAGCGAATCCAGAAGAACTGAAGGTGGCAGGAGAGGTTTTCAAGGCGGAAATAACTACAGGTAAGAGAAGTGGAGCTGGTTCGATTAATAAGGGAGCAAGAGATAAAACTAATTGCTTATTGTTGACAGCAAATTCTAACAAATTCCACTCGTCGATGAGAGGGAGCAGTTTCTCGATCTTAGAGAGTGTGAGTCCTTTCTTTTCAAGTTCTTGAATGAGACCAGAATCAGCCAAAATACCGAGTAGCTTCAACTCTCTTGTACGTTGAATTATATCATACTTGCGCACCAGTAGACCATCAGGGTTTGTGCGACGAACTAGGTCTTTATAATTCGCTTCCCCCAATAATTCTTTAGGAGTGACCACATCAGGATCTGTGACAAAATCCAAGCCAAAGTTCTCGTGCAAAGGCTGAATACGAGTTCTAGGAGCCCTAAATGTCTGAAAGGCTTGTGAGATTACAGCGATCGCAAGTACCAAGAAGACTGTTTTCATCATTCTTTAAGGGCTATTCTCTGACTTCGTTGATGCAAAAGATTTTCATGCAACGTCAGTGCCGAGCTAAACATCCCGGCACAACGGCAAAACACACGAGAAATTTAATACCGATAACTCGAATTCTTATTTATTTACAATAACATTGATTTTAAACTATCCAAAATCTTATCCAATGATGAAATATTAATCATCATTAAAACATGATCTTTATATCTGAACTGTTCTGTGGGAAGATTAATATAATACGCCTCATCAGCATGTTGGAAATAGAAATCATCTTCAAAGTTATGAAACATAATATCATTGCTTCCAATAAGTTGTGTGAAAGGTTGAAAAGATGACTTTCCATAGCTTTCATTGAAAGAGCAAGGAGAGAGTACAAAGACATTTTTCATAGATTTAAAACTCTTGACAACTTCAACTTCAAGATCTTCCTCAGTTTCAGAGACTCCCTTCGCCCACTTCACATCCTCATAAAGGTTTCTATGTAATTCATAGATCAACTGAGGTGGAAAATTGGAAAATCTACCATGGAGTAGAACTCCACAAGCACTCTTCCCTTGAGTCGCTGAGATGAAAGGTTTGCTTCGATCCTTGTGCTGCTGGGCAACTTCAAAGATTTTCTGAAACAAAATACCCTCCTAATTGACATTAACATCAGGGTCTGAAATTTTGTAAATTGTTTACCTTCACAGAGGCGAGGGGAAGGATTGTGGCGAAAGCGAAGACATCATCGTCGCCTTCATTGTTGACAACAGTGCCCACAGAAACTATGCATGATAACAACTCTTGAAAATTTTACAGTAGCGAAGCACTTTTAATCTTACCTTGGTGAATAATTAGATCTGATACAGTCGCGGTCTCTGAAGTCGGTACTATCCACTGATTAAGAATCGTCTTAATTCCATGGAAATAAGCTTCCTTCATATCATTGAATTCAAACGTGAACTCTTCAATTGTTTGCTCCTTGTTCTTACTCAGATCAAGTTCATCTTCACTCTCTTCGGAATCATCTTCGTCTTCATCTTTCTCGTTATCGTCATCGTCGTTATCATTTTCATCTTCAACTGTACTTTGAGAAGATCTTTTGCTTTGCTCATTCAATTTCCTCCTTTTGGAGCCATCCAAATTGTTTTGTTGTTCTGAAAGGTTAGCCCCTTTCCTCAGTGGTTGCCTCGCTCTTTTGCCTTTCATTTCCCGCCAAATCAATTTTCTAGTCGTCGGTATGTTATCGATATTATCGGTGGAATTATTGCCCTTAGCCCTCATCTGTGCCCAAAGAGGGGTTGCTCCCCTTTCTCATTTGGTTGAACAGGAACAGCACAAATCAATCATCCTTCCAAAGAAGAAGCTGAACATTCTTTGACTTGAGAACAATGGATACTCTGGATACAAATCATGAGGAGCCCAGATCTTATTCGACTGCGAATGATGATGGGGATATCGCTTTTGATGAGTTGGTGCAAACTGAATCGCTCATTAAGGAAAGAACATTGAAACGAATCAGTAATGCGAATCGTGAAAGATCATTGAGCAATTTAGGTCAAAGTGTACATAGTCAAGAATCTGATCGTGAAAGTGGTGGAGAAAAGGAAGACGAAGAGTTTATTCGTTTGACTGACATGAGAAAATCGCTGTTTGAAGCGATCCCAGAGCCTTATTACGAGAGCAAAGAATTTCGTCGTGTTGTTATTACTACCCTAAAGGAAGGAATGGGAGATCATGATAGCAAAGAGGCATGCAAACTGTTACAAAAATGTATGAAGATTCGTGAGAAATGGGTCGCCGCGCATCCCTTTCCTCCACAAGATATTTCTGAGAATTGCTTTGAAAGTTATGATGGAAAATTAGTGAAAGGCATAGCGATGATGCAGTCAGTGGATGATGAATTCCGTCGCCGTTCTGTCCCTCCTTATGAGATCTTCGAACAACCACTACCTGATGCACTCAGGGATTTGGAGTATCGCATGGTGCGAGGAGTTATGATTGTGCGTCGAATTGATCCCTCTACTTCTGTGCGTAGGGGAAGTCTCAAAAAAGGGGGAAACGATTATTTTCTTTCCTCTTCAGATGATGGGGAAGCTCCCAAGAGCCTTCCTGGTACCCCTTCCACTCGAGCAGTTAAAACCTTGGCAAATGCGGGAACAGATTGGTCTGAAACTATTTTCCCGGTCGGAACCTTCGAAGAATTTTTGAAGGATTTCCAATTAGTGAGGAAGACGGTTTTTTCTGGACCTGTAGCATCTTACGCGTTCAATCGACTGGAATTCTTATTTGCCAAGTTTAATCTTCACTGCCTTCTCAACGCATCTTTAGAAATGGAGGCACAAAAATGCGTACCGCATCGTGATTTCTACAATGTGCGCAAAGTCGATACTCACGTGCATCATTCCGCTTGCATGAACCAGAAGCATCTTTTGCGTTTCATTAAACACAAGTTAAAGCATCACCCCACTGAGGCAGTCATCTTTCGTGATGGTCGCTTTCTTACCCTTGGAGAAGTATTTAAATCTTTGAATTTAACTGCCTACGACCTTTCAATTGATACTTTAGACATGCATGCGAATAACACCTTCCATCGTTTTGATAAGTTCAATCTGAAATACAATCCTGCAGGTAATGCTCTCTTGTCTTCACTCTGATTAATTGATTCTTAAGTTTTGTTTAGGTCAAAGTCGACTACGGGAAATCTTTCTAAAGACGGACAATGTTATCGGTGGAAGATATCTCGCCGAAATTACGCAAGAAGTTATGCAAGATCTCAGTGCCAGTAAGTATCAATTGGTTGAGTGGAGAATTTCGATCTATGGACGTAAGGCATCTGAATGGTCCAGTTTAGCTCGATGGTTCTACATTCATCGTCTTGCACATCCAAATGTTCGTTGGTTGATTCAAATCCCTCGCCTCTATGATATTTATCGCAAAAGTGGTGAAGTTCATAACTTTGGTCAAATGTTATCCAATATCTTTGCCCCTTTATTCGCTGTTTCGATTGATCCTTCTTCGAATCCACCTTTGCACTATCTTCTTCAGACAGTCGTTGGCATTGATTCTGTTGATGATGAGTCGAGACCGGAGTTCGATCAGTTAAATCAGAACACGCCTATTCCTGAGCTTTGGGATATGCCTTACAATCCCCCTTACGGATATTGGATGTACTATATGTATGCTAATATTTGTGTTTTAAATAAATTGCGCGCATCAAGAGGATTAAGCACTTTCCAATTTAGACCGCATTGTGGTGAAGCAGGTGATCTCGATCATCTGATCTCAACGTATCTTGTCGCCCATCAAATTAATCACGGTATTCTGTTAAGAAAGAATCCAGCTTTACAATACCTGTACTATCTCTCTCAAATTGGTATCGCAATGTCTCCTTTATCTAACAATAAACTCTTCTTGAATTACAACAAAAATCCGTTTATTAAATATTTCCAGTTAGGAATGAATGTTTCTTTGAGTACAGATGATCCTCTCATGTTACATATGACGAAAGATCCATTAGTTGAAGAATATTCTGTTGCTGCACAAGTTTGGAAGTTATCAGCTTGTGATCAATGCGAGATAGCAAGAAACTCTGTGTTACAATCCGGTTGGGAAAGAAAATTTAAGTTGCACTTTTTGGGAAAAGATTACTGTGATATAAGAGAGACGAACGTGCCTATGATCCGATTATTGTACAGAGAAGAAACACTGGCTGACGAAATAAGAGAGATCGAGAATCATGCTACCTCCTAAATCCGAAGGGATTTAGGAGGACGGTTGGACGGAAACAAGTTAATGTGAAGAATGTTAAGAGAACATTTGGGCTTTTTTTTTTTGGTAATTAAGCGAATTTCATCGTTTTCTTTTCGTTCTCAAGCCGTTTTTATTCTTCCCATGCCTTTTATTGTGAAAAACCCATGAGCAAAATCCAATCACAACAAGAGAAGAACATTTTGACTGTTTTTTTTAATTAAGTGTTATTTTGGTATTGCTTCAAGAGATTTTCCACAGCATT
>VFQN01005037.1_pt1 | contig 16694 bp, 12 predicted proteins | sample 3512371 | NCBI WGS metagenome assembly VFQN01 (sample SAMN10412370, study PRJNA504923) | tailings metagenome | isolation source: Replicate 2 from Balatoc abandoned mine | place: Philippines: Itogon, Benguet | collected 2017-08-28 | reverse complement strand
GACGTTCCGGCCGCTCGCCGCGGCCCGCTACCGCCGCCCTATCGAAAGATCCGGGTTAGGGCCACGCACAACCAGGCGAAAGGCCCGCAGGGGTACGTGCGGGGGTTCATTAGACGGCGGCTGCCCAAGACTACGCAGAAGTAGCGATGCCAGAGGTCTCGGGGCGTGGGATGCTCACGACGCTTGACGCGCCAGACGCTGCGAGCAGCCTTCCGCTTTACGAGGGCTGATCGTTGGCTGGCCGCAGATGTGGCGCTGGATCTGCACGTTGAGCGAACGTCCGACGGCCGCAAGGAGGACAGATGCAGGTCAACGATCCACCCGGCAAGCGACTTCGGAGAGCGAGGTCAGCCTCGGCGTTTCGCGTGCCAAGAGGCTTGGCGTCGGCGATCGGTGCAGCGGTGCTCCTCGGGGTGCTCGCCCCAGCGGCAAGCGCGGCGATCACCTTCGAGGACCCGTTCGGGTTCAACAAGGGCAACTCTCCGAACATCGGCTTCCACCGGGCGACGACGCTGGCCGACATTGATGGCGACGGCGATAAAGACGTCGTATCCGCCTACTCCAACACGCTCCGTGCATACCTCATCACGGGAACCTCGATGAGTCCCTCGAGCGGCACACCAGTGCCCGTATACACCCAGCACGATTCCCCGGTGCCGATGACTGCCTCCCGACTGGCTGCGGGTGACTTCAACGGCGACGGCTACGAGGACGTGGCGTCGAACACCAGAGCGTACCTAAGCGACGGTGCGGGCATGTTTGCGGCCGCGGAATCATTCGCGCCGGGTGCCCGCGACGCGGACCTCGATGCCGCCGACGTCAACGGCGACGGCCACCTAGATCTGCTGCTCATCTCTGGCGAGCGCCGGTCGGGAGTGGATGTCCCCGACACATTCCGAGTCCGCTTTGGAAACGGCGATGGGACCTTTGGCGCGGCGCAGGACTACATCGTGCCGCGGCGCTCGTCGGGCCAGTTCGGGACGGGCATTCCAGGCTCGCTCACTGTCGCGGACTTCAACGGCGACGGAGCCCCAGACTTGGCCGTCACAGATTCCCTTCTCGGCGTCCATATCTACCTCAACAGCGGAACAGGCACGTTCGGCTCGCCGACGACCTTCGCGGCGAACGGCGCCAACCGGACGGCCGCTGCCGACCTAGACGGCGACGGCGAAATCGACCTGATCGTCGGAGCGTCCAACGCGACTATCCTCAGCGCCCGCGGACGTGGCGATGGCACGTTCCACGCCCCCCAGGTCGCGGCCACCGGTGTCGGGGGCCCGTTCGGTGTCGGAGACTTCGACCAGGACGGTCTCCTGGACCTTGCGATGAGCGGCGGGACGGCGGGCGCCGGCCAGATGTTCATTGCGGCGGGACTCGGCGACGGGACCTTTGGAACCCCCGAGCCTGTCGGTGGCACTTACGGAAACCCTGCGTCCGAGGTATTGGTCGGCGACCTGAACATGGACTCGCGCGCGGATCTCACGTTGCACGACGGAACTTTCTCCCTTCCTGCCATCGCATTGTTGAACGCGACGACCCCCGCCGACACAACCCCGCCCACGATCACCGCGTCAGTCGCGCCGCCTGCGAATTCGGCGGGCTGGCACTCCAGCGCCCCGACGGTGAGCTTCGCCTGTGAGGACGCCGACTCTGGCGTCGCCTCCTGCTCGGACCCGGTGACGGTCACCACCGAGGGTGCCGATCAGGTCATCACCGGTACTGCTACCGACAACGCGGGTAACAGTGCCGAGGCCTCGGTGAGCGTCAGCCTCGACACCACGCTACCCGGGATCACGGCGAGCCGTTCGCCGCTGGCGAACGCCTTCGGCTGGAACAACTCGCCCGTGACGGCGAGCTTCGACTGCAGCGACGCCCTCTCAGGGGTGGCCGGCTGCACCGATCCGGTCACGTTGTCTGGTGAGGGCGCCGGCCAGCAGGCCACCGGCACCGCGAGCGATGTGGCCGGCAACCAGGCCGAGGCGACCGTCTCGGACATCAACATCGACCTGACCGCCCCGAGCATCGGTATCCCACAGGTCTCGGGCTCGCCGTTTGCCCTCGGTGGCCAGGCGAGCTTCAGCGCCGAGGCAGCAGATGGGCTGTCGGGCCTGGCAGGCGGTGAGTACTTCATCGGCGACGACCCGGGTGAGGGCCAGGGCACCGCCGCGGCGCTTTCGGGCACCAGCCTCACCGGCTCGATCTCCGGCCTTCCCACCGGCGTGCACACCTTGAGCGTGCGCAGCCAGGACCGAGCGGGCAACTGGAGTCCGGTGCAGCAGGCGCTGGTGGTCGTCTACGACCCAAGCGCCGGCTTTGCCACCGGCGGCGGCTGGATCGTGCCCGGCGGCCCGGGCTCGGACCCGGGTGATCTGCTGCCGGGCCTGGACGGTTCGAGCAAGGCCAACTTCGGCTTCTCGGTCAAGTACCAGAACGGCCAGCAGACGGTCCCCGGCGGCAACCTCAACTTCCACTACAACGCCGGCGACTTCCGCCTCAAGAGCGCCAGCATGGACTGGCTGGTGGTCACCAACACCCAGTGGGCCCGCTTCCAGGGCCTGGCCGAGATCGACGGGATGGCGGGCCTGCACCCGTTCCGGGTCGATGCCCGTGACGGCGCCAACGGCCAGCCCGATCGGTTCGTGATCCGGATCTGGGCCCCCGGCGACGACCCCGACCAGCAGGGGCTGATCTACAAGGCCTCCGGCGACGTCGAGGCCGGCCAGATCAAGATCCACCGGTAAGTCGACACAGTCACCAGGAGGGGCGGCACGGACGCCGCCCCCTCCTGGTGTCTCGTGGCGGTAATGGTCGCTGCCTCTGGCGGGTCACAGGCCAGTACCGAGGTACCCGGGGGCGGGAGCAGGCGTCAAACGGCCTGAGGATCCCAGGGCTCGATCGCGTCGACGCACTCGCCGCCTACCTCACCCCACCGGCATGCCTAGTTCGTTCGGCCGTCGTCGGGCGCACCAGTCCTTGGGGTTCGGCGACCTCAACAAGCCTTCGTTCGCGAGGACCGACTTCCAGCGCCAGCCCCCGTTCCAGGACACGAGCGATGCGGTGGACGGCCTCGGCGTAACCGGAGATCTCCTTCGGGGCGGCGTCGGCCCACCCGGACACGTATGGGATCGCCTGGCCGCTCGTGTCGAGCCGAGCGGCTGACAGCGCGACGAAGGCGGCCGTCTCTGCCACGACCTCGGCGCCGGCCCGGCCGAACTCGGCGTAGCGGGCGCCGTGAACGTGGGCGAGCTCGTGGACGAGCACGGCGACCTGGCCGTTCGGCGCGAGAGCGTCTGAGAGAGCGATCACCTTGCGGCGGTGATCGACGCATCCCTCGGCGCCGCCGGGCATGGCGTCGTGGCGCTCGACGACGTACCCGGCGTCTGCCGCCTGCCTCTCGAGCCCGGCCAGCAGGTGGGCGTGTGAGTCGCCTGTGAGCGGCCGCACCGGCGGCGGCTCGGGGAGCGGCGGCCCGTCGGTCTGGGAGATGTCGAACACCGGCACCAGCACGAAGGCCCGTACGGCGGCCGTCTCCTCGCCGGTCGCATCGTCGCGTCCACGCCGCACCGACGGCGCCCAGATGCGAAGGGCCCGTTCGCCGCGGCGCACCTGGCGGCCGAGCTCTGTCCAGTGGCGGAAGCTCGCCACGATGGTCGCCTCGGGGCGCTGGGCGAGGATCAGGAGGGTGTTGTTGAGGGAGTAGCCGCGCAGCAGCGCCCGCGCCTTGGCGAAGCGCTGCCAGCCCTCGGAGCTGCGCAGCTCCTCGCATGCCGCCTCCAGGTGGGCTCGCGCCTGCTCGCGGCGGGCCTCGGCCTGGCGGGCGACCGCCTCGGCGCTCGCCCGGCTCCGCCGGCCACCGAGCGTCACGGGACCTCCTCCTGACCGGCGGCTCGCTGGCGCAATCCGCGTTCGCGGTACCAGGGCCGCAGCCGAAGGCGCGCCGGGGGCAGGTGGCCGTAGACGAGGATCGCCTCGCCCGGGGGCACGCCCCGCACCGCATCAGCCGGCGCGAGGCGCCGGGTGCGCGTGCCGCGGGTGCGACTGGCGCTCCCGCGCTCGCCGAGGGTGCGGCTCTCGTAGCCGACCTCCTCCTCACCGAGGGCCCGGCTGAGGTAGTCGAGGGTCCGCCCGTCGGAGATCCCTGAGAGGAAGAGCTTGGCGCGGTGGTTGGCGAGGATCGTGTCGGCGGCCTCCCCGTAACGTGAGCGTGCTTGGGCGAGGTCCTGGAAGACGCTCACCACCTGGATCCCCTGTCCGGCGGCGGTGGCGGCGATCTGGGGGAGGTTGCGGATCGGGGCGGTGTTGGCGGCCTCGTCGAGCACCAGCAGCAGCGACGGGTCACACGGGTGCCCGGAGGCGGCGCGGGCGTAGGCGGAGTCGACGACGTGCTCGACCAACCCGGCGAACAGGGAAGCGAGGCGTTCCTGGTCCTTGGCGGGCGCGATCACATAGAGGGTGTCGCGGCCAGCGAGGATCTCGACGGGGTCGATGCCGTGGGCGTCGGTGCTGGCGAGCACGGCTGGGTCGGCGAAGGGGGCGAGCACCGCTTCGGCGGTGGCGTACACCGACGACAGGGTGCGTTCTTCGCGTCGGCATGTCGCCAGGAAGGCGGCGTGGGCGTCGGGTTCCCCGAGGTCGAGCAGGAGGTCTGCGACGGCGGTCTGCTCGCCGGAGTCGACCCAGGCGACGACGTCGCGCATCGAGCCGTCGATCTTGCCGGCGGCACCGAGCAGCAGCGGCGCCAACAGCTTCTGGGCCATCTGGAGCCAGAACTCGGCGTCGCGGCCGCCCGCGGCGCCTTGGGCGCTCGTCAGGTTGTGGGCCATCCGCCGGGCGTCGGCCCACGTCTCGCAGGAACGCACCGGGTCCCAGCCGACGACGCGCTCATCGTCAAGCTGGGCGGCGCAGGTGGGGTCGTAGATCCGGACCTCACCCACCGCGCTACGGGCGGTGAGGGTGTGGTCGAGCAGGTCGCGCTTCACCGATACGGCGACCACCGGCCCGGCGGCCTCGAGGATCGCCGGGATTGCAAGACCCGCCGTCTTCCCGGACTGGCTCGGGCCGACGACGATCGTGCTGGCGCGCGGCTCGGTTGCCACGAGGCGCCGCCCGAGCCGCCCGAGCGTGAGGCGCCCCGCCTCGGGCTCCCGTACGACGAGCGCCCGCAGGTCCGCCGCCCGCGCCCACCGCGCACCCGCGTCCTTCGGCGGCTGCGCCCCGCGCCGTCGCCGGGTCAGTGTCGCGGCTCCAAGGCCGACCGACATCACCACTCCGAGCACCGCACCCGCCACCGCATAGAAGCCGACCGGCCCTGGCAGGCGGCCCCGGTCGGGTGCCGGCCACGCGGCGGCCGGGTCAGAAAGCGTCTCGGGAAGACGGGCGAGGACACCCGGCATCTGACCGAGCCCCGTGGACAGCGCCCCGCCGCCGAAGGCCAGCGCCGCCAGCTGCCCGACCCCCCAGACGGCGACCGCCACGCCGAGGACGCCGGCGAGGATCACGAGGCCGGCGTTAACCCAGGGATCCTCGGGCGCGCCGACCTGCCCCGGCCGCGGCGGCACCGGCACTACTTGGCCGCTGCGGCCCGCCTGCGGGCCCGGCGCACAGGCTGTCGAGCAGCCTCGGCGTCGCGTAGCTCGGCCTGCAGCTCGGGCGCCGCCTCATCGAGGGCGCGCTCGACGGCGTCGAGCACCTCAGCGAGCTGCGGGAGCGCCTGGTCGGCGACCGCGGGGGCGAGGCCACAGGCCCGCATCCCCTCGAGGCCGACGACCGCCCGCCCGAGGTCCCCGACCGCGAGGCGGAAGCGCCCATCCAGGCGTGCCGACGCCCCGTAGCCGGCGACCCGATCGGCGAGGGCGGTCGCCCGCCGGGCGAGCTCGGAGTCGGCCGCCCGCGGCAGCAGCGCCCTCGGGATCTCGGGATCCGGTGCCGCGGCACCGAACCCGCCGTCGCTCATCTGCATCTCGCGCTCCATCTGCGCCTCCTTGGTTCGTGATCAGGGACTCGCCGCTGAGCTGCGCATGCGGGCGTCGGTGTCGACGAGGGCGCGCTCGGCCCGCGAGAGTCGGTGCTCGACGACGAAGGAGCGTTCACCGACCTTCCAGAGGGCGACCCCGCGGGGCATGCTCGCGACGTGGTCGACCTCGGTGCCGGTCAGGCCGACCAGCTCGCGGGTGGCGGCGAGGTCGGCGGGGCTCTGGGCGAGGATGATCCGGGTCTCCGAATCCGACAGGAGGCCTGCGGCGATCCTCGCCTCCCGCGATCCCGCCTCCCCTGCCGCCGCGAGGTCCGAGAGGCGGTGGATGACGAGCATGTTCGCGACCCCGTAGGAGCGGGCGAGCTTCCAGGAGCGCTGGAGGAAGGTCGCGGCCGCGGGGTCGGCGAGCACCGCCCAGCCCTCGTCGAGCACCACCAGCCGCTTGATCCCGTCGTCGCGGGCGAGGCGCCCCGACAGCCAGGCGCTGACGCAGACCATCAACACACCGAGCGCCGGCGACCCATGCAGGGCCGACAGATCCAGCACGACGATCGGGGCATCCAGCTCGACGCCCGCGGTGGTCGGGCCGTCGAACATGCCATGGAGGTCGCCCTCGCAGAGCCGGCGGAGCTCGAGGGCGCAGCCGCGCCCGTAGCGGGCGAGGTCCTCCGCGCGAACCGCGATCGAGGCGGCTGCTTCGTGAGTCGGGTGGAGGAGGTGGTGCTGGACCGCCGGCAACGTCGGCGCGCCGTCTGCGGCGGCGGCCCGGTAGGCGAGGTCGAGGGCGGTGTGCTCCTGGGGCTCGAGGCCCCGCCGCAGCGACCCGGCGACCAGCGCCCCGAGCAGGGCGACGCGCTCCTCACGTCCGCCGGCGGCATCGAGCGGGTTGAGCCGCACCTGGCCGCCCGGCACCAACCGGATCGGCCGGCTGCCGAACCACTCGGCCAATGGGCCGTATTCGCCTTTGGGGTCGATGACGACGGCGCGGCGGCCGAAGAGGGCCTGGCGGGCGAGGTAGGTCTTGATGAGCGCCGACTTGCCGCGACCGACCTGGCCGGCGACAAGGGCTGAGGGCCCCGTCAGGGCACCCTGTTCGTAGAGCACCCAGGGGTCGAAGCAGAAGCTCGCCCCCGAGTAGACGTCCCGGCCGATGTAGACCCCCCGTCCGCCGAGGCCGCCTTCCCCCATGAACGGGTAGGCGGCCTGGAGGTGGGCGCTCGTCAGCTGGTGGGCCGCATGGCGGGGCCGACTCCTCACCGCAGCCCCCGGCACAAGGGGAGGGTGTAGGTGAACCCAACTGCCTGCTCGCCGTAGAGGGGCCGCAGCTCGAGGCGCGCCATCTGGGCCGACTGCTCGAGCTCCGCCATTGCCGCCGCAAGCTCCTGCTCTCCATCGGCGGAGACGGTGACGTAGCAGGAGAAGCGGACACCCGAGTGGCCCTCGGCCAGCTCCTGCTCGCGTTCGACGAGCGCCTGCTGCTGGCGGCGACGGCGGGCGGTGGCGAGGAAGCCCATCCGGGCCCGTAGCTCGTCGTCGCTGATCTCGTTGGTGCGTGCGTTCTCGGCGGCCCGTAGGGCCCGAGCCGGATCAAGTGGCTCCATCACCACCGCGACGCTGCGACGCGTGGTGCCGCCGAGCAGGAACGGCAGCAGGAAGTCCGCCCCCACCTCGACCCGCGGCCACTCGGCGATCCAGTAGGTGCAGTGGAGGGCATCGTCGCTCTCGTAGTGCCGCCAGGATTCGGTGGCGGCCATCGGTCCGGCGTTCGCCGGGTCGGTGCCGGCCCGCTCGGGGTCGCCGGCGCCGAGGCGATCGAGGCGCGGCCGGTCGCCCGGTGAGAAGCCGAGGCGGACGGCGCGGGCGAGAAGGCGCGGGCTGAGCGCCCCACGCACCACCACCTCCGCACGCAGCAGGTGCTCGGAGAGGGCGGTCAGCTCACGGAGCAGAACCGCCGCTGCGCCGATCCGGCCGCCGCCGGCGCGGCGGATCGCCCCCGAGGCCCGCCGGGCGTCGATCTGGAGGGCGAGGAAGGTCTCGTGGCGGCGGGCCGCGGGCCCGGCCTCATCCAGCAGCTCGAGGTAGGAGCGCACCCCCGGGTGCGTGGTGGGGAGGGTGAGGCCGTCGGCGAGGTAGCGGCCGAGCTCGTCCGCGCCCTCGGTGACGGTGCGGTCGACCCAGGCGAGGCGGCTCACCGGGCTCCCGGGGCGGGCGAACCCCGAGAGCACCGCGCCCCAGCGCGCGAGGCGGCGTTCCTTGTCGGCGAGCTCCAGGAGGGCGAAGGCGCCGCCCTCGACCGCGAGTACCGCCGTCCAGGTGGATCCCTCACACGCAATCCCGACCTCGCCGCGCCCCGAGCGGACGCCGAGGATCCGCAGGCCGGCGAGGCTGTCGGGGAGGTCGAGGCCGTCGACCTCTCCGAGTCCGTGGCCGCGCGTGGGGGCTTTGGAGAGGCAGCGGTGGCGGCCGCGGGCACGGCGGCCGGCGAAGCCAGCGGCGATCGCCGCCCACGCGACCGGCGGCCGGCCGCCGAGGCGCAGGAAGGCGCCGCCCAACCCGGCGCCCGCGACGGCGAGGCCCGAGAGCGCCCCGCCGGTGCCGGGGGCGAGGTTCAGGCAGGTGACGAGGCCGACGAGGCCGACGGCGACGCAGGCGACCTGGCCCCAGCCGAGGCCACCGACGGCGCCCCCCGGCTCGAGCGGGCCGAAGCGGTAGCGCGACGGGTCAGACGCCATCGGTGCCGCGCAGGGGGAGCTGGCCGGGCGGCGCCACCGGCGGCCGGCGCGGAGCAGGTGAGGGGGGAGGAGTCGGGCGACGCTCGGTGGGGGCGGCATCGTGCGGCGACGAGGCCGCGGCGCTCACGGCCCGGGTCGCCGACGACGCCGCAGCGCGCGGAACCGTGGCGACCAGCCCGGCGGCAGCGGGAGCGCCGCCGCCGCCGCGGCCCGGTCCGCCCCCGCGGCCACCACCGCCACCGCCCGAGGGGCCGGTCGGGCCCTGCGGGCCACCACCGGGTCCCGATCCGCCCGCGCCAGCAGCTCCCATTGAGCCACCGGCCAGCCCCATCGCCCCACCGGCCGCCCCGGCGGCGCCGAAGGTCATGCGGGTGCGCGCGACGTTCCAGGCGAGCGACGCCCCGGTCGCGGCGGCGAGGGCGTGGCGGCCCTCACGCTGGGGTTGGGCGACCTCGGCCGCCAACGGGATCAACGCGAACAGCACGAACGGTGAGAAGGCCGCCAGCAGGAACATCCCCGCCCCCGCCAGGAGCGCCGACGGGCCGTCACCCGAGGTGAAGGCCGACAGGCCGAGCGACAGCGTCGCCACGATCACGAGCTTCGAGAGGATCGCCGCCACGATCAGCTGGGTGAGGCGACGCACCCAGCCCGAGAGCACCGGCCAGATCATCGTCGCCAGGAACAACGGGAGGAACATCACCGCGACGTAGACCACCCCGGCGCGCAGGATCAGCTCGAACCAGACGAACAGGGCCGCCAACGCCATCACCAGGGCCAACAGGAAGGAGGCGAACAGGGGGATCGGCCCGCCGACCGCGCTCGCGGTGGTGAGCGTGGTGGCGAGGGTGTCGGTGTCGGCCGCCACCCCGCGGGTGAGCTCAGCCGACAGGGCGTCGGTGACCGCCAGGGCCGTCTGGGTGATCGTCACCGCGAGCCCCGTGAGGAGCATCGCCGCCGGCAGGTGCAGGAAGGCGGCGCGCACCAGCAGCCCGGCGTCCTGGCGGACCAGGGCCTGCAAAACGGCGAGCAGGAGCAGCGGCAGCAGCAGGATCGCGCCCGCCTGGAACATGAAGGCGTAGTGGCGCTCGAACCACGGGGCCGACAGGTCGACGGTCGTCGTAGAGTCGATGGCGTCGGCGACCTGGCCGAGCAGCCAGGCCGCCCCGTCGCCGACCCAGCCGGTCAGCTGGCCGAGGACCGCATCTCCGGCCGCCCCGGCCGCCGCGCTCGCCGCATCGCCGGCGGCGTTACAGACGAGGGCCACCCCCGGTACATCGCACGGGCCGGGCACGTCGATCGCCTCCGCCCGGGGCGGCGAGAGCAGCACGAGTGCCGTGGCGAGGACGAGCGCGACGAGACAGACGCCTGCCGCCCCAGATCGAAGAGCGATCACGGGGGGAAGGAGGAGAAGCCCCGGGCGGAGGAGACGAACTCACCCGCCGCAACCGGCGCCTCCGGGGCGGTGACGGAGGGCACCGGCCCCGGCGTGTCGACGCCGAAGCGCTCGACCCGCCAGCGTTCACCCGACCAGACCAGGTCGGCGCGGCTCGTGGACCACGCGGCGATCGGAGCCCGCTCGGGCGTCGCAAGGAGCGTCACCTGCCAGACCGCAACGCTCGCCCTGTTCTGCGAGAAGGCCTCGACCCGGTAACCGAGCGGGGCCATCCGCAGGACGACCTCACCACGATCGGCCGACGCCCCGAGCAGCTCATCCAGGTAGCCGTAGGTGCGCTCGAAGAGGGGAGCGAGCTCGACGCGGTAACCGGGCGGCGCGATCCGGGCGACCACCGCGCGCCGTGCCTGCGGGCTCGACAGCAGGCGCGGATCGGCGAGCGACGACAGCGCCCGGGCCGCCGTCCGTGCCGCTCCCGCCCTGGTGTGCGAGGCGGCCGGTCCGGGGTCCTCGACGGGCGGGCGCGCCGGGTCGGCGGAGGCCTCCGGTGGAGGGGCGCCTGTGATCGCTCCGGGGCCGTCGCTGGGAGATGTCAGACGACCCACTGCCAGGCCGACCGCGAACACCAGTAGAACGGCGCCGAGCATCGGAAGGCGGCGGCGCACGGGGCGCGCGCGGCCCTGGATCAGCAGGTCGGTGCCGAACGGGGGCGGCACGGCTTACTGGCGTCCGACGCCGTAGAAGAAGTTGACGATCTGGGGCGCCATGCCGACGAGCAGGCCGGCGGCCGCGGCGATCAGGACGCCGCGCCGACCCCCCGAGGTCGCGCCGTGGTGGTTCGACTGCGCCCCCCACGCCCAGGCGATCGCGGCGACCACCAGCGCCGCCAGGATCAGGATCAGCGACCAGGAGTAGAGGCCGTCGACGAGCTTCTGCAGCTTGGCCTGGCCCGGTAGACCGGAAGGGTCCGGCGTTGCGCCGACCTGAAGGACGATCTCCCATCCCCAACCGCGCATCTCGCCTCCGTTACCGGTTGACTGAACACAGTGAACCGACAGTCCGGACTAGCGTCAAGAGTCCACGTTCCGGACCACTCGGCACGGGTGACTACGGAGGGCATCTTGGGATTCGCCGCGGGGTCCTGGCGCGGCACTGAGCGTGCCCGTGACCCCCGGAAGTCCCGTGAGCCTTCTAGTCGGGCGTGTCGGCGCTCGCCCTCACCCGAGAGGGCGATCATGGGACGGACAGCGGGCTCTCTGAGGGATTCGAGGCGGCAACCTAAGGTCCGTTGGGAGCGTCATACGCGCCGGGCCACGCGAAGACGAACTGGCCCATCATCACCGCGATCCTTGTGCTGGAGTACTTGGCAGAAGAACGTGAACTGGGCGTGCTCACCGCGGGTGACCCAGGCGCTTGGATGGCGGGGCAGGATGTCCCCGCGCAGGCGGTGCACGAGGTTCGCCTTCTCGAATGGCCTGCGGTGGTCTTGGCGTAGGCCTTGCCGACGACGGCGTCCCTGGCCCGGGCGACGATTGGCGCGGGCTTGCCCGCTACATCAGGATCGCCGGCCAGCGCGGACGAGAGCCGGCCGAGCACGCTCCCGTCGCTCTCGGCATCTCTGCGCAGATGGACGGCGAGCACCAGGGGGGCCGTTGTGCCCGGCCCGAAGGCGCGGACGAGAAGGTCGAATGCCTCACGGCTGGTGTGGCCAGTCTGCCGGTTGCTCGCATCGGCGACTCCCTTCCCGGTCTCTCGCCGTCCTCACCGACTAGATACGCTCCCGACGCCCCCGACGTCCAACGCGAAGGGATCCGCCGTGCCCGTGGCAAGCCGCTTCCTCGACCCCTCCCAGATTGCACAGGCGAGAGAACGAATCGAAAGTGGCGAGGTCAGTCTCCACGCGCTTGCGGAGCGATCCGGGCTACCCGCCAGCGCTCTCCTATTCCTGGCACGTCGCGATGAATGGCCACTTGAGGCTGGGCTCAAGGTGTTCGAAGCGCTCGGCGCGCAGGTGCGCATCGACATCGTCTTCTAGCTTCAGCTTCAGATGACCGTCCGGTTTCCGCCTAGATCCACCTTCGACCGTGTCTATCGCGGCCTGGCGCTGGACCTAGATGGCACGCTTACCGCAGGTACAGAAACGGACGTCAGCAATCAAGGCTGCGAACTTGTCAACGGCCTCTTGCAGTATGGAGTGCCCGTGCTGCTCCTGACTGGCCGAGGCCGCGCTGACGCAAGGCGAGCTGCTCGACAGATCCGGAACCACGGCAGCGGGCAACACCTATCTACGTGGGCCTACCGACGACTCCTCGTTGTTACTCACAACGGAGCCTTTCTCCTCCGGACTACCAGCGGATCGCCTTCTGAGTTTCTGGAGCAAGAGCAGATGCTTGCATCGCGCCCACCCGATTTTCAGGCGCGGATCGAAGAAGTCAACACGCTCGTAAGTACCCTTCGCATCGCCACCGAGGCCATCAGTATCGAACCCGCCTCCATCCGAGTAGCCTTCGCCGAAGGTGACTGGAGTTCCCTTGTTGATCTCTCGGACGCTCTCGCGCCCGGGCTCTCCCCTCCTTGGCAGACCAAGACTGGGCTCTATGGGGTGAACCCCATGCTCGAGGTAACTGTTGTCGATAAGGTCAAGGCCCTAGAGGGAATTGCTCGATCCCTTCATCTGAGTCCAGATTCCTTTGTCCGCGTCGGCGACCAAGGGACCCTCGGCGGAAATGACGAGACTCTCTTGGCGCATCCGGCAGGATTCACCGTCGGCGACGCCTCCGGGCCCGTTCATTGCTATCGCGCGGGGGACCGTACGACTGGGCCCCTCAAGGGCATCGATGGGACGACATGGCTCCGTGAGCACCTCACGTTTGCCCCAACGCTTTCGATCGTTCCCAGTTCTGACCTCGAGCCCTCTCTCCGTCTTGCACTCCGATCAGCAGAAGCTCTCGCGACGAGGGAGGCGCAACGACTGGGCCGTATTGCGAACAGCCGCTGGCAAGGCCGCATGTATTACCTCTTGGGAACTACCTCCGGCACGCCGTCCTTCGACCACGAGGCTCTAGACCTCTCGCTCGTCTACGATGCGACCTCTGGAGCTGTGCGCCTCAGTGACGCAGAGCTTGACCAAACGCTGGCGTTTCCGGCCACGGACGCTGCGCTAGGACTAGATATCCTTCGGCATAATCTATCAGTCGGAGAAGAGCGCCGGACTTTGTCGGCTACTTGGTCTCTCCTGTCAGATGACGCGATCCTGCTTCGGGGGCCCAACTACTACCCCTCCATTGGCAAAGCTGCGCGGACCGCGGTACCCCAAGCCTCGTGGCACTTTAGAGTCAAAACCTTTATCCAGAGGGCCTCGCTGGCGGCGCGAGAACTTCAAGACGCACGGCCAAGCCTCGTCAGCTATAAGCTCGCCCTCGGAATCGCCGATAATCTACGGAACCTCCTTCTAGCCTGCCTCACTGCCTCCATAGCGAGGCTCTCCGCCGCGCCTGACCTGAAAGAGGAAACCGAAAGTAACGCATCTGCTCAGCAAGGCGTCGTTGCCGCCAGCGATGAGCTTCTTGGCCTCACAAAGACCTATCTAGATCTCCTTTTTGACCACGACGCATCCTGGACGCGGTGCATCGCTGGGCTAGTAGATAAGTGCCGTGGAGTTAGCGATGTTTGCATGCGCACTCAGGACAACATCGCCCGCCATCCTCCTGGTTGGCGAGAATGTGACAACTTTGTGCAGAACTACATGGCTGTCCAGCTGGCGCTGCATCGGTTCCGCGAGTCACCGGTCTTGCGGGAGGGCGCGCCTGTTCTTGCGATCGGTCTCGCGAACGGCGGGGTCGAGATGCCGGTCATTGCTTCGGCACTGGCGCCAGCCCAGGGCCTCACGCTCCAGCCTGCATACCTACGGCTGTCAATGTACGGAAACGCGCCGACAACGCCGGTTACTAGTCTATCTGTCGCGGAGATGCGGACTGCCGGCGCCGCAATCGTTCGCTGCCAGGAGTCTGCCCCCGGCGACTCAGTCGCGCTGCTGTTCGATGACAACTTGACAACGGCACGGACACTCCAGCAGGCGATCGACTTCTTGGCAGCAAATCGTCTCGATGTCGTCGGCATCGGAGTGGTGCGGTACCCGGGGGCGAACCGCCACATGCACAACGCGTTACCTGATCATGGATATCCGGATCCGACGGTCTTGTTTTCACTAATTCGGGGGCTTGTCGCGCCTTCTCCGTATTCTAGACTCATCTTCCCGAATAACGCTCTGAACCCCTATCTGGACGGCAGCGGCGTATTTGACCTTTCGAAGGAGGCTGTCGAGCGATTGGTTGCGCTCAACTTGGGCAACCAAGGCAAGGGGTAGAAGGTGGCTGACCTTGTAGCCGTTGGCCGCGCGGTCGTCGACCACGAGTTCAGAGCGGACGCGGATGGAGTGAAGTACGCCGGCTCGAGGGGGGGCGGGACGGCCGCCAACGTAGCGCTGGCCGTCGCCGCAGCGGGACTGAGAGCTGAATTTGTGGGGCCGGTCGGTCGGGACTGGCGGGGCGAGCTAGCCGTGCGAAGCCTCGAGAGCTATGGCGTCATCTGTGATGTTTTGCGCCGCGAAGGGCGGACGGCGTCCTTCAGTTTAGTGCCGATTGGGAGAAAGGCCCGACAGGGCTCGCTGGTTGGTCGGAACTACGCGACCGTTGCGGCGTGTGGATGGTGTGGGAGAAACTCTCGGCGGTGGCTAGCCCGGGGGTCCCTGCAGGAACTGCAGGCGCGGGATGACTCAAGGTGGGTCTTCTTTGACTCCGTGGCGGGGAGTCTTGGACGCTCGGTGGAGGCTCTTGGAGCGTCCGGACAGCGAGTGGCGCTCGACCTCAGCCGGGCCAGTCTCTTGCGCTTCACGCCATCTCGCGATCTCGCCTCGGCGGTTCGGTCGGCGGCCTTCGTCTTCGCGTCGCAGCCGGCCGCCGCCACCATCCTGCGCCGGACCGGTGTGGAGTTGGACCAACTCTGTGGCGGGCTCGTGATCGTCTCCGGCGGCCCGAGAGGATTGACTTGGTGGGAGAAGGGTGCGCTCGGCGGACACATTCCGGCACCAAACGTCGCTGTTCTCGATCAGGTTGGCGCGGGCGACGTCTTGGTCGGCCGCACGCTGGCGGCTCTGTGCGACGCCAACCCGCAGGAGACAGCGGGGACTCTCCGCGATGTTGTGACTGGCTTGGGCGACGTGCTGGGCACCCGGGGCGCCAGGGGCTGGATTGCACCGGTTGGCAGCGGCATCCTTCCCGCTGGGTATCCACTCGACCTCGTAGGTCGTGCTGTCCCGAAGAGCGTTGACGGAACTTGTCCGGTCTGCGGGCGGCCCGAGGACGAGGATAAGAAGTTCATAAGTGCGTCTCCCGGGCGTCAGCCGGGGGCGGCCGTGCATGTTTCGCAACTGCGGGATCGTGCTCTCCGGGTTCTCGAGTCGGGCGCGGTCCTTCAGGCGATGCGCAGCATCGGCGCAGCCGAGAACGGCTCAGCCGTCTTTATCGGCAGTGGCGGTTCCTTCCCGGTCGCTGATTTCTTGAGCCGGGTCTACCGAGAGTCCACCGGGCGTCTGAGCGCCACGCTGACGCCTCATGACTTCTGGACCATGCCGGCCACAGCAGAGCTGTTAGTCCTGGTTACGCATTCCGGCCGCACGAGAGACATGGCGAGAGCGTTGCAGGCCTACCGCTCAGTGGCACCTGAGGGGCAGGTAGCTGTCATCACCGGTTCCGCGCGACCAACAGTCTTCGGGGAAGCGGGACCGACGCCGGCGGACCTTATTGTGTCGATCCCGATCGCGACGTCGCACGCCCGTCTTGAGAGGGGGTTCGTCGCCATCGCGTCGTCCGTACTGCCGTGTGTGGTTGCGACAGCGGCGTCACGGGGCCGAGAGCTGGCAACATCTAGTGTTCTCGAAGCGGAAGACCGCCGGGCGGCCATCGCGTCCGCGGCAACCCGTCTGGCTGAAAGAGCTCGGTCAGCAGGGGCGCTGCACGTCATTCATTCACCTTGGGCGACGCCAGCGGCCTTAGATCTCGAGGCCAAGCTCGTTGAGAGTGGAACGGGTTGCGCGACGTTGCACGAATCGAAGAATTTCTCGCACGGACGGTTTGTGAGTGCGCTCACTACTGAGTCGGCGCCAATATTGGCGCTCTTTGTCAGACCGGATGAGTACGAGGCGATGCTGCTGCGAAGGCTAGAAAAGGAGACATCGGCCGAAGTACTCGTGTTCGGCGAGGAGGGTAGCGCCGGAGGTCTCGCGGCGCTCTACGCCGTTCAGCTCCTCTCCGAGCGATTCGCTGCAAGTCTAGATCGAGACATCTCGCGACCCGTCGAGATCCCGTCGCTCGGTCTCGATCTGTATCGCTGGTAGTTCGGGAATCAAATGTGCTTTGCCGCCACCATCACGCTCGCGTTCACAGCGATAGTGAGAACTGCGGGTACCACACCTAGTTGCCGGTCGCCAGCGCCAAGAGGTTGTTCCCGAAGCCTTGGGGATCCCACCAGCGACGCGCTAGTTGAACTGCCCACGGACTTAGTGAACGCCTGAACAGAGCCGGGTCCTTCGTGGATG
>VFQN01005036.1_pt1 | contig 16696 bp, 30 predicted proteins | sample 3512371 | NCBI WGS metagenome assembly VFQN01 (sample SAMN10412370, study PRJNA504923) | tailings metagenome | isolation source: Replicate 2 from Balatoc abandoned mine | place: Philippines: Itogon, Benguet | collected 2017-08-28 | reverse complement strand
GGACCAGTAAGGATCGTGTGGCCACACCACCTGGATTGTAACATAAAATGCCAAAAAAAAACGGGCGGGCCCAATGAGTCCGCCTCGTGCCACAGGGACAGCACTGACAGCACCGGTCGGCAGAAAGCAAGTGAGGTTAAGAGTGAGGTGACCCCCTTGCTCACCGTGTGCACCACCCAAGAAAACGAACCGACCCCCATGTCAACGGTCCAGACGGGTGCAGTGCCGATCCTGGTGTACCCAGGACTGCCGGCTGTGGGCCTCTCCGTCATGACAGCGTTACGTTGACCGCTTGTGCACATCGTGCATGTGCGCCCGTGTCCCTTGTTGTACAGGATTGTCAAAGTTCAGTACGCCATCTGCCTCCCGGCACATACGCGGTTGCGTCATCACTTCCGTCCATCTGCGTCATGGACGGTTGTGTCCTCCTTGTCCGTTACGTTATCCTCCTCTGCCTCCTCCTTTTCCGTCATGCCATCTGGGAGCTCCACCTGCTGTGAGACCCACGCGTGGCAACCAGAAGCGGGCCCCCAGCTGCCCCCAGACCCTGCCCAGGGAGGGCCCCCCCGCGCCAACCATGGCCATGTGCCGTCCAGCAACAGCCCTGCCAACGCTACACCACACTGCTGCCCCGCCGCCACTCTCCACGGGCCTGCTAATACACACGCGCCAGACACGCAGTTGCTGTTCCGCGCTGCACACTGTTTTCACAGGCCTCACGGCTCACGCCCCATGCCGCTTGCAGCAGCAGTTGGACGTGGCTCCGCAGTCCACCTGCCGTACGTACCCCAGGCGGAGATGTCAACACCTCCGGCAAGACGAAGTTCCGCCCTACAACGGCACGGCTTTCGTTTAGACTGGCCATTGTACCCCAGTCGCTCTCGACTGCCGTAACCCCTCGCGCACGGTACTTCGCAGTGCCCTCTCCGCTTGCCCTCGGCTCCCATGCCCCCCGCCTCACAGCCTGAGCAGCAGCCTGCAGCCCACCAGCGAACTGTCAGACCAGAGACCTATGACACCCAGTCCACGGTCCCGCCTCACGTTGCTCGGTGCCCATCGTGGGACCCACTGGGAACCTCCGTTTGCCCAAGCAGACTGGGCCCCGCCCCTCTACCGTGCCCTCACGTCCTGCGAGCCTCTGCTGTCCCTTCCGTGCTCTACTCAGCCCCTAACTGCGAGCTTGGTCTTGCGCATGCCTGGCATCCCCCGTTTCGAACCCGGCGGCCTTCCATCCCCAGCACCCCCTCTCCGCGTGCAGGCACCACCAGCGTTTCCGTGCTTCCCGGACGCTTACAACGCGATTCACACGTACCCCAACACCCCCACAAAATACCGCTCTGCGATCGCACCCCGTCGTCGGGCTTGTGCTGCACCCCCTCACCGCGCACGCGCTTCTCCGCTATGCCTCCGCTCCCTCTACGTTTTGAGCGCGGGCTTCTTCTCGCGGTCCGCTATCCGCAGGGGCTTGTCGGAGGTGGTCTTGAACCGACCGCGCCCGTCCTCGCCCGTCCGTACCTTCTTCTTCACAATCTGCGAGTATTACAGAGGAAGCACGTGCGGACACGATGTGAAATACTGATTTTTCCAAACTTGGGTCAAAGCCTGGGCATTGCCCGTCCAGGTCTACTTCCCCACAACCTGCGAGGGTCACATAGCAAGCACGTGCACGTGCATACGCAGATCGTGCAACGTAAGTGTAAATTGTGTGTGAAAGTGTTCGTAGGATGGGCAGGGGCATGGGCAGGTGGTGGGCAACGGTGTGGGTAGCAGTCGCGTAAGGCTGTGGGGCAAGAACAACCCAACCTTCATGTGGCTACGGCTCCATCCGCTCGATCCAGATGTGCACATCCCCTGCATGGCGGCACTCCCGACGGTTCCTGCACGGCCCCTGACACGCGGCCCCATTTCGTCATCTGCATCACGTCCGGGTCCTACAGTTGGTGTTGGTGTCTGCGGCATCGCCCACTTCCACCCCACATGCACGTTAACACACACGCTTCCTGAGACACTCGCACATCCACCTGCATCACGTCCTCGTCCACCAGCGGGTGGCTGAGCTGCAGGTACTGCTGAAGGAGGTGCCCCACGCGTGCGTTAATACACACCCCGCTAATACACAGCCCCACCTGCACCACGTCCTCGTCCTCCAGCGGGTGGCTGAGGCCGCAGCGCTGCGGGTAGTGCTTTGACGAGGTGCCCCACACCAGCGCGTACTTGAACTCGCCCACCTGCGGGTGTGTGCGTGCGCACGGAGAGGGGTGAATGTGTATTAACGGCGTGGTGCTGTGTGCCTGTAAAGGAGGCGCCCCTCACGAGCGCGTGTTTCAACACGCCCACCTGCGGGCGAGTGTGCGGGGGTGGAGCACGTGTACTACCCGCCCAGTGCAAAAATGTGTAGGCGAGAGCAGTTGTGTGCACTCAGCAGATGCTGGTCAAGTTGAAGGCATGCCAAGCTCTTAGTACGGTAGTGCGCATTTATAAGGAATGTGGCACGGGCCGCAGCATTTGTGAAGTCGTCCTTGTAAACGGGGCGCGGGAGGCGGGAGCCCGCAGGCCCCCCGGTCCATGGGTCCCACAGCTTGCGTTGTACCCCCCACACGTCCTCAACGCACACGTCGTGCCCCTTGCTCCCACCATGCTGTTGTAGATCTGGCGGCACAGCGCCTCCAGGCTGGTGCCCCCGCACCCACCAGCCAGCACCATGCGCTAACCCACATGCTGCTAATACACATGCACACACGTGCCCCACTGGTCTGGTCCGTCGCGCGCCGGGGGGCAAACCGACACAGTTGGTATGTTAGCATCAGCAGCTTAGCTCAGCATCAGCCTGCAGTCAGCGTTTCCTTACGGCGCGTCCCTGGGTCGCATGACGCGGCCTCCTCTAAGGTAGCACGTCCAGCAACCTCGATAAGAGCTCTCCTGCTTCCTCTGAAACAAATGATCTTGTGTATGTTCGGGTTACGGTATGTATCCCGATTCCCGCAACCGCATCTCTGCACACGTGCCCCTGCACCCACCATGCTGTTGTGGATCTGGCGGCACAGCGCCTCCAGGGTGGTGCCCCCGCGGTCGTCGGTGAGCACCACGCGCTAACCCACACCCCGCTAATACACATGCACACGCGTGCCCCTGCACCCACCATGCTGTTGTGGATCTGGCGGCACAGCGCCTCCAGGGTGGTGCCCCCGCGGTCGTCGGTGAGCACCACGCGCTAACCCACACCCCGCTAATACACATGCACACGCGTGCCCCTGCACCCACCATGCTGTTGTGGATCTGGCGGCACAGCGCCTCCAGGGTGGTGCCCCCGCGGTCGTCGGTGAGCACCACGCGCTAACCCACACCCCGCTAATACACATGCACACGCGTGCCCCTGCACCCACCATGCTGTTGTGGATCTGGCGGCACAGCGCCTCCAGGGTGGTGCCCCCGCGGTCGTTGGTGAGCACCACGGGGTCGGCGAAGTCGGGCTTGGCGCCCACCTTCTTGGTGTACACGCGGACCTGGGGGCAATATCAAATAAATTTTAGCTGTTCAATCTGATGACTAATGATATATAGTTCAGCACCACGGGGTCGGCGAAGTCGGGCTTCTTGGTGTACACGCGGACCTACACGAGAGAAGCGAATACATGAAAGTCAGAAATTCTCCATCAGGCCCGTCCAGGGTGAGGCGGATGGATCAGATTATGGGAACCTATGTTCCCCTCAAATATTACTCAATTTACTGCATTATTGCATACTGCCAATGTCATGATAGTACCCACCAGCGCCATCATGTCCCAGATTTTCTCCAGCAGGCCGTCCAGTTGAGGCGCATGGATCAGAATGTGGGGAACTGTTTTCTCAAAACACTACACATATTTGCAAGATATTGATTCAATCACAGAACCCACCAGCGCCATCATGTCCCAGATCTTCTCCAGCAGGCCGTCCAGGTTGAGGCGCATGGAGCAGGAGATGGGGATGGAGTTGGGCCACCGCGCCATCTGGTCCACCTCCTCCAGAGAGCACATGTCCACCTTGTTGTACACGTACAGGCAGCGGATGTAGCGCCGGTTGCCCTGCAGGGGAGGATGTGTGTATTAGCAGCAGGGGCGTGTGTGGGTGTGCAGGGGCGTTGTTAACCTTGTCGTACACATGTATCAGGACCTGCCACCATCGTGCCGGTTGACATTACGCTGGTGGTTGGGGGGTGCTGTGTTCATACCCCACACAAGTCCGTGCAAAATGCAGACGTTCCGGTACGGTGGTGGGGCCCAAAGGTAGGAAGGCAGGCGCAAGCTATCGGTTGATGGACCCTGTGTTTAGAGGGCATACCCAACTCAGCCCATGACCACGCCGGCCCGTGGAGGTATCGACGTCGTTTCGTCCCTGTCAGTCCGCTGTGCCCCTGAGATGGCGCACTTCCCTGCTCCTTGTACACCCAGTTAAGCCGCACGCTGTCGACCCACACGCGGCCAAAGGTGTACAACCCTTGGAGTGCTCTCCACCCGCCACACCTTAATGGCGTCGATGAGGTCAGGGCACAACCAGGTCCTCTGCACCCCAGCGAGCTCAAGTCCAAGTCGGTGTTTTGGTCCAGTCGGAATGCATCCGATACGTATATTCAACGGTATCCTTCACACCCGCACCCACCTCGATGACGTCGATCAGGTCGTCCACGGTCGCGTCCTCCTTGAACAGCAGCTCGCAGTTGTGGATCTTGTACTCCTGTGGGGAAGCATGTTTGCGAGGGGATGTGTGTACTAGAGCGTGTGCTTTGGCGTGCGTGGACTGCAGCGTCCTCCTTAAACAGCAGCTCGCAATTGTAAAAATTTGTGCTAGTGGCCAAGCCCTGCGAGATGACCTGCACGTGCTATGCGAGTGCTCTGCTGTGGGGGCGAGGGGAGCATGTGTATTAGGGGGGTCCGTGTATCAGCGTGTGGGCCCCTGGGCCGTAGCCCAGGTGCGCGAGCGGCGTCGACATTGGCTCGCTGGATAGGGGAATGGAGCGGTGGGACTGGGCTGTTGGTGTTACGGCGGCCTGCGTGTCGTAGCAATGCTGCCCCCTGCCTGGCAGCACGCGCTGGATGATCCAATCGTCCATGCGCGTGCGAAGGCAAGCACGTGTCCGAATCGCGGCAATTGAACATCATATGCTCGTTATGCTCGTCGTTGCCTTGACGTCAACTCAAGAAGCGCCGATCACGACACAAGCCTGCTTACTCAGCTCCTGGCGTTACACCAAGGCAGGCAGATTTCGCCATGCAGTCCCATAGTTCGTCGCCGCAGGGCGAGTCCCGCGCGGTGCCAGCGGCGACGAACTATAGGACTGCATAGTGAAATCTGCCTGCCTTGGTGAAACGTCAGGAGCTGAATAATAGGCAGGCTTGTGCCGTGCATGCCCTACTTGAGTTGACGTCGAGGCAACAACGAGCATAACGAGCATAGGATATATATCATTGCCGCGGTTTCCACGTGCACGACACAACAGCTAGAAGGCCATTTGGGGTTCCTGCTTCCTGCACCACCTACAGCACGCGCTGGGTGAGCTTGTTCGTTGAAGGCGAGCAGCAGGTGTTGCATGTGTATTAGGGTGTGTGTATTACCACGGTTCCGACCCCCACCTGCAGCACGCGCTGGATGAGCTTGTCGTCCATGTGTGTTAGCGGGATGGTGGAGTTGATGGACACGCCGCCCGTCTTGCGCTTGCGGAAGTAAATGTTGGGCGGCGCGCGGTTGAGGCGGATGCCCACCGCCTCCAGCTCGCGCGTCAGGATCTGGGGATAGACAGCGCGTGGGGCGACGCTTCAGTACACAACATGAGTCGCAAGTCATAACCCACTGCCTCCAACCCACACGTCAGGACCTGAGGATACACAGCGCAAATCGAGCGAAGCTTGAGTATCCAACCTCAGCCGCAAGTCAGGATTTGGACAGGCTGATAGCTCAGCACCCACAGACCCCTAACCGTACGTAACTACGCTACCCAACACTTGCTTGCGGTAGAGGCTTCATGGCGTCCAGCACCATGAGCACACACCCCTGGTTGTGTACCACAAGCTTTTTCTACCTCAGCACCACGCTAATACACACAGCTAACACACCTGCTTGTGGTACAGCGGCTTTGTGGCGTCCAGCACCATGAGCAGCAGGTCGGCGCTCTTGCACACGGCAATGACCTGGGCACAAGGGGAAGGGGGAAGGGCAGTGGTTCGGGATAAACTACCATCTCGGCACACAGCCATGAACTTTGTAGAGGCGGGGTGTGAGGGCAATCATTAACCCTAGCCAAGCACGCGCGGTGCTTTGAATGCTGCAGACAAACGCAGGCAATCCTGGGGCACACGGTTGGCACCCGTACCGCGCCCGTAGACCGTGTTCCCGTAACACACCCACGCAGCCACCCGCCCCAACCGTTGTAGCGCGCATCATACAGGCCGTTTCACGGCGCTTCACTTTGCATCCACCGTACCCACATGCGTGGACAGACCACACATACTCAGACACACCCACGCTTCCAAGCCGCGACCCTGCCCGGCCACAACCCTACGCACACGTTGCAGCCACACCCATCCACCTGCCGGTCCCGGACAAATCGCCGGACATGTCATTTGCTTCGCCCTCTACAAGTACCTGCTTGTTATAATGCTTCTGTGCCCCGGCAACTGCATCGCCACGCACCTGCCGACCGCGGCCCTTGCCCTCCGCGGCTCCCTCAATGATACCGGGCAGATCCAGCAGCTGCAAGGAGGGAGATGCGTGCACGGTCGTTACTCGTTAGGCGATATGGACATGGGTACAGACAGTGCACAGGTAGGGTGGTCCAGCAGGTGCGTGGAGGTGCGGACGTGCATGGTGTGGTTGCACAACATGAACACGACAACACACTGAGAGGGGCCGCATGGATGTATGGAGGCCCAGCTGAAATTCCAAATTAATTGAAATACTGGATTTGCAAGGTCGCTGTGCACCGCCTGGCGTGCGGATCGCGTGGGTCGTGTGGGCCACCCCAAGCACCAAGCCTGCAAGCGCAATAGAACCTCGCAGTACGTGCGACTTGGGTGGATGTGCCATGCAGTGGGAAAAGTGTCACCACGCGCAGGGTACCAACGCCCGGCCATGCATGACTTTTGAGTTGCATGAGTGACCTCATCCGGTCGCGCGCTTCATGCTTGATGCTGCCCACCTGGATGTTTGAGTCGTTGTAGTGGATGACTCCAGGGATGCAGGTGAGGGTGGTGAACTCGTTACGCCAACTTAATACAGATGCAGTGCACTTATTTGTGAAATATAATCCTACATGTGCACCACGCACCTGGATCTTGGAGTCGTTGTAGTGGATAACTCCGGGGATGCAGGTGAGCGTGGTGAACTCGTAGGCGGCCGCCTCCGACTCGGTGCCCGTGAGCAGCGTCAGCAGCGAGGATTTACCCACCGAGGGGAAACCTGGGGTGGGGGAGCGAAAAAAGGGATGATGAAGACAGCGAAGGCAACTTCGCTTCTCTTCCAGTATCCCCGCCCTCCGCAGGCTGACCGTTTCCGGTTCAGTTGCTTTGCCGCAGCCAACCCACTTCGCTCGCTCACGCAGCCCCTCCACTCTCCCCCGCCGCTTTTCGCTCTGCGGTTAACCACTCCCCCTGCCCCGCCGCCTGCCACTCTGCGGCTATCCACTCCACCCCGCCGATTGCCGCTCTGCAGGCAACCATGCCCCCTCCCCCGTCGCCGATGAGTGTCATGCGCCCTTCGCCTTAAACGGCACAGGTACACCCGCCTTGCCCTCCCGGTCATGCCCTCCCTCGCCCTGCCCTGCCTCCCCCCACCTCCCACCAATGAGCGCCACGCGGCCACGCAGGGCCTCGTGCCCCTCTCCAACCCTTTGCCGCTCTGCGGTTGACCACTTCCCCTCACCCCGGCTTCCACGACCATGATACCCACAGCGGCGCCCCTTATCCTAGTTGCCGCTCTGCGGTTACCCCCCTTATCCTCTTCGCTGCTTTGCGGTACCCGACCCCCGTCCCCCTCACCGATCAGCGCCACACGTCCATCTCCGTACTTCTGCACCTCGAACCCTGCTTCGCCGCTGCCGCCCTGCATATGCAATCGCGGTTGGTAATGGGACCACCGAGCCCTGGTCAGTCCCCTGTGGATGGCTTGGTGGCACACGTGCGTTCCAGCAACAGATGTCCGTGCTACTTGCACCTCCACCAGTCATACACACCCCACGAACGTGCACCCCCTGCCCCTACCTTGCTGCTGAGCGTCTGCAGCTTGGTAGGGGCACGCCGCCAGGTAAGCACCCAGCCCCTAAATACACCCACCCACACAATCATAGACACACCACCACCACACAGCACCTTCCTCCCACCTTGCTGCTGGGCGTCTGCAGCTCGGTGCGCAGTTTGGCCAGGCGGGCCTTCAGCTGACCCAGATGGTACTCGGTGGCCTATGGAACAAGGAGTAAGAAAAGGGGAAGGGGGAAGGGAAGGGAGTTCGCGATGAGTAGTATGTTACACGTGGCCTGGAGGGGGTAGGGAAAGGGAAAGCACGAGTTGGAAGGGAGGGGGTTGTGCAACGGGTATGGCGTTGTGAGGAGTGGGTTTGGATGGGGTGAGGGTTTGATCTGGGCTATGGGGTACTCAGTGGCCTGGGAGGGAGTATTGAACTGTAGAAGGCACATTGCGTTACGTGGGGGCGGAGTGACGCTTCAGGTTCACGGCAACCACAGCTGCTTTTCAAAGCTCGCCCGCCCCGGATTGGAAGTGTGGAGCCGGTGAGCAGCCTTGTATCCATCGTGCGGGGTGCAGGGGCCCCACACCAGGCCAAGAGGGCCGCCCGCGGAAGCAGCGCCTGATTTGTTCAGCCGCTGCGGCCCCCTGGATTGCTGATCGTGATCACGAGTCCCTGCCCCCGTCCACTCCCCCGGCCCCGCCCCCAGCCCGCTCCCGCGCTGGCAGCAGTCGCTGCTCTGCCCCGAGTCCCACCCCCTTCGCGTCGTTTTACCGCCAACGCATCAGGACAGCAGCAAAGCAGCTGCTGCACGCTTACCTTGTTCTTCTGCGTCCTGGCCATCTCCAACTCGATCTCCTTAATTCTGCGCACAGCCGAATCCCCATTGAGCCGGCTGGCAAAATAAGATAGAGTGTTGTTTTATCTGCAGCAGGTAGCAGGACTGCCCCACTTTTCGAGGATCCCCATTTTGGCGACTGCTCCGCGGAGCTCTCCCTGGCTGTTTGAAGGGCTTTGGCAAGCGGTGCTGAACTGTCGATGTACAAACTATAGTTGACAGATGTTTCTGGCCCAACGCGAGCTAAATGCCCTCCACTGCAGTGTGTAAAGAATGGGTGCCACCAGAAGGGCCGGCAGGCTCAAGGAGAGAACCTGCAATTGTGGCCTGTCTGTCCTAAATATTCTTCCGCGCATGCACATTTGCGAAAGACCGTCGCCGCGAGCGGGATCGGGCATACGGTCTCGGAGCCGCTGGGTTTCACGCGCGAGTGTTGCAGTGGACGAGTGACAATTAACGGCGAGATGAGCATCAACATAATTAGCCAATGACCAGAGTGCCTTAGGCCGGGAGCGGGGTGCTGGGCACGCCCGAAAGACAACACCCATCCTCAAGACCGGGCGCCTAGGGCGCCCGGCAGAGCCACTCAAGATGATCGCAGACATGGAAGCCTTGTTAGCAATACTATTGTTAGCTCTAGGTGTCGTGGCATGTGGCCTAGTGCTGGTGCTGGTTGCGTTCCTTTGGGCAACTGCCAGGCTTCCACCTCCGCAGAAGGTACGCCTAAAAGACAACGACAGCAGCTTCAGGATGAATGCGACATCATAACAACTTTTGTCCAAAGTCACTTGTCGGTCGCCGAGGGTGTCACAGTTCCCCGCGCTGTTACGCAGGGTGTAGTGGCATTCTTCCATCCGTTCGCGGACGGGGGCGGTGGCGGGGAGCGAGTGCTGTGGTGAGCAGGATGATAGCCTCGACTGGGCATGTGCGGCAAAGCGGAGCAGGGTTACGTGTCCAACGGCAGCGGTCGTGTCAACAGCGGGGCTGCCTAGCACCAGGGGTGCTGGGTGCTACTACCCAGGCCGTTACCTCCACTGTAGCTGAGTCAGCCTACTGCGCCTAACAGCGAATGCGCATTGGCTAACACGAGGTCAGGGAGGCCTCCACAGCATCAATAAACCCTTGCTGCGCTCGCAGCCCCAGATGTCCCAGCTGCACCCGTGTCTGCCACCCCCTCTGCCCTGCTACAACAAGAGTGGGGCTTTTGCTCACAGCAATCACAATATCACATGATTGCATTTTTGGGAAAGTAAGGTGGCAATGCACGGTCCCCGCCCGCTCTGCAGGTGTGCCATAAAGGCTGTGCAGGATGCCTCGGAAACGGCAAAGGTGGGCCTGGCGTGTGGCCAGTGGGGCTGCGGCGCATGCACTTGAGAGCGCGGGTGGGGATGCTGTTGGGGGGCTGAGAGGTGACTCCTGGGAGGTGCTTTTGTGTTCACGAAGTGTCAACAGGGGAGACTGCAGTCCATGAACCTGGGGTGTAGCCATTGGGGGCTGGGGCTGGCTGGGGCCTTCCCTGGGAGGTGCCCCTTGCGCACACCACGTGCTGACGTGTGGATCTACGAGTGTTGAACTGTTAGAGTATTAGGCCTCACGTGTGGTGTGGCACCATGTGGTAATGCATGCTGGGACAAGGGTAACATACAGCGACCTGGTGCGAAGAGCTCGGTGCCACGACGTCACGCCACATGCACGCCACAGCATGAAAGCGCTGTGGCCCACACGCGATCAGCGTACACGCGTTGCTAACCCACACGTACCGTCAACCCACACCAAAAACAGGTGGTGGTGTATGCGCGGGCGGGAGTAGACGCGCAGCAGCTCGATCTCGCCCTTAACCCACATGCCCTTAACCCACACACCCTTAACCCACATCCACCAGGTGGTGGTGTAAGCGAGGGCGGGAGTAGACGCGCAACAGCTGATCCGGGACCCACACACCCTTAGCCCACACGCTCTTAACCCACATGCCCTTAACCCACACACCCTTAACCCACATCCACCAGGTGGTGGTGTACGCGCGGGCGGGTGTGCACGCTCAGCAGCTGCTGCGGGACGCCGAGGCGCGGTTCAACATCCGGCTGGATAAGCCCATAGAGGTGCGCGTATAACCATTTTTATCATTTGGGCGGGGGCAAGGGGCAGTCCAACATCCGGCTGGACAAGCCTGTTGAGGTGCGGGGCACGGAACGGGGTGTGTTTTCCCCGTTCACATTAAAGAAGCCAGACAGGGCGGAGGGGCTACAACAGGCTGGATAAGCCCATAGAGGTGCGCGCACAACTTGTCACATTATACACGTTACGATGAGGGAGGAGTCCCAACATGTACACAATAATAGGTCAATTAAGCTTGTGCGATGGCGAGGGACGGGACAAGGCCCTGTTGGCCACGTACCTAGTGGTCCGGGGGCCAATGGGCACGGAACGGTGTATGCTTTCCTCACACACGTACACTAGGCAAAGACACGTAACTAGAGGAGCTAGGGCAGGGCGGAGGGACAACATCCGGTTGGACAAGCCCATAGAGGTGCGGGGCTGACTGGGCGGCAGGTGCAGCGTGTGGCGGCGGTGAGGTTCCTCTGGGGACACCCTCTGGCCCGCACGCACGTGCTGCTGTGTGCACGCAGTCCATCGACCTACGTGCTTGCCTGGTTCGCCCAACTCTGCTTCCCATCTTCCTCGTTATCCCCACCAGGTGGTCCCCCTGTCCCGCACGCACCTGCTGCTGCTGGAGCGCTACCCCCGCGTCACGCTTTTGCCAACCTTTGCTGTTTGTTGGTGCCCCTGTCCCGGACGCACCTGCTGCTGCCTGGATGTCAAGCCTCCCACATACTGGTGGTCCTGGACAGTCCGTTCTATGTGCCTAAATTACCTACAGTCCACCTACTTACTCCTCCTCCCCAGGTCGTCCCCCTGTCCCGCACGCACCTGCTGCTGCCGGAGCGCTACCCCCGCTTCACGTTGGCGCGCCAGGCGGCCGGCAGCGTGGTGGTGGGGCTGGAGGCGCTGCGGCAGCTGGTGCCAGAGGTGGGTCGGTGTGGTCCTGGGTGCACTTGCGGTTTAGAGAGAGTGGGTTGGTTACAGCATTGGGGAAACGGAAGCTGCTGTACGGCGGGGTCGGAGGATGCCGGTGGGCAGGCGGCGGGCAGCGTGGCGGTGGGCTGGAGGCGCTGCGGCAGCTGGTGCCAGAGGTGGGTTAGGGGGTTTGGGTGTTTCAGGTGCACATGCGGCAGTTGGCGATTGGGGATTAGGGATTCAACGCTGCCGTAAGGCGGTCTTGGAGGAATCCGGTGTGATTGTGGGCGCGGAAAGATCGCCTCGAAAATTGTTCCGGCTTGTTTGGGGGGAACGGTGGCCAGTGCATGGGAGTACGCCAGGCGGGGGGCAGTGTGGTGGTGGTATTGGAGGCGCTGCGGCCGCTGGTGCCGGAGGTGGGTTTGTACGTCGTCAGTTAGGGGACGGTTGCTACACGTGCATGTGCATGGTGGGGTTATTAGGGTGAGGTGTTGGCAGCGTGGCCGTACACATCATGCCGTACACACCTTGCCGTACGCAGGTGTACATCGACACCACGGGCTGGGCGTTCACGTACCCGCTGGCGTGGCGCGCGGGCAGCCGCGTGGCGTGCTACGTGCACTACCCCACCATCAGCACCGACATGCTGGGCCGCGTGTGGCAGGGGACAGCCACCTACAACAACGACGCCGACATTGCGGGTGAGGGCCGGGAGTGCTGCACCGTTGGTGGTGGTTGGTTGAAGTACGGGCACACGGGTTTGGGGTGCTTGGCGTTGGTAGGGGCGGGGGACGGCCACGTAGAACGACGCGGAGATTGCGGGTGAGGGGCGGGAATGCAGCATGTGTATGTGGCTTATGACATGGGCATGTTTGCCGTCCCCGGCCCCCGCCCTCCGGCCCTAGCAGAACTGCACTTCAACACCACGTGAGCGGCGTCTTCCACACGGTGTACGGTGTGAACTGTGGTGTACAGTGCAAAACGCAGCGCCTGGCACTGCAAGCTCTTCCCTCCCCGTCAAGACCACCGCCAAGGTGGCGTAACTTACCTCCTGGCCGCCTGTTACCCGTCCCCGGTCCCCTGCCCTTTACCCTGCCCCACAGCCCCCCGTCAATGCAGCGCCCCCCGTTCCAGCGTCCACTCTCATGTTCGTACGGTACATCCTACATCCAGCATACTGCGCCCTAACGCCCCCCTCCCCATGCGGCCCCCCTCCTGCCTCCCCCCAGAGTCCCCTGTGACGACCACGGCCAAGGTGGCGTACCTCAACATCATGTCAGCCCCTGCCCCCGTCCCCTGGCCCTTCTCAGTCCTATGCAATTCAACGCCCCACTCCCCGCCCCCGCCTCCAAGCTTCCGCAGCGTTCCAATTTCCCGCCTCCATCCCACCTTTCCTTTTACCATTCTCTCTTGCCGCAGAGTCCCCCGTCAAGACCACTGCCAAGGTGGCGTACCTCAACCGCATGGCGACCTGATGTACCACTACCACCATCCCCGTTCCTTTATTCAGTATCCAGCCCCTACTCTACAATTCATCAGATGATCAGCATTCTTTCCCGTTTGCCCTCCCAGAGTCCCCCGTCAAGACCACGGCCAAGGTGGCGTACCTCAACCTCATGGCCGCATGGTACGCGCTGTGCGGCTGCTTCCCGCGGGCCACGCTGGTCAACAGCTCGTGGACGCGGGGGCACATCGCGCGGCTGTGGTTCATGGGCAAGGCGCCCGTGCTGGTGGGTGTGCTAACATATTAGATGGACACCTGGGTGGAGAACATGCTCAATACATGAAATGAAAGCGGGGGCACATCGCGCGGCTGTGGTTCATGGGCAAGGCGCCCGTGCTGGTGAGTATGCGGTTATAGGTGTATGTCATGTGTGAAGTAGAATTGCATAAGCTCTTGGGCGGACGCGCGGGCGCATTGTGCGGCTGTGGGCCACAGGCGGGCCCGTGGCGCCGGTGGGTATACAGTTCCAACGTGGACCGCTGACCCACACCCTGCCAACCCACACGCCCCTCTGCCCCCCTTGCCCCCTTCCCCTCCCTCCAGGTGTACTCCCACCCCCATGTGACACCACCTCGCTGCAGGGCTGGACCGCAAGTCCAAGCAGCTGCTTAACCCACACCATGTTAACCCACACCCCGTCCTGCCCCCTTCCCTCCCCCCAGGTGTACCCCCCCTGCGACACCACCTCCCTCCAGACGCTCCCGCTGGACCGCAAGCTCAAGCAGCTGTTCCTAGTGTCGGTGGCGCAGTTCCGCCCCGAGAAGAACCACCGGCTGCAGCTGGAGGCCTTTGCGGCGGCGCGGCGGGCGGCGGGGCCGACATTGCAGGTGCGCCCCTGCGGCTGCCGCCTCTCGGGTGGGCCTGCCGGGCGTTGGGCTTTTATAGCGTCTGTGGTACGGGCAGCTGCTTGTTTTTTCCCCAGCAGGCGTGTGGGGTGGGGCGGAGGGCGGAGGTAACGTTGCTGCACATGCACATCAAGACGAACCTGAAGGTGACTCACCGTTGTTGCTACTTGCCTCCCGCAGGGCCTGGCGGTGCGGGAAGACACCTGCAATCAGTTGGTTTGGAAACTTCAGTAAGCGTGCCATTTATCATAATCCTAACCATAATGCCACCATTCCCACGTGCAGGGCCAGGCTGTGCGGGAGGCGCGGCTCAAGTGCGTCGGGGGCTGCCGTAACGAGGACGACCAGGTGGGGAGCTGCATTGAGGGAAATCTTGCAACAAGCGGAAATAGCTGACGTTGCAGTTGCCCGGATGGGTGGCCCTGGAATGCGGGGCGTGTCTTACCATGTTCTGTTTAGTGGGAACGTCAGTGGGTCCTATCCCATGATTTTGGGGGCAGGTGGTGGGCTGGTGCTGGGGAGAAGGAATGGGAGGCAGCATGCGACTGGCAGTGCCGGGTTGCCTCTGTCAGGGACTCCTGGGTACACTAAAAATGAATGCTTCTTGTACTGGTCAACTGGGTCAACGGCAACGGACGGTCTCAGCTGCGATGGGATGCTGCCGTACACTGGGCGTACGATGCGTTGGTGGCACTCACAACATATCGGGCCTGTCTGCTTTCGCCCCCCTGTTCGCGTTGTTCGTGATGCGCAGCGGCGGCTAGAGGAGCTGCGGGCGTACGCTGAGGAGCTGGGGGTAGCTGACTGCGTTGACTGGCTGGTCAACGCGCCGTACGCCGAGCTGCGCTCGCTGCTGGGTGAGGCGGTGGGCGGGCTGCACACCATGACGGACGAGCACTTCGGGATCAGCGTCGTGGAGTACATGGCGGCGGGCGTGGTGCCCATCGCGCACAACTCGGGTGGGTGTTGTATGAAAGGCAAGGATGATTACAACGGAGTTGACTTGCTAAGCCACGGATGTAAGGGGCACCAGCGTCGTGGAGTACATGGCGGCGGGGGTGGTGCCCATCGCGCACAACTCCGGTGGGTTTGGGATAAAATGCATATATGCACAAGCCGCTGATTTGCTAAGCCACGTGTGTAAGGGGCATCAGCGTGGTGGCGTACCTGGCGGCGGGGGTGGTGCTCATCGGTCGCAAATCCGGTCAGTGTCGAAATGCCAGGCCAAGACAGACACCGGCACGATGATACTATCTTGTGCAAGCTGCGGTGTGGAACGACACCCTTTACTTGCTTGCATTGCTGCTATTCCTTACTTGATTCTGTGCCTAGTTTCATTCAACTCCATCCCACAGCCGGCCCCAAGATGGACATCGTGCAGGCGCTGCTGATTGTATTTTACGGTATCCTCATTTTATTTTGCTGACTTGATTCTTTATTCTTTACTGTTTTTTTGTCGCCCACAGCCGGCCCCAAGATGGACATCGTGCAGCCGCTGCTGCTGCCGGACGGCAGTGAGCAGCCCACGGGCTTCCTGGCCACCAGCGTGGAGGAGTACGCGGACGCAATCACACGGGTGAGGGGCACTGGGGTTACATACGTTCTGACAGTGTTCACCTGGACATGGCGGTGCAACAACTGGCATGTAAAGTTGCTCAGCAATACACAGACGCAATAACCCGGGTAAGGGATGCACCCCAGGTCAAGTCATGCACGGTTGGCGGTTGGCGGTTGGCGAGCTGTGGAATAAACGGTTGAAACGAGGGGATCCACACGTGCGCGGGGACACCATGACCATTAGGGGCGTAAGGGTCAGGGGAGTGCCTACCCTCCCCTTTTACGCTCCCCGCGCTGCCGTGCGATGGCGCTGCAAGACCGCCTTGTACGTGGACCAGTCCCTACCATTGTGCCACCCCAACGCCGTCCATGCACCACAGTGCGCGCAGCTGCAGATCCACACGTCGGCCACCCCACCCCACCCCACCCCACCCCACCGCACCGCACCGCACCGCACCGAGACCAGGCCAGGGCCGCCCGTTCCTACCACGCCACCGAGGCACGTGTAAGACCACTCGTTGGCGCGGATCCTCAAGTACATGTGTTTGCGGCACCGTGTTGCCTTCTTGATTGTGCTTTTACACTTGCATCTTTGCGCTCAACCCCCAGGTGCTGACCATGGACCAGCGCGAGCGGCTGCAGATCGCCGCCGCCGCGCAGCAGCAGGCGTCGCGCTTCTCCACTGAGCGCTTCATGGCCGAGTTCACGGAGGCGATAAAGGACGTGC
>VFQN01005034.1_pt1 | contig 16706 bp, 14 predicted proteins | sample 3512371 | NCBI WGS metagenome assembly VFQN01 (sample SAMN10412370, study PRJNA504923) | tailings metagenome | isolation source: Replicate 2 from Balatoc abandoned mine | place: Philippines: Itogon, Benguet | collected 2017-08-28 | reverse complement strand
TGCCGCGCTACGAGACCTTGCAGCCGCTCTACAATCTCTATGATCGAGCGGGATACGAGCGCGACTACGAGGCGCTCTGCGTCGAGGAGCAGATTGGTGTCATCCCCTATTACGCGCTGGCGCGCGGCTTCCTATCGGGGAAGTACCGTTCGGAAGCCGACTTCGGCAAGAGCAAGGCCCGCGGCGAAGGGATGGCCAAGTACCTCAATCCGCGGGGTCTCCGGATCGTCGATGCGCTCGACATGGTTGCGGTCCGGCATGGAGCGAAGCCGGCGCAGATCGCGCTGGCCTGGATGCTGGCCCGCCCGAGCATCGCGGCGCCGATCGTGAGCGCAACCACCCTGCCGCAGCTTGCTGATCTGCTCAAAGCACCTGAAATCAGGCTGAGCGGACAGGACGTCGCCGATCTCAACGCGGCAAGCGCAGAGAATCCGGCGCAATAACAGGGTAAAGCCACCAAGTTCCGCCAGGGAACCTATCCGGTTCCCGCGCATTCCTTTCGGTCTCACGATCAGCGTCCAATACCGAAGGAATGGCCGATGGCCGGAAAAAAGGCTCGTGTCGTCGCGTCAAAAAGCGGCTCCGGGCGGGCCAAAGGCATCACCCGGAAGGAAGCGCGCGAGGTCGAAGAGCTTTCGACGCCGCGTACGCCGGTCATCTACGAAATCGTCCGCAAGCATGGCGAGGAGGAGATGGACCGGCCGGTCTTTTCGCTCTGGTGGTCGGGACTTGCCGCGGGTCTCGGCATCAGCTTTTCGGTGCTCGCGCAGGCCATCCTGCAGCATCACGTGCCGAAGGCCGACTGGGCGCCTCTCATTACGAGCTTCGGTTACAGCTTCGGCTTCCTGATCGTCGTCCTCGGGCGTCAGCAACTCTTCACCGAAAGCACGATCACCGCCGTACTGCCGGTGATCTCCGATCCCCGACCCGCAAGGATCGCGAGCATGTTGCGAATGTGGGGCATCGTGCTCGCAGCAAACCTGACGGGGACATTGTTCGCAGCGCTGTTCTCCACGCTCACATCGGTCACCGATCCCGATTATCTCCAGCAGATGCAATCACTCGGCCGCCACGTCATGGAGATGAGCTGGTCGCAGAAGTTCTTTCGCGGAATTTCGGCCGGTTTCCTGATAGCCGCGCTGGTCTGGATCAGGCCCGCCGCCGAAGGCTCGCAGGTCATCCTTGTCGTCGTCATGACGTATCTGATCGCCGTCACCGGATCGACCCATATTGTCGCCGGGAGCATGGAAACGTTCTTGCTGGTGGTGAACGGAGAGTTGTCCCCGCTGGCGATGGCCGGACAATTTTTCATTCCCGTTCTGACTGGAAATATCGTCGGTGGGACGGCGCTCTTCGGACTTCTGGCCTATGGACAGGTGGTGAAGGAGATGTGAGGCAGATCCTATCCTTTTCGACCAGGCTTCCCGGCAACGGCGCGTTGCACGGGCTCCATGAAGCCGTCCCGAGGCGCACCGCCACCGGCGAGAATAGCCTCGGGCATGTCCCAGGAATGCTATTCCAGCGCGCAGCGTCGCCAGCACCCTGCAGGCAGGGCTCGCCTGTTTCCTAGCGGTTCACGCAGCTTTGGGTGAAACTGCCGATCTGGCCCGGTCCGACGCCCTGGGCGGTGCCGGACATGATGCAGCTTTGCGCACGGTCCTGGAACGTCTGGCCTGCGGGACGCGCGGGCGCGATTGCCGGAACACCTCCCACACCGCTGACGCCGGGCACCGGCGCTGCAGGCGACGATGGATAGGCCACGCTCGGCGCAGTCGGCATCGGGCGAACCGTGCCGAGCGGCGTCAACGGCGACCGATATGTCGGGATGGTCGAGGCAGTCGACGAACCGCGCCGGACGCGCCGTGGCTTTGTGTCTGTGGTTTTCCGCGATGGCTTGGTCTGGGGTGGCGGCGCTGCAGGGCGTTTGGCCGCGCGACGTGCCCCACCATCGTCGATAATCGAATATGGAAAGCCTTCACTTCCCTGCGCCTTCACCGAAGGAGGCGGAAGAGCAAAGAAAATCAACGCGACGGCAGCAAAGCTGAAGCGATTTCGCATGTCGCTCATCCGTTTCGTGAGGCGCAGCCAACCAAGCCTGACCGTTCTCTTATATAAGAACGCTGACCTGCGGTTTCAGGTCCTTGGACTCACTCCTCCGGAGCGTCCTCGATCGGATCGTAGCGAGTGGCGTCGAGCCCGAGCAGGTTGAAGCTCTGCTGCATGTGCGGGGGCAGCGGCGCACTGACGTCGATCGTTCCGCCGCGCGGATGCGGTACCGCGATCCGCCGCGCCAGAAGATGCAGCCTGTTCTGCATCCCGCCCGGCAGATGCCAGTTCTCGATGTCGAAATATTTCGGATCGCCGACAATCGGGTGCCCGATATGAGCGAGTTGAACGCGGAGCTGATGGGTGCGCCCGGTCACCGGCTTCAGCGACAGCCAGGCGAGGCGCTGCGCCGCCGTTTCCACCACCGCATAATAAGTGATTGCGTGGCTGGCGCCCTCGTCGCCGTGCTTGGCCACCCGCATCACGGAATCGTCCTGCCGCTCCTCCTTGGCGAGATAGGTGGAGATCCGGCCCTGTTTCGGTTTCGGAACACCCGGCACCAGCGCCCAGTAGATCTTGCGCGCCGAGCGCGAACGAAACGTCTTGGCGAGAGCGGCTGCGGCAAAGCGCGACTTCGCGATCAGCAGACAACCTGCGGTATCCTTGTCGAGACGGTGCACGAGACGCGGTCGCTGGCCATCCTTGGTTCGGATCACACCCAGCATGCCGTCGATATGGCGCGTGGTGCCGGAGCCCCCCTGCACCGCAAGCCCCATCGGCTTGTTGAGGACCATCACGTCGTCGTCCTCATACAGCGTGATGGACCTGAGGAAATCCCGGGTCTCGGCGTCGTGCGCGCCATCCTCACTGCGCGGCTTGTCGGGGTCGAGCCTCAGCGGCGGAATGCGGACCGACTGTCCAGCCTCCAGCCGGTCCTTCGGTTCGACACGCTTGCCGTTCACCCGCAACTGGCCTTTGCGGATGATACGCTGGATGTGGCTGAACGATAATCCGGCGAAGCGTGCCTCTAGGAAACGATCGACGCGCATGGCGTTTTCGTCCGGCGTCACCGTGACGGTCTGCACCACCGTGCTGAGAGGAGCTGAGTCCGCCGGCAACGGCTTCGGGACTGGCTTCGGCGCGACATGCTGCGGAGTGGCATTCCGCAGCGGCGCGGTAGGACCGGACTTGCGCCGCCCTTCGGGTGGCCTGCCCCGCCGCTCCTGCTTCGCGCGGAACGGACGGCCTGATTTTTCAGAACGCGCTTCTTCGCCGGATTGGCCGGGCTTCGCAAAGGACCTCGGCTTGTCGAAAGATTTTGGCCTGTCGGAAGACCTTGCCTTGTCCGCAAACCTCGGCTTGTCGGAAGAGCCTGGCTTGTCGAAAGACCTTGGTTTGTCCGAGGACTTTGGCCTCTCGGAGTACTTTGGCTTGTCAGACGACCTTGGTTTGTCCGGACGGCCGGACGTTTCCGGACGCCCGCGAGCGGGCCGGCGTGGCGGCCGGGAGGACGGACTTTTGGCGCGTGATCTCATGACCGCGCCATAGCACATTCCGCCGCCACAGCGCGAACGTCAGCGTGCAATCACTGGAACCGGTTCCTCGACAAGCCGAAGCTTTCGATCCGCAAGCTCCACCGTAGCCCTCAGCTTTCCGGTGCCAGGCACGACGCCGGCCTCGAAACGGCCGACAAAGGATTGCTCGAATGGGTTGCCCGGGTCGGAGGCTGTCGGATCGGGCGTGAGCCGGATTTCGGTCTCGCGCCCGTCCGGCATCCGCCGGACGAGCTTGATCGCGGCGGGGGAGACCTTTGTCCGGTCGCCGAGCCGCAGATGCACATGAACCTTGCAAAGATCCCCGGTGCGATAGATCGGTTCGTCCGGTTCGATCCGGATTCCGACCAGTTCGGTCAGGCTCCCGTCGACCGCTCGCATCTTGCCGCGCTCGCGCACCGGCACGGTCGCCATCGCCTCGGCCACGCCTTTGGTGAGCGCGACGCGCAGGAAGTCCTGAATCTGGGGATCGTTGAGGATGCGCTGGTGATCGGCGAAACTTGTCGGGTAACTCGGCGCATGATCGATGACGGCACTGCTCCGGATCACGCTGCCATCTCCTGCCCAGGTATGCGCGACACGAAGCACCGACAGATCACCCTCCATAGTGAAGGATGCCTTCTCAGGCGTGCGCTGATCGATACCGACAAGCAGAACATCCTCGACGCCCTTTGGCATCGCGGTCGCAGCAAGCGCCTGCAGCTTCCGTATCCGCACGAAGGTCCGCTGCAAATCCGGCATGGTTGCGGTGTCGACTCCGTCCCAGCGGAGTCCCGTCCAGGTTTCTGGATTCGAAGGATCAAACGCGCTGCCGGTGCCTGCCTCGCAACACGCCTCGTAGCGCGGCATCAACTCGAAGATCGACGGAAACGACAGCATCGTGCGGCGAAAGCCGTCGAGGCCACCCATGACTGCGTTGAGCGGGCCCCACCCCTTCTCCACCGTCTGAAAGACTTTCACTGATCCCTGAAACGGAGCACCCGCGCTAAACAGGCGCGCGACGCGATCACCGCCCTCGCCGTCCACGACATAGGCGCGCGCCACCAGCGCACCCATTGAATGGGCCAGAATGTCGACTTTGCCGTCCGGCACGCTGTTGCGTACGAACGCCTCGAGAGACTTGGCGTTATCGAAAATCGAGCGACGCCAATCATACGCAAACACGAAGAGGTCGCGATTTTCCCGGTATCCGACCTTCGCAAGTTGTTCCAGGATCGGAGCGTAGACGTCCTGCCTGTAGAGCCCGAGAAAAACGATCTCGCGCACCAAACCGCATGGCCGGACCTGATCGTTGGCACCATCCTGTGCCAATCGGATGGTCGGAAACTGCCGCAGCGCGCCAACCGTTCCCCACACGACCTGCGTTGCCTTCGGGTTGGACGGGTCAGGACGGCAAAGACGTGAGCCGAGCAATCCGGGAACCAGGACCAGCGGTCGCACGGGCTTTGACTGCGCACGATTGTGTGTGGCCGCTGTCTCTGATCGCGCTGTCGCAGCGCCCGCTATCATTGCGATCACGCCAACGAGGATGGCGGCGGTCGCACAGCCCAATCTAGGGAAGCGCGTTGTTATGCCCAAGGTTACGCCCATGACCCTCTCCAGGTTCGGGTACGGACACCACATACGTTAATCAAGGTGGCCGGCAACGTCACCGGCAGCGCTGTCCCAGTTTCGTGATCGAAGGCGTCGCGGCCTCTCGCGAGCCCGGGTTGACATGAGTCTGTCGCAGTGGTCACTCGACCGGTTCACATTGCCACGGCCTATCGCATTGCCGCATGGAGTGTGGCATTGCATGTCCGCAATGGCCGCGGACGGCTTTGGCGTCGCAAAGCCGGCTGGCCTTTCACAGGTTTGAAGAATGACCCCTGATATCGCCGAGAAGATCGCGGCCATTGGCCGCGTGATTGACCCCGCCAAAACAGGCGCAATATACGCTCCGTTGCATGACACTGAACCCTATGCGGGTGTCACGGTCATACGTGACGTCAAATACGGGCCGGCCGATCGCAACCTCCTCGATGTGTTTGTCTCCAAAGACGCAAGCGGCCCTCGTCCGGTGTTGATGTTCGTGCATGGCGGCGGTTTTACCGGCGGCAACAAGGCGACGCCCGGTTCGCCATTCTACGATAACGTACCACTATGGGCCGCACGCAATGGGCTAATCGGCGTCAACTTGACGTATCGGCTTGCGCCAGACCATCCTTGGCCTGCCGGCCCGGAAGATGTTGGCGCCGCAGTAAGCTGGGTCGTCGACAATATTGCGGGCCACGGTGGGGACCCGTCCAAGATCGTGCTGTTCGGCCATTCAGCCGGCGCGACCCATGCTGGCACTTACGCCGCGATGCCCCGATTTCATGGGCCGAACGGTCTTGGCATCGCCGGATTGATCCTGACATCCGGCATCTACGACATTACCAGTTTTCCGGTGAACGACGGATACCGCTCCTACATCGGCGACGACACGTCTCTCTACGCGGAGCGTTCGCCGATAGGTGGGCTAAGCAAGCTGCCTATTCCCGCGATGGTCGTTTATGCCGAACTCGAACCTCCGCCCTTCATCCCGCAATTCGAGAAGCTGGTGGCTGCGATGGCACAAGCGCCGGGCGGAAAGCCGAAAACTGTGATGCTGCCGCAGCATAGCCATCTCTCGCTGGGCTACGCGATCGGCACCGATGACACCGCGCTGACAGCGCCGATCCTTTCGTTTATCCGCGGGCTGAAATAGCAGCTTCGAGATAGATCTCTGCGTAAAGCCACAAAAAAGGCCCGGCGCGGCACGCGCGACCGGGCCAGTGTGGAGAGAGAACGCCGAAGCAGGCGCCCTGCCCGGTGAACACGCCGGCCGGGCATTTTCATTGATAAAGCAACCGATCAGGCCCTGACTGTGAGCAGGCTCACAGTCAGGGCCTGATGTTGACCGAGCGACGGTCGCGCACCGGTATTACCGGCACCGTTGCATGTCGCCGGCAACAGTCTGATCCCAGGTCACGTGCAGCTTCTTGCCCTTGAGCTGCAGGCCGATCGGCATCACCCGCGACTTGCCCTGGCTGAAACATTGCGCCTGCAGGTAAAGCCCCTCGCCTATGCGATAAGACTTCTTGATCGAGCAGGAGGACTGGAACCAGTCGACACTACGGTCTGTAATCACCAATGGTGTTGTTTGCGCTGTCTGGCCGAAACCGTTGCAACCGGATGCATCGATCGACCAGCGGCCCATGAAAAGCGGATCGGTGGCAAGCGCTTCCGCGCTGACCAGCGACAACATCAAGCCGCAAAAAATTGCCCCCCAGCCCTTCGCGCCCACGACCCTTTACTCCCCAGCCTTATCCTTCCTCAGCTTTGCCCAGTAATCCAGTCGCTTTCTGATCTCGCGCTCGAATCCGCGCTCCGGCGGATCGTAAAACGCCTGCCGCGGAAGCGCGTCGGGGAAATAATTCTGTCCGGAGAAGGCATCCGCACTGTCATGGTCATAGGCATAGCCGCGGCCATAGCCTTCGTCCTTCATCAGACTTGTCGGTGCGTTCAAGATATGCTTCGGCGGCAGCAGTGAGCCGTGCTGTTTCGCAGAGCGCATCGCCGCCCCATAGGCCTTGTAGCCAGCGTTGGATTTCGGGGCTGTGGCGACATAGATCACCGCCTGCGCGATCGCCAGTTCGCCTTCAGGGCTTCCAAGGAAATCGTAGGCATCCTTCGCCGCGTTGCAGACGATCAGCGCCTGCGGATCGGCAAGGCCGATATCCTCCACCGCCATCCGCACCACGCGGCGTGCGATGTAGAGCGGGTCTTCACCGGCATCGAACATGCGGGCGAGATAATAAAGCGCCGCGTCCGGATCGCTGCCGCGCACCGATTTATGAAGCGCGGAGATGAGATTGTAATGCCCGTCCTGGCTCTTGTCGTAGATCGGCGCACGCCGCTGCACGATCTCCTGCAACGCTGCCTCGTTGAAAATTTCGCCCGGCCGCGCCGCGCGCCAGACCTCTTCAACGAGCGTCAGCGACGCACGCCCGTCGCCATCGGCCATGCGGATCAATGACGTGCGAGCATTCTCGTCGAGCGGCAGCGGCTTGCCTTCGATCGCCTCCGCGCGCGCGAGCAACTTGCCGACGGCGTCTGCATCGAGAGAACGAAATACCAGAACGCGAGCGCGTGAGAGCAACGGCGCGTTCAATTCAAAGGAAGGATTCTCGGTTGTCGCACCGACGAGGACAATTGTTCCGTCCTCCATCACCGGAAGAAACGAATCCTGCTGCGCGCGATTGAAACGGTGGATCTCGTCGACGAACAGGAGCGTGCCCTGCCCGGCTTCGCGGCGCAGCCGGGCCTGTTCAAAGACTTTTTTCAGATCGGCGACGCCCGTGAAGATGGCGGAGATCTGTTCGAAATGAAGAACGGTTTCCTGGGCAAGCAGACGCGCGACAGTGGTCTTGCCGGTGCCTGGCGGTCCCCAGAAGATCAGCGATCCGAGCGACCGCGTCCCCAGCATGCGCGTGAGAATGCCGTCGACGCCGAGGAGGTGGTCCTGTCCAACGACCTCGGAGAGTTTCTGAGGCCGCAACCTGTCGGCAAGCGGCCGCGACGTCGCCTTGTCGAGGCCTGCGGCAGTGAACAGGTTCGGCCCGCCCTTGCTGGTGCGGGAGGTCATGGCGCCGTTATCCGGGGAATTGCGCTGTGACCTGCCGGCCGCCGCGCAAAATCGTGATCTCCCAGAACCGCGCCGGATCGCGTGTTACCTTTTCGAGATCCTTGCTGGTGGACACGCGTTTCTCGTTGATGGTCAGCACCACGTCACCACGCTGGAACCCAAGACGTTGCGCGACAGAGCCCTTCCCGAGCTCGAGAACGACCACACCCTCGGCCGACGGATCGAGTCGCAATTCCTCGGCTAGTGCCGGCGACAGATTTCCGACCTTCGCGCCGGACAGCGGCGAGCGCGACTTGATCACGACTTCCTCGCGGGGTCCGTCCGGCGCGCTCTGGAGCGCGACCACGATCGCCGTCTCGCGCCCGTTTCGGATCACGCCGATCCGCGCCTGCCCGCCGAGCGGCCGCGTGCCAAAACGATAGTCGAACCCGTTCTGGTCATCGACCGCCTGCTCCTCGATCGAGACGATCACGTCGCCTGTCTTGATGCCGGCCTTCGCAGCCGGCGAATTGGCGCTCACGCCTGCAACCAGCGCACCGGAATTCCGCTTCAGGCCGAGACCCTCGGCGATTTCAGGCGTGACATTCTGCAGCTTCGCGCCGAGCCACGGGCGCTTCACTGCGCTGCCACCGCCCCGCGCGGACGCGACAACCACCTTCACCATCTCGGCGGGAATAGCGAAACCGATGCCCTGAGATCCACCGGACCGCGAGAAGATCGCGGTGTTGATCCCGACCAGCTTGCCGGAGAGATCGACCAGCGCTCCGCCCGAATTGCCGGGATTGATGGCGGCGTCGGTCTGTATAAAGAACTGATAATCGGTGATCCCGACCTGCGTACGGGCCAATGCCGACACAATGCCATGCGTCACCGTCTGGCCGACACCGAACGGATTCCCGATCGCGAGCACGACGTCGCCGACCTGCAGCTCATCCGAATTGCCGAAGTCGATAGCGTGGAATTTCTCCTTCGCATCCTTGACCCGAAGCACCGCAAGGTCGGTACGGCCATCCTTCAGGACGATCTCGGCTTCGTATTCGCGCTTGTCGGCGAGCGACACCTTCACCTCGGTCGCGCCTTCGACGACGTGATTGTTGGTGATGATCAGGCCGTTAGGATCGACGATAACGCCCGAGCCGAGCGAGCGCTGCATCTGTTCGCGGGGAACATTTCCGGGCGCACCGAAGAACCGACGAAACAATGGATCGTCGAAAAGCGGGTTCCTGACCTCAACCGCGCGGGCTGCGTAGACATTGACCACCGACGGCGTGGCCCGCTTGACCACAGGAGCGAAAGAGAGCTTGAGCTCGGCTGGCGATCTCGGAACCGCGCGGTCCTGCGCCTGAGCACCGCTCATGACCGAAAGCGTGGCCACCCCAAAGGCGGCAAACAGGGTGCGAAGCGTCCGGCGATCTGTCATTGCGCGATCTCTGCGAATCTGCCGCCAGATATAGGCCGATCGGTCCTTCATTAGAAGAGCGGCAGTGTACACATGACGTTCATCGGCCGCGCCTAATAATTCAGCTTGGCCAATAGCTTGGCGGAACCGGACGAACATCCTGCCGACGGCCTACCGGGGGAGCAATTTGTGACCGAGCAGTCGAACAAGGGGACAACCGGCGTCGCCGTCGTTGTCTATGTGGCAGCCTTTGTCGTTGGGACGATTGTGATGAGCTTCGAGATGCTGGGCTCCCGGTATCTGAATCCCTATTTCGGCAGCGGAATTTATACCTGGGCCTCGCTGATTTCGACCGTGCTCGCGGCCTTGTGCATCGGCTATTTCATTGGCGGCTGGCTGGCCGACCGGGCGCCCTCCCTGACCGTGCTTGGCCTCACCGTGGTCGTCGGCTCGGTCTATATCCTGCTCGTCCCGGCTTTCGCCGAGCGGATGTTGGAGTCGTTGCTCGCCGGGATCGAAGATGTGCGCACCGGGAGCCTGGTCGCGTCGATGGCAATCCTGTTTTTTCCGGTGACATTCCTTGGCATGTATTCGCCATTCGGGATCCGTCTGCTCTTGCGTGATCCGAAGCATTCCGGACGCGTATCTGGCGCGGTCTATGGCATCAATACATTCGGCAGCATCGTCGGCACGCTCGGCACGACATTTTTTCTGATCCCGATGATGGGATCGCGCGCAATCACGATCACCGCCGGTCTCGCAGGCATCGCGTCCGGGCTGGCGCTGATGGCTGCGCAAAGGCTGGTGCGGGTTGTTCCGGCTGCTCTGTTCGCGGGCGCGCTCGTTTCGGGTGCGCTCACACTTGCACCCGGCGCAGCATCGGGTGAGGAGCTTGTCGATACGAAGGTCCACGAGCAGATGCTCGCACGAAAGGACGGCCGCATCGATCACATCGAGACCACCTATAACGACATCTTCGTCACGAAGGACAAATCCGAATTGAGCATGTCGTTTCAGCTCAAGGGCTGGGATTACACCCAGTCGAGCGTCAACCTGAAGGACGTCGACGAGTTGCCGATCGCCTATACACGGCAGATGACGATGGCCGTTGTGTATCCGAACGAATTGAAGCGGATCCTGATGATCGGGCTCGGCGGCGGATCAATCTCCACCTATCTCGGCCGGCATATGCCGGACGTGACGATAGACACCGTCGAAATCGATCCTGGCGTGATCGACGCCGCGAAGAAATACTTCGGCATTCGCGAGAGCAGCCGCGTCCGCTATCTCAGCGGCGACGGCCGCGTTTTCCTCAATCGCAACAAGCAGCCCTATGACCTCATCATTCTCGACGCGTTTCACGGCGGCTACATTCCGTTTCATCTTTTGACGCGGGAATTCTTTCGTCTCGTGAAGCGCAATCTCGCGCCGGACGGCGCTGTCGCCACGAACTTGCATGACAATACCAAGCTTTACTACTCGACCGTGCTCACCATGCGGTCGGAATTTCCCGATCTGTACTTCTATCCGAGCGGCGAAGGCGAGGTGATCACCATCGGCACATTGAAGCCACGGAGCCAGGACCTTGTCGTCAAGCGCGCTACCGACATGCAAGAGGCCTACAAGTTCCGCTTTCCCCTGCCCCGGCTTGTCGCCAACCCGCTGGCCAGCGTCGACACATCCTCGGGTGTGATGCTGACCGACGATTTCGCTCCCGCCGACCTCTACAATTCACAGCGCAGCACGCAGGGGAAGAAGAAGCAGTAACGGCCGTACGCTCACAGGCATGACGGCTAATCATGACCGTCTCCTGCGTCATCGATTTCAGGCCGCGTGATTAGGGCGTCGTCGACGACGCCTTCGACAAAAAGCGCGGCAACGACTGGCGTTATTGCTTTGCCGGCACTGTCCGCAGATAGGCGATCAGGTCACTCATGTCCTTGTCGGACATTTTCAAATAAGACGCGTAACCCATTGGCGGCTTCAGCTTATCGCCGTTCCTGCTCACCCCGGTTGTGATTGCCCGCTTGATCTCGGCATCGGTCCAACCGCCGAGCCCCTTTTCCTTGTCGGAGGTAATGTTGCGGGATGTTGAAACACCCCACGGTCCTTTGAAGTCGTGCTTGCCGACACCCAGCTGGGTTGCCGCCAGCGACACCCCTTTCTCGCGCGGAGAATGGCACTCCATGCAATGCCCGATGGTCGCGAGGTAATAGCCACGCCGCGCCTTGCGGTTCATCTTGCCTGCCGGCGGCGGTGTAAGATCCGGTTTCATCGCGACCTTGTATTCGGGCGTCGGCACCGCATTCCTGATCGGTTTGAGTGAGCGGAGATAGGCAACGATCGCATCGGCGTCGCGCTGAGTCAGTATGGTGTAATAGCCGGTCGGCATCACGGCGAGTGCTGTACCGTCCGGACGCACCCCTTTCATGATCGCGGCCTTGATCTGCTCGGCGGTCCAGTTGCCGAGACCGGTTTCCTTGTCCGGAGTCAGGTTGGAGGTATAGACCTTGAACGCTGGCGTCTCGAAGACATTGCCACCGGCCAGCGGCTTTTCGGCGCCGGCCGGACCACGCGGGGTGTGACAGCCGCCGCAGTTCAGAATCGAATTGACGAGATAATCGCCGCGTTGCACCGGCGATTGCGCGAACGCGGACGACGCACCGGCGGCAAGAGCCACCGCAGCAACAACAACGCGAAGCATCGATAGTCCCCAGTCCCAGTATGGGACTATTCTAGTTCCTTCGCAGGAGACGCGGAAGCGCAGAGCAAAGTCGCGGTTGAGAACTATGCCGGGGTCGCCTGCGGCGCAGCCTTGCTCTTACCGCCGAGCTTCCTCACGACATAAGCAAGTGCCGCGCCAATCACGATGACAACCAGCGAGACCAGCGGACGATAGAACATCCAAGCCAGCGCTATCACCAGGGGCGCTACGATCGCGGTCAGCACTGCCGCCACGACCGACGTGGTTGCCTGCATAAGATTTCCGATGAAAGGCAGGACATCGGCGAGCGCGACCAGGATTCGCGTCGAGACCACGAAACCGAGGAACACGAGCAGCGTGAACGCCGCACGCAGAATCCATGTCAGCACCCGGTTCGCATCTTCCGCCGCCTTGAACATTTCGGCCGCGGACCTGGTGCCGGTATGCGCAAGCAGGATCACATCACCGGCTTTTGTGGGATACCCAATCAGCTCGGTGCCGGACTGCCGTGCCACCACACTTCCCTCGCCGAGTGGAACGATGCGATAGCCGATCCGGTAATCGCCGATCCGCGGCGAACCGGGGTCATCCGACAGATAGATCTGCCCACCCTGAATAGTGACCGACCGATTCATTTTCTGACGCAGCCCGTCGGCGAGAGAGGCGTCCAGTTCGAGCCGCGTATCCGCGTTGAATTTGCGGATCGCCTGTTCGCTGAGTCGGAAGTCTCCAAGCGTCGCGTCCCGTGACACAATATCCCGATCCCGGTACGACATTGCCGGATTGTCATGCGCGCCCGGCTGCTTGAATTTCGTCGAGTCGATCGGTCGGCCGGACCATTCGCGACGATAGGTATAGGTCGTGACCGTCTCCTCGCTGCCACCGGCATTCTTGCGCGTCTCGGTTCTGCTCACTTCTTTCCATTGATACATCGCGACATCGCGCACGAGCCGGACGGCATTGGCCGTCACCATGAAGTCCTGGTCGGAGAGTGACGTTGCGGCCTTCATATCGCCCGTGACATGGACGAGCAGCCCCTGGTTCGCGAGACTGACCGGGAACGCGGGAACCTCGACCACCACGGAAGCGCCTTCAGTCAACGACCGTTCGGTCTGTACCGCACGGCCCTCATTCCAGAACAAAGCGGCACAGCCAGCAAGAACGATGACCGGTCCGAGAACGAGGCCGATAACGCCGCCGACGATCTTGCTGCCCCACGACTGTGTCGTGACTTCGGTATAGGTATTGCCCGGATCGGACATCGGCCGCGCCTCTAGCTGCGATTCACCGATCCTTCTGATAACACAGCGACGTTAAAGCCACATCAATCCAACCGGAGCACGCTCCATGAAGGCCGTCGGCTATCGCAAGTCCCTCCCGATCGCGGACGCGGACTCTCTCGTCGATCTGGACATTCCAGTGCCGGAACCGAAGGGGCGCGATCTTCGCGTTTCAGTTCGGGCGATTTCGGTCAATCCGGTCGACACCAAGATGCGGATGCGTTCCACGCCCGCCGATGGCGGGGTTGCCGTGCTGGGGTGGGACGTCGCCGGCGTCGTTGAGGCGACGGGCCCGGACGCAACTCTGTTCAAGCCGGGCGACGACGTCTTCTATGCCGGCGCGATCGATCGACCCGGCGCCAATGCGCAATTGCATCTGGTGGATGAACGCATTGTCGGCAGGAAGCCAAAATCGCTGTCGTTTACCGAGGCCGCTGCTCTGCCGCTTACCGCAATCACCGCCTGGGAATTACTGTTCGACAGGCTCGCGGTGCGGCCGGGAAAGTCACCGGATGACAGGACGCTGTTGATCGTCGGTGGGGCCGGCGGCGTCGGCTCGATTCTGATCCAGCTTGCGCGCCGCCTGACCGGCCTGACGGTCGTCGCCACGGCCTCCCGGCCTGAAACCCGGCAATGGTGCCTCGATCTTGGCGCACATGCGGTGATCGATCACAGCGCCCCGCTGCGCCAGCAAATCGAAGCGCTGCGCCTTCCGCCCGTCGCCCTGGTCGCGAGCCTGACCAATACCGACAAACATTTCGAAGCGCTGGCCGATCTGATCGCGCCCCAAGGGCACTTTGCACTCATCGACGACCCGGCCACGCTTGCGGTATCGCTACTGAAGCGCAAGAGCATCGCGCTGCATTGGGAGTTCATGTACACGCGCAGCCTGTTCCAGACGGCAGACATGATCGCGCAGCATAATCTGCTGAACGACGTTTCCGCGCTTGTCGACGACGGTGTGATCAAGACCACGCTCGGCGAGAATTACGGCGCGATCAACGCCGCCAATCTCAGGCGGGCCCATGCCATGCTGGAAAGCGGCAAGGCTCGCGGCAAGATCGTGCTTGCCGGATGGGACTGACTATTTGGCACCGCGTGCTTCGAGCAGACGCGACATTGCCGTGAAGCCGCGCCTCCTGGCGTGCGCGAGAGGCGTGACGCCGTCGTGATCGGCAATGGACGGATTGGCTCCGGCTGACAGCAAAAGTTCGACGATTTCGGTATGCACCGGTCCGCCGTCACCAAGGATGACGGCCTCGAGCAGCGCAGTCCAGCCCAGCCGGTTGACGTGATCAATATCGATGCCGGTCGCGAGCAGAACTTTCACCGCATCGACATGCCCGTAATGACAAGCGGGTATCAGAGCTGTGCCGCCATAACGATTGACGCTTTTGAGATCGGCGCCGGCGGCGAGTGTCATCTTCAGAATTTCGGTACGGCCGTGAGCGCCGGCATAAAGATAAGGGCTGTCCTGGATATCGTCCTTGGCATTGACGTCGGCGCCGGCCGCGATCAGCAGCCGCGCCACCTCGATGTGATTGCCGTGGGTCGCAAGCAATAACGGGGTGCGCCCCGCAGCGTCGCGTATCTCCACCTTCACCCCGGCAGCGAGCGACCGTTCGACCGTTGCCGCGTCGCCCTTCGCTGCCGCTTCCAGCAAGGTCTTCGCTGGTCCGCCCTCGGCGCGCAGGTCAGTCACACCGCAGGCGAACAAAAAAAGAGCGGCGCACAGCGCCGCTCTGAAACACCGTCGTCCGGCGGTGACGATCACGCAGCCGCGTTCTCTTCAGCCGCCTTGGCCTGGACCGGTCCGGAATCCTGGCCCTTGGCATCTTCGTCACGATCAACAAACTCGATCACGGCAATCGGAGCCGAATCGCCGTAGCGGAAGCCCGCCTTGATGATGCGGGTGTAGCCGCCATTGCGGTCCTTGTAGCGAGGGCCGAGAACATCGAACAGCTTCTTCGCCATCGCGACGTCGCGCAGTTGCGAAACCGCCTGCCGGCGCGCGTGCAATCCACCGCGCTTGCCCAGCGTCACGAGCTTCTCGACGATCGGGCGCAAATCCTTCGCCTTCGGCAGCGTGGTGATGATCTGCTCGTGCTTGATGAGCGCCGCGCACATATTGGCAAACATCGCCTTGCGATGCTCCGCGGTGCGGTTCAATTTGCGATGCGCATTACCGTGACGCATGAACTTCTTCCTTCTCTTCTCCGCGCCGCGACTACATGCACGACGGTGTGCTCAGGTGGGCTTCCTGCGTTCGCCCGATACGACCTCATGGCCCGCATAAGCCGTCATCATGACGGCCTATGCGCCACGATAGTCAGACTCAGTAATGATCCTCGAAACGCTTTGCGAGATCGTCGATGTTCTCCGGCGGCCAGCCCGGCACTTCCATGCCGAGATGCAGACCCATCTGCGCCAGGACTTCCTTGATCTCGTTGAGCGACTTGCGACCGAAATTCGGCGTGCGGAGCATTTCGGCTTCGGTCTTCTGAACGAGATCGCCGATATAGACGATGTTGTCGTTCTTCAGACAATTGGCCGAACGTACTGACAGCTCGAGTTCGTCCACCTTCTTGAGGAAGGCCGGATTGAAGGCAAGATCGGGGATGGACTCCGCGACCACTTCCTTGCGCGGCTCCTCGAAATTCACGAACACGTTGAGCTGGTCCTGCAGGATGCGCGCGGCATAGGCGAGCGAGTCCTCAGGCGACACCGCGCCGTTGGTCTCGATCGACAGGGTCAGCTTGTCATAGTCGAGGATCTGACCTTCGCGGGTATTCTCAACCTTGTAAGAGACCTTCTTCACGGGCGAGTACAGGCTGTCGACCGGGATCAAACCGATCGGCGCGTCTTCGGGCCGATTGCGCTCCGACGGTACGTAGCCCTTGCCCGTATTGACCGTGAACTCCATGCGGATCTCTGCGCCCTCGTCGAGGGTGCAGAGCACCAGGTCCGGATTGAGAATGACGATATCGCCCACCGTGGAGATATCGCCTGCGGTCACGACACCAGGACCATTCTTCTTCACCACCATGCGCTTCGGGCCTTCGCCCTGCATCTTGATGGC
>VFQN01005033.1_pt1 | contig 16707 bp, 17 predicted proteins | sample 3512371 | NCBI WGS metagenome assembly VFQN01 (sample SAMN10412370, study PRJNA504923) | tailings metagenome | isolation source: Replicate 2 from Balatoc abandoned mine | place: Philippines: Itogon, Benguet | collected 2017-08-28 | reverse complement strand
GGGTTGTTGGGGGGCCGGGGGGGGGGCCCGGGGGCGGGGGGGGGGGGGATGGGGGCGGGGGGGGGGGGGTGGTGGGTGGGGGGGGGGGGGGGGGCGGGGGGGGCTGGCGGCGGCGCTGGCGGACGCGGCGGGCAGCACGCGGGACGCCTCGCTGCACAAGGTGGGTACCGCGTGAACCCGCCTCTAGCTGGGGGGGGGGGGAGTGTTCCATTCCGCGTGAACCTGATGGAATGGCGAAGGAGCGTGTGCGGATATGCCCATCTACCACGCCTTTCGCTGACCGTTGTCCGCGTGGAGTGCAAGCGCGTGGATGGGCGGCTCCTTGAAACCGCTATCCCACGGGGGCGCGGCAAAAGCACAGGGGGAGGCCCAGGCGGCATGACCGGGTTTGAAGGACCATAGTGGACGGTACACGGCCTGCGCCAAATACAGCTGTTGCTCCAAGCTTTCCGTTGGGCATTCCAGTCCTGCATCTTCCTGATCCGTGTGCTTTACGCCCTCTTCCCACGTGCTTACCCGCAGCTCATTGTAGACCGCGGTTAACACAGCTGTTGTCCACGTTGCGTCCACGCTTGCCAATGTGTAGCCATTGCATCTACGCTGTTATCCACACCCGCGTGCATTGGAAATCCGTTCCCATGCGCTGACCACCCGCAGCTCATCGTGGACGTGTGCGGCTGGATGCTGGCCAGCGCAGCACGGGAGCGCGGAGCCCCTCCCCCGCCCCTGCGCCGCCTGCTCGACTTCCTTGTACGGCAGGTGTACGGCAGCGCTGCCGCCTTCGTCCCGTACGGCGCCGCTGGGCCGTACAACCCCCTCTGCCGGGCCCTCGCCGGCATCGCCGCCTTCGACGGCGTGGCCGTGGCCTGTACGGCGGGCGCACACTCGCCCGCCTTTGCGGCGGATCTGTACGGCGGCGCGGCGTGCCAGGTTGCGATGGTTGTAACGCCCGGCGGCGGCGGCGGCGCAGAGCTGGAGTGGCGGTTGGTGGACTCGGCGGCTGGGGTGGTGTGCATGCTGCTGCAGGCCGATGCCACGGCGCTCGCTGCCACCCTGGACTCCTCCCGCCTCTCCCAGCACCACCCTCGCCGCGTCTGCCTCAGCGCCGCTGCTGTCCTTACCGACCAAGCCAACCCTCACCAAGCACCGCAGCCCGATGCGCTTCCTACCACCGACGTCGACAGCCCCAACGCTAGCCGAGCTACGACACCTACGCTTCTCCTCTCGGACGCTAACCCGCGCCTCGGCGACACCCACACTACCATCACCACCGCTGCATGCGAAGCGGCATTGGAGCGCCTGGACCAGTACGCCTGCACCCCTGCTGCCTACCACGCAGTGGCAGGCTGCCCCCACCCCGCCGTGTCCCTGGCGCTGCTGCTGGCCGCCGCACACGTGGCAGACCTGGAGCCGGGCCCAGGGACCGACCCGTGGGTCAGGGGCGGCGTCGGGGGCGGCGCTCCGCCGCCACCCGAGTTCCTGACCGCGCTTCACTGGCCGGTGCGGCCGCGGCCGGACGGGCAGCCCTCCTGTGGGGTGGCCGTCCGGACGTACGCGGGGCTCACCTTGGAGCAGCTGCGGCAGGCTGCAGGTGCGTGGGCAACGCTTTTCAATAACATAACGTTGTGTCTGCACGCGTACATGGTTGTGTTGCGGTTAGTGACGCCCCGGCCCTCGCTGCCCCTAATCATTGGCCTTGGCGGAGTGCTGATACCTGGCCACTTGCGTCTGCCTCCGCCCTTACCAGCCTGCACCCCTGCTCCCTGTTGCTGTTAACCCACACAGCGGTGCATCTGCACCGTGCCGCCGACGCGGCCCACGTGCTGGGCATTGCAGCCGACCGCCTGCCGGGCGGACCCAACGCCCCGCCGCCGCCACCCTCCTACCAGCAACAGCAGCAGCCGCAGCAGCCCCCGCTCATCTTCATGTCCCAGATGGAGGGACCGGAGCTGGCGGGCCCGGGCATGGGGGGAGGGGCGGGGGGCTGGGCGCCGGAGGTGGCGGCGGCGGTGGCGGCGCGGGTGGAGAGTGCGGCAGTGGGGGCGCTGGTGCGGCTGCTGTGCGGAGTGCACGTGGGGCTCAGGTGGGACACGGGCGGGGGTGTGGGTGTGGGTGTGGGTGCTTCAGCACGCGTGCATCTGTGCGGAAGCGGCTCACGTGCTGTGCGCACATGCCGGTGTCAAGTGATAGTGGAGGGCTCCGACAGGGGAGACCTGCGCCAACTGCAACACACTTGCAGGTTATTCGCATGTAGGCCTCTTGGACCTATCCGCTGCGCCTGTGGAAGTGATCTAGCCTCGGCACAGTGTACAACGTGTGCACCCCAATGATCAGTCCTCCTCCCGCACGTGCGAACGCACACTCGCAGGTCAGCGGCCGAGAAGGCGCTGGTGTCGCACTTTCTGTCTCCGGAGGCGGCCCAGGAGGCAGCCGACGCCGCGGCGGCGGCCGCAGTCGCCAGCGGTGGTGGCGGCGGCGGCGGGCCCCTGGAGCGCGCTATGGCGGGTGGTTGGCTGGCGGCGGCGGAGACGGCGGCGGTGGTGCTGGGGGTGTGCGGGGAGGTGGTGGGGGAGCTGCAGCAGCAGGGCGACACGGAGGCGCTGCTGCGTGGGGGCAGCCTGGCGCCCACGCTGAGTGCCCTGCAGGTGGGCGTGCAGCCTGTCATGGGGTGTCGTTTGTGGGTTGTGGGGTTGTGCCTCGAAACCCTGAGTGACGCTGCATGAGGCCGTCGGGGCGTGTGGACCATGCAGGGCTGCTGCTGGGCTGTGAGCACGCTCAGCATGCGTCAAAGACTGTCGAGTGCAGGCTGAGCTTCCGGGACACGAGGCAAGCCAGTAAACTGCGTAAATGGCTGCCAGTGTCTGGTACTGCACCGCCCGACTGTAGCCCATCCCGCTTCTGTGTGCTTACCCGCACCATTCTATGCCTCAGGTGGTTCTCCGCGCCGCCTCCGAGCACGACCACCTGCACGCCCCCGCCCACCGCCTGGCCGCCACCACCTGGGCCCTGCTGCTGCGCCTGCTGCGCCACGGCCGCCCAGCCTACACCCACACCACAATCACCACCACCGCCCACACCGCGCACCACACGCACCAGGCGCGCACCGCCATGCTGCACCTGTTCCAGCTGCTGCCCACGTGCTGGTACTACCTAATTCAGCCTCCTGAGGAGCAGCTGGGTCAGCTGCAAGGGGAGCAGCAGCAGGGCCCGGACCTGCAGGGCTGGCTGCCCGCCGCCCTGCCGTGGTTCGGGTGCCTGGTGCCCAGTGCGGCGCGTGTATTAGTGGCCTCCCTGGAGCTGGTCATGCCCACACTGAGCGACCTGGGACCGCTGCAGCAGGTGGGGGCGAGGGTGAAGGGGCGCGGGGCGCGGGATGTGGAGCATGGGTTGCGTTTGTTGTGGGGGATGTGGGGGCTCTGTGGCCTGTGAGACTCGGTGCAAGGCAGGCCTTGTGTTGGTTCTGTAAGGCTTCAGGGCATGTGCGATACCGCGCGGCTGACACGGTGGTGCAGAGCGGTGTTAGGAGGCGAATGTTGCCGCGGCTGAGGGGCCAGGTAGGTAAGCACTGCACAGCATAACCGAACCAAATAGGGAATTTGGCCCGCGATCATGGTGAGATGCACAGATCGGTGACGAGCTTACCAGCTTGCACACAACTGACCCACCGACCCGGCGCTCAGACGCCGCACTAAAACAATGTCCGCCGGTCCGGGTTCTGCAGCAACCACGTGCCGCAACAGTTCTCTTTCCGTCCCGTGCAGTTGTCTTACCGTGCCGTACCCTGTGTCGTACCGCAGGACGCGTTGGATGCGGCGGCTGCCGTACTGCGCGGCGGCCCGCTGCCCGCCACCGGTGGTGGTGGTGCTGCTGCTGCTGACGACGACCCCGTGCCGCACGTGCTGCACGCGGAGGGGGAGCTGCGGGTGCGGCTGGCGGCCCTGTTCCCCGAGGTGGCGCCAGGTGGGGGTGGGGTGTCGGGCAACTGCGTCGAGGGAGTGCATGGCATTAGTTAGGGAGGAGTGGCCTCGTAGCGAATGTGTGCCCAGACCTATAGACGGGTGAGGGGAGTGAAGTGGGCCTCGCGTGGTCGCGTGTGGTGTGGAACAGCCGGCGTGCACTCACGTATGTGTTCGAATCCCGAGCTACCTGTCTGTCGCACGTAAAACGCGCAATGGTCTTTCGTATCGCCCACCTGGAGTCACAATGAGAGCCTGCACTACCGCCCTTGCTGGAATCCCCCATCCAGGTAACCTGGCTACAACGGCTCGCAACCCATTGGTCGACCTTCCCTCCCGCACCGCCAGCCTCGCCGCCTCTTGCCCTCCCCCTCTTCCACACCCTCCATCCACATCCCACCCAGCTGCCTCCACTGGAACCGTCCCCCACAAGCCCGGATTTGCCGTCCCCGCGCCGCGCACAGCTGCCGCTGCCGCCGCCGCCGCTGGCAATCGTACGGCAGCGGGACGTACGTCCAGCACCGCCGCCACTTTGACGGCTGCCACGTCAGCGGTCGAAGCTATCGACCTCACGCAGGACGACGACGAGGACGACGATGCCGTACACGGCAACGACCGCGACGCGGCCAAGTACGACAACCAGGGAGACGGCGGTTACTTCGCCACGCAGTACGCGTCGTACGAGCCCCCTGCACCGCATCAGCAGCAGCAGCAGCAACAGTTGCAGCAAGGGGTCATGGGTACGCAGCGGTGGGAAGGGGCGCATGGCGCAAAGCCGGGGGCCTGGCTGGGCCGGCCTTTGCGCCAACCGCCCAACCAACCAACCCGTGGGTCAGGCTATGCGGATGAGGATGAGGGCCTTGGAGAGGCGGGGGATGATAGCGAAGCGTGGGAGGATGAGCCGATTGCGCGGGGTCGCGCAGGAGCAAGAGTACTTGCGGGGAGGGGGCAAGGCCCTCGGCAGGGAGCGCCCGGGGCTGTGGGCGGGGCTGCCAATAACCCGTTTGCAGTCACTAGGGTGGGCGGCAGTGGGATGGCGGTGCAGGCGTCGCAGCAGCAGGGGCCCCTGCAGCAGGCGGTGGGGCCGGGCCCAGCAAGGGGTGTGGGGAGCGGGGCAGGAGGGATTGGAGCTGGCGGCCAGTCAAGGGACGGGCCTGTGGATGGGTCGCAGGTGGACAACCTGCCCCTGCAGGAGCGCCTCAAAGCCATCAAGTAAGTGCAATTTTACGGGATGCCGGTATGCCTGGTATACAGCCCCCACATTCGCAGCTGTGCACCTGTGTTGCTTGCGTGAGCAGAGCGCTGCACTTGCAGCCCCGCCTGTTACCCAGCAGCAAGGCAGCAAGAGTGCATCACATGTCGTACCTCGCAGGGCCGCGCTGTCGCGTACTGCCCAAGCACAGCAACAATTTTCACCACTACTCCGTCACAAGCGCAATGTGTGCATCCCGCAGGGCTGCCCTGGCGCGTACCGCTCAGCAGGGCCGCTCCGGGCCGGGGCCTCCCGCCACACGTGTGGGCGGTGTCGACCTGGCAGACGCCTGGAAGACCGTTAGTAAGGTGGAGCAGCTGGCGGCAACTGCTGCCGCCGCTATCGCCGGAGCGGGCGCGGCGGGTGGGAGGCGGGCGCCTGCGCCTCCGGGGTCCAAGGGAGCCCTCGGAGCGTCGGGGACGGGGGCTGCAAAAGGGGCTGGTGAGGGGCGTGGAGGCAAGGGAGGGAAGCGGCCTGGGGGCGAGGAGGAGCGGCCGGAGTGGTGGCCGCAGCAGTGGGGCGATGCGGCGACGGGGGCGGGGGCAGGAGGAGCAGCAGCCGCAGCGAAAGGGGCGGCGGGGCGCGGGGGTGCTGGAGCGGGAGCGGGTGCGGGAGGTGGCGGTGGGGAGCGGGGGGTGACAAGCAAGGCGGATAAGTGGAGGAAGGAGTTGCTTGGGAGGCTGGAGGGCAAGGGCGGGAGGGGAGGTGCTGGAGGGGCAGGGGGCGTGGGGTGGGAGCAGGGGAACCGCGGTTGGTCGGTTGGCAACGCGGCGGCGGGGAGGGGAGGGGCGGCGGGGGCGGGAGGTGGCGGGCGGCGGGCGGAGGCGCGGGCACGGCAGGCTTTGGAGCAGGAGCAGCAGCCTGCTCCGACCCTCAGGTGAGGAGAACTACGATTGGGTCATGGGAGCCAAGTGGGCACTGATGGGAACTGCTTTCAACGACTGTTAGGTACATACGCGGTAGATACTTGGGTGCTTCGCACGCGTCTCCACCCTGGCGTCTAGACCGCAGGCCTGGCTTTACTGCGATGCATGGCGACTTCCACGGGTCCAGCCTGCGACCCGCACGTGATTGAGGGGGACCAATGGGTGGTGGGCTATGACAGCGGCGCCCTTCCCTGCTTGTGAGCGTGGTCCTGCTCAGTGCGAGCATCCCATGCTATCGGAAGCGCTAAAATTCGATAATGCCCTGCACTCTGCACAGGGAGCTACACCAACAGCAGCTCCAACAACAGCAACAGCAGGCCGCGGCTCAACAGGCCCGACAGCCGTCCCCCGAGCCGGCAAGCTACTTTGTCGTCGACGACGAAGAGCTCGACTTCGGGCGGCCCGCAGCGGGGGCTAAGGGCGCAGCAGGGGCAGGAGCCGGGGCCGGCGGCACAGGGCCGGGCGCTGGCGGCGCGCGGCCCTCCCGCCTGGGTCTGGGGCTAATGGCGGCGGTGGCGGCGGGGCGGGGCCCGGCGACAGCGGTGGCGGCGGCGGCGGCGGCGCGGCCACGTGGTGTGGTGACGCTTGAGCTGCCCAGTGCGCGGCTGGGGGTGCCGCCGGTCAGACGTGAGTCCACGGGGGTTGCTGCTTGAAGTACTTTACAGTGTGTCAGTCCGTTGCCGGCTTTGCGCAGGCGTTGCTAGGTAGGCATTTTCGTTACTACTACAGCGGTTAGTGGTGTCCTGCCTGCGGCGGCATCCGTGCGCTGCCCCAGCCAGCTTGGCAGGCAGCAGAGCATGAGGTTACACAGAATGGTCCCCTCCGTGTGCCCCAGGAGTCCCTCCTCCATACCCGCGCTACCGCTTCCCACAACCCTTTGATAACCCTGCATCCCATGCAACCCCGCCCCGCAGCCCCGCCTCCGCTGCTGCCTGTGCTGCGCATGCCGCAAGTCGTACGGCAGGTGCTGCTGCTCCGCCCCGAAACCCTCCTGGCGGGCCTCGCTTCCTCCGCGTCCAGTAGTTCCGGTACCACCCCCGCCCCTTCACTGCCATCGGTGGACCCCAGTCTCCCAGCACAACCACCCGGACCTCCAAGGCGCACCAACGCCCCCGTCACCGCCTCCGCCGCCGCCCTCCGCAAGCTCTCCGTACCCGTACGGTTCGACTCGCTGCAGCACTACACCGACGTATTCCGCTCATTACTAATGGAAGAGCTGGCGGCTGCAGTACGGAGCAGCGTGGAGGAGCTGGTGGCGGGCGGAGGGGCGGGCGCGTCGGGGCGCGGGGGAATGGCGGGCGGCGGGATGGTTACGGCATCTGGGACGGCCGGCGCGCCGTACTGCATTCGCATGCGGGTGTGCGGGATGCAGCGTACGGATGATCTGCACACCGTGCAGGTGGCGGTGACGGGCGGCGACGTGACGCAGCGGGACATGTGCCGTCCGGTGGGTGGTGCGTGTGCGTCAGCTGCGCCCGTCGGCGCTGCGCTGTGCACTGTGACCCCACGCACCTGTACACATCATCGGCAAGTGGAATGGGCGCGGCATGGGTTAAGGTGTTTACGTGCAGCCCGGCGGGTTAAGTGTTACTACGGCCATTGAACCAGGAGGATTGGCCCGGTAGAATTTGAGGGAGCAAGGGCGGCATAGCATTTATCCACACTAGGGACCGGGGAGCTTTGCATTTGCCGGGTGCAGCCACTGGCGCCCTCCCCGCCGGGAGCGACAGGGGAGGCAGGCAGTCGATTGCTGGTTCAGGAGTTGTACACCGGCCATGCTGGAGAGGTGTGATCGTGGTTCGCCGTCTTGTCTCGCAGTGGGCGCGAGAGGGACTGGGAGGGCGATAATGGGAAGGGGACAGCTGAAGAAGTGAAGCGGAACCCATGCGCCTTCAACTCCCAAACCGCTGCCCCGCAGGAGGACTTGCTGCTGCTCTTCCGCCGCGCGCCCTCCCGCCCCTCCGACATCGTGTCCCTCACCATACCCTGCTGCCTGGCCATGGTGGCGGAGGTGGCGCAGGAGCAGGGAGTGTACAACGTGACGCTGCAGGTGCGCCGTACGCCATTCGAGTAACACCGAGCTGCAGCCTGTGGGCCTGTTGTTGCGCGGTGAAGGGGCCCGCAGCATCGCTGTCAATTAGGCAGGGGAATAGCGGACATGCGAACCATGTATGCCTGCATACACCGTAGCTCCAGCGTATGTTCCCACCCTGGCGTCTGGTTGAATCACAACCTTCAACCCATGGGCCCTCCGCAGACATGCCTGAACCCTCCTCCGGGGCCGGGTGGAGGCCTGCTGGGGCACTTGGGTGGTGGTCCCGGCGCTAGCCTACCACCCCGTACCGGCAGTGGTGGTGGTGGTGGCGGTGTGGAGGCGCTGCTGCTGCCCAACAGCGAGTGGCACGCGGTGGTGCTGCACTCGCTGGTGCCGCATTTTCGGGAGTTCTCGGTAGGCAGTGGTGGGCGGGTGTGGGTCGGAGCTCTGGGTGCTTTCTTACGTGTGCTTTCCGTGGCGCTGACGTGTGTCGATGCTTTCTGCTGGGCGCGTGACCAGTGTCCCTTCCCCTTCCTTCGCCTTAGTTCGCCCACCCGTTCCACCCGAGCAACCAACTACCCTACCAACATGCAAGTTGGGCCCCTCCCCTCAGGCGCTGTGCAACCTTCCCAAGTTGCACGAGCCCACCGCGCGCTTCATCCTGCAGCCCACGCCCTCTCCGCCCGCCGCCACCGACGCGTCGGCCACCGCCACGTGCCCGGCCGCCGATCCATGGGTGGCAGCAGTCGTTCCCCCTGCTCTCAAGGCCGGCCTGGCCGCCGCCTTCAACCAGCCGCAGCGCGAGGCCATTCTGTCGGCCCTGGACGCTGGCCCCTTCTCTCTCGTACAGGTACGGCGCCGCCCCCATGTTCGGATGTACAACAGAGAACAAGGCCACGAAGGTGGTGGCGTGCACATGCCTTCTGTAAGCCCCATTCAGCCGTGCCGGCCTCGCCCCGCGTATGTACGGCCCAATCAAGAACGGTCGCACAACACCACTCCAAATGCATTCTGAGTTGTGTTGACTGTGTCTTAGCGCATGCCGCCGTTGCGCCGTCATCTGCACACCAACCTTCCGGCCGTGCGCACCCACCACCAAGCATCACAGCTCACCCCAATCGCGCTGGCTCTGCGCCTCAGGGGCCCCCCGGCACAGGCAAGACCTCGGCCATCATGGGCATCGTGTCCGTGCTGCTGGCGAAGAAGGAGATCCAGCGGTATCAACAACTGATGGCAGCAGGGCGCATCGTGCCACCGCCGGCGTCGACGGACGCAGATGCTGCCGCTGCTGCGCCCTTGGCGCGTGCCGGCAGCGGCGGCGGAGCGCTGCTACAGCGGAGCGGCAGCGGAGGAGGCGGGAAGGCTGCGGCGGGGGCGGCTGCACCCGCGGGCGCGGCAGCAGTGGGTCGTGGGGCGATAGCGGCCGTGACGGCGGCGGCGGTGGCGGCGGTTGGCGGCGGGGAGCTGCGTTCCGCGGCGGCGGCAGCGGCAGCTGCGGCGGCGGGCACGGGTGCGCTGAAGAAGTCTTCCGCGGCGCGTAGGTTCGAGGCCGCCAAGGCAGCGGCGGCGGCAGCTGGCGCTGGCGGTGGCGGCAACGCAACCAACCCGAACGGACGGGACCCCTTTGCCCCGCCGCCAGCGAAGCAGCAGCGCACATCAGGGCCTGCACCTGCCGACAAGCCGCCGCCTGCAACCGCCGCCGCCGCGGCCGCCGCTGCGGCCAAGCCGTCGGAGCCGCCGGCCACGTCCACCGCCGCCGACGCCGCCAGCCCGGACGCAGCGCTGGCGGAGGCGGTCCGCGCGTCGCTGGAGTCGTACAGCCTGACGTCGCCGCCGCCGTGCAGGGTGCTGGTGTGCGCGCAGAGCAACGCGGCGATCGACGAGCTGCTGACGCGCATGGCGGTGGAGGGTGTGTGGCGGGCGGACGGCAGGCGCAGGCCGCCAGCAGTAGTTCGGCTGGGCCGGGTGGAGGTGAGTTTATCTGCCGCCCGAATGCGACGTGTGTTCCGTTACTTAGCAGCGTTGGCTGGGTTGGGGTATACGGTACAGCTCATATGGGGGACGGGGTGCGGGTCATACGCGGCGCGGCTGGTCGTGTGGAGGTGAGCTGGTGGTTGGGGTCGGTTGTGGGGCGGCTAGTGGAGCTTTGCAGGGCGGGCCCGAGGGCGCGGGCACGGGGCTGGGGGCCAGGGCTTGGGTTTACGGTTCGGGGTGGGTGGTGCCATGCATCCATGCAAGGAGTGTTGAGGTTTCAAGCGCAAGGCGCACGGCGTGGGGTGTAGGGCCCTCTGTGCACAGCTACACTTTCAGATAGCCACAAATACCGTACGTCACTGACCGTCCAGCACTTTGTTGTCACGCGTCTCCCCAGGTGGCGCACGGCTCCGTGCTGCCGTTCCACGTGGACTCGCTGGCGGAGCAGCTGGCGGGGCGGCACGCGGGCAGCTGCGTGGCCAGCAGCGAGCTGGACCAGGCCAGAAGGTGCGTGGTGTATGTGGGAAGCGGGAGAAGGGAGGGGCATTTCCGGGGAAGAGCTTACACGGGGGATGCTACTGCTGCACTGGGGCATGAAGGCCAGGGAGGTTAACACCCGCGCGGCCAGCAGCGAGCTGGACCAGGCCAGGGGGTGCACTGGGGCGTGGGATGTGGGCTCGGGGTTGCACCTCGTCAGGGCTTTGGTCATTGGTTTACCATTGGTAAGGCCTGCCCGTCCCCGGTCCACGCAGGGATGCTCAGGACGCGCGGAGGGAGCTGGAGGAGGTGGGTGCCGTGCACGGTTGGTGCGGCGTGCAGTTGTGGTGACACTCGTGCATCTGTGGCCTCCGGACGACTGCCGTGCGCGCGTGGGTGAATGGGTGGATAAACGGCGGGAGCCGGAAGGAGGTGGGTACATGAACCTGCATGCCACCGTTGACCGCCTTGGTGCCCATGCTCTCTCTCCAAGCCGAGCATGTGTGCTGTACGCAACCCACAGGTGACCTTTGAGCTGGACCGCATGGAGCGGCAGGCCATGAGGCGGAGGGAGCGGCAGGGCCAGGGGCAGGAGGGGCAGGAGCAGGGGGGGTCCTCCGCGGGACCGCAGGAGGCTCCCGGTCGCAGTACCGGCAGGGCCGCGGGAGCCGGGGACTCAGACGGGGAGGATATGGACATTTGCGTGACGCAGGGCAACGGGTTTGATGGGGCGTTTGGGTTTGCGGGCAGGGGGGCGGCGGCGGCGGGTGGCGGGGACGGCGGGCGGGTGAGGGAGAGGGAGCGGGAGCGGGTGAGGGAGGAGCAGGGGAACAGGGCGGAGCAGGCCTCGGATGAGGAGCGGCAGGCGGCGGCGGAGGCGGTGGCGCTGGTGCAGCTGCGGGAGAGGAGGAGCCGCCTGCAGTTCCAGCTGAGGGTGAGGGCAGTGGAGGGGGTGATGCCAACTGGTGATGGGTATCGCGTGAGGATGTATGACATTGTCTGGAGGGTTAACGGTATGGCGTGAAGCGCGTGGAGGGTGAGGAGAACAGGGGCGTTTGCGATGAGGCAGGGGCACAAGGAGAGCTGGGATGAGGAAGGGGGGCCAGTCGCCTGTTGTGATGCGGCACGACCTGCGGTGTGAGCTGCTGCTCTGTTGCAGCAACAGGTGGCTCCTCCAGTCCGAATTGTAGAATGGTACTCGTAGTGTACTGTGTCGCTTCGCGCTCGGCAACCCGCAAAACCTCGCATGTTGATTCCTTCCTGTTCCCACATGCCCCGTGGCCGCCGCCCCCCACCCCACCCCAACTCGCCCCTCCCTACCCCTCACACCCCAGGACCTGGAGCGAGCTGCCCGGCGGGGCACAAGGGAGGTGGAGCGGCAGCGCAAGGAGCTGCGGCAGGTGGATAGTGTACTTTGGGGTACAGGTTCGCGTTGCAGGCAAAGTCGCGTCTGCCAGCCCTACACATACCTGGTGCGCCCTTCTGGTTGTGCCGTCGCGGGACGTGCGACAATTTCAATGCGTTCCGTTCTCGGTGTCCTCCACCTGCCCCTGAACGCACCCCGCGCCTGCCCCCTGGCCCCCACTCCAACTCGACTTCCGTACAGAACTGCTGTCTTCGTTGTCCTCATACCCCCTCAGGCTGTGGTCATGGCTGCTGAAGTGGTGGTGGCCACGCTGTCCTCTGCGGGCGGCGACCTGGCGCAGCTGTGGCAGGGCACACAGCAGCACCAGCACCCACCCGGTGCAGGAGGCGCCGGCGTTGGCCGTACGGTCGGTACCGCAGCCGCAGGCGGCGGCGGCGGCGTGGCCTGCCTCGGGCTGCGTTTTGACGCGCTCGTGGTCGACGAGGCGGCGCAGGCGCTGGAGCCGGCCACGCTCATCCCCATGCAGCTGCTGCAGCCGGGGGCCAAGGTGCGTGAGTTATGGCGGCGGTGGTGTTTGTGGTGGTGGCTGTGCGTCATGGCGTGGCCCCCCGAGGTTGTGTTGCTGCCACGTTCGTCAGCTGCTCCCTACCGTGATGCATACGTGGCAGTCCTGACACATTTCCGCACGCCTCTTCAAGTTGCTACACACAGTATGTGCTGGTGGGCGACCCCCGGCAGCGGGCCCCCACCGTTCCGCCCACCACCGTACCGCCCAATCCAACACGCACTCACACCCGCCTTTCGCACACCCAGGTCGTGCTGGTGGGCGACCCTCGGCAGCTGCCCCCCACGGTGCTGTCCCGCGCCGCCGACGCCGCCCGCCTCAGCCAGTCGCTGTTCGAGCGGCTGCAGGCGGCAGGGTGCGCCGTGCGCCTGCTCAGCAGGCAGTACCGCATGCACCCAGCCATCAGCAGGTGGGGGAGGGAAGGGGTTGCGTCAAAGCATTGGCTGGCAACGTATCAACACACAGGACCAGGGGACCATCATCACATGTCCTCGTTGCATGCAACTTACAGTGGGCAGTAAGCGGTGTGCATGTCAGAGGCGAAAATCGCGGAGCCCAGGAAACGTACTGCCGCTGCCGTCGTCAGCCCCTCACCATCATGGGCCTCGCTCCTGCCGCAATGCTGTGCCCGCTGCGGCTGCTGCATCACACCCTGTCGTACTACGGCCTGTCGTACACTTTGTACCGCGTGCAGGTTCCCGTCGTCGTACTTCTACGACGGGCAGCTGCAGGACGGCGAGACCATCAGCGCCGCCGCGCGCGCCGCGCCGTGCCACGGCCACCCGCTGCTGGGTCCGCTGGTGCTGCTGGACTGCAGGGAGGGCAGGGAGCGCGCGGGGCGGGCGGGCGGCGGCGCGGGGGGCGCCTCGCTGCGTAACACGGCGGAGGCGGAGCTGGTGGCGGAGCTGTACATGGGTGGGTGGCTGGGCGCATGTGGGTCAAGGGCCGTGTGTGAGGGTGGTGAGGAGCGGGTGCGGAAAGCGGTTTGACCTGGCATATGCCTGGTTGACCTGCCGCGACCTGCAACCGCCGAACAAGGTTTCAGTATCACCTCCTTTACTGCCACGGCCTCCCCTCCCCTTGCCGACACCACCTTGCGCCTCACGGCCTTCCCTGCCCCTAACCCGTAACCTGATTGGGCAACCCCCGACCCCCTACCCCACAGGCGTGCGGTCGATGTACCCCTCGTGGCGGCCCCGGGTGGCGGTGCTGACGCCCTACCGGGCGCAGCTGGGGGCGCTGCGGGCGGCGCTGCGGGGCGCGGGCGCCAGGGAGGAAGACATGCGGGCCATAGACATACAGACCGTGGACGGGTACCAGGTGGGGCTGGGATTCAGGGGGTCTGGGCTGCTAGTACTTCGCTGCGCCGCGTACGTATGTTGAATGGGTCTGTTACCACGATGGGTGCGCAGGCCGTCGACGGACACCGAGTGGGAGGTGCGCATGCCACTCGTTTGCTTTGCACAGCATGGTATGCAGACCACGGGCGGGTACCAGTTGGGCGTTAACCGCTCCCAACGACTAACCACCATTTCCCAACCCCTCCCCACCCCCAGGGCCGCGAGGCCGACATCGTCATCTTCAGCGCCGTGCGCGCCAGGGCGGCCGCACCCTCGCCGCCTCCCCCGCCCTCATCAGCCCAGCCCTCCTCCTCTGCCGACCTATTCTCCCCCTCCGCCTCCGCCTCCATCTCCTCGGTCGGCTTCCTGGCCGACGTACGGCGCATGAACGTGGCGTTGACACGTGCCCGCTGCTGCCTGTGGGTCGTGGCACACGTGCCCACCCTGGCGTCCAGCCCGCCGTGGCTGGCATTGCTGCGACACGTGGTGACCCACGGGTCGCTCTTCTCGGCGCCCGCGCCGTTTCGACGGTTGGTACGTTTGCCCGTGGAGCGGTTGGTCTCGTCGTACAAGATGAGCGCCGAGGCGTTGGAGGGGATGCTGACGACTGGGGCGGGTGGGCCGGCGGGGGCCGGGGAGCGGGACCGAGAGCGGGTTGGCGGGAGGGGAAGGGAGAGGGAGAGGGAGAGGGAGAGGGTGAGGGAGGAGCGGAAGGAGCACGCGGGGCAGGAGCGAGAGAGGGAGGACGCAGGGCCCCGCGAGCTGAGGGGCGGCAGGATGCTGGGCAAGCGAAGTGGGGCGCGGGGGCCATCGCCTGAATCGGGGTCGGACGGCGGAGGCAGGGCGGGGGCGGCGGTGCCTGCAGCAGCAGCGGCGGGAGCAGGTCCTGGGGTGACAGGGGCGGCTGACAGCACAACTGCAGAGGAAAGGGCGCGGGGTGCAGCAAGCGCAGCGGGTGTGGCCGGGGAGGAGGGTCCGCGGGTCATGGGGAGGGACGCGGAGCAGCACCTAGGCACTGGTGGCAGTGGAAGGGAGAAAAGCGGGGACGACAGCAGGAACCACAGGGGCAGCCGCTGGGACAAAGGCAGGGAGAGGGGTCATGGGGAGGGCAACGGCGGTGCAAGCGCTGTGCCCTTGCCCGGTTCGGCCGCGGAACCTGGAGCCCCTCCTCCTCCACCACCTCCGGCCCCACCTCTGCCCCCCGATACTCCGCCGCCGCCGCCGCCTCTGCCGTCCCAGCCCCCACTGCCAACGGATCCGCCCCCTCCGCCTTCTCCTTTCGCAATGCCGCCCTCGTCCCCGCCGCCGCCGCCGCCGCCGCCACCCCCGCCGCCGTTGCCCACCGAGACGCCGCCGCCCCTGCCCGCTAGCCAACCTCCTGACGGTCCAACTGCCACCGCACCCAAACAACAACAGCAGCAGCAGCACGACCATCACCAACAACAGCAACTACCCACGGTTGCACGAGAGCAGCAGCCCTCCCGGCCTCACGGCCGCGGGGCAGGCGCACCCACCGCCGGCGAGCCCCTCAACGGCCAGACCACCCACAAGGGCGCCCCTACGAAGGGTTTAGGTGACACAATCAGTCTGGGCAGGCCTGGGCAGATGGAGCGGCAGTCTGGGGCCCCACGGCTTACGGGTGCGGCCCGTGCAGTGCTTCCCCCTGCGCCCTCTGCACCCTCGCGCGCCGCGCTACCTCCCGCACCCTCCCGAGCTGTGCTGCCCCCAGCCGCCCCCGGAACAATCCAGCATGGGCAAGTACAGCAGGCACAAGGGCAGCAGGGGCGGGGGCAGCAGGCGCGGGGGCAGCAGGGGCAGGGGCAGGGGCAGCAGGCGCGGGGGCAGCAGGGGCAGGGGCAGCAGGGGCTGCGGGCGCCCGTGCAGCTGGCCCATGAGCCCGATCCTGGCAGGGGCGCTGGCGGTGAGCAGGGGGGAGGAGTTGGTGGGCGAGGGGGAGAGGGCGAAGCCCACAGCCGGGAACCGGGCGGGCGGGCCTCGGAGGGCGCCCGCCACGGGGCCGACTCCAAAGCGCGTCAGCGTGGAGGGGTGGAGGCGGCAGGGGAGGGCTCAAGGGGTGCGGCAGGAGGAGGAGGAAGTGGGCAGGGGAGGGCGCAGCGGGACAACCGGGATCCTTGCCAACATGGCAGAACAAGCTACGGTGGCGACGGAGCCGGGGCCAGCAGCAGCGGTGATCGGTGTAGGGAGCGTAGAGACTGCAGTCCCAGCGCAGTTGGGCATTGTGGGCATCGGGGCACTACGGTGTGTGGGTCTCGGGATGTGACGGTGCGTGATGGGAGGGAGGAGCAGAAAGGGCGTCACAGACGAGAGGCAGGGCGACGGGGTGCGGAGGGGGAGGCGCGTGGGCGGAGCGACTGGCGAGGGAATGGTTACGAGGGTCGTTCTAGGGACAGGGCCGAGCCGGGGAGGGATTGGGGTCGGGAGCGAGGGGAGGAGGACAGGGGTTGGAAGAGGGAGCGTGCGCGGGATGAAAGGGGCGACGGGGCCCGTGGTGGGAGGGAGGCGGGGGGCTTTGAGCCCTGTGGGGCGGACCGGGGGCCGGAGGGGGACAGGAGCAGTGGGGGGCACGACAGATGGCGGGAGGAGGAGGGACGGAGAAAGCGCCCGCGGGAAGGCTGGGAAGGGGAGCGGGCGAGGGCGGGACAGCCCGGGGAAGACTTGGAGGATGGCGAAGTGCCGGGGTCCCGGTAGGGACTGGAAGAGGTAGGGGAAGAGGCAATGGCAAGCGGCCCAAAGGCGTATGTTTTTTTTTTTTTTTTTTTTTCAGGAGAAGGGTTATGGGATTATCGGAGACCTAT
>VFQN01005032.1_pt1 | contig 16709 bp, 18 predicted proteins | sample 3512371 | NCBI WGS metagenome assembly VFQN01 (sample SAMN10412370, study PRJNA504923) | tailings metagenome | isolation source: Replicate 2 from Balatoc abandoned mine | place: Philippines: Itogon, Benguet | collected 2017-08-28 | reverse complement strand
TGGCCTGGCGCACGGCCAGGCGGATGGCCGGCTCGCCGGCGCGGCCGACCAGGCGGCGGAAGGCGCCGATGGCGTTGCGGCGGGTCTCGTCGGCCAGGGTGACCAGGCGGCCGGTGAGCATCAGGCCCCAGGTGGAGGCATTGACGAGCACCGAGCTGGACTGGCCCATGTGGCGGTCCCAGTCGGCGTCGCCCAGCTTGTCGCGGATGAGCTTGTCGGCGGTGGCGCGGTCGGGGATGCGCAGCAGGGCCTCGGCCACGCACATCAGCAGCACGCCTTCCTCGCTGGAGAGGTCGTACTGGCGCATGAAGGCCTCGACCATGCCCGGGTCGGCGGCGCGCACGCGCGTGCGCTCGACCAGGGCCACGGCGGTGGCCTGGACCTTGGCCTGGTCGGCCTCGGGCAGGCGGGCCTGGGCCAGCAGCTCGGCCAGGTGTTCGGCCTCGTCGCGGTGGAAAGCGGCGGTGATCCGGGCCCGCAGGTCGCTCGGCGGGCCAGGCAGTTCGGGGGTGAGGATGGGGGTCACGGCAGTCCGTCGGGTCCGCGCGGGTGCGCGAGACCGCGGATTCTAGTGCCCGCGGCCGGGGCCGGGAACGGGCCGGGGCCCCGGGGCGCCGCGGAGGCGTTCACGAAGCCGGACGGCGCCGGCCGGGCTCGGCTTGCCCCCCCGTCGCGCGGGTAGCTAAAATCCGCGGGTTTCCCGAATGGGACGAAGGGCTGCCGTGATCGAGCTCGTCGCATCGGTGCCGACCGGTCCCGGGGCCCAACTGGTGCTCCGGCCGCGTCGCGCCCTGTCGGCGGGCCAGTTCCGGAACCTGTTCCTCGTCCTGTCCCTGGCCGCCTTCGGGGTGGCCTTGTACGCGTTCAGCCAGGGCAATGTGTTCGCCCCGGCCTTCGCGTTGCTGGACGCGGCATTCATCGCGCTCGTGCTGCGATGGGTGTGGCGCCAGGGCGACCGGGTCGAGGTGATCGCGCTGGACGAGCGCCGCCTCGAGGTCCGTCGTTCGGGCCTGGCCGAGCCGGCCTTCGCCGCCCACCCATTCTGGGTGCGGGTCGTGGTGGAGGCGGGCGAAGGCCGGGAGCGGGTGCTGCTGGGCTCCATGGGCCGGCAGGTCGAGGTCGGGGCATTCCTCCCCCCGGGGGAGCGCCAGGACCTCGCCGCGCAGTTGAAGCAATTGCTGGCGGCGGCCTCGGGCCGCGGCCAAGACCAGACCACTTGTCGGGGTATGTTCGGATGAATGCAGCGATGAAAGCAGCCCTTGCCACCGGCCTCGCGGCCGTGATGGCCAGCCTCCCGGCCTGGGCGGACCAGGAACCGCAACGCTGGCAGCTGAACATGCCCGAGGGCGTCACCCGCACCGCGGCCAACGCCTACGACATGCACATGCTGATGCTGTGGATCTGCGTGGTGATCGGCGTGATCGTGTTCGGCGCCATGGCCTACGCGATGGTGAAGTTCCGCAAGTCCAAGGGCGCCAAGCCCGACACCAGCCTCACCCACAGCACCAAGCTCGAGGTCATCTGGACCGTCGTGCCGGTGCTGATCCTGGTGGTGATGGCCGTGCCGGCCACCACCAAGGTGATCGAGCAGTACGACGCCAAGGGCCACGAGATGACGGTGAAGATCACCGGCTACCAGTGGATGTGGCGCTACGAGATCGTCGGCGAGGACGTGAACTTCATCTCCCGCCTCGACCGCGAGTCCGACCGCCTGCGCCAGAGCGGCGTGGTGCCGACCGCCGAGCAGCACCCGCACTACCTGCGCGACGTGGACCGTCCGCTGGTGCTGCCGGTGGACACCAAGATCCGCTTCGTGCTGACCGCCGACGACGTCATCCACGCCTGGTGGGTGCCGGCGCTGGGCTGGAAGCAGGACGCCATCCCGGGCCTGATCAACGAGGCCTGGACCGAGATCAAGGAGCCGGGCACCTACCGCGGCGTCTGCGCGGAGCTGTGCGGCAAGGACCACGGCTTCATGCCGATCGTCGTCAAGGCCGTGCCGAAGGCCGAGTACCAGGCCTGGCTCGCCGCCCAGAAGGCCGGCGACGAAGCCGAGGCCGCCCGAATCGCCGCCGCCGCCACCGCGAATGCGGGCGGCGAGGGCTGAGCAGAACCCTGAGAGAGGCATAGAGACATGGCACACACCGACGCCGCGCACGCCGACCACCACGGCGAGCACAAGCAGAGCTTCTTCCAGCGCTGGTTCTACTCCACCAACCACAAGGACATCGGTACGCTGTACCTGGTGTTCTCGCTGGTGATGTTCTTCATCGGCGGCTCGATGGCCCTGGTCATCCGCGCCGAGCTGTTCCAGCCCGGCCTGCAGCTGGTCGAGCCCGAATTCTTCAACCAGATGACCACCATGCACGCGCTGGTGATGATCTTCGGCGCGGTCATGCCGGCCTTCGTGGGCCTGGCCAACTGGATGATCCCGCTGATGATCGGCGCGCCGGACATGGCGCTGCCGCGCATGAACAACTGGTCCTTCTGGATCATGCCGTTCGCCTTCACCCTGCTGCTGATGCCGCTGGTGCTCCAGCTGTTCTTCGGCATCGGCGGCGGCGGCCCGGCCGGCGGCTGGACGCTCTACCCGCCGCTGTCGCTGCAGGGCGGCAACAGCACCGCGTTCACCATCTTCGCCATCCACCTGATGGGCATCAGCTCGATCATGGGCGCGATCAACATCATCGCCACCGTGCTCAACATGCGCGCCCCGGGCATGGACCTGCTGAAGATGCCGATCTTCGTCTGGACCTGGCTGATCACCGCCTTCCTGCTGATCGCCGTGATGCCGGTGCTGGCCGGCGCGGTCACCATGCTGCTGACCGACAAGTTCTTCGAGACCTCGTTCTTCAACGCGGCCGGCGGCGGCGATCCGGTGATGTTCCAGCACATCTTCTGGTTCTTCGGCCACCCCGAGGTCTACATCATGATCCTGCCGGCCTTCGGCGTGGTCTCGGAGATCATCCCGACCTTCGCCCGCAAGCCGCTGTTCGGCTACCAGGCCATGGTGTACGCGACCGCCTCGATCGCCTTCCTGTCGTTCATCGTGTGGGCGCACCACATGTTCACGGTCGGCATGCCGCTGGGCGGCGAGCTGTACTTCATGTACGCCACCATGCTGATCGCCATCCCGACCGGCGTGAAGGTGTTCAACTGGGTGACCACGATGTGGCGCGGCTCGATGACCTTCGAGACGCCGATGCTGTTCGCCCTCGGCTTCGTGATCATGTTCACCATCGGCGGCTTCTCCGGCCTGATGCTGGCCATCGTCCCGGCCGACTTCCAGTACCACGACACCTACTTCGTGGTGGCGCACTTCCACTACGTGCTGGTGACCGGCGCCGTGTTCGGCATCATGGCCGGCGTGTACTACTGGCTGCCGAAGTGGACCGGCCACATGTACAACGAGACCCTGGGCAAGTGGCACTTCTGGCTGTCCACGATCTTCGTGAACCTGCTGTTCTTCCCGCAGCACTTCCTGGGCCTGGCCGGCATGCAGCGCCGCGTCCCGGACTACAACATGGCCTTCGCCGACTTCAACATGTGGTCCTCGATCGGCGGCTTCGGCTTCGGCTTCAGCCAGCTGCTGTTCGCCTACATCGTCTGGAAGGCCGCCCGCGGCGGCGCCAAGGCCGAGGCGCGCTCCTGGGAAGGCGCCAAGGGCCTGGAGTGGACCGTGCCCTCGCCGGCGCCGCACCACACCTTCAGCACCCCGCCGGTCATCAAGGACGGCGACCTGGCCCACGGCGACGTGAGCCACTGACGGAGCTTCGCGGCGCCCCCCGGGGCGCCGCGGCACGACCATGAACAAGACGCCCGCCCCCGATCTGAAGGACCCGAGCCGCCGCCGCGGCGCCCGCCGCACGGCGTGGATCCTCGGCCTCGTGGCCGTGGGCGTGTACGTCGCCTTCATGCTGTCGGCGGTGCTGCCGTGAAGCCGTCCTCCACCGCCACGCTCAAGACCGCGGTGCTGGTCTCGGTCGGCGCCTTCGTGTTCACCTTCGGCATGGTGCCGCTGTACTACATCGCCTGCGAGAAGGTGTTCGGCATCAAGCTCGAGCAGGGCCCGGCCGGCGAGACCCGCGTGGCCGGCCTGCAGGTGGACGAATCGCGCACGGTCATCGTCGAGTTCGACGGCACCGTCAACTCGAAGCTGCCCTGGGAGTTCAAGCCCTCGCAGGTGCGCATGGAAGTGGTGCCGGGCAAGCCCTACGAGGCCACCTACGTGGCGCGCAACACGTCCGACCACGCCATCGTCGGCAACGCCGCGCCCTCGGTCGCGCCGTCCACGGCCTCGACCTTCTTCAACAAGACCGAATGCTTCTGCTTCACCGAGCAGCTGCTGCAGGCCGGCGAGGAGCGCGTGATGCCCGTGCGCTTCATCGTCGACCCCGCGCTGCCGGACAACGTCACCACGCTCACGCTGTCCTACACCTTCTTCAGCAACGACGCGGCCACGGCGCGCGTCGCGGGAACCGCCCACGCGGCGCCCGCGGCCCGCACGGCGCCGTGACCGCAGGTCCTTCAGGAGTACCGGGGAACACCATGGCCCAGACCCACGACGACGCCAACGTCTATTACGTCCCGCACCACAGCCCGTGGCCCTTCATCGGCTCGATCACGCTGTTCACCGCGATGGTGGGCGTGGCGAACTGGTTCAACGGCCATGCCTGGGGCCAGCCGGTGTTCTTCCTCGGCCTGGCCGCCACGCTCGGCGTGCTGTTCGGCTGGTTCGGCAACGTCATCGCCGAGTCGGTCAGCGGCAAGTACAACGCCCAGGTGGACGCGTCGTTCCGCATGGGCATGATGTGGTTCATCTTCTCCGAGGTGATGTTCTTCGCGGCCTTCTTCGGCGCGCTGTACTACGCCCGCCACTTCTCGCTGCCCTGGCTCTCGGGCGAGGGCGATGGCGCGCTCACCAACCAGTTCCTGTACCCGGGCTTCTCGGCCGGCTGGCCGACCAACGGCCCGGCGGAGATCGGCGGCGCCTTCCAGACCATCCCGGCCTGGGGCCTGCCGCTGGTCAACACCCTGCTGCTGCTGAGCTCGGGCGTGACGATCACCATCGCCCACCACGCCATCAAGGCCAACCACCGCGGCCCGCTGGTGTTCTGGCTGGGCGCGACGATCGCGCTGGGCATCATCTTCATGTTCGTGCAGGGCTACGAGTACTACCACGCCTACGCGGAGCTGGGCCTGACCCTGGGCTCGGGCATCTACGGCTCGACCTTCTTCATGCTCACCGGCTTCCACGGCATGCACGTGGCCCTGGGCACGATCATGCTGATCATCATCTGGCTGCGCTGCATCAAGGGCCACTTCAGCCCCGACCACCACTTCGGCTTCGAGGCGGTGGCGTGGTACTGGCACTTCGTGGACGTGGTCTGGCTGGGCCTGTTCCTGTTCGTCTACGTGCTCTGACGAACGCGGCCCCGGGTAGGCGCGCCTTCAGGCGCGATCCCGGCCCGGGGCCAACTGAACACGGGGATCGCGCCTCAAGGCGCTCCTACCGGGACCGAGGGCCGGCCTTGCGCCGGCCCGAAGTTTTCTGGGCTCAGCGGGTGAGGCCGTGCGGCTCGACCACGCCGGTGGCGATGCCGATCACCACCAGCAGGATCAGGCCGATGGACAGGCCGATGCGCCAGGTCAGCGACTTCACGGTGCGCGTGGTGCGGCCCTTGTCCACCAGCATGTAGTACAGGCCCGCGCCGAGGTTCCAGAGGATCAGGATCAGGAAAGCGATGACGACCAGGGTTTTCAGCTGCGGGCTCATGGCACTCGCCGGTAAGGGAAGGGCGCCATTATCCGCCGGCCGGGGGCGGGTCGGGTGAAACGTCGCGTCCTGCTCGCGCTGCTCGGGCTGGCCCTGGCCGTGGCCTTCGCGGGCCTGGGCCGCTGGCAGCTGGGCCGCGAAGGCGAGAAGCGCGCGCTGCTGGCGGCGGCCGAGGCCGCGCTGCAGGCGCCGCCGGTGTCCCTGGCCGCCGCGGAGGCGCCCGGCGCCGATGTGCTGCGGGCTGCCGGCCGCGGTCGTTTCCTCGACACGCCGGTGCTGTGGCTGGACAACCAGCGCCGCGGCCCGCGCGTGGGCCTGAAGATGTACTGCGCCTTCGCGCCCGACGACGGCGCGCCGCTGCTGCTGGACCTGGGCTGGCTGCCGCTGGCGGGCGATCGCGCCCTGCCGGCCGAGCGCTGCCCGCGCGGCGAGGCCGGGGTCTCGGGCCTGCTGGTGCCGCCGCCGGCCACCGGCCTTGCACTGGGCGAGGGCCTCCAGCGGCAGCCCGACGGCAGCTGGCTGGCCCTGAACCTCGCGCCGGACGCCCTGGCCAAGGCCTGGTCGCTGCCGGCCCTGGCGCCGCGCGTGCTGCGTGTGGACCCGGCGCTGCCGATCGGCCATGAACGCGACCTCGACCTGCTGCCCAATACCCTGCCGCCGGAAAATCACCGCGGCTACGCCATCCAGTGGTTCGGCCTCAGCGCCGCCATGGTGGTGATCGTCCTCCTCCTCTCCTTCCGACGCCGCCCATGACCGCGCCTTCGCAAACCCGCTCCCGGCTCACCCTGCTGCTGGTGGCCGTGTTCTTCCTCGGCAGCTTCGGCGTCGCCGCCGCGCTGTTCTTCGGCGGCTGGAAGCCGACCCAGACGCGCAACTTCGGCGAGATGCTCGACCCCTACCCGCGCCTGCAGGACATCCCGCTGCAGCGCGCCGACGGCACGCCCTGGCAATGGCAGCCGGTGGAGCGCCACTGGCATGTCGTCGTCGCGCCGCCGGCCGACTGCGCCCGGGCCTGCGTGCAGCTGCTCGATGCGCTGCAGCGCGTCTGGCTGAGCGAGGGCCGCCACGCCGACAAGCTCAAGGTGCTGTGGTTCGGCGCCGTGCCCGCCGGCGCGCCCGACTTCCCGGGCCTGGTGCCGATGAAGCCCAGCGAGGCCCTGCAGGCCGCGCTGCCCGACGTCGCCGGCGCCGAGTCGCTGCCGGCCTACCTGGCCGACCCCAATGGTTACCTCGTCCTTCGCTATGCCCCGGGCTTCGATCCGTCGCACCTGCGCAAGGACCTCGGACGTGTGCTGAAGTAAGGACACCCATGAGCTCCCCGTATCGCCACTACCACCGCATCGCCTGGGCCGCCGTACTGCTGGCCCTGTGCGTCATCGTGTTCGGCGGCTTCGTGCGGCTGTCGAACGCCGGCCTGAGCTGCCCGGACTGGCCGACCTGCTATGGAAAGGCCACCTGGCCCAACGCCGACCACGAGATCGCCGCCGCCAACGAAGTCTTCGAGCGCGCCGTCGAAGTGCCCAAGGCCTGGCGCGAGCAGTTCCACCGCCACATCGCCGCCTTGCTCGGCGTATTCACGCTGGTGCTGGCCCTGCTGGCGGCGCGCCGACGGCCGGGCGGCATCGGCAGCATCCTCGCGGCGGCGGCCCTGGTGGCCGCGTCCATCCCGGTCTACATGGGCGTGCCGGGCGTCTTCGAGGGCGACCACGTGGTCTCGCTCGGCCTGTTCCTCAGCGCCGAACTCCTGCTGCTGGTGCAGGCGATCCGCTGGAACAACAGCGATTCTGCGCGGCTGGCGACGACGCTGTTCATGGTGATCGTCTTCCAGGCCGTGCTCGGCATGTGGACGGTGATCTGGCTGGTGAAGCCCATCATCGTCATGTCCCACCTCCTGGGCGGCCTGCTGACGTTCTCGCTGCTGGTCTGGCTGGCCTGGCGCACCACGCCGGGCAGCGCCCTGGTGGTGGCCGAGGCGCCGCGCCTGCGCCGCCTGCTGTGGATCGGCCTGGGCCTGCTCGTGGTGCAGATCGCGCTGGGCGGCTGGACCAGCGCCAACTACGCGGCCCTGGCCTGCGGCACCGATTTCCCGACCTGCCTGGGGCAGTGGTGGCCGGAGCAGGATTACGCCGAGGCTTTCGTGCTCTGGCGCGGCATCGGCGTGGACTACGAGGGCGGCGTGCTCGACGGCCCGGCGCGCGTGGCCATCCAGATGACGCACCGCCTGTTCGCGCTGCTGGTCGCCGGCCACCTGCTGGTGGTCGGCCTGCGCATGGTGCGCACCCCCGGCCTGGTGTTCTGGGGCGTCGTGCTGCTGGTGCTGCTCGCCGTCCAGGTGGGCCTGGGCATCAGCAACATCGTCGCCGGCCTCCCGCTGTGGGTCGCCACCGCGCACAACGCCGGCGCGGCCCTGCTGCTGTTCACCGTGGTCGGCCTGCTGGCCCGCCTGCGCGCGCCCGAATGACAGCCTTCGCCGCCTACTGGGAGCTGACCAAGCCGCGCGTGGTCGCGCTGATCGTGTTCACCGCGGTCATCGGCATGTTCCTGGCCATCGAGCCCGGCCAGCCCTGGCCCTGGGAGCGCCTGGTGCTGGGCGCGCTCGGCATCTGGCTGGCCGCGGCTTCGGCGGCGGCGATCAACCACCTGCTCGACCAGCGCATCGACGTGCTGATGGCGCGCACCCAGCACCGCCCGCTGGCCACCGGCTCGCTTCGGCCGGCGCAGGTGCTGGCCTTCGCGCTGGCGCTGGGCGCGCTGTCCATGGCGATCCTCTGGTGGCGCGTGAACGGCTTCACCGCGCTGCTCACCTTCGCCTCGCTGATCGGCTATGCCGTCATCTACACCGGCTGGCTCAAGCGCGCCACGCCGCAGAACATCGTCATCGGCGGCCTGGCCGGCGCGGCGCCGCCGGCCCTGGGCTGGGCGGCGGTGCAGGGCTTCGTCGAGCCCTGGGGCGTGCATCCCTACGCGCTGTTGGCGGTGCTGATCATCTTCGTATGGACCCCGCCGCATTTCTGGGCGCTGGCGATCTTCCGCCGCGACGACTACGCCAGGGCGATGATCCCGATGCTGCCGGTGGTCTACGGCGTCACCTACACGCGCTGGCAGATCCTGTTCTACACCGTGCTGCTGCTGGTGGTGACGGTGCTGCCCTTCGTCACCGGCATGAGCGGCGTGTTCTACCTGGGCGGCGCCCTGGTGCTGGGCGGCGTGTTCCTCTACTACGCCATCCGCCTGCTCGATCCGCCGGACGAGTTCTTCGCGATGCGGGTCTTCAACTACTCCATCGTCTACCTGATGGCCCTGTTCGCCTTCCTGCTCGCCGACCACTGGCTGATGCCGGTCATGTCCGCCGCCGACTCCGCGCCCGCGCTGGAGTTCGTGCCGGCTCCGTGAGGGTGTTCTTTGGCCACGGATTCACGCGGATGGGCGCGGATAGGGCAAGAGCGGTTTCTTTTGACGCGGATCGACGCGGATGAACGCGGATAAGATCGGATCATTCTGACCGGAGTGGCGTCGTCGCTTCCGGTGGCGGCCAACCACTCTGATGTGCTCTATCGGCTCTTATCCGCGTTCATCCGCGTGAATCCGCGTCCAAAAAAAGAGCCCGGGCAACCCGGGCTCTTTCAGGAAGCGACGCGACCGGGTCAGTCGCCGATCAGGTGCTGCTGCCAGAACAGCACGGACGCGGCGCCGAAGTAGTCGCTGTTGGTCTTCTTGCGGAAGCCGTGGCCCTCGTCCTTGTACATCAGGTACCAGACGTCGCCGCCGTTGCCGCGCACGGCCTTCACGATCTGCTCGGCTTCGGTCCACGGCACGCGCGGGTCGTTGAAGCCCTGGGCCACGAACAGCGGGCTGGTGATGCGCGCGGCGTTGTTCAGCGGCGCGATGCGGTCGTGGAAGGCCGCCATCTCGGGCACGCGCTCGTCGCCGTACTCGGCGCGGCGCAGGTCGCGGCGGTAGCTCTCGGTGTTCTTCAGGAAGGTGCCGAAGTGGGAAATGCCGACCACGTCGATGCCGGCGCGGATGCGGTCGCTGTAGTGCATCAGGCTGGCCAGCACCATGTAGCCGCCGTAGCTGCCGCCGGACACGCCGACGCGCGAGGCGTCCAGCTCCGGCTGCTTGCCGATCCAGTCGAGCAGGGCGCCGATGTCCTTGACCGAATCCTCGCGCAGCATGCCGTTGTCCAGCTGCAGGTAGGTCTTGCCGTAGCCGGCCGAGCCGCGCACGTTCGGCACCAGCACCGCCACCTTCAGCTCGTCGAGCATGAACTGCACGGTCGGGTTGAAGGCCGGCAGCGACTGCGCCTCCGGGCCGCCGTGGATGCTGATCACCACCGGGAACGGGCCCTCGCCCTCGGGACGGTAGTAGAAGGCCGGGATGGTGCGGCGCTTGCCGTCCACTTCGTCGAAGGTTTCGTAGCGCACCAGGGTCGGGGCGCGGAAGCGCGAGGCGTCCAGGCCGCCGACTTCGCTCTGGGTCCAGCGCACGAGCTCGGCCTTGGCCAGGTCGATCACGTACACGTCGCTGGGCGAGGTGGCGCTGTTGAGCGTCAGCGCCAGCTTGCCGCCGTCGGGCGAGAAGCCGATGCCGCCCAGCACGCCGATCGGCAGCTCCGGCAGCGCCACCTTGCGGTGGCCGGGCACGGTGAGCACGTGCAGCTTGGAGATGCCATCCTCGTTGGTGGTGAAGGCGAGGTGCTTGCCGTCGTCGGAGAGCGTGAACTCCTGCACGTCCCAGGGAATGTCGCCGCTGAGCGACTCGGAGATGCCCAGGCCCGGGTGGTGGATGCGCAGGGTGCGGAACTCGGTGCCCTCGTCCGAGACGTAGTACACGCCTTCGCCGTCGGGCGTGTAGCGGAAGCCGTTGAAGCCGGCCTTGCCGCCGTCCACCGGGAACATCTCCAGCTTGCCCGTCGCCAGGTCCACTTCGCCCGGATAGGCCTCGTTGATGCTCAGGTACTTGATGACCAGCAGGCGCTTGCCGTCCGGCGAGAAGTCCAGCGGCGTCCACATGCCGCCCTCCTGCAGCACGATGCGGGCCTGGCCGGTGGCCATGTCGCGCACCCACAGGTCGTAGTCGGTGCCGTTGCGCGCCGTGCTCGACCAGGCGAGCTGGCCGCCGTCGTGCGACCACAGCGGCGTGGTGTTCTGGCTGCGCTTGCCGTCGGTGAGCATGCTCACCTCGCGGGTCTTGAGGTCGTACCAGTGCAGCTGCCAGAACTCCGAGCCGCCGACGTCCTTGCCGAAGACGAAGCCATCGGCGCCGGCGACCGGCGCCGGCGACACGGCGCTGATCGGCTCGCGATAGAAGGTGAGCTGCTCGCGCATGCCCATCGGCATGCGGACGCGGTGGGCCTGGTTGGTCTCGCCGAAGCGCGTGGTGACGATCATGCTGCCGTCGTCGAGCCAGCCGGCGAAACCGGCGCCGCGGGTGTTCTGGTAGCGGTCGAGCCGCTCGATGAGTTCGGCCGGCACCTCGGGCACGTTCTCCGAGATGCGGTTGCCGACCTCGACGCGCTCCACCGCCGCGGCCGGCAGCGCCAGCAGCAGCGATAGGCCGAAAGTCATGGCTTTCATGCAGGTCTCCCTCCTGTGTGGAAGCCCGAGCATATGCAACTTCGCCGCGGGGTTCACGTGCGCAGCGCAGCAAAAACGGGGTCAGGTTCACTTATGCGCGGAGGGTCTGCGGATTCACACCAACCTCACGCGCATAAGTGAACCTGACCCCGTTTTCGCCTCAGCGGACTGACAGCAGGTCGCGCAGTTCGGTCTTCTCGGCGTCGCTCAGGCCGGCGCCGCCGACCTCGCGGATGCGTGCCTGCAGTTCCTCGACCCGCTGCTGTCGCGTCTGCCTGTCGAGCTGGGCGAGCGCGTCGAGCAGCTCCGCCCGCCAGGCCGTTTCGTCGCCCGGGAAGCCCTGCAGCGCCAGCTTCTGCAGCGCGGCCTCTTCCTCGCGCCCGGCGAAGTGCTCGAGCACGGCGCCGGTGGTGATGCCGGGCCGCTCGCGCGCCAGCGCCAGCAGCTCCATCAGCAGCGGGATGCCGGGCTGGCGCAGCACGCCGAACAGGTAGGGCGGCTCCAGGGCTTCGGCCAGCGTCGGTTTCTGCAGCAGCAGGGCGATCGCCGTGCGCACCAGGCTGCGCCGCGGCGCCGGCGTGCCGCGCGCGGGGCGGGGCGCCTGCGCGGGAATGGCCGCGGCGGCCGCGGGCGCGGCGCCGCCGACGCCGGTCAGCGCGGTCAGCCGCTGCTGCATCAGGTCGCGGAAGGCACCGTCGGGGATCTGCGCCAGCATCGGCTTGGCGCGCTCGGCCAGCCGCGCCTTGCCCTCCATGCCGGCCAGGTTCACGTCCTTGGACAGCTCGTTGTAGAAGAACTCCGACAGCGGCATCGCCTGCGCCAGCCGCGCGTCGAATCCGGCGGCGCCCTCCTTGCGCACGATGGTGTCCGGGTCCTCGCCCTCGGGCAGGAACAGGAAGAAGGCCTGGCGGCCGTCGCGCATGCGCGGCAGCACCGACTCCAGCGCCTTCCACGCCGCGCCGCGGCCGGCGCGGTCGCCGTCGAAGCAGAAGTAGACGTCGGCAGCGTTGCGGAACAGCAGCTCGGCGTGGTCGGGCGTGGTGGCCGTGCCGAGCGTCGCCACCGCGGTGTCCACGCCGTACTGGAACAGCGAGACCACGTCCATGTAGCCCTCGACCACCACCAGCCGCGGGATCTTCGCGTGCGCCTGCCGCACCTGCCACAGGCCGTAGAGTTCGCGGCCCTTGTGGAAGAGCGCGGTCTCGGGCGAGTTGAGGTACTTGGGGCCGTCGTCCTTCTCCAGCACGCGGCCGCCGAAGGCGATCACGCGGCCGCGGCGATCGTGGATGGGGAACATGACGCGGTCGCGGAATTTGTCGTAGACCCGGCCGGCGTCGTTGCGCGAGAACAGGCCCACCTTCTCCAGCAGGCCGAGCCGGCGCTCGTCGGTGCCCAGCGCCGACTTCAGGCCTTCCCAACCATCGGGCGCGTAGCCGATGCCGAAGCGCGCGCGGATGCCTTCATCCACGCCGCGGCGCTCGAGATAGGCCTTGGCCTTCGCGCTGCCCTGAAGCTGCTGCTGGAAGAAACGCGAGGCCGCGTCGAGCGCGCCGTAGAGGTCCTTGGACTCGCCGCTCTCGTTGCGCTGGCGGGTGTCGCGCGGCACCTCGAGGCCGGCGCGCTTGGCCAGCTCCTCGACCGCGTCGAGGAACTCGAGGCGGTCGTAGTTCATCAGGAAGCTGATCGCCGTGCCGTGCGCGCCACAGCCGAAGCAGTGGTAGAACTGCTTGGTCGGCGACACGGTGAACGAGGGCGAGCGCTCGTCGTGGAAGGGGCAGCGCGCCGAGTACTCGCGGCCCTGGCGCTTCAGCGGGACGCGCGAGCCCACCACCTCGACGATGTCGGTGCGGGCGAGCAGGTCATCGATGAACGCGTCCGGTATCCGTGCCATGCCCGCCTAGCATGCCCTTTTTTTCGTGAGCTTGATTCTGGCCACGGATCTACGCGGATGGACGCGGATAAGGCAAAAACCCTTCAAAGATCGCTTTCGCTCCATCCGCGTCCATCCGCGTCCATCCGCGGCCAAACGCTCTTGGCCTCAGCCGGCGAGGGATTTCTTGACGAGCTGGGAGACCAGGCCCATGTCGGCCTGGCCGGCCAGCTTCGGCTTGAGCACGGCCATCAGCTTGCCCATGTCGGCCGGGCCGGCGGCGCCGGTCTCGGCCCTGGCGGCGTCGATGGCGGCCTGGATCGCGGCCTCGTCCAGCTTGGCCGGCAGGTAGGCCTCGATCACCGACAGCTCGTAGCGCTCGATCTTCGCCAGGTCGTCGCGGCCGGCCGCGTCGTACTGGCTGATCGAATCCTTGCGCTGCTTGACCATCTTCTCGAGCACGGCCAGCACCAGCGGATCGGTCATCTCCACGCGCTCGTCCACTTCCTTCTGCTTGATCGCGGCATTGATCAGGCGAATGACCGCGAGGCGGTCCTTCTCGCCGGCCTTCATCGCCGTCTTCATGTCTTCGGTCAGCTGGGTCTTGAGGCTCATTCGATCGCTCCGGGAGTGGGGCACCACCGCGCGTACGCGGGGCACCAGAAACACAAAAAGCCGGTCACGCTCGCGCGTGCCGGCTTTGGCCCTTTTTGGAAGTCCGGCCAGGGATGGCCAGGCTCCTGCGGAGGGACCCGCAGTGCGCGCGACTCAGTACAGGCGCTGGCGCTTGGTGACGTCGCGCGAGCTGCGGCGCAGCTGGCGCTTCACCGCGGCGGCGGCCTTGCGCTTGCGCTCCTGGGTCGGCTTCTCGTAGAACTCGCGCTTGCGGGTCTCGGCGAGGACGCCGGCCTTCTCGCAAGTGCGCTTGAAGCGACGCAGCGCAAACTCAAACGGCTCGTTTTCGCGGACTTTGACGGACGGCATGAGGGATTCCTGGTTCGGTTGAAGTCGTCGGCCGGGCCGGCGAGCCGCGTATGATACGCGCCCCCCGGGCCGGCAAGCAAGCCGGACCGGCCTTTTTCCCTTGAAACCGGCCCCCGGGCCCCTGAAATCAGGCACATGCGCGTCCTCGGCATCGAAACCAGCTGCGACGAAACCGGCGTGGCCGTGTACGACACGGCCGCCGGCCTGCGCGCGCATGCCCTGTTCAGCCAGGTCGCCCTGCATGCCGAATACGGCGGCGTGGTGCCCGAACTGGCCAGCCGCGACCACGTGCGCAAGCTGCTGCCCCTGGTCCGGCAGGTCCTGGCCGAGGCCGGCCTGGCCCCGTCCGACCTGGACGGCGTGGCCTACACGGCCGGCCCGGGCCTGGTCGGGGCCCTGATGGTCGGGGCCGCGGCGGGCCGGGCCCTGGCCTGGGCCCTGGGCGTGCCCGCCGTGGGCGTGCACCACATGGAAGGCCACCTGCTGGCCCCGCTGCTCGAGGATCCCACCCTGCAGCCGCCCTTCGTGGCCCTGCTGGTCTCCGGCGGCCACACCCAGCTGGTCGAGGTGGCCGGTATCGGCCGCTATACCCTGCTCGGCGAGACCCTGGACGACGCCGCCGGCGAGGCCTTCGACAAGACCGCCAAGCTCATGGGCCTGCCTTACCCCGGCGGCCCCGAACTGGCCCGGCTGGCCGAGTCCGGCCGACCCGGCGCCTTCCACTTCTCCCGGCCGATGACCGACCGCCCGGGGCTGGACTTCAGCTTCTCCGGCCTCAAGACCCAGGTCCTGCTGGCCTGGCAGCAGTCGGACCAGTCCCCGCAAACCCGCGCCGACATCGCCCGCGGCTTCGAGGATGCCGTGGTCGACACCCTCGCCATCAAATGCCAGCGCGCGCTGGAGCAAACCGGCGTGCGCACCCTGGTGGTGGCCGGCGGCGTCGGCGCGAACCTGCGCCTGCGCGCGCGCCTGCAGGCGCTTGTGGCAGGGCCTTCAGGCCCGGCGAAGCGGGTCGGGCCTGAAGGCCCTCCCACGGGCCGGGTTTGCTTCCCGCGCCCGGCCTTCTGCACCGACAACGGCGCCATGATCGCCTTCGCCGGCGCCCTGCGCCTGCAGGCCGGGGCCGCCGAGCCCGCGGTCGTCACCGTGACGCCACGCTGGGACATGGCAAGCTTGCCGCCCGCGTAGGCGCGCCTTCAGGCGCGATGGCGGGTTTTCATTCACATGCGGGTCGCGCCTGAAGGCGCTCCCACGGGAGGGTGGTGTGGACAAGGTTTTCATCGAGGCGCTCGAGATCGAATGCGTCATCGGCATCTACGACTGGGAGCGCAAGATCAAGCAGCCCGTCGTGCTCGACATCGAGATGGCCTTCGACAATACGAAGCCCGCCGCCACCGACGACATCGCCGACACGCTCGACTACAAGGCCGTGAGCAAGCGCCTGATCCAGTTCGTGTCGGAATCGAGCTTTGGCCTGGTCGAAACCCTGGCGGAACGCTGCGCGGCCATCATCACCGGCGAATTCGGCGTGTCCCACGTGCGCCTGAAGCTGAGCAAGCCCGGCGCGGTGCGCGGCTCGAAGGCCGTGGGCGTGATCATCGAGCGCACGCGCGCCGCATGAGCCGCGCCTGGCTGAGCCTGGGCAGCAACCTCGCGCCGGAGGACAACCTGCGCGCCGCCGCCGCCGCGCTGCGCGAACGCTTCGGCCACGTCGTGTTCTCGCCGGTGTACCGCACGCCCGCGGTCGGCTTCGACGGCCCGGATTTCCTCAACGTCGCCGCCGGCCTCGACACCGACCTCGACCCGCACGCGCTCAACGCCTGGCTGCACGCGCTCGAGGACGCCCGGGGTCGCGACCGCCGCGGCCCGCGCTTCTCCAGCCGCACGCTGGACGTGGACATCGTGCTCTACGACGACCTCGTGCTCACCGGCCCGGGCCACCTGCAGCTGCCGCGCGACGAACTTCGCCACGCCTTCGTGCTGCGCCCGCTGGCCGACATCGCGCCGGACGTGGTCGTACCCGGCACCGGCCGCCGCCTGGCGGAGCTGTGGGCCGCGCACCCGGGCGAGCCGGGCCTGCGCCGCGATCCCCTCGTGCTGGGCTGAGCTCCGCCGGTTCGCGCCGGGTGGCCTTCGCCGCGCGTCCCCGGGTGACATTCGTCCCTTGCGGGGGGCGCGCGCGGGCTTACACTCGCGCCATCCACCCCCGGAGGTCCGCGCCATGTTCGACCGCCTCGCCCGCAGCTGGCACCTGGTGAAAGCCAGCGCCGCCGTGCTCCGCTCCGACAAGGAGCTGCTGCTGTTCCCGGTCATTTCCTCGGTGGCGATGCTGGTGGTTATCGCCAGCTTCCTCGTGCCCGTGCTCGGCCTGCGCCTGTTCGAGGGCGGCGAGGTCGGCCCGGTCGGCGCGATCGTCGGCTTCCTGTTCTACCTCTGCCAGTACTTCGTGATCTTCTTCTTCAACTCCGCCCTGGTCGGCGCGGCGATGATCCGCCTCGAGGGC
>VFQN01005031.1_pt1 | contig 16709 bp, 36 predicted proteins | sample 3512371 | NCBI WGS metagenome assembly VFQN01 (sample SAMN10412370, study PRJNA504923) | tailings metagenome | isolation source: Replicate 2 from Balatoc abandoned mine | place: Philippines: Itogon, Benguet | collected 2017-08-28 | reverse complement strand
ACCTCGGGAGCCGACAATTAATTGCACTTTTTGACAGACCCTCAGACAATTAATTTTTTCTATTGACAAGACCCCCCGACCAATTATTTTTGTCAATTAAATTTGTGCCACTACGGTATACCCCGTAGGGCAACAGGTACAGAACGTCAGTGTAACCTGGTGCAGGAGCTCCTGTTTGCAACTTGAAGTATGAGGGCATCGGCTCATGTAGCCTGACGGTGTGTGCCGCACTGCCACTGAACCTGGCAAATGTGCTGCGGCACGTCGGTAGTGTGCGCGGACAGGCATGCAAACAAGCAGCACACATGACAATTAGCCTCGTGGGCTAACGAACCTGTCGTAACCGAGTACCGATACGGAAGGCGTTTAAAATGCCCACGCCGGGGCTTCTCCAAGTGGCACCCACAGCAGCCACCATCCGTCGAGCCACATCCACACAGTAAAAGCGGTTTGTGGTGGCGATGCCACGCGTGCGTCCCTCAGGGCCATGTAAACCAATACCAGCCATACCGAGCAAGGGGCACATAGAAATACCATACAGTACCACCCCAACCTCGTCCAGCACACAGCAGCTACGCGTAGTGCACACATGCGTAGCTTCACTCATCCGCTTTCACATTTGAGAGCCCTTGCTTCATCAGTTGCAGCAAGGAACGAGGCGCGAGCATGCTCTCGTGCCCGTACCAGAAGGACCAGCAACACAGTGCAAAACACTAGGATGCAATGTTCCTGTCATCACACGCCCGAAAAGGGGGTGCAGAGCACTTGCGACTGCCCCCACAAGACGAGCTGGCTGCTGCTGCCTTGCTTCTGCCGCGGCCTCTATTTGCGCCTGCTTGGCCAGGACCAAGGCTTAAAACAATCACCTCGCTGCCATAACACTCTCAGAACACTTCACACAATCCATACCAACACCAACACCACGACACATGCACGTGTCAAACACGCGTCCCCCGGCCCAGTAGCACACCTCATACCGATACTGGTTCACCTGCCGCCGCCCCGCGCCTCAGTGCCGTTGCAGATGGCCTCCGGGCCTCGTAGTTATTGTCCTGAGCCGGCGACCTCCACTTTTCCGGCTGCTTACACACTCGTCCTACAAACTGCCCCTGCAGTTCCTCGCGTACGCCACTTCCTGCCCGTTAAACTACCACCACCCGAACCACCATATCCGCCCCACCGCGCCAGCCTGCATCCACCTCCTTCCCAGATCACCGCACCGCAAGCGCCCCACACCGCTCACTGCTTTGGCCCCTGCCCCTGCCCCTGCTCCTGCCCTTGCCCCTCCTGCAGGTTGGACACGGCCTTGCGGATGTTCTGTGCCTGCGAGGCCGCCATCCAGGCCGTGAGCAGGGCCATGGGGTTGGGCATGGACATGGACGGCAGGCCCGGCTTGGCCTGCGCCTGCTGCGCCGCCGCCGCCTCGCCCTCCTCCTCGTCATCGCTGCTGAGGTACGACAGGCCCGACAGGATGCGCTCCGGAACCGGCGGCGGCTCCTTGCCTGCCAAGGTCAGGGTTACATGGGCCAGGCATGCGCGAAGGAAGGCAAACGTCAGGCACGAAAGGACAAGGTTTTGATCGGCCAAACGTCAGGCACGAAAGGACAAGGTTTAGATCGGCCAAACGAGTGTGCGCCTTTTCCCCATGTCACACACCATCCTGCTGAGCCCACTCGTCCTATGGCTAGGCACGAGGGTTATGCGAAGCAGTTGCGGGCAAGGACTCGGCACCGATCGTCGCTCTGCAGCTACTGGTACCCACCGCTGGTGCCCACGCAAGTGTAGATGTGGTCGTCGTCGAAGTTGAACTGCTCGTACACGTACCGGATGTCGTCCACGCTGACGGTGTTGTACAGCTGCTGCAGGTCGCGCAGGCACTCGAGCGTCTTCTGGGGCACGTTGGGGTTCTACGAGAGGGCAGCAGGAAAGAAGGGGCGGCGTCAGGCCTGGTATGGAGGTGCGGCGAGGTGCAGAGTCAAGGCCAAGCTCCTCTGGGGACACCACCGCCACCTCGCCTCCGCCCTTAACTTCACCCTCTTTCTCGGCCAAGCCTTGCAACCTAAGTGGTGTATCCTGCCGGCTGCTGCTCTCCCTCAAACCGCCATCTATACCGTAGCTGCATCCCGTGCCCCGTACCTACCTGCAGGTGTGTGAGCAGGCCCAGCCAGTACGAGTTGTCCTTCATGTCGCTCTCGTGCCGCGTGAGCAGCGTGGTGCGCGCGCGCGCCAGCTCCCGGCGGTTCACGGGCGCGTACTTGACGTCCCGCAGCACGCTGATGGAGGCGTTGAGCGCGTCGTAGATCTGCAGGGACGGGTTTGGTGCCGGGTGCATGTCGAGCTTAGCAGTATACATGAGTGATCGGGTATGGATCAACGGCAGTCCACGGTTGTGGGGATAGGAAAGGATTGTGGGGGCAGCACCAGGGCCGTGGCGAGCAGGCGCCGAGGACAGGTCCAAGCGGGGTGGTACGATAATACAAAAACGCGGCTCAGCAGAGTGCCCCACCTTGTCTGGGTGGCTGGTGACGTGCACCATGAACCAGCCTTGCCGGATGCGGTCGAATAGAGTCACCTCGAAGGACACGTCGTACGTCAGGCCCAGCGAGTCGCGCACCTGCACGAGGGTTGCGCCGCAAAAAGGTTAACCAGCACGCTCTATGGTGCGGCGGTTGTCAGGCAGGGTGTTGCGTCTGCCAAACGGTGCACCCCGCCGGCATGATCACGAGTGCATAATCGGTATCAGGATCAATAGCAGCAAGCACTGCACGATTTCGAACATCGCTTACCGTTGTGAACAGGCGCGAGTTGATGATCTCCGTCAGCAGCATCAGCATCACGCTGGCGAACAGCGGGTGCTGCCGCCGGCTAGCCTCCGCCTCGGCCCGCGCTGTCGCGTCCGCGAGTGACTGCACCAAACAGCAACAGCATTGACACGACAGTTGGTTGATAGAGACAATGCTGGCGTCAGTGCAGCTGACACGTCATACACTCGATGCGCCAGCCCGAGTCCACTCGCCACACCATCTGACCGACTGCCATGGATACGTAGTCACAGTAGGGGACGCACCTTGTTGGGCATGGGCGGCTTGATGGGCCCCTGCACGGCCTCCAGCGGCCCGAAGTAGCCCAGCGGGCCCCAGCGCGCGGGGGCGGGGCCGCCGATATACGCCACCGCACGCTCGTCCGAGTCCTGAGAAGCAGCAGCCGACAGCAGCCGTCAGTATTCAAGAATGTGGAGCGTGCTAACGCGGGACAAGACTAAAAGCGAGGAGCGGCCATGTGAGGACCCTGGACAAGCTGAGCCCTGGTTGCATCAACCGCGTTAACAGGCGCGGCGAGGCCGAGAACCAGCAACTTTCGCACCCTTAGCTAGGGTGAGCTCTGGGGTTGCCACTGCACCACAGCGCACCTTGAGATGCCATGTCTGGTGGCGCTCGGCGGTGGGCGGGTCGCGGAACACGATGGGGTGCATGTGCAGCGGCAGCGGCGCGGGCCGCGGCCGCACGGTGCCCACGTAGCGCCGCACCAGGTCCTCCAGCTCGCTGGCCTTGAAGTCGCCCACCACGCTCATCTCCAGGTTGCCTGCACGTGTAGGGAAATGCAGTTGGCGCCATGCTCCCTCCGCACAGCCCGCCAAGCAATTGAAAGCTCGCGCATGCGCCGACACGCACACGCTGTAACAATGTTTCAGCCGAAACGCCTGCACCCTGGGCTTTGGCACCCTGCGCCGGCCCCGAACCCCAAGACCAACCGTTTCCGCTTTCTTTGTTTGCAAAGCCGCCGCCCACAGCACGCCAGCAGGCGCCTATTTACACCCAACAGCAGTAGTTCGTCGCTCCACCTCAACCGCCCCCACCTGTAACCAGCAGCTGCGACACTGCCTGGCGCATGCCCTCCAGGTCCAGCGCATCCAGCTCCTCCGGCGTGGGGTCGCGGAAGCAGCGCTCCGTGCGGCCCAGCATGGCGTCCAGCACGCGGTCCGACGTGGCGCGCTCCAGGCTCTTGTGCACCGACCTGCAGGAAGTCGGGCCACAGCAGTTTACAGGGCAGGCCTGGGTTGGCGCAGTCCAAGTACCGTAACCGGACACTCCAGTATGCAGCCAACGCCACACCCAGGCTTTTGCCAGCACTAGCTCCTGTCGTGAGAAGCCGTTGGTGGCTGTTCAGGGCCACCATAGACCGGCATGCCGTGTGCGACTTGTCCCTCGAGCTCCTCAGCCCATGCCGTGCCCCTCCCTGTCCACCCACTTGACGGAGGCCAGGAAGGCCAGCTTGGCGCGCTCCATGGCCGTGTCCTCCCAGCGGGGCTCCTCCAGGAACATGTGGATCATCTGGAACATGGCCTGTGGCACGCAGGTAGACAATGACTGCATTGTTAATCCCTGAGCACAAAGTCGAACAGGGGCTCAGCAGCCGAAGAACGTTGGACAGGCACGCAGCGGCGAGTTGGGTGCGTGTCCTGACAGTAAATGTTGCTATATTGCATACACGCAGCCATGAGGGCGATACCGATGCATGCGTGCATCCCTGCTGCCATGCAAGGCATCAGCGCTTACCTCCAATCCGCCCTCCACTGACGAGTAGTGGAAGTCCATGACGATGTTCTCCTCGTCCGCCTCCAGCGCGCAGTTGACCAGGTTGGCCACGCAGAACACCTCGATCTGCATCACAGGTGGGCCGGCAACAGGAGATTGCACCACCGTAAGCCAGCAGCAAGGCTAGTCATTGCGGCTGGCAGCGCACGCCACGCCCTCCGCCCCAATCCGGATTTAGTTACCGACGAGGCCCGCCGTGCATTCCCTACTTCAGCGCCTTGCGACCCACCCCGCCTACGCACCTGCTCGCGCGCCCATGGCCCCACGGCGCCGCTCTCGCTGAGCGTCCGCGTGCCCACCACCACGCGCCCGAACTGCCCCGTGCCCGGCCGCTCCGCGATGCGGCCGCCGTTGGCGATGAGGCGCAGCAGCCCCGCGCGCGGCTCGTTGTCCGTCACGCGGTAGTTGACCGCGATGCCGTTGGACAGCCGCCGCTGCACCACGCCGCTGTGCGGGTCGGGCGGCGGGTACACATCTGCAAGCACGAATAGCACATCGCTCAACATCAACAGTCCTGCAACAGCACTACCGAACCTCACGTGTACTTCCGTACTGTCGTTGCACGGCCCAACGCTCCGACTTTACACACCGCGAAACCCACCCGCTAGGCCCCGGTAGTTTCCACCGGTGCATTCCCTCACCCAGTATTCTGGCCCACAACCCGCCCCTGTCGCACCTCCCCCAGGCGCGACGGGCACGAACTCCGGGCTGCGCTCCTCCACCAGCGCGTCCAGCTGCTCGGCGCTGATGAGGCGGTCGGGCAGCTCCACGTCCTCCGTGGCGCTGCAGTCCAGAGACATGTCCGACAGGGCGGCGGCGATCTCCGCGGGCGAGGGGTCGAACTTGACGGCGCCATCGGGCACCTCAAACTCCTCCGCCTGGAGGCACAGGGAAGGAGGTTAGCTTTGAATGCTGCGGCAGTATCAGGGGCAGGAGCGTACCCGCACAGCGCTACAATGACAAGGGCGGTAACGGGCAGATTGAAGAAACTAAGATTGAAGAAACTAAGGTCAACGGCGTAGCCGGAAGAGCCCTTTGCGGATGCCTGCACCCACAGTGTGGCGCCAGATTGGCCCAAGGGTGCGTACGGTGAGGTTCCAGACATCTCAGCCGGCCGGCAGCATGTTAGACGCAGAGCAATCAACAGGCGAGCAAGCAGCGCGCGTGAATCTCAGCTGCTGGTCTACATGCACGCCTCTTTCCTGGTCAGCTGGTGCTGCCGCTGCCGGATGCGTCCTGCACCAGGCCACTAGGCACAAACAGTGCACGCACCTGCCGGTTCTGCGCCTCCAGCTGCTCCAGGTCGATGGCGTCCGCGTCCAGGTGTCCTGGGGAAGACAGCACGACGGGCAATACCCATGGGTGCTCCACCTAGGTGGACAAGCATTCGACGAGGGCGTACGATACGGCGGTGGTGGTGCCAGGGCACTGGTCGCCGCAGCCGCTAGAGCTCTTAACGTTGCGCTGTACGGCCACCCGGCACACTGAGGTGGGCACTTCTATACGAGTACGTGTACTCATCACGGCAGATCGGACCCCGCTCGCTTAAACCGTTGTACAACCCAAGTGCGACACCGCCCTCCCAAAACCGGCCCGCTTTGCGCCAGGCCTCACCTGCTGCGCCCAGGCTCCCTCCCCGGCCCGCGCTGCCCCCAGCGCTGATGCTTGCCCCGCTGGCGTCCATGTAGGCCGGCACGCACGCTACGATGGAGGTGGCGCGCGTGGGGCCCAGGTAGGCCCACTGCCCGGGCTGCGCGCTCGCCTCCGCCAGCACCTGTCCATCACAGCAGGGACGTGCAGGCAGGACAGGCAATCTCAGACCAGTGCCATCATGCCTGGGAGCCCTTATCACGTCACTGACGGTGTGCCGTGGCATCTCGCCCTCATGACGAAACCGCGCATGGACCAATTTGGCCGCCGGACCACCAGGCTGACGTCAAGTCCCCACTACCTGCCACGTAAAACCCAGCACTGGACCGCGATGCGCAAGTGCTCCAGCCCTCGACGAGGCCTATGGACGCGCAGCCCCTTATCCCCTGCATCTCTCACCCCTCCACCCGCCAGCCCTTGCGGCTGTCCCGCCCACCTCGCCCTCGCGCCCGACCCGCAGCCCCTTGGACCATGCACCTCTTGTCCTCCCACCCACCAACCCTTTGGTTCGTCCGCCCTTCCCCCCGCCCGCCCACCTCGCCCTCGTGGCCGTAGTCCGAGGAGAAGGTCAGCATGGACCTCGCCAGCGCGTTGACCTCCTCAAGCGTCACCGTGTCCGCCACCGCCACCATGGCCGCGTGCGCGTCGCGGTGGCCCATCACCGTGTGCCCGCACGCCAGGCTCTCCATCACGAAGTTGAGCGTGTCCACGCTGGGGATCTTGTTGGCCTGTGGAGGTCCAGGAGGACGTTGTTGTTGGGGCCGTAAAGCAGGAGGTACGGAGTGACTAGCAGGCCGGCAATGTCAACAAAAGCCCGCAACATATGCCACACAACTCCCCGCAAACCGCCGACTCAACGACCTGTAATCCTGCCCATGTGCCAGCTTCGTACAAGGACCGCCGACGCCCGCTTGGTGCGGTCACAACCGTCCGTCGCAGCCCTCTACGTTTCCATCACCTTGCGTCCCGGACCGCCCCACCTGCTCGGCCAGCTGCGCCGAGTCGCGCAGGATGGCCTGGCGGTAGCGGTCCAGCTCGCCGGGCGTGAGGCCGTGGCGCTGCATGCGCCGCATCTCCTGCACCGCCACCCCCACCGCGCCGCGCCAGTCGGCGGGCTCGCTGGTGATGGTGAGCGTGGACACGGCGCAGCCCTCGCGGCCGCTGTCGCTGATGTCCAGCGCGATGGACAGGAAGGGTGGCTGGCCGGCAACGTACCTGAGCGTGTTGGAGACAGGTGTAAGCGTAACTCATGCATACGTTGTTATCAGCCATGGCCCTCTTGGCCAGCCGCTCAACCTCTTTGCCTAGTGTACTCGAACGCGGTGTATGTGCGGCATGGGGTAGTTCCGGGGGCTAGCCATTCTCTGTCCAGCAGGGCACGCAGCCCAACCGAAATGAAAAAAGTTCCAAGCCTTTCGCTCACCGGCCGTTGATGCGGAACTGGAACACCGACAGGATGATGCGCATCATGAGCAGCTGCTTCAGGTGCGCCATCCTGGTCATGGACTGGATGGGCAGCTTGCAGAACACCGACAGCATGAAGTGCTGCAGCAGCGGGTGGCGGAAGATCTTGACCTCCGCCGGCTTCTCACCTGGGGCACGAACAGCAATGTGAACCGTTGTGCGGACGTCAACGCGAACAGCAGTGCGGACAAGGACACAGTAACGGCCGCAGGGCAGCGCAGGACATGGTATGTAGGCCATTACTGCTGCGGCTTGCCAACTCCGCTGTCAGGGCTGCTGGCCGTACAGCGCCGCGGGCCAGTATAAGCGATGCAGTGGCATTCCAACATAGCCCCTTCTAGCCGATAGGCCGATTGAGCAGCTAGCAGCCAGCAGCCCTACCGCTTTGGCAGCCAGGGCTGCGGCCATGGTATTTATATGTAGCCGTTCGCTACTTACAGACCAGATCCGCACTGCCTTCCCCCAAACAGCCCTTCCCCCGCCCTTCCATGCCCCCACCCACCCTCCGCCAGGGGCCCGAAGCCCCACTTGTGCACCACAGGCGGCCGCACAGCGTGCCGCTGCTTGGGCGGCCCCAGAACTGGCGCCGCCGCCGCCCCGTTGCCGTTCCCGTTCCCGTTGCCGTTCGCGTGGCCGTTGCCGTTGGCGGCCGGGGCGGTGGCGCCCGCGGGCAGGGCCTCCCGCGCCATGGGCACCTTGCCAAAGGTCTTCTCGATCAGGGCAATGGTCTCCTGCGTGCTGCGCTCCAGGTCGCCCACCACGTACAGCGTCACGTTGGCGGGGAAGTACCAGCGCTCCCAGAACTCCTTGAGCACGCTGTGCTCCCACGTCTTGACCTGCTCCGTCAGGCCGATGGGGAACCTGCGCACAGGGGGGCACACAGGGGAGCACACGAGCATAGGAGCAGGGAACGTTGGAGCAACAGTATCAACTGCCGCATGGGCCCCGTACAGCGCCCGGCCATGGTGGGACATTAGCCGCACAGCGACCTGGCGGGCTTGTTCAGGGGCGAGCACTTCCGCGCGCCCCACCTGCACCCCAGCGCGTTCTCCTCGTGCAGGTAGGTCAGCAGCTGGCAGTCCACGCGGTACTCGATGGTGTTCATCATCTGCGCCTCCGCCAGCACCGCCTTGCGCTCCTTCTCAATACGGTTGGCTGCAAACTGAGGCTGGAACGCGATCTCCACCAGGGCATCCAGCACCTGCAAAGTGCCCAGGCGCGCCCCAGCAGGGCAGGCAAGCGGCACCACATCAGTGCGCTCGTGTTGTCATGGCATTGCAACAGTTTGGCCCGGCGCACTCGTAACGCGTTAGTCTGGATGTCACTCAAACGGTATTGTGATAGTGTCCTGCGGACTTGTTCACATTCCTTTCTGCTTGACACGCTGTCAGCACTGCCTCGGCTGCAGTCCGCCGCCGCTAACGGTCACCAAGCTGACCGCATGGTCAGGCTTCCAGCTGCCCCAAACAGAAGCCCGGCACGCCGCCGCCGCGCAAGCCACAACGGGTCTGACCCGCCCGTCAAAGTCGTACGAATGCGCCGAGACCCCTCTTCCCCCGCCTTCCATGCCCCAGCATCCCCCGTGTAAGGGCGTTCAGCGCGCGCCCCAGGTTGCCGCCAGCGGCAGGCGCCTTACACGGTTTCTCGCGTTTTACGCGTGCCTCCAGCGGCGCACCTGCGGCAGCATGGGCTGCCCCGTGATGCCGTTCACGGCGGGCGCGTGCACGTGGAACACGGTGTGGTGGAAGTCCGTGTACGCGTTGGCGCGTGCCCCCGTGCCCAGCAGGTCCTCCCGCCGCTTGCTGCCCAGGAACGTCACGTGCTCCACCAGGTGCGCCACGCCCTGGGAAGACGGGGGCAGGTGGCAAAGTAGGTTACTAAGTGTACGAATTACTTGTAAAGATCTCCAAGATGCAGAAAAAGTGGAGTTAAGAGGGGGAGCGACTGAGCGGCGCAGAGCGACGACGGGACATCCGCGGGGCGGTGGATAGTGGCGCGGGAGTCTGAACTGCAGCAGGACGGCTGGGCTGCCCTGCCCCAGCGCGGACAGTGTGACGGTGTACCCTAGGACGTGTGCAGTGCGCCAAAATCCCGCTATGGCCCATACCCTACGCCCTACGCCTCCTGAGCGTATACACGTCCGAGGACCTGCCTGCTCGCTGGGCCGCTCGTCCACGCTGCCCGCGTGCACCTCCAGGTGCGCCTCGAAGCGCTTGGGGGGCAGCTTGTTGGGCAGCAGCACGTACCTGCCAGGCAATGGAGGCGACACACATGGTCACCTCCCTAGCTTACGCTGAGCAAGGCACTTTCACGGATGAAGGGTGTTAAAGTGTGCAGCGGTGTACAACAACAGCAGTGAGCGCAGAGGTACTGCTGGTCCCAGACAGACGAAGGTATGCACAATGGTAACGCTGACCCACATCGCGGCGAGGGCTCCACTCCACATCTGCACCGCACGAATAGCACTAAATTAGTGACGGTCTACTCACTGCATTCCGTTCTCCAGGCGGCCCACGACCAGCTCCGGCTCCGCCTTGATGTTCTCCTTCAGCAGCGCCTCCACAGAGGTGGTGTCCGCTGCAGTGGGCGCCTAGGGGGCGACGCAAACCACACGGGGGCAAGGACCATGCTTGCAGCGTCGGGTGGCTGCGCAGCAGCGATTATCCATAGGCGCCCCCAATCTAGCAATAAGCCAGTGCAGTAGCACTGCGCCGCCCTCCCTCAAGAGATAAAAGCTATGTGGAGTGGGCAACACTTGGGTTGGCTCGGGGCTCGCCAGCCACGTGGATTCTCCTGGAGGTCAGGTGCGTCCTCTGGAGGTCAGGTGCGTGGACCTACCCTCTCGCAGCCAGGTGGTGTAGCTCCTATAGGTTAACAAGTGTGGCCGACGGTAGCCCGGCAGTCAAAGGCGGCTTAATGTCTTACCATCGCCACGCAAACGACCACCGAAGTGCGCGTCCGGTAGGCCGCCGCATGGATCCAGCGCATGGGTCCGGACGACGGACCAGCACGGCCGGGTCGCGAGGAACCAGCGGCTGTTTTCTGTTGCCCATATGGTCTATGTGGTCCCAGCGCCGCGACAGGTGAAAATGTGAGCGCCCTGCTGAGCCTTCACATACGCCACCACATCGGTAGCAGACGACACAGACACGAGGCTAAGTTAGACTCCATACCATAACACACCATATGGGTTTTATTATATGCCGTCAGCGGAGCGTGAGTGGCCATACTTCTTGCTTGTTGGTAGCAGCATCCCCTCACCTTGGTGACCCTACTCCCGGCTTGATTATGCGATGCGAGTTGCTGCATAACTGCGAGACTGTTACGCTGCGGTGCTGAAGCCTCGGCCCTGCGTGAATAGGTTGACAAGATGTTTCGCTGCGTGCGCCAGGCCGGCGCACGGCTGACCGCAGTGCATGCATGACTGCTTCAACGTTAGTATCAGTGGTCTTGAAGCATGGGTGGACAGGGGTTATAGACTCAGCGGCGCAAACGGAGCTGTCGGTACGACGTGGGGATGAGGCCTTCGCAGGGCATTACGCGTGCCCTATCCAGCCTTCACCCTGCTGGGCTGCTGTCCGGAGGCTCCCCAGAAGACTCCGCGAGGCTAGAGAGCGGCACACAAGACGCAAACACACAGTCTGCGAGCCCTGGGCCTCCTGCTGACACTAGCACTGCACCGTGCGCGACTTTGTGGGGCCCACTGTGACCTGGACCTCGCGCCTCTTGCCAAATTCGTTCCATCTGATCACGTGGCACTCCAAGCGACTTCACCTCTAGGCTGGTCCCCAGAAGCCACGCGGAGATACGGCGCTGTGCACGGCGCTGCCCTCGGCCACGGCCGCGGCTGCTCCTGTCGTGTTGACCTAGGCTTGTCATCATCTTTGTGCACCCAACGCGCGCGTGGGCTGTGCAAACTCAAAGGTTCCAGATCCTTAGATGCAGGTAGGGAACGCGCTGTCACTGGGTGATAGGAGCGTATGTGTGGTACGTGAATTAGGGCCGACCTCTGGCGTCGAGGTCGAGGCTAGGGCACTAGGCCATGCCCCTTCTCGCTCGGCAGCAGGGAGCAGGCGAGTTTATCGGCCCGAGGTAGCCACCAGGGGAGACTCCCCTGGTAGCCACACTGGCTCGATGCACACAGGAACTTGAAGCTGTCCCCAGTTTTGCCAGCAGCGGTGAAGGGCTACGTAGCCGTGCGTTAGCCTACCCTCCTGGGTCCCGCAGTTAAGGCTGATCTACACCTGTAAGAGATCGTTCGTAACCTGCTTTGGCTGGTTTAGCGCGGTGATCGGGCCCACAGAGCACAGACTCTCAGAATCACTCACACGTTACACTGTGAAGCATACGGTACACGATAGCAGCAACTTGATGAGGCCACCACAGTAATATGCGTTGGCACATGGGAGGCCATGGCAGTTCGAAAACCTGCAGGACATGGATGCATGCGCAGCTACACAAAGGCGAGCTACCCAAAAACACCTAATTGCCTTCAGCCATTAGCCAACACTGCACAGTGTGCATGCACTTGGTCGTGCTTAGACACACAATAGAGACAAGGAAGCGTATGAATGCGAAGCTAAATGCAAAGGGTGCGGCGTGCTGGCGCATGTTTCGGCACCTATGGACAAACATCAAAAGCGGTATGCTGCGCAGTTCCCCTGTGCTTTGGAGCGCTGAGGCGTCCGGTGCACTACCCCTCACGCTCTGCATCCAGTGCGAGAATTAATGTGCGCACGCAGTGACGTCAACACATAACACAAGTCGCTCGCCTTCGGTGTTCATCCAACCCTGCGAAGCTCTTCAACCACACAGTTGTGGCAAGACGTTGCCACCATGCATACCAAAGCACGACTCAACACCTGCCAGTAGTATCGAGAACCGGGGGGCGCACTGGGCCTCCCATCAAGAAGTATTACGAGACTGGACAACAACCGACACGTAAGCGTTCAGCCTGGCACAGGGCCACTTTCAGTCAATCCACACAAGTAGTCACCCAGCTGGCCCGGGCAACAACGCTAAGGAAACACACAAAGCTCAAAGATTCAAGCTATCCAGGGAGGGCGACAGTCGTGAGTCATCCACGTCTGCGCTTGACATCACACAGTCACACAGCAGCTAAACGAATCAGATTCCGTAATCCGACTGGGCTGCGCCCGAGTCGATGTTGAAGCTGGCGCCCTCAGTGGCGGCAACATCGCCGGTGGGGCAGCAGTCCTCGGCCTGGTTGAAGAAGGTGTAGCGGCACCAGCCGGAGCCGCCGTAGCAGAAGTCCCGGATGGACGCGCACGGTTCCGTGAGGATCATGCACAGCGACATCTGGTCCGGCATCTGGTCCTTGTTCATGTCCAGGGTCGTCACCTTGAAGGTGGTGAACACGCGGCCGCGGCTGTCGGTGTTGGTGGTGAAGGTCCACGGGACCGACTGTGTGCCCAGCAGTAACAGGCGCACCGACGAGCGGCACGTGTTCCTACAAGGTGGACGGGGCAAATGACAGACAGGGTGAGACGGAGATGCAGGGACATACCGAGTTCCACTCAATGAGTGCGACGAGAAGCATGTGGCAGGAGCGGCCTCCGTCCTGCGCAGGTGCCTTATGCAGGCCTTCGAATTAAATTGCGCTCGCTGTACTTACTCGACACTGAGCTCGATCTTCTTGATGCCCATGCCGCAGCACTTCTTGCTGCTGTCGCACGCCACCTTGTTGACGGTGAAGCAGTGCCGCACGCGCTGCTTGCCGTCCGCCACCTCGGGCAGTGAGCTCGAGTTCTCGTAGATGAGCCTGTACGGTGAGGGCTCCAGGGCGCGCTTGCTGCACGGGCAGAAGGGGAAGTCGTAGTCGGGCTTGGGCGGCGGCGGCGCGAAGCGCATGGGCGGCTCGTCGACACTGGGCAGGCGCGGGGGGCGCTTCTTCTTGCCGGGCGAGGGTGCCGGCACCGGCAAGGGCGACATCGGAGGTGGTGGGGACGGGGGCAGGGGCGGGGCCCGCACTGAGTCGCCACGGACGCAGGTGTTGTAGTCGGCTACGCTGTTCCAGCCTGGGCCGCCGGGGCGAGGCACGGTGAGGCTCCACAGGCAGTCGTTGCTGGCGCTGGAGCCCTGGCAGCCGCCATTGGCCACCGGGTTGCCGCACTTGGCGTCCTGGCCGCGGAGGGTGGACGTGATCGGTTGGCGGTTGGCGCGTAAGCAGCGCGTGTCGCCATTGGCCTTGATGGAGAAGAAGATCTCCTGCAGGGGTCACCGGGCCGGGGACGGGTGGCGGTCCAGTCAGTCGTGGTGCACTGCACGGTGAAGCTCTGCGCCATTGTGTGCCATGCCACACCAGTTGACGCCGGGAACAGGAGCACCGCATGGGACGTTATTGCTGCGTCCTGCCAGTGTGCCAATTTTACAGCCCCACCCTTACACACTTCTGCACTGCGTATGCCCTTCTGCGGCCACTTGCCTGCTTGCTGAAGTCGTCCGCCCGCCAGCGGACCCGCTGGCAGTACCTCTGCGTCGGTTGCCACGGCGCCAACGGGCTGCCGCCTCCACGGACCGGCGAGATGGCGTTGGGTTCAAGCACCTGCTTTGTCTGGTCGGCCAGGCACACGTAGTCGATGGGCGAGGCGGTGCTGATGGCGCACGCCGAGCCGGCACGCGGCCACTGGATGCACACGGAGCAGTACAGGTACCGCACGCCGTCCTCGCCCCAGTCCCAACGGCACTGCAAGAGGGAAGGGCAAAGGGGGTTTGGACAGTTAAAGGAAAGCCGAGACGTGATGTAGGCCAACGTGCAAGTAAACTGCCGAGGCGTTGCAGCGCGATCAGGCAGACTGCGGCGGAGAACTGGCGTGGTGTGTTGACTGCAGGCAGGCTCATCGACGTACATCGCGGGCGTTGTAGTAGATGTCGAGGCACGACGCCTGGTCCCCGCAGAAGTTGGCACCGGCTCCGTTGGACGAGTCGCTGGGGCCGATGAGCTCGCACTGGCCCGCCGGCTCGTCTGGTGGCGGCGGGCTGGGACTGGGCGCCTTGGGCGATTTGCCCGGGCGGGGCGATTTGGGCGATTTGCCCGGGCTGGGCGAATTGATCGGGCCGGGCGCTATGTTCGGGCTCGGGACTGCAGGCGGCGGTGGTAGGCCCGGCGCCGAGGGGAGCACGCAGTTGCTAGGAGGCCTGGGAAGCTTGAAGATCCACAGGCACCTGCACCACAGGCAGACAGCGGTGTGCGTCTTAGGGATTCGGGCTCTTGTAGTGATGGGGAGGGGGATCATGTCGCTGCGGCAGGGGGCCATCCAACTGCAAGCCGTGGCAATCTTCCACCCCACGTGTACTCACTCGTTGTAGACACTGCCGTCGTTGTCCATGCAGCCGGCGGCCGTAGAGGGGCTGAGGGGGCGGGGCTCCTGGCACGTGGCGCTCATGCCCCTCACCGTGAGCGGCAGGACTTTGTCTGCAAAAACGACACGGGTAGGGTGCAACCGCGTCAAGCTGCTGCTGGCCCATGAGTGCAGGCCTGAAGCGACGTTACAGAGACATGTGTCAAGCGGTGGAACGTTCCCACCAAGCACAAGGTCGGGCTCACCTCGGACGGCGCAGACCTTGTCGCCATTCTTGATGCTGAACTCGACAGTGGCGTCGGCCATGTCGTTCTCAGCCCAGCGGACCCACTGGCAGTACCGCTTGCTCGGGCCCTGCTGCCAGTTGTCGACCACGTTGATGCCACCTGGGATCGGCACGCCGCCGGCACCTTCAATGGCGGTCCCGACACGGTCCGACGAGCAGATCTTGTCAACGCCAGGCTCAGAGCTGGAGCTCGGGGCCTGCTTCCGGCGACGTGATGGCGGTGGTGACGGTGCGGACCCAGCCTCCGACGCAAAAGCGCAAGTGCTGCCTGGGCGCGGCCACTCAACGCAGAAGCGGCAGTACAGGAATCGCTGCCCGTTCACGTACGCGTAGCGGCAGGCCCCTGAGGGGTCGAGCATGCCCTTGGGGTCGAAGAAGGCGTCGATGCACGTCGCCTGCTCACCGCAGCCGCGGGAGTTGAACGGGGGCACCTGCATGTCGTCAGTCCGCCCTGTGTACGGCTCGCAGTTGGGGCCGGGGCGCGGAGGGTTCGGGGGGAAGGGCGGGAAGGGTGCTAGGGGTGGTGCGTTGTCACTGTCCGTGCGGTTGGGTGGGGGCGGGGGTGGTGATGGCGGCGGAGAGGGCGGTGGGGAGGGTGGTGGCGCGTCAGGAGGTGGTGGAGGGGAGATCCTAGGTGGTGGCGGTGGAGGTGGGGGAGGCGGTGATGGGCTGGTACGTGGGCCTCCAGGAGGAGGTGGTGAGCTGGGTGGCGGCAGGGAGGGAGGGGGAGGTGAGGGTGGCGGGTTTGGTGGCGGGCCGGTCGGTGGAGGCAAGGCAGGGGGAGGGGAGGTCGGAGGTGGGGACGGAGGCAGCGGTGATGGTGGTGGGCTGCGGGGCGGCCCGCCGGGAGGAGGGGACGCTGGGGGCGGGCTGATGGGGGAAGGCGGCGGTGGCGAGGGCGGCGGACTAGGCGGTGGGTTCAAGGGGGGACCCAGTGGAGGTGGTGAGCGTGGAGGCGGGCTGATGGGAGGTGGAGACGCCGGAGGCGGGCTCCTGGGCGACTTGGGTGGGCGTGGTGACGGCGGATGTGGGCTGGACGGGGGAGGGGACAGAGGGGGAGGCATGGTGGGTGGAGGCGACTTGGGCGGGGGGGAGCTTGGTGGAGGGGAACTGGGAGGCGGAGAGATGGGTGGGGGCGAGACGGGTGCGTTGGGAGGCGGGTTACGTGGAGACTGTGGAGGACGGGGGAAGGGGGGGGTGGGGGGGGGGGGGGGGGAGGGGTGGGGGGGGGGGGGGAGGGGGGGGGTGGGGCGGGGGGGGGGGGGTTGCCGGGGGGGGAGGGGAGATAGGAGGTGGTGAACGAGGAGGAGGGGAAATGGGTGGAGGAGATTGAGGAGGCGGTGGTGGGCTCACAGGCGGCGGGCTGCGTGGGGCCTTGGGCGGCTTGGGTGA
>VFQN01005030.1_pt1 | contig 16709 bp, 27 predicted proteins | sample 3512371 | NCBI WGS metagenome assembly VFQN01 (sample SAMN10412370, study PRJNA504923) | tailings metagenome | isolation source: Replicate 2 from Balatoc abandoned mine | place: Philippines: Itogon, Benguet | collected 2017-08-28 | reverse complement strand
GGTAACCCTTGGGCCTTACGGCTCGTATGGGCAGTTACACCTGCCAAGTGTAACAATACCGATACCGATGCCGATACCTTGATACGGTGTGTGGGGTGGGGCACGAGGAACAGATGACCAAAGGGGATGCCACATACAGCAAGCGGGGGATACCGGATGGGAAGCACTGGTGCTTGAAGTGGACCACCACCCTATGGCATTTGATCATGCATACCTCCTCGCTCCTCCTCCCCCTTGGCTTGTGTCCCGCAGGCGGAGCTGGAAGACCTGTCCCACCGCACAGCGCCCCGCCCCGCGCTGCCGCCGCCGCCGCCACCTGCAGTGCCGCCCGCCAGCTCCTTGCCCGCTCCACCTCCTGCAACGCAAGCAGCGTCTCACCAGCCGGGAGACGTGCCCCTGCCGGGGACTCCAGAGGAGGCAAGCGCAGTGCCTAGCAGCGGTGGTGGTGGTGGTGCTGGTGCTGGTGCTGGTGTGGGCAGCGGTGGCGGAGAGTGCACGCCGGGTAGTGGCATGGGCACGGGCATGGCCGATAACGCCACTGTTCTATGGGAAGGGGCTGGGGACGGCAGCGGCGGTGGTCTTGCTGTTACTGCCGGGCCCGATCGTGGCGGGCCGCCTGACCTGGAGCAGCTGCGTCGCATGGCGCGTGCCATGCTGGGCCGGGGGAAGGACACGTGCATCACCAGCGCCAACATCGGCTTGTGAGAGGGCGCTAGGGCGGTCGCAGATACCGTACGTGGTACGGTATCACACGCAACGAACACCTTGATTTTTTGGCTGCTATCAACTGTGAGCTTCCGTACCGGTACTGGTACTCTACCGGTGGTGTACGGGCACCGTACGGCACATGGGCACGGCGGTGTCCTGGCAGCACGGTTGATAGGGCACGAAAGGTAGGTAGGCCTGCGTGGTCGGTGAGCCCGCGCACGGTCGCAGTCAACTTGCACAGGCCTGGCTGCGTACAGGCTGCGTGGTCGTATCTGGTCACACACAGGGCTGTCAGCATGATCATCCTGTACTCTGTCTTTTTCCAAGTGTGCAAACTGCAAAATGTACCGCGCGACTGCCTTAACGCTTAAGCAAGCGTACGGCACAAGGTTGTACGACAAGTGTGCGCGTGGCACTAGCAGGCGCAGTAGCGGGTAGCAACCCCTGGCACGGACTGGCTTGCGGAAGTAGCTGAACAAGGGCTGCGACTGAACACAACGATAAAAATAAAGCTCAGTGAAGCATGTGGTTGGTGCACAGCAGCACAGCTGCGCCGGTGAGGGTTTCAGATGCAACACAGTACAGCTGTACGGTATTCGAAATCACGTACCGGACGCACCAGGATGCATGCAAACTTTGCTGACTGTGAGGCCTCAAAGGAGTCGCCGGGACCCATGGTCGGCTTGGTCGCTACTCCGTCCTTACTTTACACTTTGTTAAGACATATGGCAGCACATGATACCGTACAATCCTGGTCAAACCCAGGTATAGATAGCGGCGCCGCTTTCACGGCCCGGGGCCCGCGCATTCAACCAGAAGTGCAGAAAGCATTTGAGGCGGGGCGGGGCAACAGCTACATGGACAATGGGTTCAAAACAACGGGTCGTCTCCTGGTCCAAAGCCTCGAGCAATACACGTGCAGTCTCTGCCGTTTACCTGCATGCACTCATGCCGTCGGGCACCAAACGCGTGCCACAGCCAGCCCCACCCTTGCCAAGAACCAACCGTAGGCAGCAAGTGAACTCCAAGTGCTTTTAGCAACACCAACGCTTTGAATACAACGGCACCTTGCCCGCCACCGTCGTCATCGTGTCAAGGCCCCTACCTCGTTAGAATTCCTCTGCAGCAAACGTCGAAGCGCCCACATCAAGCGATGTACAAACTTGCCTTAGCCAGTATCCACTTTTGTGGCATTCGCCAACAGCTTCGCAGGCGCCCTGCCATGCCAATAACCTATAATCCACCGTCAGGGCATCACAGTCTCAGCGCGCATGCGGACTAAATTGTAACACCCCTGCACCTCAACCCTGCACTTGCCTTACACGGTTTCTCGCGTTTTACGCGCACCCCTGCACTTGCCACATGCTGACCTCCCTCACGCGCGCGCTCAGCCGCCTGCGCCTGCCTCCACGCCACCTCAACACCACCAGCACCCTACATCACACTGCCCGCTGCCCCGGGCTACCGCTGCCCCTCCTCCTCCTCGCCTCCTCCGCATCCGCCTTCGCCTCCAGCCACACCGTCACGGCCGTCTCGCCCCGCCACCTGCCCGCCGCCAGAGCCACGCTCCACTTGACGGGGCAGCCCGCCGCCACCAGCGCCGCCAGCCCCTCCACAGTGCACACGTGCCGCTGCCACGCGCAGTCCCGGCCGTGCAGCCTGCAGTCGTCGCGTCCCAAGGGCGTGCCGGTCCCCCGTGGGCGCCAGGGGAGAAGAGGCGTGTCGTCGTTGACGGCCATGGGCAGGGTGTGTGCCTTGCCGCCCCAGGGGCAGCCCAGGCGCACCAGCTCGGGCAGGGCGGAGAAGTTGCCGTTGGCGGCGGCGGCTAGGTAGGGCCGGCCGTTGGTCTGCGTGGGGGCCAACGGAGCCGGAGAGGGAGGGCCATGGTCAGTGTCAGCAGGGGGGAAGGCTCGGCAGGCAAGGGTCCTGGGGGGAAGTGCATAGTCTGCGGCTGCGCCTGAAGCACGGGTTCGTTTATGCTACCGGCAGGCAGTTGAGCTGACTTGGCTGCTGTAGGAGTGTGACATGCAGCACGTGCGCCTGCGCACTGGTGGTACCGTTAACCCACGCACCGGCATAGGGCACCCCAGTTGCTGAAGCAGCTGCAGCTGCGCCGCGCCGCCGTACGTGGCTGCAGTGACCCACCCCGTGCCGTCCATGGGGCAGCCAACGGATGCCAGCCACCGCAGCAGCTCGCAGCTACCCGACAGGGCAGCAGCAGCAAACAGCTCCGGGATGAGCGCGCGCTTGTACAGGTGCTGCTTGTGCACGTGGTCGGCTATCCCGCAGCAGGGCCGCTGGCACAGCCACTGCACGGCGCGCAGCTGGCCCCTCTCCGCGGCGGAGAGCAGCTGGCTGCGCTACAGTGGGTCCCGGTCGACCATGAAGCCCCGCACATGCATGAGCAGGTTGCCGTCGTGGATGGGGTCCAGCCACTGGGAAGCTCCCATGGGCTGTTCAGAGGCAACGCCTCTCCACAGGGTGCCCGGAAGACGCCAAACAACATGTAACTGGCAGAGCGCCGGATACTCGTGGACAATGCTGATGCCGCCAAGCCTGGTAACGCCGCCACCACCGCCGCCGCCGCTGCTGCTTTGTGCCACCTCCTCCGGCCCGAGCCCATGGTCCCGCAGCCAGCCCAGCCGTGCCGCCGCGTCCGGTGCAGCATCCAGCAGCTTCACGCACTCATCGTACACCGTGCGGAACACCCTGCCCCTGCCGCCCGCCACGGCCTGCCACCTGTCGTACAGCCAGTCAGCCCGCGCCCGCCATTCGTTCCCGGTGGGCCCGGCAGGGCGTGCCAGGGCGCTGAGCAATGCCAGCCACCAGACGTCGGACAGCACCACTTCAGCCCCTTCTCTGCAGACTTCGTCGCTTCCGCTGCCGCTGATGATGCGACTTCTGCTCCTGCTTCCGGTGTGGTAAGCAGCAGAAGAAGCCATGACGTCTAGGACGGGTGACAGGTCTGCGCCCACGGCCGCCGCGTCCATGAGGGCCCATGCGAGCTCCACCCAGTCCACAGCATCCAGGCTGCTGCCATGGCAGGCGGTATCATACTCCGTGGGATGACCAGTGTCGTAGCTTATCCTCTTGCACGGCGTGTTTAGCAGCTGCAGCACCAGCGGCACGTGCCCACCCCACGCGGCCCCGGCCATGGCGGCATAGGTGACCCAGGGCCATTGGGCCGCCATCGATTGTACCACGTGGCCATGTCCTGCTTCGGCAGCAGCGCACACGATGCGCGTCATAGGAGCGGAATAGTGCTCATCTTCGAACCAGAACTCCTCCTCTGGACCACACTCCAAGGCCCACTCCAGGACTTCCAGCTGACCGGCCTTCGCGGCCGAAACAGCCACGTCGAGGTTGGCGATGGCGCCATGTTCCGCGGCCAGCCAGCGGCACAACTCCAAGTGGCCCCCGGCCGCAGCTCCCTCCAAGGCTACTTGCGTGACTGGAGGCCGCGGACTATTTTCTATTGCTTGAACCCGTTCCGCCTTCCCCGGAGCGGCCGGGACAAACCGGTCGCATGGCAGGTTGAGGACGGCTTGGAGGTTGACGAGGACGCCGGACGTGGCTGTCTGTCTGACGAGCTTTAAGCGATCAGCAGCGCACAGTTGTGACACTTTGGAGTCAGAGCCCCAGCGAGCCGCGAATGCGCATGCGCGGACGGGTTCCCTCAGCGCAACGGTAGTGCACCGCGGTCCCGACAGCACGAAGCTGAAGTACTTGCAGGTGAATCTGATGTGGGTAGCAATATCGTTGCTGGGTAGGAAGTCAGCGATGCGCTGGATAGCGTTGGGCGGTAGATTATTCATGTATGCATGTAAGTCAGCAGGAATAAGCTTAGGGCAAGCACACGCAGCCAAGGGCTATATAACAAAAACGGGGGACATATGCGGCGGTTGTGAGGTTTACCTGATGAAGAGGAACATGTTGTCACTCGAACCAGCTGCCGTACAACTGGTGCTGACCCCTGGTGCCGAGCTGCCGACTGGTGCACGGGAGTGCGGTGGGCCTTAGATGCTGTGAGGCCTGAAAGGCACCGCCCAACGCCCCAGACCGCTAAGTACCGCAATCACTGATGCCGATTTAGCAATTTTGCATGAAGCTTCGTGGACTTGCCCCACTCCACCACCCTCACGTGCGCCTGAGCTGCTCCAGTGCTGTTGCTTGGCGCCCCCCTTAAAATGCACTCCGCTGCCGTGCCTGCTCCCTGGTCCCGGCTGTCATGCGTTGCCAAGTCCTCCTCAGTCCCTGCCACTGCGCCAACCCCTGGTATCACTGGTATTTGGTAGTTCTGGTACTACCTTGACAGCCTGCAACCAGAGCGACATGCCACGTGCCCAACGCACGGTATTACCGGTACCAGTACGTCCATGCGCCACAGGACCTCCATCCCTCCATAGCCCCTGCCCTGCTCTACCATCTCTCCCGCCTCTTGCAGCGATCCCTCGCCGTCATTAACCTGCCCCATCCGCCCATCCGCATCCAGCTAACCGGCCGCCATTGCCAAGTGTATGGGCCCGTGCCACAGTGCCCAAGAGTATAAGCCCGTGCCACACCAGACACCACCGTCCTGGCCTGGGGACGTTGCCCTGGTACGGACAGACCACGCATTAGGCATGGACTTTATTACCCACGCCCCGCTGTGGCCCGCCCTCGCCTCCCGCCTGTTCGGTGGCGTGCGCTAGTCCATGGTGCGCCCTCTACGAGAACATGCACGTCCCAGCGATTGTGCGCCGCTCGAGTTCCCAGTCGCAAGTCATGCCACCCGCCGCCCAACCGTCAGCTGCTCAACAACCAACTACCCGACCGCCGCCAACAGCCTCAAGCTGCACAGCGCGTCGTGCGCCGCCAGGCAGCCCTCCATTCCCGCCCGCCGCAGCCGCCCGGCGCGCGCCCACATGGCCCGGAAGGTGCCCACATTGAGTTCCGCCTCCGCCACAGGGTCCTCATTCAGCGGAAAGGTGTCGAAGAAGGCGTGGGGCAGGCCGTGGGGGTGGTAGGGGGAGCTGCCGCTGGACCCGGGTTGGGGCCGCAGCGAGAGGGAGTAGGGCCCGGCCGGGCGGGCGGGCAGCTTGTACCTGTGGGACGTGGGGGGCAGGGGCGGCATGCACAAGTGAGTGAGGTGTTTCCTACCCACAAGTTTTGCAAGGGCTCCACACCGCACTGCTTGCTCGCGCTTCACGCGTGCTCCCAACGCCCCCTGCTCCACACCCATACCCACACCCACCTGAGGCAGCACACCACCTCCACCCCCTTCCCCAGCACCCACGCCCACAGACCCCTAGCTCCTGATTAGGTCACAGTATCACTGTACCCTCAGACCCACACACCCACACCTAGCCACCCGCACCCACCTGAGGTAGTACACCAGCTCCAGCGCCGTCCCCTGCATCACGCCCCAGCACCCAGACCCCTAAGTAGCTCTTGCCCACAGTGTAGCACCAGACCACCCACACACCCACACGCACCTGAGGTAGTACACCAGCTCCAGCGCCGCTGCCCCGTGCACCGCCCCGAACGCCAGCCCGTCCTCCGCGCCCAGCCGCCCGTGGCCGTCGTTGAGGTGCAGCCCGAACAGCCGCCCCGCCGCCGCCACCTCCGCCACGCTGTGCGCCAGGGCCTCCCCCGCCATCAGCATGTGGCCGGTGTCCAGCGTGAGGCCCAGGTTGGGGCGGCCCGCCTCCTGCACGAACGCCAGGGCGGAGGCCGTGTTGGGCAGGCTGGGAGGGGAAGGGCAAGGGGGAGAGGGGAGGGGAAGGGAGGGCGTGCGTGTTTCGTTGGGTGTGCCATATGAGTGGAAAAGGATAGGGTGGGATCAACGCCATGTGGACAGGCGTGGGCAGTTCGGCTGGAGTAGGTGCATGGGTGCGGGCCGAGGAAACGGCGCGGAAGGGAGGTGCGTAGCTGCGAAGTAATACCGGGTTGCAGGGCAGCGAGGTACAACTACTGGGAAGGAGGACGTGTAGCGATCGAGTCACCAACCGCAGGCAGCAGTCCCGCCACGCACGCATGGCGCAGCCCCGTTGAGCTGCTGGCACTGAGACGCCGCCTGTCGTGGGTTATGTGCAGCTGTACACAGCAGCTTACTGCGTCACACGAGCCTTGATGTACACCAAGCTGCGACTAAGCACCAAGCAAGCACTGCGCTATATGTAGCGAGCCACCCACAATACAAAGCGGCTGGATGGGTCCGTTGGCTTGGGCTCCAGCGACACCGCCACGCCCATGGCACGGCACGTGTCTGCCAGCTGCCGGTAGGCCCCCAGGGCGGCCTGCCGTGCAGCTGCGTAGTCAGCCTGGAGGTGATAGTCTGCGGGAATGGCGGACGGGGGGGGGGCCAGGTAGGGTACGTACCGTATGTGGGTTACTGTGTGCGGGGTGCCATGTGCGTGTGGGCTGCGTGACCCTCAGCCAGGTGTGTCAGCTTGCAGGTGGAGATACCCCGCGGCTAGTCCTGATCGGTGCTGTGGAGCGACACGTCCCGGGCATTGTCGTTATGAAGACACAGGCTTCCACCCTTGCCCACATGTCATGACCCCTTACCATAGCCGTCGAAGGCTGACCACACCACCAGGTGGCCTACCGGCCCTTCTCCAGGAGCACCAGCAGCAGCACCATCACCACCGGCAGCAGCAGCCAGCTTCGCCGCCCACGTGCAGCCCTCCACCGCCAGCGCCACGGCGGCGGCCCGTATAGTGGCGTTGGGGTTGGTCATGGCCCCACCACGGAAGGGGTCGGCCGGGAAGCGCATGGCGACGCCGCCCGAACGCAGGCCGGCAACCGACAGCGCCTCCTGCACCTGCATCAGCACAGCGGTAAATATTACAAAAATTAATAAATTAATATTACAGACATTAAGATTTTTATTCGTCGTGTTGCGTTGTACTTAGTTCGGCATTCACAGGCAGCGCCTCACGCACCGCTGGCATGGTGCAGCGCTACGCGTTGCTGTAATAAGCGTCAAGGTGCATGTGTATCGGTTGTGGGGCACGGTGCGCGGGGCAAGGGCTTCTGAGTGCACTTGGACAGCTGAAAGGGCAGATGCGCATGGCTTGCGTGCTCAAGGACTGCCTCTTTTGCAGTCCTGTTCAACCTGCTCAGATATCAGCGAGCTGACCTGCATTTCAACCATGTCGCTTGCAACTGGAGCCACGGCCTGCCTGTACTACGGTATACAGCAAAGCCCCACATCCACACGCCCCCGCTCCCCCACCTGCTGCAGGGTGAGGCCCGCCAGGTGCTCCGGGTAGTTGAAGTACACCACGTCCAGCCCAACGCCGCCGCCGCCATCGGCACCGCCAGTGCCACCGCCATCACCCCCTTGGCTGCCGCCGCTGCCGCCGCCACCACCATCATGACCGCCCAGGCCGCCGCCCACCAGCCCCTGCCTGGCCACCCAGCCCAGGGGCCCATTTTCCTTCAGCAGCTCCCGCAGCCTGCCCTCCCCGCCTACTCCGGCAGCGTGGGTCTTGGCTGCAACAACGTTATGCTGCAGCTGCAGCTGCAGCTGCAGCAGGTCCCTGCGTGCCTTCATGGAGTTGAGCCGCGCGCCGAAGAGCAGCGGACAGGCCCCGTCAGCGCCTGCGTCTGCCACGTCGTCGGACGCAGCAGCCAGGTCGGGGTTGGCGCACGAGCCCGCACTGCCACCAGACCCAGCACTAGCACAGGCACCAGCAACACCAGCAGCCAAAGCGCTAGCTGCCACACTAGGTGTTGTGGTAGGGACAGGGTGAGAGGCGGCGGCAGCGGAGGAGGAGTCGGCCTCAGCGGAGGCCGACGCCGCCGCAGCAGCAGCTGCTGCTGCTGCTGCTGCCAGGAGCTCGGGTGCGTCCCATGCCTGGGCTGAAGGGTCGGAGCCGTGCTGTGCAAGCAGGTGCTCCACCTCCTGCCGAGTGGGGAGGCTGCGGGCGGCGTGAGGGATTTGCACAAGGCAGGGAGCAGTCTTTGGTTGATCCCAGAGCGTGAACAGATCTTGCATGCAGAGGTCTAACATTCTGCGTTTGCATAGGGCGCTTGGCTGTAGTATGAGCATGTAAAGGCTTACGGTGACGGCACAGGCGACCGTTAGCGGGAGCCCCACTACCAGACCCTTGATCCCGCATAAGCTCACCCGAGGGAAGCGAGGGTATGCCCGCACGGCCAGCTGGCATGCATGGTCATGGTTTGGAGTGGGGCATACACGTGCTGTGGCTTGCGTGCTCATGTGCGGCAACATGCGGCGCCCACGCGCGGCAGTGTACGGCGCCCACCTGGGCATGGCCCCCATGCGGGACACCGCGATTGCACCTGCCGCGGCGGCGAAGCGAAGTGCCTCCTCCCATACTACGTGCTGACCCTCGGGTATCCCGCCTTCCTGCCTGGCCTCCGTCCCGTGCTGCTCCTGCTGCTGCTGCTGCCCCCTGCCCTCCACCAGCGCCACGGCTAGGGCGGCCCTGAAGGCGTCTCCTGCCGCCGTGGCGTCCACCACCACGCCACCGGGAACAGGCAACGCGGGCTGCCGGATGGCGCGCACGGGCCGGCACCTGGGAGGTTTGCCAAGAACAGTTGTCTGCCATTCGGTCATGTGGTGCAAAGGCGAAGGACAGTTCTCGTACTTGGTGCACGCTCTGCAAGGAGGGGACCTCACGGCCACGGCGGAGTCGGCAGAACAGGTCACTCCACCTCGTCCTCGCATGCCCTTACAGCAGCCCCGAGACCGGTAACGCCAAGGCTAAAATGCTGCGGACACAAGACCTACAGCAAAGGCAAATGCATGCCTATCACCATTTCCACGGATCCCACCGCGCATCCCCACGTATCCCACCGCGCATCCCCACGGATCCCACCGCGCAGCCCCTGCACCGGGCTCCCTCCGCCACTGCCCCTTTCCCAGCGCACGCCTTTCGCTCAGTATGGCCTGCCCCAATGGCCCCTCCCTCTCTCGGCATCCACAACACCCCACACCCATATGCAGCCATGCCCACTAGCGCGCGTGACGCACCTGCGCCGGGCGCCCCCGCAACGCATCGCCCAGTCCCCTAGCGTAAAATTGCAGCCATGGGCGCTGCACACATGCATGCATGAAGCCACATGTGTCAACGCACCTGCGCCGGGCGGCCCCCGCTGCCTCCTTCGCGCCCTGCTCCTCCCTGCCCAGCAGCAGCAGGCTGCCCCTGCCCTCCAGCGTCACCAGCACGCCGCACGCACCGCCCGCCATCAGCCGCCCCGCCGCCGCCGCCACGTGTGCCTCCGTGGCGGTGGGCGCCCCGCCCGTCAGCCGCTGGAGCTCCTACTGAGCATGATGCCAATAGAAGAGGCGTGAGCTCACTTTACACCGGGACTAGTACCAGTAGTGTAGCACACCAGGGAGAAGGGATAAGCGGTGTTTAAGCGGTGTGTGGCGTGAGGCGTAGGCCGCTGGAGCTCCCTCCGAACAGTCAGGCCAACAGGTGCGGCTACGTGGATGTTACTGTAGTTTGACAAGGACAGGCATGGGGAATGGAAGGGGTACAGTCGGTGCACAACAGGGGACTCCCCTGGCTCCTACCTGCTCGTTGGGCGCCAGCAGGTCCACCAGGGACAGCAGGCGGGGGGACACAGGGGAGTCCTCGCCGCCTGCAGAGCAAGTCAAGGAGATACCGGCAGCACACAAGGTTGAAGGCAGCACATGTGTACGTGCACAGAGATCGGCAGGTTATCCAGGGCAGACACCGCAGTATCGGCACCAACCCACCCACACTCCAACACCAACAGCCCACCTACCCGCATCCAGCATGACTGGAATGCCGGCCGCAGCCGCCGCTGCAGCAAACGCCTCACTCACACGCTCCGGGACCTCCCGCTGCAGCAGCAGCACGGCAGCTCTGGGCCCCGAACCCCCACTGCCCCCGTTGCCGCTGTCCCCACTGCTGCTGCTGTTGCCGTCATGTCTGCCACCGCCGCCCGCCACCACCTCTGCGGCGTGCTGCTCCAGAAGGGCCGCCTCCTGCCCTTCCCCTCCCGGCCCCTGCTGATCCAGGTGGTTTCGCTGCCCCATGGACCAGCCCTGTGTATTAGCGCCGCCGAGCACCACGCTCGTGGCCGCTCCCTCTGCGTCCAGCCTGAACGACAACGGGAACCGACAATGGGACAAGGGTTTGCACACAATTCATATGGGGAGTGCGGTAGAAGCACTGCGGTCTTTCATGCCTGGACACACGCTCACAAATAAGCACACCAGCACTCACATTACCTCTGGTGCGTCATATTCCCAATGCCAGCCTTGACCATAGCGCGTTAAACCGCTGCCCCACAACCTCTATGCCAATAGTCCGTCCACAAACACAGCGTCTCGGCCCCATGCCGGGTCCCCTGCGGGCCGGTCGCATTGCTCCGGGACCAGGACCCCGCAGGATGCCATGGTCCTTAGCCCTATAACCACCAACCCAGGAGCGAACACCCAGCCTTCGAGCCCCCTCACCACACAGTTCCTGCACCGGTGGACATGTTGGGAACCACCCGTGATGCGGACAGGTCCAGCCCGGCCCTGGCCAGCTCTCCCTGCAGCCAGGGTAGGTGGGCGTCCTCCCCCAACCGGCACACGAAGCGGGCGGCGGGGCGGCCGGTGCCGGCGGACAGGAGGGCAGCAGCAACCGCCTGGTTGGCGCCTGGAGGTGTGGAGGGAGAGGGGTGAAGGGGTTTGTGGGGGAAGGGAAGGTGCGGGGTTTGACGTGGGCTGTGCCGAGCGGGCGGGGGAGAGACACAGAGGCGTGGCAGTTGGCGAGGGTGTACGCCTCAGAAGCAGAGTGTGTTGTATTTTTGGTTACGAAGTGTACGATTGTACCTTTGCCGCCGACCGCAAGAGTTGGGCTTGGCCGCAGCGCTACTTTTGTTTCGCTGCGCATGGGGAGGCTGTCCAGGTGCACCGTCGTGTCAACATTGATGCTCCCTACTACTAGTACAGGTCCATCCGAAATGTAGCTCTTGCGCAGACCGGATGTCGAGTCACCGAGCGCAAGTCCGAAGAAGACTGCTGTCAAGCAAGCAAACGCTTTCGCGCTGAGCAAACCGTAAGCCATACTGCGTCTCGGTGTCATATTAGCAGCATTTTTTGTCACTACGATAAATATGTGGCAGTCGCAAGCCATGGCCTGTAAAGTTGCACACTTACATGTCTGCAAGTCCAGGCAAGTACCGGTAGCTGTTGCAGGTGTCGTTCGTCCGGGACTCGGAGCCGTGCAACTCGTGCACTCCGGAGCCAAAGACCGCAGCGTGTCGTCTGCAAGATGCGCATTTGTCAATTACATGCAACAAAGTCCAGCGTGCCCTACATAGACACTCAGGGCAAACCGTGTGGGCTGTAAAGGCTCATTAGTGCAGTGACCCTTGCGCACCACACCACACGGGGAGTCGCGTGGTGCTTACCCTTGTAGGCACGCCCTGATGAAGACCTTGCTAAAGATGCTAAATTTACCAACGTCTTAGTTGATGGCCATCAAGCAGCGGTACCATAGCGGCCCTCCTGATTCTTGCGGTGGGGTGCTGCACCTGCATTCTCGGACTCGCCTATGGTGTGGGCCCGGTTATGCCATCGGCCCGCCCGCAACGCAGCAGCTCCTTCAAAGCCCCATACTATGTCCGGTATTGGCAGCATACATGATACAATAAGCGCTAACGGAGACTTTGCAACGCGTCCCGTCAGGTCCCGTGCTGTGCCATGCGTCACCACACCAAGTCTCAGTGCCAAGCATGCCGTGATCAGTGTACAGTTCTTTCGAGCTGTCACAGTCTCTCATGAATAACAACAGCCCCTGCGTCGCCATCCCGACACAGCGATCGCCTACAAAATACGCAGTGCCGCGTGCTGGTCATTGAACACCATCCCCTAACCCAGATACTACCGGTAACGCGCTCAGCCGGACTCCGCCCCCGACACCCCAGCCTCCACACTCCCCACATACCCCACTATACCCCGTCCCCCGAAATGCTCCACAGCGTATTGGGCTCTTGGCTTCCCTTACAGTCCAGGCCGCTCTTTAACATCACCGCCCCACATCCTTAGCCCCAAGCGGCCCCATCCACACCTCCCCCGACCCCAGAGCGTACCCATGCGCCCGCCCTGCAGCCACGTCAGACTCGTACAGCGGCCGGTCTGCCACTCGCTCCGCCACGCCCTGCAGGAAGCGCAGGAAGGCCCCAGGCTCCAAGGCCACGTGCTGGTCCAGAGCCGCGTGGTGCGTGCCAAGGTACCCCGTGGAAAACCTGAACGGCTCCCACTCGGGCTTCTTGGCCGGCAGCGACCGCCCGCGCCTACCACCCCGCCCGACAGCCTGCCCCTGGAGCCGCCGCCTTGAGGCCTCCCGCTCTTCCTGCTCCTCTTCCTCGTCCTCCTCTCGCCCGGCACCAAGGGCCCCTGCATCCTGTCTGCTGCCGCCAGTCGACGGGCCCGCCCGCTCCCGCCAGCCCTCCCGGATCCCCTCCGCGGCCGCCTGCAGCTCCCCCGGTGCGCACGCGCCCGGGTCCTCCACGTTGTACGCAAAGAACAGCGGCGCGCCGGGGCCTCCCCTGGCCAGCTGCAGCGGCAGCGGCGCGTCCGCGTGCTTGGCATGCGCGGTGCCGAAGCCGCACGCTCGCACCTCCACCAGCGCACTGCCCACCGCGCCCCGCTCCACCGCCAGCCGCACCTCCGGGCGCAGCCGGCTGCTGCACCAGCGGCCGCCACGGCCGGGCGTGGTGTGGGTTAACGGGAAGTGGCGCATGAAGACGGAGTGCCACGCCGCCTCCCCGTGCGCCGCCACCAGCACGTGGGCCGAGCGTACGGCGGCGATGTTGTCGTACAGCTGCTGCGGGCTGACCAGCGTGCCGGAGAGGTCGGGGTCGAAGTCGTGCGCGCGGCACTCCACGCGGCGGAAGGGGCCGGCGGAGAAGCCTGTCGGGAGCCGGCGTGACAGCAGGGGCAAACACGTTCACTGGTCAAAATGTTTCATGTAATGTGCCACACACGCAACCGTTGTAACCGCTGACCCTGCCAATCACCACGGACCGCGCGGCTTGCGCATGCGCCCAGGCGTGCTGGCCATGTACAGCGCAGTGTCACTGATGTTTCGGTGCTCACCCGTTCCCACCCTCACAGGGTACGGAACCTCCTCACCCCACACCATCTTCCTTCCTCGCATTCTTAACGCGTATCCCACCCTCTCTCCCACGCCCCTCAACCCACGGCTTGTGCACGCTCACATCCACCACGTGAATAGCCCCGCAGCGAAGGATGGTTCTGTCTACCAGCATATCTCCTTGCGCGGCAACGCAGGCAAGGCTGCCCCACGCTAACTCACAAATTGCCCAGCTAGGACAACTCACCGGCCTTGTTCAAGTTCCTGCACTCCTTCAGCAGCGCATCCAGGTTGCTGATGCGTCTCACAGGGCCGCCCCTCCGCTCAAACAGCACACGCAGCACACTGCTACTAGCGCTGCTGTTGTCGCTGCCGATGCTGCTGCTGCCTCCTTTCGCCTCCCCACCACCACCACTGCCGCCTCCGTCGCCCTCCGGGAAGGCGTCCGGCCCGAACCCGGCTGGGTCCGGGGGCAGCGGCCGCTGGGGGTCGGCCTCCAACTCCTCGGCCAGGGCGTTGCCAGCCAGCGGCGCAGGGCTCCCCGTCCCCGGCTTGGCGTTGCTCGCTTGGCACACAAGCACCTGAATGCAGCAGCACGGGGGAACCCTATCTTCGGCAAGGCACGTACGCGTGCAGACGTCCAAAGGCACTTGAGACATGCTTTGGTATCCCTGCACCGCATCGGAATAACCCTCCAACGACACATGAGCCGAACACAAACATCACTGAACTCGTGGGCGCGGCATATCCTGCTTCCGGGATCAGACCCGGGACGCTGCTCCCGTGCCGTATCTCTCCCATCCCTCCCCCCTCACCCTCTCGAAGCAGTGCACCCGGCGGCCCTCCCCCGCCCATTCCACTGGCCCGGGCGGCCCCAGGCGGCCCAGCTCGCCCAGGCTGGTGGGCGGCCGCGAGCTGTAGCGCGACAGCAGCAGCGCCTGGGCGGGGGACAGGGACAGGCCGCCGGGGGCCGCCAGCACCAATGTGGCGGAGCGGGCTGCGGTGGCAGGGGAAGGGGTAGGGCGCAGTGGTGTACACCAGGCAGTGTCCTACTACACCAGGCAGTATTCCTGGCTTTATAACGCTTAGCAACCAGGCACCACTAGGAGGCAAATGGCAGTGGCTGTGTACAATGTTCTGGTCTGTTCATGGTTAGCAAGTCCTCTATCGGCATTCGCAGTGAGCAGGTCGTGCGGACTTACGTATTGCGGCACCAGGGCTGCTGTTGCGCTCAGAGCCCTGCTCACGGGCTGATGCTCCTTCCAGCTGCGCCCTCCGCCCAGCGGTGGACTTGGTCCCCTCACCGCAGGGCTGCGGCCAGTCCAGCTGCCTGTCTTCCACCAGGAAGTCCGCCAGCGCCACCAGCCCCGAGAAGAAATGCGATACCAGGTGAAACGGCCAGTCGCCCACAAGCAGCACTGGCAGGGTGCAGTTGCTGAACTCGGGGTTCTGCAGCTCAGGGGTGGGCTCCTGGGAGCGCGTAGCGGGGCGGTGGTAAATGTAGTACGGCGGCTCTGTGACATGCTTGCTGTCCCCGATGGGCCGTCCCTTCTTCATAATCAGAGTCGCGTTGATATCAAGCAAGGGCAGCTCGGCTGTGTCGAAGCCGGACACGTTGCGCTGCGGGATGGCGACCGGCAGGGGTAGCGACCAGCGCGTAACCGCAGGGAGGACAGGCAGCGTCTGTCGATCCAGTTTGTTGAAGGAGTGGTCTTGTAGATGAGAGACCAGAGTGTCCTGTGCAACGCATGTTCTTTCGAGGAGCTGACAGCCCTCCGGCAGTTGCGCAGTAGAGACGTGAAGCGGAGCGCATTTTGGTTCATTTGCTTTAGCAGAAGTGTACAAAGCCAAGAATGTGAAGGCTACAGCTGTTGTGACGCATCTCCGCGAAGACGCAAACAGCGTTCGCTGCCTTTCCGCCCCTCGCCCGCGCCGCATCGCAGATTGCTACTTCTGTGTTTCACATGATTCGTGCCATTCTACGTAAAGGGCGGGATGGGAAAGTCATGGGAAAGTCCACAGGCGAGATGTGAACTGCTTTCATGCGTCCACAGTCTGTATGACTGTTGCTGCATGTCTTGGTAAGCTGCACCACGCACTGCATTGATATCACGGCGTCATACCGCTTCACCGCTCGGCTGGATGCAAGGCTGGTGCAGTGCTATTATAGTCTAGCAAGGCCCCAAAAGCGTAGTCTGACCGGAGCCCAGACGATTTTGGGGGCAAAAAGCGCCTTCGGCGCCAGTTTGCCAGACGAAATACCCCCTAAAAATTTCGTCTAGCTTGGGCCTTTGGGGACAAACCGTAGTCGCAACACTCCAAGATAGCAGCACTGGGCTGGTGGCTGCTTGCTCGTTGGTGGTTGGGCTGTTGCATGTACGACGCAAGTTGTCGCAGCAAACACGGCACATGCGTTCCCTGGACTGAGCAAGCCCGAGGCCATAGGATGGGTTACAAGGCCTCCACGACTGCTTGCACGCACCGCGTCATCCGGTCGCAATAGGGTTGACTGTAGGCAAAGTACCTCGTTGCACACGTGGTGCTGCACTAGCCACTAAGATGCCAGCCCTGCGTGGTACTGCACTAGCCACTGGGGACTTGAACCCCTTGGAGGCCTGAAACCTCAGATCGTTGACGTTGTGTATAGAACACAACGGGCCCCAACGCCAGGATTGACTACAGGATGGATTACAGGATGGATTACAGCGGCGCCCTGTCCTGGCCACTGCCACCACAGCCGCAACGCGACGCCGCACGTGTCCCACAGGCGCACGTGTCCCACAGGCGCCCCACTCCACTACAGTTACAGTTACAGACCCCAATGGGGTACGTCCGGAGAGCCAGGGGGCCATAAGGACGAGTAGTGCGGTATAATAACTAGTGTGCGGGAGGACGGGGCTTATTCGCCACTACCCACACGCTCCA
>VFQN01005029.1_pt1 | contig 16710 bp, 12 predicted proteins | sample 3512371 | NCBI WGS metagenome assembly VFQN01 (sample SAMN10412370, study PRJNA504923) | tailings metagenome | isolation source: Replicate 2 from Balatoc abandoned mine | place: Philippines: Itogon, Benguet | collected 2017-08-28 | reverse complement strand
TTGTTGTTGTTGTTGTTGTTTTTGTTCGTAAACTCATGATATCTCTCGTAAAAACTGAACACAAATATTTCAAACTATTAGTAGGTTTCATAATTACAATATTCATCTGTTTGAGAAAGCCGACTAAATTCTAAGTGTGACGCAATTAGCAATGGGGGAACGAAGACACACCAAAATCTCTATAATTGAAAGAAAAAAGAATGGAAAGGCATAGCTATAGATATATATTACTCAATTCCTATTTTAACAGTGTTCATCAGATGGTTGAAAAACAAAATTAAAGAATAAGTAACTGAAGAAATCATGCATAGAAAGAAGATCAACAATTGTTTCAACAAATTTTAAAAGATTGAAGCATAAAAAAGAGCGCTATTCTTTTATTTTCTCTCATCATCTAACTTCTTCACTTGGAGGAAGAAAATCAATATAAAATTTAGAATATTTGAAAATAATTATTTCTTTATTATTCTCACTACTACCACTCCTACTATCGTCTATGTCTTCATTCTGTATTGGCATTATATTATCATCTTGGATAATATAACTATTAATGTGAAAGAATAAAATCTGATTAGTAAGGAAATTAATTCGATCATATTCTATGATATGATGATAGATATCTATGACATAATCAGGTATAGGTAAATAAAAATCATAAATAAAATGTTTGAAAATAGTCTTTTCTGTTAATAGAATTGTTTTTCGAAAGAGATTAGCTATTGAAATTTCAATGTATGCTTCCAGTGGTGCGATATGATAGTTTGTATCATTCCGTGAAATATCAAGATGAAGACGAAATTTCATCAGTTCTTGTGATGGAGTAGCAGTAATCGATGAAGCTAATTTGAATATTCCCTGATTTTTCTGATGGAGTTGTTGTAAATGGAGGAAACAATAATTGTACAAATAATCCAAAGAGATGTTGTACTTAATAATACAGCTATGACTTGAAAGAATTTCATTAAATTCTTTCATATAAACACAGTTATAACCGTATTGGACCCCAATTTGGATATTACTTCCCCAATTATTTGGTATTATTGGTGGAAATTTGTAATGAAGTACAACTTCATTGCCTTTTTCCTGATGATGTTCAACAAAGATCTCACAAAAGCAAGAAAGATGTAAGAAAGAAAAAAGAAAAGTCATAGAATAGATAACTAAAATCTTCATCTAAAATAAATTCTTGAAAGAAGATTGAATCCAAAACAATCTGCAATCAAATGTTAAGCTCATAACCGCTACCTTTGACTGACTTGCGCAATTCCACATTTTTTGAATACTCTCTCTCCTAACAAGTTCAAAGAAAACGAGCTGTATATACGATTCGTTTTTCTCTGTTAGAGATGGTAAGGTTGTAACTGAATAATTTCTTTCACCTCATTATGAAGAACAAGTTAAAAGAATCTCCATTCAATTGTAGGTTTAATTCACATTTATATTTTTGTTGATCATCCAATTCAGAAGGATTTTCGAGTTTCTATGAAAGTTTTATTCGAAAGATCAACTTTTTTAAAATAGACTTGTTAAGAGCTTTTTTATTATAAGAAACAAAAAAAGAATTGAATAGAGAATGAAAGCAAAGAAGGAAGATAATAATTTATAATATAATAAACACAACACGAGGTTTTCCCTTCAAATCTCCATGCATCATAAAAAAAAATAGAATTCAAAGAATAATCATTAAGTACAAAGTCATCCCATATGAATAATAACTATCATCATTATAACCAGAAAAATAAACAAGAATATTAATGGAATAAAACTAGCCGAACTATTCATAATCAAGCTTATATAAATGTAAGGATACACGTATTCGAAATAAAAGAAACTTCCTTTGATTTACTCATCTTTTCTATTATTTTCACTATTACTAGGATTTCTATTGTTAATATTCCCATTACTATTATTATTGCCACTATTTTTCGTATTTCGAGGTCGATTGTTATTGTTCACATTTCTATTATTACTATTGTTATTATTCGGCTTCTTTGGTGGTGCATTCGTGGCATCTGAAGTAAAGCTTGTCGAATATAAATCATCAAGCTCATTCATATCTGCTTGATTCAATGTTGGCGTGGTTGGACGAGGAGCAGTTGGTGATGGCGAACGTTTGTTAGGCGTCTGACGTCGAGGAGAGGAAGGAGTAGCGGGAGGTGATGTTTGAGACGGTCTCTCAGGTTGGAGAGTGACCTCCGGCATTTCAGGAGTCATATTATCTGATTCATAAGAATCGTAACTTTGGTGTTGATAATTTTGATCAAAGTCTTCCTCCTCTTCGTCACATAAAGGTGGTTGACTCGCACCATGACCGACGTTCCCAGACTTCAATTGAGAAGCAATCTGTTGAAATCTTTGTAATAATCGAATATTCGCTTCTTTCTCATCTTGTAACATCACTCTTTGTGACATGAGAGACTTTCTAGTTTCTGCTATATCAAACATTTCTGCCATTCCTTCTTTATACAAGCGATCTAACTCATCACGCTAGAGAGAGAACAAAAAGAAGAAATAAGAAAAAAAATGAAAGAAACAATCGCTGTGAGAAGATTTTTACCAGGTAGATTGGGAACTTTTCTAAGAAAGGCATAAGAAAGTAGCAATTGAACTTCATTGCAGTAGAACGAGCAAAATGATTTCTCCAAGAACTAACAGAAAAAGAAAAAGAAAGTCAATCAAGGATTGGAAGCTCTGAAAAAGGAACCCCTTACCTAATAATGAATTGAACAAGGGAAGTAACTAATGCAGAAGTTCGACTAGGACTGCTACCAGATAGCATCTCTTCAGTCAATTGCATCACCTTATAGTAATCACTCAACTAATCAAACACAATAAATGAAATTAGTTTTGTTTAATGGCATTAGAGAGAACTCAATCTTACCACAGCATCTTCCTCCACCGCTGCAACAGCATAATCTTGAGGAGTCTTCTTTGGAACAAGTTTATTGTTACTGTTAGTGTTGTCTCGTTTGGTTCGGCTGCCTCCTTTAGCCTGGATCTTGCGATTGCGTGAAGAATTTGAAGTCTTGCTTGCCTTCGACTTCTTGTCAAGCTTTTTGTTAACTGTTGGTTTCTCACTGGGTTTATTCTTATTCCCCCAGTTAAATAAACCAGCAACCGGATTCTTTGGACCAGTATTCGCTTTGTTGTTTCCACCACGATTGGCAATGGCTAAAACTTCTTTTTCAAGATTTTCATCCTCCTCGCCCTCATCTTCATCTGAATCTGGTTCAGTTTCTTCTTGATCTCCATCCTCTTCCTCATAATCCGCCAAAAGATCATCGACCTCACCTCTGCCTTTAATTTGACGATCTTTCTGCTGTTTCTTCTTTGCAGCTAACTGCCAGATCTCCGCCATTCGATGAGGTGTCGGAAGTAAACGATACAAGTGTGATGAACCACTTTTATCTTCAACATCCCAAGTAACAAATCGAGTCATACCGTATAAATCCTCTCTACAAATACGAACACAATCATCTAATGTTTTATCAACAAAAGAATCATAGATTCTTCGTAACACCTCCTGGAAAGGACGATTATTAATATCCATAGGAGTTGATTGCATGGATCGTTCTAATAACTTTAAAACCATTGGATAAATTCGTTTCATAATATGTTCAGTACGATGACGAAGACTTTCTAACATTGGATCAAAGGATACCTCAGCTTTCTCCATTGCAATAACACAAGCAGCACGCATAAAATTAATACCATTATGTGTATCTGTCATACCGGCAGCGTTCGAAATTTCATCCTCAGTAATTGGTGGGGAAGTCATATGACGTACAGCAATCGTAAACTCACGTATAGCACGATGATATTGTGCACCACCAAGTAATTTATTACGATTATTACCAACTTCATTATCAAGAATATGTTGCCATACTTCAGTCGATAATGATTGATCAGAAGATGCAAGAAATGAACCACCTTTACTTTGTTCTAATTCTAAAGTTTCACCCCATTCTTCAGGATTAATACGTACTGTACCTTGTATAATTTGTGATAATTCTTTAGCAAATTTTTCACGAAATACATTAGCCATTTGATGTAAACGTTCTAATGATAATGATTTTAATTCTTCTTCAATAAATTGTAATTTAGTTTCAGTATGACGTAATTCATTGGTTAATGTTGGTACAATTTTTGCAACATTACGACGATATGAATCTTCAATTCTTTGTTCAAGAAATGCACGTAAACGTGAGACACCAACATTTGTTAATGCATCTTGTGCATGATTACGACCTAATTTTGAGAAAATAAAGGAACGATCAGCTCTTTCACCCTTTTGTACAGAATGAACAAATGCTTCATTATTTTCAAAACCACGTGTAACACCAACACGTCCTGATGGTACAGTCGTGAAAAATGGACCACCTAACATTTGTGTAAATAATGTATGAATTAATGGTGCTTTTAAAAAATCTTCTAAATCATCTGCTTCAGAAAATTGTGGTAATTTGGTATCTAACTTTGTTGTAACAAGTACAGTTCTTTCTAAATTTGGATCAGCTTGCATCACAACATTACGTGTCGTTGCATGTTTCCAATCTGTTGTATCTTCGACACACAATATAATATAATCTTGACAACGTATTTTTGATAATACTAGATTTTCTGCTTCACGTGCAGCTAATGCTAAAGCACGTTGTTGTGGAGTTAGTTGACGTCCTTTTGGTGGATGAATCATACCAGGTGTATCAATAACAATCATGTTTGGGCAATATCGATATTCCATACGAATATTAATTTCACGAGGATCAAAGGAACGAGTAGAATCTCTTTCTAATCGCTTATTCTCTGCTTCAATGTAAGCCTATAAATGATGAATAATAGTTAGAGAGACTGAGATGAAAACACACCTGAATATCTGCAAGGGAACGTTGTTCTTCTTTGCCATTCTCTAAGGTTAGAAAGCAAAGCGGTTGGACACAGTTAGGATTATATTGCATTCGAAGTGCGATAGGCCGCCGTGTCTTTGTTCCGCCACCGACTTGATTGAACTGAAAGCCCATTAACGCTTCAATCAATGCACTCTTTCCACTCGTTTGGTGTCCTACAACGATGACTGCAGGGGCATCAAATGGCTTTTGAAAGTCCTATTCAGAGTAGAGAAGGGAAAAGTGTTACATTGAACGTTGAATGAAATAAAAATCAAACCTGAGCTAAAGTATGCAGAAGATTGTAAGCCTCATACAATTGTTCACGTTCTTGTGCTAGTTTTTTATCACGATCATTTTCTGGCTGTGTATATAAAGAATAAATCGAATATTCACTAAGAGGACGTCTCTTAGGGATTCCATCTGATCTCAATGGACTAGAATAACCAGATGTCGGCTGAGTAGGTGATTTTCGAATAGAATTAGGATTATTATAAATACTAGATGATCCACGAGGTGTTGATTTGCAGAAGTAGATGGAAGGACCGAGTAATAGTAAGATAAAGAAACGAAAGAGTTCTGTCAATGACATGGTCAGAGGATCCTAAGAAGAAATTTTAAGAAAATAAGCCACTAATTATATAATTGCTCTTCACACGTGGAATCTTCACGGGTAATAATGCAGTTTACTCACAATAAGATTTTTGAAAACTATAAATAATTTTTGAATTCTCGTATTTGTCCTTCTATCTCCTTTAATTCATGATCTTTTCAAACAATAAGAATTGCTACAATAACTAGGGTCAGTTTAAACTCTATCCTTGAAGTTTGATGCAGTTTCGTGTCACACTTATCAAGAAAAGACTTAAGGCATCTAATGTTTTCAAATTATGATTTGTTACCAAGACAAAAATCAATCGGTAATGGTCTAACGGTGGACACAAAATCTCTAATTTTAGCGGTAATTAATTGATGTTTCAGACTATTCAATAACTCGAGGTTTTTTAAAATTCAAAATTTCAAATTTCAAATCTATGGAAAACGGAGTTAACGAAGGTAAAAACTGAATTCCAAGATTAAAACATATAAAACACGAAAAACAGTTAACCATAGAAAAATCAATGATCTTATCTTTGAAACTTTAAACATTAAATCTTAATATTGGATCATAGAAAGCTGCAAAGCTGTAACAATGTCAGTTCACTCACAACATTCAAACTCTCAGAATAATATTCCTCACGAAACTAAAGGATTGTTTCACTTGTAGGTGGAGAAAATAGTATTATCAACTGCGAGGAGATTACAAATTTTGGTAGAAGTCTTCTGGTTATTTTTTTTTTTTTTTTTTCTTGTGGGAATTCTCATCCAACGCGTTATCTTTTAACAGTACGCTATATTGAACTCAACTCAAGAGAACACGAAGAGGAACTTTTCGCGGAGATTCTTTTGAAGCAGAATGGCTTCAAGATGCAAGAATACATCCTAAATACGCTAATCGAACATCAAGTGAGAGGCGGGGTTGTGCTATCCAATAATTGAAATGTTATTTACTGGGATAAACCTTTTTAGAACATTAGAGAAGGTTCTTTGTCAGTTTACAATATCAATACACAGTTAAATTTTCGACGTTCGATGTAGTTTTATTATTATATCTGTAATAGTAGTAATAATAGGAATAAAAATAATTGCTAATGGATTTAAGATGAGTTTGTTTCTTTTTGTATGTTCTCTGCTATGATTCTATCTCCTTTTTCTGTTATTGTAGGAATATCATAGAACTAATAGTGATAAATTATATTTTTGATTTCTTTAATAGTATAAGATATTAATAGATTTTTTTCTCGATGAATCATTGATATACGCACCCAACCATCTATGAATCTTGATGCTCATCACTTACGCTTAATTAGACATATGTGTAAATTTAACGCGTGAATTATTTTCATGTAATTGTTCACGAGGCAAACAAAGGAATAAACAACCGATTTGAAAAAAGTTGTACGATTTGTACGACTCACTGTACGATGAAGTTCCACTCAATCAAAAAGCGGGAAATGATGTAAGAGAATCGAACGCAATAGACACTCTTCAAATGTCACGAATATCTTTCAAGAAGGTCGCTGTGGATGCTTTTCAACCTTTTCCTGCTGATCGAGCTAAAGAGCATGTGGTAGAGGCGTATGCTCTCCCAATTGAAGATGAGGAGTGTTATCATCAGAATGGTACCAAAGCATTACCAAATGCTGAACGTCTTCTCCAAGTGAACCAGAATAAGATTAATATTCCTGGAATCAAACAATACCTCTCATCTTGCAAATGGCCTGTAGGGTTACAAGAAACTTTAATCCTAAATCTTCTGAAGATTCCAGTACGTTTCTTCATTTGTGATGACTCAGGTTCGATGAACACTGATGATGACCATCGTCTGTACACGAATAACCAAGGAGTAATAAAACTCATTCATTGTACCCGTTGGAGTGGCCTGACTGCTTCTCTAACATTCCACGCCCATCTCTAACATTCCAGGCAGCTAATTCACTGACGCAATTTCGTTTTCTCAACGCTCTGACACCAATGACACTTGGTGACGGGCAAAGCGATCCAGATGTGGAACTAGAGAGGCTTCTCGATCATTTAAACGAACCACCATCTGGTAAGACTCCTCTGTGCGTTCATATTAGAGAGGTGGTCAGATCTCTTCTATGGCTGACGAGCTTCGAAGCACCCATAGCTTCCGATGGCGAATCGACTGACGGCGATGTGGCTGATGCTCTTCGACCTTTAGAGCATCTGCCTGCCTGGGTGGTGATTCGCTTGTGCACTGACGAAGAGAAGATCGTGAACTACTGGAACAATATCGACAACGACTTAGAGCTAGACATGGATGTGTTGGACGATCTGGAGGCAGAGGCGAAAGAGATTGAGGCGGTTAATCGTTGGTTAACATACGGCGAGCCGTTGCATCAGTTGCGAGAGTTTGGAATTCCGATCAAAGAGATCGATCTGTTGGATGAGGCGACACTGACATTAGATCCGCCTCCTTATTGTGAGTATTCTCTGAAATTCTTTTTTCAAAATTTTGTTGATGCATTGAATGGTAGGCTAGGAAAGGTCGCTGATTATCCCCATCCTGAGGAAGATTGGCCTGCTTTCGTTAGAGTTGTGAATAAAAGGCAGAGAGCCATTGGGAAGACATGGAGTCCGGTTATTAAGCGTCAATCGAATTGGATCGAGACTGCAAAGATCAAATGTTCTCTACGTTGTGGTAAAGGAGGTGATACACTAGGCTGTGTTATATTCTAATGCCTTCCACTCGTCATCTCGAATACATTTCGAAATATTTGCCAATCCCCGTCTAGTTCACCACCACATATAAACACGCTTAACAGTTTTCATGGCTTGAACGGTAATTAGCAGAAGTTTAGCAGTCCGGCCTTTTTTGTTTTTTGTATGAATCGTTGGCAAACGTGAGGTCAAAGAAGTATCATTAGAGAAGGATAAACTTTTAGTATTTATCATTTTACAATATCAAACACAATTCATTTTCTTAGTTCAGTCAGTAGCTTTTTTTGATCTCTTTTTCATTATTCTAATATTATTCTAATGGTAACATCAAATCAAAACAACCAGTTCCGACCTTTGGAACACTTCCTAACACAATACTAGCAGAAGGAGATTGATGATTATCCACCATTCCCTCCTCCGCAGCACGTGTGAGGAAAGCAACAGTCGACTCGAAGGACATTTGTAAGAAAGGTGAAGCACAAGCCCTCATACCAATACGATTCATTGGAGTATAAGAACCATTTCTTGTCATAAAATCAGCAATCAACAACAAATGTCGTGTATTCACATTAATTCCATAAACTTTAAACACACCTTGAATTTCTTGCACAATAGATAATCGTGCTGCTTCCACACCATAGGTATTTAATATCTTCCAAATATCATTAGATAATATTGAATTATAATCAACTAAAGTATCGGGTAAATCCCAGACTGCTTCGAAGTTGACACCTTCTGTACGCACACCAATAGTATTAGGAATTGGTGAATGTTCTGCACTAATAGCATAAGCATTAGTAATATTCTTCGTAAATCGAATCTTAGTATCTCTTGCTGCTTTCTCTGCAATCTGTGCCATCAATAGACGGCGGTTATAGACAGGATAGGTGATGATTAACTCAATCCAATTCTCTTTCTCATTAAATTTGAAGCGATCAGTGTGCAAAGGTATCGTATGTTTGTCTGCAGCAGGGGTTGTGGATGGCTTAGCCTTTACAGCCTTCTTTGGTGTGGTAGTCGTTGATTTCGACTCTTCGTTATCTGTATCAGCGTTAACTCCCTGTTCAGAGTCAGACGAGGAATCCTCTTCCTCTGCATTTTCTTCGTCATCCTCCTCATCGTCATCATATCCGATCTTCTCCTTTCCTGAACCTTGTAACTTCAAGTTACCCATATCATCACCATCTTCACCTCGCACATCTTCTTCATCTTCAGAATCGTCGTCCTCGTCACTGTTATAGTCCTTCTTTTTCGACTTTGTGTTATCTTCAGAATCATCAGCAAACTCATCATCAGTATTGCCTTTCTTCTTCCCTGCTCTTCCATTGCCTTTTGTCTCCTCAGATGCATCATTATCACCATCTTCATCATCCGAGTCTTTACCTTTCTTTCTTGCTTGCTGTCTCATTTCTCGATCTTCATTGGTATTTGACCGAAACTGCTTCAAAGGATCATTCTTCCCAGAAGTTCCTTCACCAGCACGTCTTTGATCTAGCTTAATGAACCAATCTAATCTTTGAATGAACTTTGTTCGAACAGTTGAAATCAAATGATCGAAAGTAACACCGAAGACTTCTTCCATCTTTTCTTTTGGTTGGAATCTTAGTCGTAAACGATATTTTCTCTCCCAACGAGATACGGTATCTTCACGAGTAATCTCTTCACCAACCTCAACACCTCCACGATGATCTAACAATTCAATCAAAGATAATTGTTGGAGATTTCGTGATAATGTCTTTGCAGCATCCATTGTTCGATCAGATCTTAGTGGAATAAACATGGAAGGGGTCTTTAAGACCTTAGAACCAGTCATGATAATCTCTCTCAAACGAGGAATACCAAGAGTCACATTACCACCACCGTGACCGGCCAAATGGAAAGTATTCAAAGTCATTTGAGTGGATGGTTCTCCAATCGATTGTGCAGCGACACAGCCAACTGCTTCACCGGGACAGGCTAAAGATCTCATATATTTCACCCAAACCAGAAGCTCCAAGGCATCGGCGCTAATGGTGCTTTGCGATCCAAGAGGTGTAATAACACGATCAGGATTTCCCTTCACGTACTTCACGAGGGTATCTTGGATCTTTTCACTACATGCACCAACGCTATTACCAACTTTCAGTTTAGACATTGGAGTATCTGGCAATCCTATCTTCACAAGATGTAATGGTAATTTGTCGTCCTCTGCAAGGGAATCGGATTTCTTTGTTTTGGAGGTGATAAAAACGACGCAAGTCACTTTCTTTTCGACTGATTGGTCATCAACATATTTTAAATCGAGAACAGGATAGGAGTAATGTTCCTTCTTCTTCACTTTCAATACTTCAGCAGAGAACCACTGCTTAGAGATATTCTCTTTGCTCCAAGGTAATTCCTTAAGGATTTTCTTTCGTGCTAAAACAATGGATCCCTTCTCAATAACATCGTAGTTATATGGTGCTTGTTTTGCAGCATCCACGAGCTCTTTAGCTTTCGCTAGATTACGATGATATTCGGTGGCAGTATTCATCTCAATTCCTTGATTGAAGAAATTCTGATGAATTGAGTACTTATATGCCAATGCTTGGTTATTGCGGGTAATGAATAAATAGTGAGATTTATCACCACCTAATAATGCGGCTTGAACAGGATCCAAACCATCTTCACCGTAGAAGAATTGAACAATGTTCGAACCAGAATCGCGTACAGTCATATCGTAGTTCACTTTACATTCTTCAAGTGACTTGACAAGACAACGTTGTAAATAACCTGAACGCGATGTCTTTACAGCAGTGTCGACCAAACCTTCACGACCGGCCATACAATGGAAGTAGTATTCCTGAGGCTTCACGCCAGTCAAGAAACGGTCTCGAACGAAACCACCCGCACGTGCAGAACCGTCGTAAGCACGGAAAGATGGTAAAGATTTACCAGACGCCATAAGCGGAACTCTCTGGCCTTCCAATGCTTGTTGTCCTAATAAGCAAGCAATCTGAGATTGATTGACCGCAGAACCCTTGGCACCGGTTAAAACCATCAAAGAGAAATGATTGTTTAAAAATGACAAATTTAAACCATTCGGTAAACACGCTTTAATAACATCAGAAGCGGATTTGTTCACAACTCCTTGCATATCGCCATCAATCTTGACCTTAGCAGCTTTACGATCAGTTGCAAAGAAACTCGCTAAGCGATAATGAGAACTATTTACATCTTTCCTCTTTTTGCTGGACTCGTCATTACTGCTGGCAAATTCATTTCGATTCTCTTGTAAGAAGTTTTCTAATCCTTTCTCTGCATCTTTCTCTAATTTCTTCAATAATTGATTCCTTTCTAATTCAGCCTTTTCATTCAAAACTAAATCTTGAATACCACAAGAGAGACCAGCATCTTGGAGGTAGAAGGTGAATAGGCGACCAAACGCGTTTAATAAGCGTCCTGCCAACTCAGCACCATAACACTCGTACACTGCATGTACCACACCTAAAGAAGAGGCACCAATTGCATTCTTATCTAATACACCTGATAAAAGTTCACCAGATCGAATAATCACCTCATGTTCGTTATGCTCAGCGCCTAATGCGGTTGCAGGTGTTCTTGCCTTAGCGTCGAGGTTGAGAGGCGGTAAAGGAGCACGGCACAAGTGCGATAAAAGAGCAGAAATAACCTGCTTTCCGGTCCATAATGGTCTTGGTTTGAGGATCGCTGGCGTTGGTAGATGAATGTCTTCATTTGGTAAGACAATTTCAGTTCCTTGTAAACCATTCAATGATATGTAAACCAACTGTTGGAACTCCGCTTTTGTCAGGAAAGTGTCTTTACATGTTAACTTAACAGCCGATGATACGTGATCTTGAATGAGTCCTCGCACTGGTGCACCGGATGTGGGGATGATATATTGATTGTCAGTATTGGCGATGTAGTAAGCCTCCGCTCTTGCTAATTCACTCTGCAGGAAGTGACAATTCATTTCATCTCCATCGAAATCAGCATTATAAGTATTACAGTTAGCGTAGTTCATTCGCAGTGTTTGCTCCTTCATGTGTTCCAACACACGCGCTTTATGAGCCATGATTCCTGGCTTGTGAAGAGTAGGCTGACGGTTAACAAGTAAAGCATCACCTGTCACCAAATGTCGATAAACTTTATTCCCTGGAGTAGACAACAGAAGCTTCGCTTTGCCTTGTCGTTCCATAGCAGAAAGTTTTTCTAATTTAATGATCTTTCCATCCGCCGTTTCAATTGCATTTGCACCTAATTAAAAGTATGATTAGACAAAGTTGAGAAATGATTCAGTGAAACAAATTAAAAAAAGGATTGTCATCTCACTCAGTACCACAGAGATTGGTCAACACTAAAGAAAAACGATGCTTTACTTCGATTTTATTCTGATAAAGTGCCAAATATCGCATCATCGAGAGATGAAAAACGCAAAAAAAACATTCAATGAAGAAAAGAGGCTCAGAACCACAGGGTGATCTGCAGTACACAAGATTGTGAGTCTTGCATTTAGTTGGTTGATTCTGAAAGTTTAAATGGCATCATCGCCCCTCTCATTGGATGTGACACAATACAATACCATGCAATACAACATCAAAAGACAGTGAGTTTGTTTTTCAGTTAAGGTACATATTGGTGGGTACCAGATTTCCTCAACGAAATCAGAGTGGTGCATGAAACTGAGATCATCATTAAAACAACTACCATCACTCATACAACATACAAAAAAAACACAACGCTCATCAAAATATCAAAACCCTTTCTTACCTGGATATTGTTCTGGTCCTCTTTCGACTAATTTCCGCAAATATTTAACGTTCCATTCATTCACAGGTGTTGGATAATACAATTCCTTGGCGAATCGAACAGGAATTCCGATTTCATTAGTACCAAGATAAGGATCAGGTGAAATGACGGAACGACAGCAAAAGTTTACACGTTTGCCCATCATATGACGTCGAAACAATCCTTCTTTCCTTTCTAATATCTGTTTAATACCAATCAAATTAAAGTCACTGTTCCCCGCATTAGGATCCTTCGAAGAATCCATATAACAATTAACGGCATTTTGTAAGTCAATCCAAGCAGTAATTAATTTCGAAAGTTGAAATTCTTTACTACTTCCGTCGACATCCATCGCACTGGATGATTGCAGTACTCGTATTTGACTATTTACTTCAATAATTTTCTTTAAATGGATATTTTGTGGATGTTCGGACATTGATTCACCAACTATAGATGCAGGACGAAACTTATTTGGTGTGACAATAACATTCCTCATAAAGAAAATCTTCCAGGCATCATATGATTTCAACTCCGCTGCCGTAAAACCACTGCTTCCACCCTTTTCCTTCCTTAATGACCTTGTCCATATAAAGTTCAAAAATTCAGTATGTTGTTGCCACAATAACTTTATTTGTGCTTCAACTTCTAACGGTGCAAGGTATTTATCAGCTTCACCTGTAATTTTGTCATTCTTCTTATTCGCACTGCTTTCACGATCACTTCCTTCATTATCAGTGTTATCATTATTATTATCTTCTTCAGCTTCACTTTCAAATATATCTTCATCAGAATCCATCGTCTCCATTCCTTGTTCTTGTCGTTGAAGAGCATGAAGGGCAGTCTAAATGAACGTTAGTGAGCTGCGGATTCGTATCAACATTATTATAAAAAATTTACCTTATAGGATTTCTTCATAGATGACATTGTCATCTTATTTTTTTTGGATAATGGCTTCTGAAAGATTTTATTTGCACCATCTTTACGGAAACCAGGAGAGAAAGAACCACAATTCTCACAACGTTTAATAGATTGAACCAATTTATAGAAAGAATCAATTAATTCACGCTGTAACGATTTCACATATGTATTAGAGGCTTGTAATTTCGTTGAACCACTACTCGAACTGGATTTATGTGTTTGTTTCATTCGTAAAAATGCTTCATAACGCTTTTCATAAAATTGTAATTTCTTTTCGATATCATTCGCAATATCAGCTTTATGTTCTTTTGCATCATATTCATCTTTATCTAAATCTAATAATTGTTCTGTAGGATTCACAAATTCCATTAATAGATTAGCATCATTAATGTTTTCCATTTCTAATAGTTTTAAACGAATTAAATAATATCGAACTTTATTCATAGCAATACGAAATTTATGACATACAACACATTTTAATTTTAATAAACGAATTAATTCTGTGAAATACATTGGGTAATAGACTGGGACATCAAGTTCAATATGACCACAATGGCCAGGACAATGTGCATATTGGATATTACATGTTTCACAGATTCCTCGATTATCTAATGGACCCATCTTGGGATCATATAAACCACTACAAGAAAAGAGTTAAAATCACTGCAAGCATGTCAAGATAATTGCAATAACTTACCCTCTTACTGCTTGATTGTTCTCATCTAATATTGCATTAGAAACAACTTGACAAACACTAATGCTATTCTTCTTCTCTTCATCAGTATATAGGGAAAATTGAACCCCTGATATTTGCGATCTTACAATTTGTCGCATCATTTTATAAATAGAATTATATCAAGAATTTAGATGTATTTACAAAGTGATTTTCTGTGATGGACAATGACTGTGTGAAATGAATGGCATTGGGGTACCCTGAAGTGTAAAATCAAAAGAAGGGAGAAGGCCCATAGCGCGTACAATTATGAGAATATCACAATCGAATGAGGAATGATGACGCTTGTCGGACTATTCCTGGTTCTTTTCAATGTTATCCTTTCCATTCATGCAAGTGAGATAAAAATTGGATTTGTCTTTGTATTAACTACACAAAGAAAATTTGGAGGATTTCAACAGTTTTATTGTGGTCTAAATACTTTGAGAAAGTACCAAAATCACGGTATGCCTGTATTGTAGTGAATTGGCCACTTGGAGAAGAATTACCAAGCTTTGTTGATACCGTACATGGTCATGAGACTGATTATGGGGGCGTTCAATACATAGAATCTTTCCTTACCGGCGCTCAGATATTGATTCGGAATTATCAAGCAACCGGAGCCATACTACTTTCTGGTGCTTGTCTACCGTTTAGACCTTTTACGCATTTTTATTGGGCTGTACATTCAAGATTAAGTGAACGTCAATCAATATTGTGTGAATTCCCGATAAAAACTGCCCATCATCATGCACGTTTTGCTTCACTCGCTAAACCTCGTATTCATCGAAATGAATGGGTTACTCACCTCGGTCAAGGTTATTTATTGCATGAATCCTTGATAGGTTTAATGATAAAGCGATGGAAAGAATTTTCTAGTGAATTAAGAAATGTTTCTTCGATTGATGAACACTACGTGTCTTATTTTCTTCGTGCATTTGATCATGATACGACTCACTCGGATAGTATTATTGCAAAATATTCTTTAGATTACCTACAATCAATGTGTTTATTACATACAGAATGGAATAAAGGAGTTGTTAAAACTTGGTCGGATCATTTAACGATTGAAAGTATTAAAAAGTTAAGAGAAGAGAAAGAAGGAACTTTCTTTATTCGCAAAATTCTTCATTCATGTAAAGTTGATGAAGAAGTTATTATGCCCTAACAGTTTAAAGTCATTACTAACGTACTTCTTGCTTTTCCCTTCTGTTTCTTTGATCCGATTTCCTACCTTGCCATGCTCTATCATCATTCTTTCTTCTATTATATCGTTTTAGTAAAGTTGTAGCTTTCTTTTGTCTTATTCCTACTTCGCAGATTCCTTAATTTATTTGACTCTGTAAGACTTTATAAGTAGTTCGAAGGGGGTTCAAAGCTTATAGTCTATAATGTTTATCTTATGTTTAATTTGATGGTTGTTGGACAATGAACCAGGAATGCTCCTTGATCTCCTGAAGACACACCATAGTGGTTTGATAATCAATGAAGGGATTTCTTGTATTGCGACAAGTGAATAACTACCTAAAGATTTCTTTCTTGTTTTTCTTTGTTTTGTCTTTTTCTTTCTAATTTTCGCATACGTTTAAATTGCATAAATCACATGATTGAGCTTTTTGTAGTAAACCAAAAAGCTTTCTCAATTTTACCATAAATCTATTAACAAAATACGAATTCCTCCGAATACATAATAAGTCATTTAGGATTAGAGATTAACATTGCAGTTGGAATATCCATAATTAGGATATCGTTTGCAATAAGGTAAGCGATGGAAAAGATTCACCAAATTCACTATCCACAGGATAGAGATAGAATTTGGTTTGATTAGAAAGTGAAGAATAATTCTACGAATACTGAACTTTTCCTAAATTTAGAAGCTTGAAAAGCATGAACTCCGTTTTGTGCACTATCCTGGTCATAAATCTAACATCAGCATTTCCGTTCAGGGGTAGGGAATTTCCAATCTCCATCATTCCGCTAAGTCATTTTCCCAATCCAATCCCAATCCAATCTTTTCAAAAACCTTAGCAATCATTCCGACGACAATCTTTAAAGTTACAACAATCTGTAGCAATCTTTAAAAAATGAAACAATCTGAAACAATCTTTTCCTTCATTTTTCCTTCATTTTTCTTTCAATTTTCCG
>VFQN01005028.1_pt1 | contig 16713 bp, 30 predicted proteins | sample 3512371 | NCBI WGS metagenome assembly VFQN01 (sample SAMN10412370, study PRJNA504923) | tailings metagenome | isolation source: Replicate 2 from Balatoc abandoned mine | place: Philippines: Itogon, Benguet | collected 2017-08-28 | reverse complement strand
ACACCTACGCACGTGCCACCTACGCACGTGCCATACCCCCAACGTTCCGCAACACCTACGCACGTGCCACCTACGCACGTGCCACCCCAACAACACCTCTCCCGTCCACATGACCCATCTGCCTGCTGCCCCCACACAGGGGCGACGTGCTGGCCCTGCTGCTGGACGCACCCCCCTACACGGGGGAGCTGCTGGGCTGGGGTGTGGACTACGCATATCTGGCGGTCCTGGGGGCGAACAGGAGGGACGCGTACGCCGTCATGCACCGCTTCCAGGTGCTGGGGCGGGGCGGGGGTGGGGAGTGGAGGGCATTGGGGTAGCTTATGGTAGTTTGGGCTGTGGTGGTGGAGAGGTGGACGGGGCAGGCTCGGGCTGGGACAGTCGTCGGTGAGGTCATGCCTGTTGCTCGCTTTGCATCTACACGACTACACCGTGTGGGTGCTGCCGACGGGGTACTGCCGACGGGGTGCAGACCGGTAGGGCCGGCCCGTGCTGCGTGCCAGGGCTGGCTCAACCCCAGCGGAGGCCCAAGCAGGCTGCCATTGTGCCGCAGCCATTTGTCACCGCACCAGGGTGAAAAATGACACCAGCCACACCAAGTTCTCAACACAAAATTCGTTACACCAAGCATGGCAACGCCGGCGCGGGGTTTCATACTACCGGTAGTGCTGGCGGAGGACCACTCGTCACTGCCCACCCTGAAAAAAAACCCACTCCCGTCTCCCGCCCTCTTTCCCGCCCCAGGTGCACAACCCACCCAACTCGGCCGTCCGGCAGCGCCAAACTGCCACGGGACCCAGCAACTCGTAAACGCCGGCACTGGAGATCTGTGCCGAGGCCGGTTGAGTGTACGGTCCCTTACTGCTTGGCCCCCGCCCCCTTATTCCCACCCCCAGGTGCTCAATCCGCCCAACTCGGCCAAGTCCGAGGGCCGTGAGATCCTCAAGCTCGCCAGCCAGGAGTACCGCCACGCGCAGTGGGTGTCGTACGCGGCGCGGTACGGCATAACCGCCGCACCGGAGGTGTCGTACCGCTGCGTGGCGCGCGACGCGGGCATGGCGCCGTACCGCTACCCAGATTACTGCCCGGAGTGGGCCCCCGCGCCCGAGCCTGCACTGGCAGCCTTCCAGGCAGCTGTTGCGATGGCGGTAGCAAGAAGTGAAGAAGGAGATGGAACCAGGGGAGAGTGAGTCTCCCCTGAATGTATGGAACAGCAGCAGCGCACGGAGGTGCAGGAGGGGCGTAAAGGGCCCCAGAGCTAGTGAGGAGAGAGTATCGCAGGATGCGCGTTTGGAAGGGGATGGCGCTGTGGCCGAGGGGTTTGGTACTGGTACCGTAAACGGTGGATTGCACGGGGCAGGCAGGGGTGTGGTGCAGTTGTAGGGTTGGTGGAATCGGGGTGCACCAGGCGGAAGGGTGTGTTGGCGGCCAGAGCTAGTGATAACGTCTATGGCGGGGAGGTTCGGGTATGGGGTTACAGCTGTACAGCGTTCCTATCTTCATCGGTTGGTGCGAAGCAGGCGCATTTTGGGCGGATTTTCTCCGAAAGCCATTTGGGCCCCTATCCGAAAGACACGGACCCGTGAGAGGGGCCGTTCGGGGGAAACGGGGGGTACGCGTAAAACGCGAGAAGCCGTGTGAGGAGTCAGGGAAGCACGGAAACGGAAACGCTGGTGCCTGCACGTGATGAGCAAGTGAGTTGACAAGCAGAAGCAGGAGAACGGCGGATACGGGGGAAACGGGGCGGAGCCCCCCCAAAAGCAAAATTTTGGACCCCCCATCCGAAAGTTGGGTCCCCTGGAGGCACCTGTTTCGACACGCCATCCGAAAGCCCCCACGGAAGATCGGAACACTGCAGCTGTATGCAGGTTACACGCGGGGGTGGACGGTGGTATTGGTATTAGCCCCATGTTCTCTGCTGTCATACGGGGAGATTGCAGCTACGTGTGGCAGCTTGTGTTCTGAGTGCTGCACTGCTTGTCGGGAGTGCCCCTCCTTTGGTCCTCTATTTCGCACGCAGAGCACTACGTAAAACGATGTCTGCTGGCTTGAGCGGCAGGGGGGAGAGAAGCCCTTGCCTCGCTGCGCCGTCGCGCACGATTGCAGGTCCACTAGAATCTGGAGCATGCGAAGATGTAACTATTGCTGCTGAGCATGTGCTTACCGTAGTATGGTGGTTCGGAAGTTGATGGACGAACACTCCGTATACCGCAGACACGTGGTGCCTTCCTGGCTTTGCAAAGGTATGAGCATAAGGATGCTTTTCCATGTAATGCAAGGCTTAAACACTATGGCAGTGGGTAAGGTAGAGGTAGGCCACATGCACGGCGGGTCACTTGCGGGGGGTCAGTTGCCGTGGTCCTCTAAATTTTCCAGTCAACAGGTTCGCTGTACAAGTTTGTCTATGTAAGCAAGCGCAGCGCTCATGGACGGCGCCGTAGGGTTCAACAGCCTGCAGGTAGCCTGTGCCGGGAACAGGAGAACACGTTTCGTAGATGGCTTTACTCGCCATAGCGGCTATGGTGCACCAGTACTAGCCTTGAAACGTGTCGCATGTGAAGGTCTGTAACGCGCTTGCGTCTGGTTGGCATGAAGGGCGTGAGAATAAGTGAGGTAGGGGTGTATGCACCGTACGATTCTACCATATATGGTAGGGGTATATGCACCGTACGATTCTGCCAAGTTGTCTTTCAAGGTGTCACTCGCCGTTTCAACAGCTGAACTCTTCATCATCCCATTTTTACTGTTAGATGTTCAACTCTCGATGTGGTTAGGTGCGCTGGGTGCAGCGGCTCTGGGCGTCCGGGCGCTGGCCCGGCGCCGCAAGGGCAAGGACGCTGAGGTGCGCGTTGTAGGAGGAGTGCTGTATCCATAATGCACACCATCGACTGGGAGACAAGCTCGCTGAAGCAACTCGACTTCCCTGAAATACAGAACGACGACTTGTTCTTTCCCGAGGAGGACGACGGCCAGCAGCAATGCTATACAGAAAGGGATCAAGGTATGGATGACCTTACGTGTGGCGCGGTTGCTTTATGGCAAATTTCTGAGCGGGAGTCCCCTCGTCTGTTTCCTTTCCCGGCGAGCACCAAGAGTTCCATGTAAAGCCTCGGCCATGCCCGACTCATTAATTTCAATTGCTGTAACAGGTGCCACTGTTTTGCTGGGCGCGACGTCCACGGAGAAGTTTGCGCCATGCAGGTAGGATGCAGGCGCGCAGTGCGGTATTTCAGTCTGGCTGGCGGTCCGGATGAAATCTAAGATTACAAGCTTTATAGCGCGTCTATGTTGCGCAGGCTCAGTCACGACAACGTGGCAGCGCGGGCCTTCCTGCCTGACACCGCCCAAGTCCCGGGCTCAGAGCGTAGCGCCGAGGTAAGCCAAATTGAGCGCATGTTGTCCCACACGAACACGTCCCTGGATCTTCATTGTGCGAACCGTCAATTAATGCATGCCGCAAGAGCGACGCGACTCGAGCCCTCCCGTACGGTACCTTGCGTCCCTGCTGTAACCCCAGGCTTCTTCACACGCCTACCTCGGTTCCCACCCCTCCGCAAAAGGTAAGCCTCGCATTTGCCCTCGCAACCACATTCTTTATAACTGCGCATAGTTGGCACCATGGTCTGTGTCGTGCATGCCTGTCGAGCGCTGCAAATGTGTCGGCCTCTCTACCTCATCAGCCATATGCACCGGGCTCAAGGCCCGCACAGATACCCTCGCACTGATACAAGCGCTCTCATAGTTATAGTATTTTCGCCTGATGTGTATATAGGCAATTGGGACGGCCTAGGCACCGGCGAGGTGCAGCGCCGCACGTCCAGCTTCCTCAAGGTGGTGGCCTGGGACGACACGCAAGGCGCAGCCACCTGGAGCGACGGTGAGCAGCCAGGCCTCCGCCTGGTCCTGGTACTGATCTGCAGCGCACGGGCTTGCACCTTGCCTCTTGCGACGTATTCGACGCCATGCCCCAGCGAACAGCTAGCTGCCTGCGCCAGGTTGCGGGCATCAACACAACCATCCCACTCTTTGGCGTCCCGCACGCAGGGAGCCCGCCAGGCAGCGGCGACGCCAGCAGCGGCGACGAGGGCGCAGGCTCCTCCGCCTCCCACGCCGCAGCCCAGGGTCCCGCTGGGCCCGCTTCCGTCTCCCCGCCGGCTGCCTCCGCCCCGGACTCTGCGGCCCCCGCCGCCACACAGCGCCAGGGCTCCTCCGCGCACTCTGCTGCGTCTTCCTCATCCTGTGGGGCCAAGGGCAGCCCTAGCTGCGGGACCGCAGGGACGGAGAGCGCCCCCGCGGATTCGCGCACGGGCAGCAATGCGAGCGCTAGCTCATCACCTGACGCTGGATCGCTGGCGGCGGAGGCAGCAACAGCAGCAGCAGCAGGCGTGGCAGCGGGGGCGGGGGCCAGGTCCGGCAAGGAGGGTGGCGGAGGTGGCAGGAGCGTTGCAGAGGAGCTGATGGGCGGGAAGGTGGTACCTGGGGCGGGGATGCCTGTGGTTGCGGCTGTGGGCATGGCGGTTGCAGCGGTGGATGTGGGGAAGGGAGCAGCACCTGGGGCAGGTAAGACACAGGCAGGCGGGGGTGTGGGGTGTGCGGGGAGCAGCTGCACCACCAGCAGGAGCGCGAGCGGGTGCCGCGTTGGGGAGGACGGGGAGGAGTCGCAGAGCGGGAGCGGGAGTGGGAGTGGGAGTGGGAGTGGGAGTGGGAGTGGGAGTGGGAGTGGTAGCGAGCGCGGCGGGCGCAGGGTGTCGGCGAGCAGCGGCGAGGACGTGATCACGCAGTACCGCAAGCGGAAGGAGCAGGAGGAGAAGGAGGCTGCGGCGGCTGCGGCGGCGGCCGCGGCGGCGCGGGGGCAGGGCGCCAAGGCGGCGCCTGCCGCGCGCCACAGCGTGCTGCTGGCGGGGCTGGGCGTGCCACCGCCGGAGAGCACCCTGCTGGCGCTGCAGCAGCAGGTAAGCGGGCTCATCAACACAATCCGCACTCCCTTCCCTGCCTAAACCTGCGAACCGTCCGGCGCCTCGGCTGCTGTCCAACACGTTTGTTTGACACGTAAAGCGGCTGCCTTAAATCGCATGTGACCGTCTTCTGCTGCCTCGTGCTACGCCGAATTCCTATGGGTTACACTTGTGTCCCCCATCCAGCATCGATTCTTGCCAGGGCTGCGTGCTGTTCTGTGTCCCTTCGGTCGCTGGTGCCTCGCAGCGAATGTCAGCTGCACGGATCAGCAAGGCATGTACCGGCTTTCATTGCTAGCTGGTGTGTGACACTCTCTGTGGATACCTCGTGCTTCTCTGCTCCCATCCGCAGATTGAGGCGCTCCGAGTGCAGCACCTACAGCGCCAGGCCGACCCGCTGCTGGCCCGCCCCGCCGCCAGCAGGGCCGCGCCTGTGGGCATGGCACCCTACGGGCCTGGGGCCGCTAGCGCCTCCGTGCAGCAGCAGCAGCAGCCGCTGGCCCCTCAGCAGCTACAAATGCGAGCAGCAACAGCTGCTGCAGCTGCATCCCCCCACATGAGGGGCAATGCGGCGGACCCCACGGGGGCTCACCGGGGGGTGCATGTGGCAGGAGTCATGGCAGCGGCGGGGGTTGCTAGTGCGCATGGGGCCTTTGGCGGTCAGCCCGGCGGTGGCAGCCACGGGTACGCAGCGCCGCTGCTGGAGCGGGTCTCGCACGACTGGCAGCAAGGGGAGGATACGCAGTCCGAGCGGACGTCTGCGACGCTGAGCGGCTGGAGCGGCCACCACGACGCTCGGCCGTCGCGTCCGGGGCTGCAGCAGCAGCAGCAGCAGCAGCAGGGCGGGCTTGCTGCTCAGCAGAAGCAGCTGGCGCAGCTGCGCCTGCTGCAACAGCAGCAACAGCTGGTGCAGCAGATCCAAGAGCAGAAGCAGCGGATAGCGTTGCTGCAGCAGCAACAACGAGCACAGCCGCCCGCAGTGCCAGCCCCCTCGCAGCGGTCCCTGCCGCTGCCGCGGATGCCGCTGCCTCAAGGTCCCCTGCCCGGCTCAGCCCCTCCCCTGAGCGCGCCGGCGACCCACCACCATGCACCCCCTCATTCCCAGCCGCCACAGCAATCCGAGCTCGTCTCGCAGGCCTCCTTAACATCGCACCTGTCCTTCAAGACACACCTGCAGCCGCCTTCGCCGCCGCACCCGCAGCAGCACCACCACGCGCCCCACCACCCCGCAACCCACGACGCCGGCCACGCCCCGCACAACCCCGCACACCACGCTAACCCACACCATGCTAAGCCACACCACGGCGGGCACCACCACCACCACCACCACAACCACGACCTCATGCCCCAAATGGACCCCGTGCAGCGCACCAGCGACTGGGTGCGCCACATCCCCTCCATCACCGCCACCCCGCCGCCGCCCCTGATCCTCTCCCCCAGCCTCCCACGCGACAGCGACTTTGACTTCGGCGTCCGCAGCCCCGCCTCCCAACACCCCTCCCCCGCAGCGCACAACCACGGCTCCCTCGCCCCCTCCCCAAGCTCCGCAGCCACCGTACCGACCCCCACCGCATCCGCCGCCCCGCCGCCGCCGCCGCGCGGAAGCTCCTTCCGCTCCCCGTCCGCGCAGCCGGGAGCGCCTTCCAGCAGCTTCCGGCAGCTACCCCACGCGGAGAGCTTCCGCTCAAACAGCTCCCCCCGGGAGCGGGAGACGTCCGTTGGCGGCGGCAGCAGGCACGGCAGCAGGCATGGGAGCAGGCACGGGAGCAGGCATGGGAGCGGCTCGCGGCATGGCAGCGCGCACCATCGGCGGCACGCGGAGCGGCGCCGTGTGGCGGCGGAGAACCAGATGATTGCGCAGAAGCTGGCGGCGCAGGACGCGGCGCCGCTGTCGCCGCTGGCGGTGTACAGCGCGCGGCTGCTGCACGAGGCGGGCGAGAAGGTGCGTTGGGCGTGTGCTTGCAAGTGACCGTTTGCCGACGTCGATTTGGCAGACGGCTGGGATGAGTGAGACTGGAAAGCACAGAGATGGCACCACGAGTTGGAATATGCTTTCTTGGCGTAAACATGACGTGCTGCGTGTTTCGCATCGCTTGCTGCAGTTGAAGCCCGCTCCGAGGTCGCCCACCGGGAGGGCCTTCTTCGTACCGCTGAAGGTGAGCATTGGAACAAGGAGGTGGCTGCCAGCTCGCCCAGCCTGCGCGCTTTCCAACCAGCCCGTTCTAGTCACTTACTGCCTGCCTCCAATTGGCCTTTGCCGTTCCTCCCCCCTGCCGTACGACTGCCTGCCGTACGACTGCCCCCCTTTCTCTTGTGTGCACCTATCAACCCTGGATAAAGCCTCCACTTAGCATCCCGTCAATTTATTTCGCACTCGCTCACTCCGTCCTCCCTTTCGCCCACCCACAGCACGAGCTGCGTCTGGAGATGTCGGAGAAGCAAAGCTCCGTAGGTACGGCGAACGGGTACGACACGGACGGCGACGGTGACGGCAGCATGCGCAGCTACGCCACCAACTCGCCCGTGCGCCGCGTGGCCGTGGCGGGAGGGGTGTACGCGTAAAACGCGAGAAACCATTGTAAGGAGTGTCAGGGAGCTACGTAAGCGCGGGTGCCTGCATGGCGTGCGGGGGCACCGTGCCCCCCGCCCCTGATGTGATGGTGCATGTATTGTATTGTGGGGGTGGCATTGTGGTGTCGAGCGGCGAAGAGGAGGTAGGCTGTAGTCCAGCCGCGGTACAGGGGTTGAGCAGGCGGTGGGGTGGCGGGTGAATGCCTTTTGTGTGTCGCTTGTTTGCCTCTGGGAGAGGGCGCTCTGTCGTGGCAAAAGACACATGCATGCGGACGCGCGAATGCATGCGGCAGGGCTGCTGTCAGGCTAAAGCGACGGGTGTGCTGTCCGCAAGGGGAAGGGGAAACACGCACTCCCGGTACTGGGTAGCACGAGGTCGAGGGTTTGGCGGGTTATTCGGCGCTGTTGCTGATCTGCGTACTGTAATTGCGAACGCACGCAGGTGTAGGCGGCATAGTGCGGGTGCAAGATCAACGTGCATGGCCGATGGCTTAGCGCGTGGTTAACGTGCATGGCTTTTGACAATTAGTGTGGAAGGCGCAGCCACATGCTGCGATGATGTTGCTTTGGGAGAGGCGTGAGGCGCGATTACCTGTGTGTTGGCAGCAACCTGCTCCTGCACGGTCGGAGCAGTACGGTATGTGTATGGCTAGCGGACGGCTGTCGGTGCCATGGCGGGCTGTGACAATAATGCGATTAAGGAAGGAGCCCGGTGCAGGCTTGGCGGTGTGCGAACAGGGGAGGAAATTTTGTGAGATGATGGAGCTTTTGGCGTGATGAATGCTGAGCGCTTTACACTGTCAGCGCGGGAGATTCAAGGCTGAATGGAGGGACTTGCCTTACTGGAGGGACATGAGTCTTGACGCGCGGCGTGAACAGAGGCGCGACCGCATTTGCATGGCATTTGATTACGCAAAGGAGATGGCAGGGCGCGCCGATCACTGGAACGAGCGGTTTCTACTGCTTGTGCGGCTACGGTGATTTGCACTGTATACGGCGATTGGGACCGGCAGGGTGGGGATTGCACACGAAATTCAGGGAAGTTATGTTGCACCAGGCACTGGAACATTGCTAATTTTGCATGCGGAGGGGTTGTGTCAGTCTGCAAAGCAACACATGCTGCGAAGCCTGTTGAAAGGCTGGTTGGGGGTTACGGAGGTAGGGTGTTGGCTGGAGGGTGCATGGCCTGTGAATGGCCCCTGAAGACGCGGGCTTTAAAACGGGGCGGTTGGTCAGGCAACACAGTGGCGCGCCGCTGCCGGTCCTGGCCGATTTCTGCCGCCTGAACGTGCTTAGTCCAAGTGCCGTATGGACCGGACGCGGTGCTGATAACAGCCTCCTGTTGACGCTGTCCTGTGCTGTGACGCGGAACAGGTTGGAAGCATACCTGGTGCCGGGTTGCCATGTGATGTGGCTTGTGGGCTCTGACTCCATAGCTGGCCCAATAAGCACGGCGTGCGTCGGTTGTGAAGGAAAACCGGCATAGCCTGCGTAATAGCATTACTTGCTTTTGCATCAGAGACGGTTACGAGTGGGAGGCGTACCTGTGTACAAGGTGCCCGTGCACGTGCCGGAAAGGCACGCATATAGTGCAGCGAGTATGGTGTGCCGTAATGACAACTTTCTTGGGCGTAAGTATGGTTGTGTAGGAATCGTTTAATCGCTTGCAGGTGCTCTGCAGCTTCACAGCAGGCCGGGCTGGCCAGCTGTATGCATCGGCAGGCATGAACCCCTCCAAGCTTACAGGACGGCTGGCCTTATTGTAACAACGAAACGAACATGTTCATGAACACCTTTGCAATTGCAGCCTCACAGCAAGCAGCCCGTAAACCACAACCCCCACCAACCATCCTGGTGACCCCCACTTATCCCCCTTCGGCTCCACTCCCTCCACCACTCCCCTGCCCAACGTGGCCAACACCACCCCAGCGCTTCACCGTAGCCTGTGAGACTCAGACCTTGCCGACCCGTCCTGGTTCTCCCCACTCAGCACACCTGTCGCCCCCACCTCCTCAACCGCTCTCGCAGCCAACACACCGCCTTCAGCGCTTCACCGCACTACCCACAGCCCCCCTCCCTCCTTTCCCACCCAGCCCCCCAGCCGCCGCCGCCGCCACCGGCGTCCCTCCTCCTCCTCCCGCACCGCCGTTGCCTCCCCTTGCCGCCGCCGGGCCCCCCACCAGCTGCTCCCGCTGCCGTACTGCCGCCTCCACCAGCTGCTCGTCCATGTACGGCTGCAGGCCCAGCATCATGCCGTACGTGTACAGCTCCTCGGCGGGGGTGGCGGCGCCCACGGCGTTGGCGATGCGGCCCTGGGGTTGTTGACACAGGCAGGGGGGGGAGGGGCGGACATGGGTTCAGGGCAAACGGTCATACCGGTACAAGCACGTGCAAGAGCGGTTGTACGGCACGTGTACCTTGTGACAGTGCATCCCGCGGCTACGGGTTCCCCCCGGGCTGCCACAGGTACCACCACCACGTCGCCCGCGCGGTGCAAAGGAGCTGTGCACGGTGCGGCCCTGGCAAATGCATTCATCCCGCCCCCCTCCCTGCACTCTTGGCCCCCCCCCCTTTGTCTCGACAACTGCACGGACGTGCATGCCAGCGGCCTGCATCGTTACGACCCCGCGCCGGCGACCAGTACCGGTACCCGCCCGCGCACAGTGCCCACGAGGGTGGTGGGTGTGGTACGACACCCCGACCGGAAGGGATCCCCTGTAAACAACGGAACGAAAAGCAACCCACCAGCATCTCCACCTCCGCCGCCGCCTCCCTGCACAGCTCCCCCATGGCCACGGCCAGCTCCGGGTCAGACAGCAGCCGGCTGCGGCCCTTGCCACCTGGGTCGCTGCTGCTGCTGCTGCCGCTGCAGCCGGCATCAACAGCCCCAGCTCCAGCCCCAGCTGCACCGTGGCCGCCTGCTGCAACCGCGGGAGTCCCCACCGCCAAGCCTGCCGCTGCACCGACGGTCCCCCCAGCCGGCGTCCCTGCGGGCTGCTGCGGCGACAGCGACAGCGCCGCCAGCTGCCTCTCCGGCGTCGCCGGCGGCAGCCCAGCCTCCGTGCCCGCCGCCTCCCCTTCCCCACCACCACCTCCCCCGTCCTCCTGCTCCTCCCCCGCCTGCCCAAACAGCACCACATCCACATCCACATCTACATCCACGTCTCCGCCTTCGCCCGGCTCCTCCAGCCCACCACCCCCCCAGTCCCCCTTGCCCTGTGACTCAGTCGGCAGCTGCTGCTCCTGCTGCTGCACGCCCTCCACCGCCCGGTCCTGCAGCCGCCGCAGCCTGCCCAGCAGCTCCCGGCCCTTGTGTGTTGCGTTCTGAAGCACCACGTAGCTGTCCTGCACCTCCACCGCCGCCCGGTAACACACGTCGTGGGAGGTGGTGCCGCCGCCGCCGGGCAGGGAGGAGGCGGGGGTCAACCGGGGGGCCTGCGGAGTTCAGCGAGGTGGTGGGGGGTGGTGTGGATGGTGTGGTTTGGGGGCACGGGTAACGGTTGCGTCGGGCATGGGCGGCCAGCGGGGGTGTGAGTTTCGTGATGTACGTGCGTGCGGCGGCCGGGAGGAGGTGAAAGCCGAACCTGCGGTGCCGCTGTTGGATGGGTTTGTGTAAAGCAAGCAACTGCCTGGGCGGTGCTCGCACTAAGAGCCAAACACCCACCATGAGCGCTAGCTTGTCCCCGGCTGTCCTCGCGGTCTCGGGGCCCATGCCAAGGGCTTCTGGACCGGCAGTGCGTACTCCCTTGCCAATAGCACTAAGCCTGGCAGAGGTGCTGTTGCTGTTGCTCCTGGCATTGCCGTTTGGCTGCAGGAGGGCGGGCAGGTCGGCTTGGAGGCTCTCCACCACGGACTGCGCCACCTGCTGGTTTAGCACCAGCTCCTGGGGAGTGGGGGTCGGGGGAAGTTAAGGTTGGGACAGGGGCACTGCTTTGGGTGGAAGGAGCAGCGGCGGTGAAGGAGCACTTCCGTGGGTCGCTGGCACGCGAGGGTGGAGGGTGGAGTGGAGCGGCAAGGGCCCCGCACCTAGCACTGGAGCACTGAAGCCTAGTAGTGTTAAGGCCTGCATTTGATTTGTCTGTAGGTGTCGTTTACCTGCAACACGGCGCAGAACTCAACAAATGAGCGCTGCGCTGCTGACAGCTGTGCCAACAGAGCTTGCTGTGGATTTTCCATAGCTCAACATAACTTGTTGTTTTGAAATTTTCACATGTACACTTTCACACGGTTGGCTGCGCTTGTGTAAGCGACAATTGGGCTTGGACGCGATCGCGGATGGAGCAGGCTCGTGCCCTTTCCTGGCCATTTTGGAGATCAGCCCAGTGCAGCAAACCATAGCCGCTTCGTTATAATTGCTGCTGCCCCGGCAGAGCGGGCTTGTGGGTGCAGCGGCACTCCTGCTGACTCTACTCCTCTTGACTTATCGCTAGACGAAGTGTTGGTCCCGCCATACCTTCTGTAGTTGAAATAAGAAGCATGTCAGCAACAAGCCTTACGGGCGTTCGTGGCTGCAGCACGACGCGAGCGTCCAACCTCTCGCAGACCGTCCCTCCCGCTTCCCTTCACGCCACAGCTCCCTCCGCGGCAGCTTTCTCAACCCATATCCTTTCAAAGCGGGCTCAGAGGAGGCTAGCACCTTCCCGCGATGTCCCTGCGTTGCCGTGCCGGCCCGTGTGCGCACAGCCAGCGTCGTCATCGACCGCTGCGTCGTCGTCGGGCCTAGGCCTGTTCCCATCAGGCATGCAGCAGGCTCGCGTGCAGCTACCGGCGGTCGTGCTTCAGATCGAAGCGTCGAAAGTGCTGGCGGACCCCGAGCTCATCTCGCTCGTGGGCCAGGCGCTGCAGGGCGGTTGCAACATGGTCGTGCTTCGCGACAGCACCTCGAACGCAGCAGCAATGTATGACGCGGCGCTACGCGTCCAGGAAGTTCTGCGCGGGCGCGCAGCGCTCGTGCTGGTTGACCGCACAGACATTGCCCTGGCCATCAACGCGCAGGGCGTGCTGCTCACCGACCAAGGTGGGGCAGTTACCCTTTGCTATCACAGCGGAGCTACGCCAAGCATGATAGCTACCTTGCAGTTGCATGCTCAAGGGTTGTTGGCAAGTCCTGGCGCCCTGGCGTGGGGTCGTGCGGGCTAGGGACTGGGTGGTGGTGCGCGGGGCAGCAGCCGCAACGGTTGTACGACTGGGCTCAACTCCGAAGCTCAAAGTGTGCCCGACCCATTACCACCTACACCCACGACCTGCATCACCACCGCCAGCGCACAGATGTACTGGTACCAATACACGGCAGCATGCAAGTACGTGCGGTTGGCGACAGCTCATCACCGGGCCACGCCTGCCCCATTACCTGTCCCACTCACCCACACGCCGGCCTCCGGTGCCACAGGAGTCACCCCCAACCTCGCACCCCCCGCACTCGCTGCACCCCCGTGAACAAAACTCCCCAATTTCTCATCGGTGCGTCCGTGCGCAGGCGTCCCCACAGTGGTGGCCCGGCGCATGATGTCACGTCCGCGGCATCCCAGCACTTATGTCATTTACAAGGTAGATGTATTATAACACATTCCTGGATTGTATGTCACGGTGTGTGCAGGTGTTCCCACGGTGGTGGCCCGGCGCATGATGTCCGGCGGCTCCTCCCTGGTGGGCCGTGTGGTGGGCACCGAGGCGGCGGCGGTGACGGCGGCGGCGGACGGCGCCAACCTGGTGCTCATCGAGGTGGGCATTGCATTTCAGCATCGCGCGCAGCTTTCACAGCATATACCGCCCGTCGGGATCGGGCATCGGGCCGCATCGATCAGTTACCCTCCGCGCTGGGGCGCGTGGGGCCTAGGAGTTGCTGTAGTCACGGTCGGCGGCGCGGCACGACAGTCGTATGCCGGGCCAGGCTAGGCACACAGGGATGGTGATTGTGATGAACGAGTTAGTCAGTTACAGGCCCAGAAAGGCGCGTCCGGAGAGCCAAAAAGGGGCCGTGAGGGCGAAGCGAAGGGGACAGTCAGCACGCACAGCTGCGCCATCGCTCCCCCAGGGCCAGGGTACGTCTGAGTGTTCCCGACGTATTAATGATCACTCGCACCTGCGCCTGCGCTCCCGCACAACCAGGACATGGTTGGTTTTCCTGTCGTCTGACCGTCATTTGCGCCTGCGGTTCCCCAGGGCCCCGACGGCTCCGCGCCCAGCCCCGAGGTGCTGACGGGCGCCAAGGCCAAACAGATCAGCGGCAACGCCATCCCAGTCATCCTCAGCGTGCGGCAGGGGACCTCCCCTGCATCCAGGTCGGGGAGCGACCCGCGGGTCGCTGCCGCGCTGGGCGCTGACGTGGACGGCGTGGCGGTCAGCCCGGAGGCGCTGCAGGGGGTGGCGCGCTGCTGCTTCGACCTGCCGGAGGTAGGGTATTAAGGGAGGACGGATGGGCGCGGTTGGCCTTGCATTGTGTAATGGAGGAATATGGAGACGGGATGGGACCTGCTTTGACCTGCCGGAGGTAGGGAGGTAAAGGGAGGACGATTGGGCACGGTTGGGCTTGTATTGAGGCAACGGAGGAGCCGCCGGACATCAGGGGGCTTGAAGGACGACAAACTGGGCACGGTTGGCATTATATTGGCTTGTGACAAGGGGATGTGGGGGAGCATGGAGGCGGGTTCGGACGGGTGGTGCATTGAGGTGGGCCGTTTTAGGCTGGGATGCCAGGAGCGTCACTGGGGCAGGGAGGGACCGAGAGGGCTGGCAGCAGCCGCGGCGCCGGCGCATGGTGCGACGCGTTCTGGGTGCTGGGCGGACAGGATGTGGCCACGGTGGTGATGACGGAGACGGGGAACGCATACCGGTATGCCGTACAGCCGCAAAGGAGGATAAGCGGACTGAGGGAAGCGCTCTGGTCTCGAATACGGCCGGGGAAGGCCCGTACGTCACCCCTGGGCGCTCTCGCCCTGTCCCGCCTTCCCCCTCACCGCGCCTGCAGACCGCGGGCCCGCAGGACTTTGCTACCGCCATCCTCACCCGCCTCAACGTCAAAGCGGCCACCACCGGCGGCGCAACCTCCACCTCCTCCACCTCCTCCTCCACCCCCAAGAAGCGCGACAGCACCTCCACCTCTACCTCCACCCCCACATCCACCTCCACATCCACCTCGTCCTCCTCCACCCCCAGCCGCAGCAAGTCCCCACGGGCGCCCGCCGCCGCCGCCCCTGCCGCCGCCCCCGCCGCCGCCCCTGCCACGGTCCGCGGCCCGGCCGTGAGCGCGGAGCGGCCGCTGCGTCGGCTGCTGGACCCCGAGCGGGAGTCGCTGCTGGCGGAGGAGAAGGCGGCGCTGGCGGATATCCTGGGCTTCCTGGAGGAGGTGCGTGTGGGAAGGTTGGGTAGGGGGGGGGAGGGGGGTGGCAGGTGTATCCTGGGCTTCCGGGGGGGGGTGGGGGCGTGTGTAAGCGTTGTGTGTGGGGGGGGGGGGGGGGGGCGGGGAGGGAAGTGCAGGTGTACTGATCATGCCCCGCCCTGGTGTCTTGAGGCATCGGCCTTCCCACCGCACACCGTGACCCCGCTTCCCTGCCAACAAGCCGACGGACTGCGCTGTCCCTTTCGGTATGCCCACCTGACTTGCCAGTTTGCCTCCTCCCCGTACCCCCTCAGACGCTGCCGGGCACGGGGGAGAGATGCTATGAGATTCTGCCTTGAAGACGCACAAACCGCAGTCGCTTGCTTACCAAGGACCCCCCGCAACCTGGCTCTCCTTCCGTACCCCCTCAGACGCTGCCGGGCACGGGGGAGCTGTCGCTGCTGCGGGACGCACTCAAGGTGGGGGTGATGGGTTGTGTGGGGTGGGTTACGGGGAGAGGGAAGGGGGTGGGGGCTGGTGGTGATGGTGATGGGGGAGGGGTGCGGCTGGGTAGGGCGATGGCTGGTGTCCTCGGGGATGGAAGAGAAGAGTCCAGGTGGGCAAAAGTCGGACAGTTACGCTTAGCTCGGGCGTATGGAGTGGAGAGGCTCGGTCAGAAACATGCGAGCCTCGGGGATGAGAGGGCTTGGCAACACCCAGGCGGGGGGGGCGCGGGGCTACACTGCTGCCGTACGCACGTTTGCGCAAATTTGAGAAGCCCGGCCGCGACCGTAGGGTGGTTGAGTCCAACGGTAAGGGAACAGGAGCGGGTTGTTGAGGGGTGACTAGGTGGGGTACGGCTTGAATGACGGGCTGAATTGAGGCTCAGACGGGCGTAACGCTGCCGGGGGCTGCCAAGTCCCATCGGCGGCAGCACAACGCGCATTTGGCAGCTTCTAATTATAGCTTGGTTGCCGTCGACGTAGCTTGCTCCGCTCCCCCTTCAGTCGCTCACTCGTCTACCCCCTTACTCCTCCAGGCCCTCGACGACCCCTTCCTCGTGGTGGTGGTTGGGGAGTTCAACAGCGGCAAGTCATCCGTCATCAATGCGCTGCTGGGCAGGTGAGCAACGGTAGTGCACACGTGTAGATTCGGCACCCTGCTATGTCTATGGCACCCGTCCTATCAGGCCCCTGCTCTTTTAGCTGCGTCTTGCCCATGCGGCTACCTGTGGGTCCCGTCCACCCGCTACCTGGCGGACCAGCGTGAGCAAGGTTAGGGGCAGGGGTGACGTGCAGGGGGTGACGTAACCTGCGACCTGGTTTACGCATGGGCGGGGGGCAAGGGCAGGGGTTTACGTAGATGCATGGGGCACGCAGATGAACGTCGGCACGCCGCTGTACCGCTCCCCGCAGGCGCTACCTGACCGAGGGCATCCTACATACACACCATATCAGCATCATATATATACCTGCCCCTAACGAATATACCTTGCCCTGCTCCCCCAGGCGCTACCTGGCCGAGGGCATCCTGCCCACCACCAACGAGATCTCCATCCTCAAGTACGCAGCGGACGCCCCCGCCGCCTCGGGCTCGCAGCGCGTGCAGCTGCAGCAGCAGGCGGACGGCCTGTACGTGCAGTACCTGCCCGCCAAGCTGCTGCAGGTGGGGTGTGTGTATTAGCGGGTATGTGTATTACGGGTACAAGCGCGGGGCAGCTGCAGCAGCAGGCGGACGGCCTGTACGTTCAGCACCTGCTCGCCAAGCTGCTGCAGGTGGGTAACCGCAGAGCGGCAAAGTGCTGCAGGTGGGCGGCGGGGCGAAGTGGGGTGGGGTGGGGCGGGGTGGGGCGGGAGCGTACGCCTTGGT